>ENA-OPSZ01000079-OPSZ01000079.1-human-gut-metagenome-genome-assembly--contig:-NODE-79-length-84034-cov-3.336144_pt1 | contig 84034 bp, 80 predicted proteins | sample MGYA00241814_ERZ501919 | MGnify/ENA primary metagenome ERZ501919 (study PRJEB25962, sample SAMEA2042440) | human gut metagenome | biome: human gut; feature: human-associated habitat; material: faeces... | reverse complement strand
CCCCGCCGTGAAGAATAGCGTCGGCGGTTTGCAGTTGTTCCACCACTTCGGGCCGTAAAAGACCATGCGTGTCGGAAAGAATGGCAAGTTTCATAGTGCCCTCCTTATATGATGATGCCTTCGCAGTGGTCAATTTCGTGCTGGATGATCTGGGCGGTCCAGCCGGTAAAGGTTTTGATCCGTTCCTGGAATTGTTCATTCTGCCACCGGACCTTGATAGATTTCCAACGCTTCACAGGCCGCAGACCTGACAGAGACAGGCAGCCTTCCTCCGTGTGATAGGGACCGGACTTTTTGAGAATCTCCGGGTTAAACATGATGGTATATTTGCCTTCGTTGTCAAAAGCGATAATTCGCTTGTTTACACCGATCATGTTGGCTGCCATGCCTACGCATCCATCCTTGTGGTGTTCCAGTGTCTCCAGCAGGTCTGCTGCTGTATCCAGATCCTCTGGGGCAGCAGGTTCTGCTTTCTGAGCCAGAAAAGTTTCGTCTTTGCAGATCTCTCGTATCATGGGGGATTCTCCTTCTATGGAGACAGGACAGACACCGGGACGCCCACTGTCCCAAGGAAACGGCAGCCTGGGAGGAATATGACCATGGCCGTGTCCTTTTCTTCTCCAGAATACTCTCATTATACAAGATAAAAGGGGAGGGGACAAGACCGGAGCAGAAATCCCCGTTCACCTGGCCAGTACCGATGGCGCCAATCCGCGGGGAATGGTATAGGATTACCCCACATTCTCGGTGCCATCCCAGGACTTTCCCTTATCTGACCGCTGCAAATCCGCGTTCCAAATCCTCAATGATGTCATCCACATGTTCCGTTCCAATGGACAGCCGAATGGTGCCGGGGGTGATACCCTGATCTGCCAGCTCCGTCTCATTCAGTTGGCTGTGAGTGGTGGTGGCCGGGTGAATGACTAAGGATTTCACATCCGCCACATTTGCCAGCAGGGAGAAGATTTTCAGGTTGTCGATAAACTTCCATGCGGCATCCTGTCCGCCCTTGATCTCAAAGGTAAAGATGGAAGCGCCGCCCTTTGGAAAATACTTTTCATACAGCCCATGGTCGGGATGATCGGGCAGGCTTGGGTGGTTGACTTTGACAACCTGCGGATGGGATGTCAAAAATTCCACCACTTTCTTGGTATTCTCTGCATGACGCTCCAAACGCAGAGACAAGGTTTCCACACCTTGCAGCAGCAGAAACGCGTTAAAGGGAGAAATGGCGGCGCCTGTATCCCGCAGTAAAACTGCCCGGATGTAAGTGACAAAAGCGGCTGGTCCTGCAGCGTCCACAAAGGAAACACCGTGATAACTGGGATTGGGCTGGGCAATGGGATTATACTTGCCGCTTGCTTTCCAGTCAAATTTGCCGGAGTCCACAATAACCCCTCCCAGAGAAGTACCATGTCCGCCGATAAATTTGGTCGCGGAGTGGACCACGATATCCGCGCCGTATTCGATGGGGCGGATCAAATATGGGGTGCCGAAGGTGTTGTCAATCACCAGGGGAAGTCCATGTTTGTGGGCAATGGCCCCGATGGCGGCAATGTCGGGGATATCGCTGTTGGGATTGCCAAGCGTTTCCAGATAAACCGCCTTGGTGTTGGGTTGAATAGCGGATTCTACTTCTTCCAGATTGTGGGCATCCACAAAGGTGGCGCTCACACCGTACTGGGGCAGCGTGTGGGCCAGCAGGTTGTAACTGCCCCCGTAGATGGTTTTCTGGGCCACAATGTGGTCCCCTTGCTGGGCCAGGGCTTCCAAAGTATAGGTGATGGCAGCGGCGCCGGATGCAACAGCTAAGGCTGCCACACCTCCCTCCAGGGCGGCGATTCTCTTTTCCAGAACCTCCTGCGTGGAGTTGGTCAGGCGGCCATAGATGTTGCCAGGTTCGGTCAGCTCAAAACGGGCGGCTGCGTGGGCGGAATTGTGGAACACATAAGAGGTGGTTTGATAGATAGGAACCGCTCTGGCGTCGGTTGCGGGATCAGCCTGTTCCTGGCCAACATGAAGCTGAAGCGTTTCAAATTTGTATTTGCTCATAATCGTTATCTCCTTTGATCTGTATGGGTTGTTTCAGCAATTGGAACGCAACGGTTTTCAAAAAACAAAAACCGGAAGCTTGTTCTAAGCTCCCGGACAAAATGACCTGCTTTATGCGGGAAGGTTCTTCCAGCACAGTTTTTTGGCAAGTGTGTGTCATGTGCACAACTTCACCCAGGCCATAGAGGTTGCCCGGGAGCTGCGCATTCGATCGCGAGAAATGGCAGTGACCTTACAAGTGCCAGAGCTGTTCATTTCTTTCGCCTCCATTCTCTTTGGTCTGCTCGTTTTTGTACAAGGAGCATTTTATCAACATTGACCTACTATGTCAATAGGTTTATATAACTTTCTATAGTTTCTCCGATTGATATGCCTATTCATCCTATGGTACAATAGGTCAAAAGAGGTGAAAGTAATGGTCTCCACAAAAGGCCGCTACGCATTGCGGGTGATGATTGATTTGGCGGAACACAAAGGGGAAGGCAATATCCCCTTAAAGGACATTGCCGCCCGGCAGGAGATTTCCAAGAAATACCTGGAAATTATTGTAAAAGAGCTTGTACGGGGGAAAATGGTAATCGGTCACGGCGGGCACGGAGGGGGTTATGTGCTGTGTCGTGAGCCAGAGGAGTACACCGTAGGGGAAATTTTGGAGTGGATGGAGGGGTCTCTTGCCACTGTCAACTGTCTGACCAAGGACGCGCCGCCCTGTAAGAGGGCCGGGAGTTGTAAAACGCTGCCCCTTTGGAAAGAGTATGATCAGATGGTCCACGATTTTTTCTATAGCAAACGTCTGTCGGATTTGTTGTGAGAAGATCTGCTGCGTGGGCTTCTGTGGAGAAGCGGTGGATTTCTTGACTTCTTCGATGTAAAGTGCTAATATAATCGGTAAATCGATATTGATATTTCTATAAGTAGATCAAAATAGTAGAAGGCGAAGGCGAAACAATATGGAAACCATGAAATACAGCGATACAGAATTTAGTGTGGATTTGGATCCCCAGCAGGTGGTGGCGGAGGTCCACGCTAACACGGTGGAGCTTCCCCAACGGACTGTGCGGGAGCACATCGAATATGCCTTGGATCATCCCATTGGTGCCGGTCCTATTGAGGAGGCTGTCCAGGCAGGGGACAAGGTATGTATCCTCATCTCCGATGTCACTCGCCGCTGGCAGCAGCCCAGCACCTATCTGCCCATTCTGGTGGAACGGCTCAACCGGGCGGGCATACCCGATGAGGATATCCTCATTCTCTGCGCGACCGGTACCCACCGGCGGCAGACGGAAGAGGAGCATATTTCCCTGGTGGGGGAAGACCTTTATCACCGTATCCGGTTTCTGGATCACCAGTGCGATGATAAGGAACACCTGACCTATATGGGGACCACCAGCCGAGGCACGCCTGTGTGGCTGAACAGTTACGCCATGGCCTGTGACAAAATCATTCTTACCGGCGGTGTCGTTTACCACTTCCTAGCAGGCTTTGGCGGTGGCCGGAAGTCTGTGGTTCCCGGTATTGCAGGTCGGGAAACCATCAACACCAACCACAACAACGCTCTGAATCATGGTTTGGGCAGCGGCTCTAATCCCCGGGTCTGCAACGGCAATATGGGGGAGGACAATCCTTTCCACAGCGACTTGATGGAGTGTGCCGCCTTTGCGAAACCCGCTTACCTGCTCAACGTCATTGTAGATGACAATTATCAGATCGTGGGTGCCTTTGCCGGAGACTGGCGAGAGGCCCACAAAGCAGCTGCTAAGGTTGTGGAACAGTTGGATGGAGTTTCCATTCCGCGCCGTGCTCCGCTGGTCATCGCCAGTGCAGGTGGCTTCCCCAAGGATATTAACCTGTATCAAACTTCTAAAACCCTCTCCAACGCTTTGGCAGCTGTGGCTCCCGGAGGTACCATGATCTTGCTGTCCCAGTGTCGGGAAGGTTTCGGTGATCCGGATTGTGAAGCCCAGATTTGTGCTTATGACACCATGGAGGAACGGGAGAAAGCTCTTCGGGCGGATTTTTCCATCGGTGGATTTGTAGGATTCCTCTTTGCCGAAACTTCGGAGAATTACCACCTGATTTTGGTCACGGACATTCCCAAGGAGCGTTTTGGGCGCACAAAGATTCAAGTGGCTCAGACGCTGGACGAGGCAATGGCCCTGGCAGCCCAATGGAACGGTGGCAGTCTCGACGGGGTGGAAACCGTTCTCATGCCTTACGGCGGCAGCACCTTCCCACTGCCTCAGGCATAATCTCGCTGTTGACTGAAAAACCGAACCTCGCACCGTTTAGTGCAAGGTTCGGTTTTTTATGTGTCCCCACAGGAAATGCAAAGCAAGCAAATCATCCGATTTGGGATTTGTCGAAAAGGTAACCTCCATTGGGCGGTGTGCTTCATAAGGTAGGCACTGAAGCTCAAAGCCACCTAAATGGATAGGAGAGAATCTGATCCAAGGCTTCTGCGCGTCAACTGCATGTAGTGCTGATACAAGACCCCGAACCGGTACATATAATTTTTCTTCCACGGCTTTTGTTTTCCGCAAAAGTGCAGGATGGATGTGTGTGCCATGACCCATTGTGTGTCATAGATCCCACCGCTCCGGAGCAGGTAATTGCTGTAATTGCGCGCATCGTAATTCCAGATTCCATCGTCTATCGGCAAAATCTGCTCGCTATATAGAGCGTTCATAATATCCTGATCGGGCAAAATCAACTCCCTGCGGTGCTGTTCCACATAGCGAAAAAGCGCTTGGGGATCGATTTGTTGACGACCGGCTTCCAAATCCATCAATAGGACACCGGAGTTGTAGTAAGCCCGGTTTGTCCCGAGCCGAAGTTGGTTGACGTTATTGGCCAGCTCTGTCTTGCCTGTATGGGCTGCGGCAGCAAAGAGATTGCCCTCTAATTTCGTTTCCCACAGAGGGCGGAGGGGATTGATAACCAATATGTCAGGATCCAAATAGAGGATACGTTTTGCCGGTTTCGGCAAAAGATATGGTGCCAGCAGACGGTAGTACATTTCCTTGGGGTATTGTTGGGTAACGGGAGCATCTTCAAACAAATCATCGTCCACGCGGACAGATAAAAAAGAGTATCCATATTTATCACATTGGCGTTGAATAGGCACAAGAGCATCTTCAGAGATGCCGCCATGGAGCAAGAAAATGGAAAAGGTGTCGTTGAGGTTGTTGAAAGACAGCGATGTGAGCAGTATCTGGAGCTGTGGCAGATAATTCTGGTCCAGCGTTGTTAAAAGGGAAATTGGTTCCACTTGCAGTCCTCCCACCATATGTATAATTTAATTAATAAAATAGAAATAGCCGTAACCGGTTATGAAGTATGGAAACGCTGTCGTTAGAAAAATAGATCGAGCAGAGTGGCGCAATGGCCTTTGCTGCGGAGTCATGTCCGCCTCCTGTGCCGCAAGATAGAATCAGCGCATCCACAGCATTTTCACCTCTAATTGTTTTTTCTCCTCTTTACTGGTCAGCAGTCTGAAGAGGACAACCATACAAATAAGCCCAAATCCTATCCAGATTTCCCTAAAATTGGAAATAAAGAAGATGTTTACCAGGGAACACAGATAGGCTGCAAGGGTGCGGTAATAAGTAGGGATAATCCGGATGACAACCGAAAAGAGTAAAAAATAGAGAGCCAATGTGGCCAACGGTTCCCAGATGGGAAGCAGACCTAACAGACATCCGAAAGTGACCGCAATACCTTTTCCGCCGCGAAAGTGGTGAAATACCGGAAAGGTATGGCCGATTACAGGAGCAGCCAATACAAGCGCATTGACGCAAGGTCCCTGGCTCGCGCCTGCCATAAAGAGGGAAACAGGAATGAATCCCTTGAGCAAATCACAGATCAGTGTTGCTGTGCCGCACCAAAACCCACCGTATTGATAAGCGTTGGCGGTGCCCGGATTGTTGTCAGGGCTGATTTCCATCAGGTTTTTGTTGTAAAACAATCGGGCAAAGATCTGGGCATACAGAATGCTCCCGGAAAGATACCCGAATACTATAAAAATTACATTACGCAAAATACGATCCCCCAAACTATCCAGATGAACGATTAAACCGCTGTAAAAATAGTTTTTTACAGACTTTCCAACGGACTCATCTGATCAACATGATACCATGACGCCATGGCTTTTCATTGGACAAAAAACCTCTCGCGTCGGACTTTTGCTCTCAGAAGAGTGTTTGTGCCATTTTGGGACAGGAAGCTTCATTTGCCAAATGGATTTTTGTAGGATGCTGTTGAAAAAACAAGTTTCTTCTGATATAATTGCAGGAATAGGGGAGTAGTCAGCACAAGTTGTGTGGTGATACCAACATACTGGATCCGTTCCTGGTATTATCTTAAATGACGAGACTTATCTGCTGGAGGCAGGTAAGTCTTTTTTCTTTATATACACGCATTTTCTTCGGGTTGCAAGTTATCTTCGCGAACCTGTTGCGTGGGATTACAATGTTTTTATTCTCTGTCGCTGGCACCAAAGATTTGCCATGTATTTGCCAGAGACAAATCAAAAGCAGAATTTGCGGGGGAATGATTCTGCTGGAGCATGTGGGAGTTTGTGAGAAGGGGGGATTTACGGTGGCAGATTCCAATATTACCAAGAAAGCATTGGCGTTCGCTCTCAAGGAACTGATGGAAGAGCTTCCCTTTGAGAAAATCAACATTGCAAGCATTTGCGAAAGATGCGGCATGAATCGCAAGAGCTTTTATTATCATTTCAAAGACAAATATGACCTGGTTAATTGGATTTTTGATACGGAATTTATTGCCCTGATGATGAACCGTCCGGAAGTTAAATGGGATTCTTTTGAAAGAATATGCGAGTACTTTTATAAAAACAGAAACTTTTACTGTAAGGTGTTGCGCGTTACAGGACAGAATTCCTTTTCGGAACATTTGCGTGAATTTGCGCGGCCCTTGTTTCGCGACAGGATCGAATTTATCCTGAAAGGACAGGAAATCCCGCAGATATGCCTTGATTTTCTGACAGATGGTTTTGTTTGCTCTATTGAGCGATGGCTGCTGGATAAGGACTGCATGCCGCCGGAAGAATTTGTGTCTGCCATGAAAATGGTGGTCCAAGGCGCGGCCACAGATGTGTATCAGGATATGAAAGAAGAAAAGTAAGCAGGGGGCAGACGGCATTTCGTCTGCCCTTTTGCAGTTTGTTCGCCACTATTTCCCTCATTCCTTTTTGGATTATACCATAACTTTTTGGGGGCACGATTTGGGAAAGGCTCGTTTTAAGATATGGGGAAGATCCTGCCGGAACAGATTGTATGCATCATTTGCTTCATAGGTACGCAGCGAAATGAGGTTGCCCTCGGTGTTAAAGCCTGCAGAGCAGGGCTCACTGGAAATAATGTTGTCAACATGATCGGAATCAAAGCCCAATTCCCAGATAATCGTTTGAAAGCATTGACCGTTTCTTGCCCGGTTTATGGCTTTCCACACCCGTTCCTGGGCTGATTTTGGGCAACCGTTTGCAGCGTAGAGACCCGTGAATACGGGATGCATCTGTTCCATCGTTTCAAAGAGCTGGCCATTTTCAATCTGTTCCACATCATGTTCGTCATAGCAGCTGCACACAGCGTACAGGAGTCTGGCTTCCCGAAGCCGACCACAGGCTTCATGGCAGCCCGGCTCCGTGTGGACGGCAATCATTAGATTTGTGCAGGCCGAAGCGCGCTCCAGAAAGATGGAGGTGACAGCGCTGGGATGACACAGCAGAATGAATGCACTGTCCTGGTGCTTCTCCACCAGAGAAAAGGCGAATTCCGGTTCCTCTTCGGCAGCCAATAACCAGGTATGGATTCCCATGGACTCTCCTTGGGTGATCACCGTTTCGTACCGTTCTTGCTGCTTGGGGTTCAGTTGCAGGGTCAGCATCCATGGAATATTATAGCCCTCGACTTCCTCTTTTTTTCTGATGACAGCCGCCCCCACAGTACAGCCGTTGTAGCCCAGATTCATTCCAAAGTTTAAAAGACGCTCCTCATCTACATGGTAAACCGTATCCTTGATCAGCGCATAATAGTGACTTCTGTCATCTTGCAGCATGGTCTGTGCTGCGGCGAAAAATGAATGCTGGAAACGTCCCTTTGAAAAGTGGAGTGCCAAGTCCACAAGGTTTCGGACACTGCGTTCCGGAGACTCCTTGATTTCCCTCAAGGTTTTTTTCAATACAGTTTCTATGATGATGCGGGAAGTATGATCCTCCATGAAGCGTCATCCCTTTCTTCGTCCAAACACAAAACGCGCAGGATATATCTTTAGGATAGTCAGGAAGTTTTTAGGAAACAAGGGACATTTGAGGGCTTGTGTCCCAAAATGTAACAGTAACAGGGGCGTGTCGCAATTTCCGACATGCCTCTTTCCTTGTCTAGTGACTTTTTGACAAGATCTCCCTATAATCGACATTAAAGAGTTTTGATAAGGGATTAAAGAAAGGCGGGACACAGTTATGAGTAAGTCCATAAAAGAAACCATGCAGGCATTTGCTATTAACAAAGCCTTGAACTATATTGAAGGAAATCCGGATGAAAATCTTCCAAAACTGATGGAGATGGTGGACAGATTCTCTCCCGATGGATGGTATGAGGGACAGCGAGCTGCCATTCGCAAGGTCATCCAGGAGAAGAATAACTGGTATCAGTTGATTCTCCGGATGTATAAACTGGATCCCGGTGTCCGTAAGGCGTTTTTCCAAAACTTCCTGTTTAACGCCAGCTTGAAGGGCAGTGCCATTCAAGAGGAAAATATGAAAAAGCATGGATGTAATATCCCCTGGGCAATTCTGCTGGACCCCACTTCTGCCTGTAACCTTCACTGCACGGGATGCTGGGCAGCAGAGTATGGCAATCGGCTGAATCTGTCCGTGGAAACCATTGATTCCATCATCCGTCAGGGCAAAGAACTGGGTACATACATGTACATCTATACAGGCGGAGAACCTCTGGTGCGAAAGAAGGACCTGATCAAGATCTGTGAAATGCATCCGGATTGCGAGTTCCTTTCCTTTACCAATGCCACCCTCATTGACGAGGATTTTTGCCAGGAAATGCTTCGAGTCAAGAACTTTGTGCCTGCTATTTCCCTGGAAGGCTTTGAAGAGGCCAACGATTCCCGCCGGGGCCAGGGCGTTTATCGGCAGGTGGAGGAGGCCATGAAGCTTCTGAAGGCTCACGCTTTGCCCTTCGGTATTTCCGCTTGCTACACAAGCCGCAACTATGCGGACATAACAAGTGAGAAATTTTTTGACTATATGATCGACAGCGGTGCGTTGTTTGTCTGGTTCTTCCACTACATGCCCGTTGGCAACGATGCAGCCACGGAGCTTCTGCCTACGCCGGAACAGCGTGAAACCGTTTACCACCGGATTCGTGAGTTCCGGAACAGCAAGGCCATTTTCTCAATGGATTTCCAGAACGATGCCGAATATGTAGGCGGTTGCATCGCGGGGGGCAGACGGTATCTGCACATTAACGCCAAGGGTGATGTGGAGCCCTGCGTGTTTATCCATTACTCCAACGCCAATATCCATGAAGTTTCCTTGCTGGACGCTTTGAAAAGTCCTCTGTTCATGGCGTACCATGACAATCAGCCCTTCAATGAAAATATGCTTCGGCCTTGTCCCATGTTGGAAAATCCCCAGCGACTGCGGACCATGGTGAAAGATACCGGAGCTGTCAACACGGATTATCAAAGCCCGGAAAGCGTAGATCATCTGTGTGACAAGACCACCCCTTATGCAGATACCTGGAAAGATACTGCGGAAAAGCTTTGGTCTGGTTGCACCGATTGCTCTGGGTGCTCCGGCTGCAGTAAGGAAGAATAAGCCGTTGGGGTCATGCCCGGGGCAAAGGTCTCCTGTACCATCTGGATCGGAAACCTCTCATTGGGTTTCCGTTTGCCGGGAAAAGAAACGACGCAGCCCCGCTGTACCTTGAGGACGGTTGGGTGTATTCTTCCGTGAGGGCGTTCAGTTACTGGGAGCCTAGCCCGAGCGCACTTCATTTCCATGGCACATCGTCTTGCCGAAAACTCCTGCCTTGCTGATTCAGAACCAGTGTGATACACTAATCAAAAATCTTTATGTTTTTGGAGCTTAGGGTTTCACAGCAGTATTCAGTACAAAGGCAGGGGATGGCATGGCTTTTTTGGAAAAACAATATGGTGTACAAGTGTGGGAATCAGACCACCTCATCGAAAACGCTTCTGGAATCTATATTTTATACGTTGCCGCCCAGCATTGCAGCGTTCAAATGGAGGGCAAGGGCATCCCTTTGACGGAATCAGAAGTATTTCTGATCAATTTCCGTAGCTCCGCGCGTGTGGAGATTCCCTCGGGCTGTCTGGTTGCCGCCATCTCTTTGAATTATCCTTGGCTGTGTCGACTGGCCGAACAGGAACAGCTTTTGTTCGTGCTGGAAGACCAAGATCCCACAGGACGGTGGTATCAGGAGTTAAAACGGCGGGTAGAGGGATTTCTCCTTGCCTGCGCAGAGGATGGTTTCGGTCAGGTGTTCCGCGAACGGGAGGCCTTTTACTCTCTCCTGTATCTGTTAATCCAACATTATCGGAAAGAGGAGACAGAACCATCGAAAGGGGATCGCAACCATCGACTGCTTCATATTCTCGCTTTGGAAAAAGACATTTCTTTGCAGGAGCTGGCAGCGCAAATCTATCTATCTCCCGCCGCCACATCCCGGCTGTTTCAAAAAGTCACCGGGGAACGTTTTTCTCAATATAAAAAGCGTGTCCGCTTGGAACAGGTGAAAGAGAACCTGGAAACAAGCCGAAAACCGATTACCGCTATCGCCATGGAGGCGGGCTTTACCTCCTCCACCGTGTTTAACCGGGATTTTAAAGAGGCGTTTGGCATGACACCTTCGCAATTCCGGAAAGGCCTCCAACAAAAAGAGGAGAAACCCAACTGTCAGCAGGGTCTGCCTCAAGTGCAGCAGCTGCTGGAAGAAAAACGCCGGACCCGTCAACAGGGAGACGTTCCCACCCAGCGGATTTGGGTCAACCAGCAGGAAGGTGCTGGCTGGGTCAAACCTAGAAACCGACTGCTGAACGTGGGCTCTGCCCATTTGCTCCAGGAAGCGGAAATGCAAAATCAGATTTCCTTTCTTGCTCAAAGACTGGATGTGGAATATCTGCGGATCTGGAGCCTTTTTTCCCCGCAGATGCTTCAGGGCACAGGGGATACCTTCAGCTTTTCCAAGCTTGACGCCATACTGGACTTCTGTGTGGATCACAAACTGAAGCTGGATTTGGACCTGGCTCAGCATCGGGATTTCTCATGGGCCAGCGAAAGTCAGGAGATATACAGCCACGATACCCAGCAAAGCATCAACTGGTTTGTCATCTTGGACACTTTTCTGCGGCATATCCGCCAGCGTTATACGGAAGAAGTGGTGAGCCAGTGGATCTTTGAATTTACCTTTTATCTCAACGATAAGCCCTTGTCCCGTCGGGAGGGTGAGACCGATGTGGAGGTGTGGAAAAAGGGATATACCTTGGTGAAGTCCATTCTTCCCACTGCTCGGGTGGCGGGGCCGGGGCTTCTATCCGGCAACCCGGAAGAGACAGAGCGGGTGATTGCCTCCTTCCTGGACTGTGGTTTTCCGCCGGATATCCTCACCACAACCCATTATCCCTATTCTTATCAAGGCGACTTGCAAGAGGAATCTATCTTTCAGAAGAAATTGCAAAAAGTAGATGACCGGGATTTTTTAGAGGGACAGATCGGGTTTGTGAGACGGTTGCTGCAAAAACATAAGTTTTCCGGAGAGTTTTGGGTGACGGACTGGGGGATCAGCCTGGCCAACCGAAATTTTATCCAGGACAGTTGTTACCGTGGGGCAGCCATTTTGGATCATGTGATTCGCTCCCAAGAAAAGGCGGATGTGATCGGTCTGTTCTGTGCTTCCGATCTTTTAAGCGCCTATGGAGATTCCAGCAATGTACTTTCCGGCAGCGCAGGCCTTCTCTCCCAGACCGGCATACGAAAACCGGCCTATTACGCTTATCGGTTTTTAAGATTTCTGGGCCGTTACAGGCTGTGCCAGACAGATCATTGTCTCGTTACCGGAGAAGGGCCCGGAGAGTTGCGGATCCTCTGCTACAATAACAAGGCGTTGGGGCCAAAATACTACCTTTTCGAGGAAAATTCCCACTGGCCGGAGAGTTTGAATGGACTGTTTGTGGACCTGGATCCCTTATCCATAGAGCTGCTCCTGACTGGGTTGCCGGTGGAACACGATCCTTTTCTTATCCGCCAGAGAATCCTTAACGAAAAACAAGGGGGTCCTCTGGCAAAGTGGATCCACCTGGGATGTATCTCCAACCTTTCTCGAGATGACCTGGAGTTTCTGGAGCGCACATCGGTTCCGGAAGTTTCTCTGGAAAAGCGGGAAGCCCCCGGCGGAGAACTGCTGCTTCAGTTCACCATGGAGCCCAACGAGATACGGTACATTTCCATCTCCTGATTCTCTCAAAATGTTCATTGAAAATGGCCTCGCGGATGACCGCGGGGCTGCTTTTTTGCCAAGTACACATATAACATATGTATAAAAATTGCAACAAGTGAACTTTGATCGAATAAAACGCAAAAAACGGGCAGGATCTTTTAAGAAACAAAGAAGCATTTGCCTCAGAAAAAGCCTATAATTGATTTTCAGTAAACTAAAATTTAGTAGAAAATCACAAATATGCTTTTGCTAAAGGAGGACCTGTCCATGAAGAAGCTGAAAGTCGGTATCATCGGCTGCGGCGGCATTGCCAATTCCAAACATCTGCCTGCCCTCACGTCCCAAAAGGACAAGTGTGAGATTGTGGCCTTTTGCGACATCATCCGGGAGCGTGCGGAGAAAGCCGCCGCCCAGTACGGTGTGGAAGGCGCCCAGGTGTGCGAAGACTACCATGAACTGCTGGCCAATCCGGAAATCGATGTGGTCCATGTGCTGACTCCCAACGTGGCCCATTGCCCCATCACTGTGGCGGCCTTTGAGGCGGGTAAACATGTAATGTGTGAGAAGCCCATGGCAGCCACCACTGCCGACGCCCAGCTGATGATGGACGCCTGGAAGAAATCCGGAAAGAAGTTCACTATCGGCTATCAGAACCGATTCCGCAAAGACACCCAGACTCTGTTCAAAGCTTGCCGCAGCGGTGACCTGGGAGACATCTATTTTGCCAAGGCTCACGCAATCCGCCGGCGGGCGGTGCCTACCTGGGGTGTGTTTCCGGACAAATCCAAGCAGGGAGGCGGTCCCTTGATCGACATCGGCACCCACGCGTTGGATATCACCCTGTGGATGATGGACAACTATGAGGTGGCGAGTGTTACCGGCTCCGTATTTGAGAAGCTGGGTCATATGAAGGAAGCCACCATCGGCAATATGTTTGGCCCATGGGATCCGGACAAATACGAAGTAGAGGATTCCGCCTTTGGATTTATCAAGATGAAGAATGGCGCCACCATTTTCCTGGAGAGCGCCTGGGCCATCAACCTGCGGGAATCCAGGGAGGCCAGCTGCACCCTGTGCGGCACGAAGGCAGGGGCAGAGATCATCGGCGGTATGAGCAAAGCCCAAGGGGAGTACGACCTGATCTTCAACAAGACCGATTACGGTCAGCTCACCGAGGAAACGCTTTCTCCCGGCGGAACCATTGCCTTCTTTGAGGGCAGCTCAGACAAACCGGAAGAAGTGGAGTGCAAACAGTGGCTGGAGGCCATTCTCAACGATACCCAGCCTCTGGTAAAACCTGAGCAGGCCTTTACCGTCACCAAGATCCTGGACAATATCTATAAGTCCGCTGCCCAGGGCAGAGAGATCCAATTCGAATGATCCCAAAGGAGGAACCAAAGTGTACCGCAACGAGAAAAAGGGTCCCAAGCGGGGCGTAGCCTTGTACAGTTACTCCGCCGAGTTCGGGTTTGAGAAGACCTTGGAGGATTGCTTTGAGGACGTCCACGACATGGGGGCTCATGGCATTGAGATCCTGGCCAACATCCACATTGAAAATTATCCCTACCCCACCCAGGCCTGGGTGGACAAGTGGTTTGGGCTGCTGGACAAATATGAGCTGGAGCCGGTGGAATACGGCCACTGGGTGGACTCCCATGTGCTCCAGTATCGGGATTTGACCACGGAGGAATCGGTTGAGTTTTTGTGCCGTGACATGCGGTTGGCCCATCGTTTGGGATTCCGGATCATGCGCACCAAGATGCCTGTGATCAATGAGCTGCTGGAGCCGGTGGAAAACTGGCGGGACATCATCCGAGGCGCTCTTCCCCTGGCAGAGGAGCTGGACTTGATCCTGTGTCCGGAGATCCATATACCCTCCAATTTAAAGGGAAAGATGGTACAGGAGTATGTGGGGTTTATTCAGGAGACCGGTACAAAGCATTTTGCCCTGAATATCGATTTCAGCGTGTTCCGCACGAAGTTTGAGGAGGGCGAATGGCGGGATCCTGCGTTCACGCCCAATGAACCGGAGGATATCATCCCTCTGCTTCCTTATGTGGCCTGCTGCCATGCCAAGTATTTCCATGTGGACGAAAACTTCCAGGAAACTCATGTGCCCTATGAGAAAATTCTCACCATCCTGAAGGACCATGGCTGGGATTGGTATCTCCTCAGTGAGTATGAGGGAGCCGATAAATACGATCCTGGCTACGAGGTAGGGCAGATGCTTCGCCGTCACCACATCCTGATGAAAAACATCCTGGGCGATTGAGGAGGGAAAACAGTATGGAAAAACAGGTAATCCAGTCCGTGGGATTTCGCAATCTCTATGTGGATGAAAATGCAGTGGGATTTCAGCTGAAGATTCGATTGCCCTACTACCGGGGCGTATTTTTGAGTCAGATCAAAGCCGGGAACCTTGTTGTGGACGGAGAGGTGTTTGCCCCAGATCAGGTGCTCTGGCAAATCGGTGGCGAGAGGTACACCGTACAGGAAATGAAGGTGGATTGGAAAACCCATTGGCATCCCCTGGAGCCGGCTACTCTGCTGGTGAAAAAAGAGGGAGGACTTGCCCAAGGGTTTCACGATATCCAATATGGGTTCTGCGTCACCCATTCCTATATGCCGCCGTTTCTGGAGTCCACTGCCGACCCCAATCAACCGGAGATGGTCTACATGCCGGAAATGGGCCACAACCTCCATCAAAGGCGTCTTCTAATCGTGTAACAAGGGAAGGAAAGACGCTGCACAGAGGGCTTTTCTGTTTGATACCAAGGGGCTTATCAGAAAAAAGGGACGAAGGTTGCGGTTCTGTTTGAAGAACCCTCTTGTACTTTTTTAAAAATAGGCGTATACTTAAAGCAAAATAAATACAGGGGAGCTTGTTCTGGCAGGCTGAGAGGAAGTAATCCAACTTCGACCCTTTACCTGATGCGGATAATGCCGCCGTAGGAAGTCATACGCAAAGATTTTTTACAGGAGGCAAAAGCTTGTCTCCTGTTTTTTTGTTTTAGTTTGGAAAGGGGGAAAACGAAATCCACCCGTGTGGCGGACTGAGGGGGAGCGCCCTGAGTCTTGTAGCTCAGCGATGGGAAGCCGTGTTCCGGCGTGAGAGGATGCCAGTAAGCATCGACCGAACTTCCATGCCGTTGTCTAAAAGATAACGATTTTTGCGATGGAAGTGTGGCTGTATGCAGCCGATTCACGCAAAGAAAAAAAGGAACAAGGAGTCAGAAATATGTTTGATAGAATACTTGAAAATGTGCGAAAGAGCAGTCCGTTGATTCACAACATCACCAATTATGTGACGGTAAACGACTGTGCGAACATCGTGCTCGCCTGTGGTGCTTCTCCGATCATGGCAGACGACAAGGAAGAGGTTGCCGACATCACGTCCATTTGTGGGGGACTCAACCTCAATATTGGTACCCTGAACAGCCGCACCATTGCTTCCATGCTGATTGCGGGCAAACGGGCCAATGAGTTGAATCATCCGGTTTTGTTGGATCCCGTGGGAGCTGGAGCATCTAAACTGAGAATGGATACTGCCCTGGCTCTTCTCAAGGAAGTGAAGTTTACCGTCATTCGAGGCAATATTTCCGAGATCAAGACCATTGCATCCGGAAGCGGCACTACAAAAGGTGTAGACGCCGACGTGGCAGATCAGGTGACAGAGGAAAACCTGGATCAAGCCATTTCGTTTGCCAAGGCCTTTGCCCGGAAGACAGGAGCGGTAATTGCCATTACCGGTGCTATCGATATTGTGGCGGACGGGGAAAAGGCCTACTGCATCCGAAACGGCCATCCCATGATGGCATCTGTCACGGGAACAGGCTGCCAGCTTTCCGCCATGGCCACAGCTTTTGTGACAGCTAACCCCCAATGTCCTTTGGAGGCGACCGCTGCGGCAGTTGCCACAATGGGGTATGCCGGAGAGGTGGCTTTTGGGAGACTGTCCCCCATGGACGGAAACGCAACTTACCGAAATTACATCATTGATGCGGTTTACAATATGACGCCAGAAATGCTGGAGAAAGGTGCGAACTATGAAGTGCGATAAGAATACCATGCTGCTTTACGCGGTTACTGACCGGGCGTGGACCGGCAAGCAAAGTTTGTATGAACAGGTAGAATGCGCTTTAAAGGGCGGTGTAACCTGTGTGCAGCTTCGTGAGAAGGAAATGGGCCAGGAAGAGTTTTTGGAAGAAGCCAAAGAAATCTCTGCTCTGTGCAAGCAGTATGGAGTTCCCCTCTTTATCAATGACAATGTAGAAGTTGCCATTCAATGTCAGGCAGACGGGATCCATGTAGGTCAAGAGGATATGGCAGCGGCCCAGGTGCGCAAAAAGGTGGGGGACGGCATGATGATCGGCGTATCCGTCCACTCTGTTCAGGAAGCGCTGGACGCAGTTCAAAACGGCGCGGATTGTCTTGGAGTAGGCGCTATGTTCTCCACTTCCACAAAAAAGGACGCAGAGGTTCTGCCAAAAGAAGTTCTCCGGGAAATTTGTGCCGCGGTGGATATTCCTGTGGTTGCCATCGGCGGCATTGGAAAATCCAATCTTCTGGAGCTTGCAGGTACAGGAGTTGACGGTGTAGCACTGGTCAGCGCCATTTTTTCGGCGGAGGATATTGAAGGGGAGTGCCGCTTGCTGCGGAAGTTATCCGAGCAAATGGTAAATGCTTGAGAAGATTTTTACCGCCTTTTAGGAAATATCCTTTGACAGAGCAAGCCAACAGGTTGAAGCGGCACATTGGGGGCACCACCTTATGCCGCTCTATAAAAGAATGCTGAAGCAGGGAAGGAGTACGAAACCATGAAATTAAAAACAGCATTGACCATTGCGGGAAGCGATTGCAGTGGAGGCGCCGGAATCCAAGCTGACCTGAAAACCATGACGATGAACGGTGTTTACGCCATGAGCGTCATAACGGCGCTAACGGCGCAGAATACCACAGGTGTGAGGGCCATTCAGGAGTCTACGCCTGAATTTTTGCGCCAGCAAATTGACGCGGTATTCCAGGACATTTATCCCGATGCCGTAAAAATCGGCATGGTATCTTCTCGAGAATTGATAGATGTGATTGCAGAAAGACTGAAGCATTACAAAGCAAAGAACGTGGTGGTTGATCCGGTAATGGTGGCGACTTCCGGTTCTGCGCTGATGAAGACGGATGCGGTGCAATCTCTGATCGAAGAGCTGTTGCCCATCGCGACGGTGATTACGCCCAATATTCCCGAAGGAGAAGTTCTGTCTGGCTTGTCCATTGAAACGACAGAAGATATTATTGCGGCGGCCAAGCAAATAGGAGACACCTATCACTGCTCTGTCCTGCTCAAAGGGGGCCACAGCATCAACGATGCCAATGACCTGCTTTACGCCAACGGAGAACTGGTGTGGTTTAAGGGAAAACGCATCCATAACCCCAATACCCACGGTACAGGCTGTACGTTGTCCAGTGCAATCGCCGCAAACCTTGCCAAGGGATTTTCTCTTGCTCAGTCTGTACAAAGGGCAAAACAGTATATTTCCGGAGCATTGGCGGCAATGCTGGACCTGGGCAAAGGTTCAGGGCCCATGAATCATGCATTTGATCTGGGGGGCGAATACGCAAAGGAGGCCGCGGAATGAGCACAGCAGCAAAGCTGCTCCATGCAACGGATGGCATTTGGAAAGCGTACAACCAGCATCCCTTTGTTTTGGGCATTCAAAACGGCACCTTGGACAGAGATAAATTCCGCTATTACATGATCCAGGACTATCTGTATTTAGAGGACTACGCGAAAACCTTTGCGGTAGGCGTCGCAAAAGCCAAGAGCCTTTCCCTAGCAAATCTGTTTGCCAAGTACATTGCTGTTATGAATGGGGAATTGAATGTTCACCAGGGATATCTGGCAAAATTGGGTGTGTCGCAGGAAGAAATAGATTCCACTCCCCGTTCTCTCGATAGCCTTTCCTACACTTCCTACATGCTCCGTGTGGCCTATGAAGAAGGGGAAGCGGAAATTCTTGCTGCCATTCTCTCCTGTGCGTACAGCTATGAGGTCATCGCCGAAAATATGGTAAAAAATAACCCTGCATCTTTGGAGGACCCTTTTTACGGCGATTGGATCAAGGGGTATATTTCCGATGATTATAGGGAAGAAAATAAGATCCTTCTGAAAGAACTTGACCATATAACGGAAAATTGCAGCGAAAAGCAGATAGAACATCTCGTCCATATTTTTACCGTTTGTTCTCGCTATGAGCTGGCATTCTGGGAAATGTCCTGGACAATGAGCAACTAACGAGGCCCCGGGTTCTTTTGGAAAGAGGATATCCCTAAAGGTCTTTTTCCATTTCCCAGGGGAACGTCCCTCTCGCGACAGTTTCCCTCTGCCTGTTTTTGGGCAAGATGGAAAAGAGTATTTTGAAGATACTGACATGCTCCCTCTGTGAGAGACAGTGAAACAGACCACTGTCAATCATAGGGGGAGCATGTTGGTTTACGGAGATGACGGTGCTTTTTGCAGGGCCGGTTTGCTTTTCTGACCCAAGGTTCCGTTTTCCCTCTTTTTAAATCCGGCAGAACTCCGGCTTCGTTATAGGGCCTCAGGTTCTAATCAGATGATCACAGTAACAACCGGAAGACCTCTTTTCCTGTGCAGAAGAAGGTCCTCTAGATTTTATTTTGCTTTTGTATCTTTGCCAGTAGTTGGTGCTGATTCATGGGTGGAAGACAGGACCGATTTTGGCACACATAGAAAGTGGTTTCATGGTTAATCAGCTGATAATCGCCTACCGGACCATCCAGGACCTTGACGATGGCATCAGAAGGCACCACACATGGAAGGTAGTGAAAATCATCTCCCTTCGGAACCACGGTGACGGAAAGCGGAGGTTCCATATTATCCGACAGTGCCATTAAAAACCCCGAAAATCCAGCGGGATACTGTTGCGCTTTGCCTGTCATATAGGCAAGCTGCTTCTTCAGAATCTCCTCCTTGCTGTGCTCCGGGAGCAGTTCATGGATGCGTACAAGAACATATGCCATGAGGGAATTCCCGCTGGGGATTGCTCCGTCATAGCATTCCTTGGGACGGAATAGAAGTTTTTCGTTCTCTGTGCCGCTGAGATAAAAGCCACCCTGCTCCCAATCGTAATACTGGAGGACAGTTTCCTGGATCAATTCTGTGGCGCGGTTCAAAAACGTGGGATCCAGTGTGGCGTCATACAGAGAAAGGAGTGCAAAAAGATAGCTAGCGTAATCATCTAGGAAGCCGTGTTCGCCCACCCGGCCCTTTCGAATGCTTACATAAAGCGTATTTTGATTGCACAAGTTGTTTTCGATGAAATCTTGCGTCCGTTTTGCAGCTTCCAGATAACTGGAATCCCGGCTGCACCGATACAGTCTGCACAGTGCCGCAATCATGAGAGCATTCCACGCTGTCAAAATCTTGTCATCCGTGTGCAGGTGGGTGCGTCTGCGCCTGTACTCTCGCAACGCCGGAAGGAGGGAATCAAAACGGGGGTCTGTCAGATCCTTGGCGTGAAGAAGGTTGGGGATGCTCTTGCCCTCAAAGTTTCCGGATTTGGTAATGCCAAACCCTTCACAAAAAGCTGTGCCGTGGGATGGCCCCAGAACCTCCATAATTTCCTCCGGGGTAAATCCATAGTATTTTCCCTCCTCGCCATCGCTGTCCGCATCTTGGGCACTGTAAAAGCCTCCGTTGGGAGAGGACATTTCGTGGAAGAGATAGGAGGCTGTCTGTTTTGCAACTTTCAAATAAAAGGACCGTCCCGTCATTTCATAGGCTTTGCAGTAGGCGAGGATCAGCAGGGCGTTGTCGTAGAGCATCTTTTCAAAGTGGGGAATGAGATAATAGGGGTCTGTGGAATACCGGCAAAATCCGTATCCGATGTGATCGAACAAACCCCCGGCATACATCCTTTGGAGAGTCACTTCCGCCATATGCAAGGCTTGCTTGTCGCCGTGTTTTTCGTATTCCTGCATCAGGAACAGCAGATTGTGGGGGGAGGGAAATTTGGGCGCTCCTCCAAAACCTCCAAAGGACGCGTCAAAGTTTTGCCGAAACCATCGCAGGGCGGTGTCCAGGATGGTTTCATCTGCTTGTGACCGGAAGACAGGATCCCGATTTACTGCCTTTGTAATTTCTTCGGCGGAGGAAAGAAGCTTGTCCCGTTCCGTCGTCCATTTCTGGTGAAGGAGGAGCAGCAGTTCTTTGAAGCCCACTGTCCCATACCGAGACGTTTTGGGGAAATAGGTTCCCGCAAAGAACGGTTTTTGCTCCGGGGTCATGAAAATACTGGTGGGCCATCCGCCGCTGCCTGTATAAGCCTGACATACCGCCATATAAATGCTGTCAATGTCCGGGCGCTCTTCCTTATCTACTTTTATAGACACATAGTATCTGTTCAGAAGATCGGCAATTTCGGGGTCCTCAAAGCTTTCATGGGCCATCACATGGCACCAGTGGCAAGTGCTGTAACCGATGCTCAAGAAGATGGGCTTGTCCTCGTTCCTAGCTTTGGAAAAAGCCTCCTCGCCCCAGGGGTACCAGTCCACCGGATGATCCGCGTGCTGGAGCAGGTAGGGGCTTGTCTGGTTTTTCAGATGGTTGCTCATAGGCTCACCTCAGTTTTTCAAATTGCCCGTTGCAGGGTTGTCGATCAACTTTCCGCCCTCGGTGAATCGGGAGCCGTGACAGGGGCAATCCCAGGAGTGTTCCGCAGGATTCCATTTCAATGCACACCCAAGATGGGGACAGCGTTTGGTGGTAGGCGTCAACAGACTGACCACAGCTTCCCAACCATTGACAGCCAATTGAGGATGGAGAATGGAGCGAGAAGGGGAGAAGACCTCCACATAGGGATTTTTCTTTTCCTGCACTAGATCGCTGAGAATGTTAGAAGCTGCCATGGAGGTGGTCATCCCCCACTTGTTGAAACCGGTGGCCACATATAAATTTGTCGTAGAGGCGGAATAGGGTCCAATATAGGGGACGCTGTCCAGGCTCATACAGTCCTGTGCGGCCCAGCGGTATTCTTCCTCCCCTTGGGGATAATACTGCTGGGCAAAGTCTAGCAGTTCCTGCCAACCGCCGCCCTTTTTTCCGGTTCGATGATCTCCACCCCCTACAAGCAGCAAATGGTCGTAGGTTCGGAAGGACATGCCTTTTTGCGCTTCATCCACATAGATGCCGTCCACATCTGGGGCGTTTTTCAAGGCAATCACATAGGAGCGGTGCTGGTACAGCTTGAGAAAATAACTGCCGTGCTTGTTGAGAAAGGGAAAGTGGGTGGTCACAATGATCTTCTTGGCACGGATTCTGCCTCGATTCGTCACAGCCGTAGTGCCCATCAGTTCCCGCACCCGGGTGTGCTCATAGATGTGCAGGCCCTTGGCAATGCTGGAAACGAATTTCAGTGGATGAAACTGCGCCTGATGGGGAAATTTGACCGCGCCGGCAACGGAAAAAGGAAGGGGGAGCGTATCTGCAAATTCCGCTGGAAATCCCAGCTGCTCCAAAGCATTCAATTCCTTCTCAATTTTGCGGGGGTCGTTGAGAGTATAGGTGTAGGCAGGCTTCTCCTCAAAGTCACAGTCGATTCCCCGGCACAAGTTACGATATTGTTGAAGGGCCTCCTGGTTGGCTGTAAGATATAGTTTTGCTTGCTGGATTCCGAACTTGGAAATCAGCTTGTGGTAAATCAGCCCGTGTTGGCTGGTAATTTTAGCGGTGGTGTTCTTGGTGATGCCGCTGCATATGGTTTCCGCTTCTGTCAGCACATAGGGCACTCCGGCGCGGTGAAGCTGGTAGGCACACAAAACTCCAACCATGCCGCCACCGATAATCAACACATCGGTGGTCATGTCTCCCTCCTGAACAGAAAATTCCAACGGTTTCCAAGATTGCTCCCATAATGATTCCATATACTCCTCCTCGATGATGGTTTTTGTAACAGTGTGGTCCAGACAGAGAAATCCGCAGGGTGGAGATGCTGAATACGAGGTTGGCCCATTTCCTGTTTTCCCCCGGTCTGAGAGGAAGAAAATGCGGATGCGCCGTTGGAATCAACTTGAACCACAAAGATTCGGTACGAATTCATAGACTGCATGGTCGCTTTGCAGGTGAAATACAGGCTTTCCTCTCTCCCAAAGTCTTGCCCGCAGCTTAGCATTACAGCTTTCCCGGATGGTGCTGGACATTTTCCCTCCCTGAGGCGCACGGAGAGGGTGACCTCCATGGGAGGGAACCATGTCCAATTCCAGACGCAGATTGCCTTGGGACAAACAGATATGGTTGGCGCTCAATGACCGGAGTCTAACGCCTCTGTACGTTGCCAAACGATACTCCTTGCCCTGATAGAGAATGGCGCAAATGCATCCCTGAAAGGAAAATCCGCAAAAGGGAATATGGGCGATGGAGATCATGATAGAACAAAATACTGGGAAATCGTTGCACTGCATCCACAGGTAAGAGCTGGGGAAGGAGGTTCCGCTGTCTTTTTCAACATAGCCCCGACCACCGTCGAAGTTGTGCAGACGCCCGTCTATTGTGAGATTGCCCTGGAGGTCATGGGCCATGCTGAGTACACCGTGCCGACACTCCATAGGGAAAAAACGAAATGGCCCCATGATGTCGGAACGGAGAGGTGCAAATGGTCCGTAGATAATTTCGCCGTGGATACCGGGCAACTCAATATGACACCCCTGCTTTGAGAACCGACACCGGTCAGCTTGTATCCCATCTTCTCTGACGGTCATCTGGCTAACTTCAAATTGTCGGGCGCCTTCTTGTGAAATCAATTGAATAAAAGCACCGCTCTCGGCCTGACCAGGGATGAATGCTACCATGTCATCTTCTTTCTGGTGTTTGAAATACCAACCCTCAAATCCACCCTGTCTGGATATTTTCACGCCCAAGCCCTCCTTTTTAAGGATAGACTTAGTATGCCCGAACAGATGAAATCTAAGACAAAGTTTAAGAGAGTTTAGTAGCATGCCCGGCCGAATGGGAACGGGACTGGGCAGGCGGTTTCTGAAATCGATTCGAGGGATTTCCTGTTAGCAGAAAGTTGCTATTTTATCGTTTTAGGTATATAATGCGACGTGGATTTGAAAAACATCGGCAAGGCAGGGAATGCTATGGAAGAGAAGAAATATCTGGTTTGTGAAAAGAGAAGTGTGTTCGCGCTGTTGACCTTCAGTGCAGGGATGATGGGTGCCTATACCTTCAATCTCCGGGGCGGGGTATTTTGTAACGCGCACACCGCCAATATTGTCTTGATGGCAATTGCTTTCGGCAAGGGAGATTGGCTGGGAGGAGGATATTATCTGATTCCCATCACCGCTTATTTGGCCGGAGCTTTTTTATCTGAAATTCTTCCTTCTCCCATGCGGCGGTTCGGATTTCTCCGATGGGATACTTATCTGGTAGCTTTTGAAGTGATTTCTCTGTTTATCATTGGTTTTATTCCCCTCAGTTGGCCCAATCACCTGGTGCAGGTGCTGGTGAATTTTATTGCTTCCATGCAGTATAATACCTTCCGCCAAGCGGAGGGAATTCCCATGGCCACCACGTTTTGTACCAACCAATTGCGTCAGGTGGGGATCTCTTTTGCCAAGGCCATTCGGAAGAAAGATCGGCAGGCCCGGGACCGGGCGCTGTTTTTTCTGGGCATGCTGGGGTGCTTCTTTTCCGGAGGGGTTCTCTCCACGGTGGTGGGGCATGCACTGTATGCCAAAGCTATCTGGCTGAACCTGATTCCCTTAGGGATTGTCTTGGTGCGTTTGGTCCATGCGGACCTGACCGATGAAAAGGATTTGCTGTTTCGCAAACCCTCTGGTCACTGATTGATCAAGGAAAAGAAAAGGAAGATGGGGACGGCTTCAAAGGGAAGCCGTCCCCTTTTGTAGGTGTACTGGCACGACGGAGGAAACTGCTCCATATATATGAAACACATTTTAGAAGGGAAGTGGTCCTCTATGTTCACACAGCTCATGGAACTGTTCTCCCACGTTCTGTTTTTATTTCTCCATGTTACCGGCGGGGGAACCTTTCCCAAAGCCCTTTCCGCCGCCGAGGAAAAACTCTGTCTGGAAGAAATGGCCCAAGGGAGTGAAGCCGCCAGACAGAAACTTGTGGAACACAATTTGCGTCTTGTGGCGCACATAATAAAAAAGGCTGAAAGCGAAGGGAACCCTCGTTTCGCTGGTAATAAACCTCCCAAGGGTTCCCAAATTTTAAGTGGATCTCCAGTTCCAGCACCTGTTTGGTGCTGTTTTTTTTGACCAAAATGTGATCTAGGATCGAGGTGACCAGGGCAGAGGAGATACCGTCTTCATGGGAGAGAACCCGTGTCAGGGAGAGCCGCATTTTCTCCAGCTGTTCCGGGGTCATTCTACTTTTTTCCTCTTCCTTTTTCAGTGTCTCCAGCTGCTTTTCCAGGTCCTGGATTTGCCGGTTGAAGGCATCGTTGCGCAGTTTGAATTCTTCGTGGGGAAGAGTGCCGTCAATGCTCATTTCCAGGATCCGGTCCTTTTTCCCCTGAATGGAAGTGATTTCCCCTTCAATCCGGGAGGCGTCCCGCTGATAGTTCCGCGTATGGGGGACCGCTTGAATCACCTGAATCACTTGATCCACGACAGCCTCTTTGGAGAGGATCAGCTGGTCAAAAATACTTGCCAGGATTTGGTCCAGCTCTGTGGAACGGATCAAGGGGGAAGAACAACCGGCTCTGCCGCGTTTGTGGTAGACTTGGCACTGCCAGATTTCCTTTTTGTCCCGGGATCCCCGAGATGTTGCCCGGTGGTAGGTGGCGTTGTGGACCTCGCAGAAGATTTTGCTGCTGTAGGGATAGCGGTGATGGTAATCGGCTCCGTGCTGGTGGGACATGCACTGCTTGCTCCGAAGCTTGTAAAGGGCGTTGGCCCGGTCCCATAGTTCCTCGGAGACGATGGCTGGGATGGAAGGATCCGGGTAGGTGATCCACTCGCTTTCGTCCAGGACTATCTTCCGTTTGCTGCGGTAATCCACCGTCTGGGTTTTTCCGGCGCAGAACCAGCCCTTGTATTTGGGATTTTCCAAAATGTGTCGGATGGTGGCAACATTGAAGGCGTTGCCCATCCGGCTGGTATACCCTTCGTCGTAAAGTTGTTGGGAGATGCGCCGGATGCCCATTTTCTGGTTGGCGTACAGGTCGAAAATCCGGCGAACCACGGCGGCCTCCGCCTCGTTGATGGTGAGGACGCAGTCTTTTTTATTGTATCCCCACAGCTTGTCGTTTCCCAATACATGGCCGTTTTTGATGGCTTGCCGGAATCCGAATTTCAGCCGTTCCGAAAGCTTCCTCACCTCATCCTGGGCCACTCCGGCCATGACCACCAACCGGAATTCGCTGTCTCCGTCCAGGGTGTTGATGTTGTCGTTTTGGAACAGGACCCCCACGTCGTGTTCCAGCAGCTCCTGGGTGTACTGGATGCTGTCCAAAGTGGATCTGGAAAAACGGGAGATTTCCTTGGTGATAATGAAATCGAAGAGGCCCTTCTTGGCGTCTTCGATCATCCGGAGAAAACTGTCTCGTTTTTTTGTACTGGTGCCGCTGATGCCTTCGTCAATGTACCCCGGAACATAGGTCCAGTTGGGTTTTGATTGGATCAGCTCGGTGTAGTATTGAACCTGATTTTCCAGGCTGTTGAGCTGTTCATCCTTTTCCGTAGAGACACGAGCGTAAAAGGTCACCCGGAGAGGCAGGTCAAAAATGGTTTTTCCATTGCGCAATTCGTTGCGGATTTTAAGCACGTTCATTCCACTAGTTACCTCCTTCGAATGGTTACCTCCTTTGTGGAGTTCTCAGGATACCGGAAAAACGGAGGGAAATCTCCATGAGAATCTATCCAATCTGCTGCCTGAGAGCAGATGGCGGTTGAAATGAGTCCTTGGGAGCAAAGGTGCTCCAGTAGGACACGGATCAAGTCTTTTTGTGCGTTTTCCAAACGTATCACCCCTGTGCATTGGTATGAAAGTGAGAAAATAAAAATGTCGTTTGGAATCTTGTCCTATTTGCACCCAAGAGGGACCCTTCTTCGGAATGAGTGGAATCCCCATTGGAAAAAAGATTTCCTGGCGATTGTTGCTTCTGGAATAACCCTTCTGCTGGCCTCTAAAATTCCCGTTAACCGGTGGCCGAACCCTGCACGTTTCCGAAGACGCCATAATATATAATATAATAGTATACAAAAAACACCGCCTTCATCGGATGAAAAGGCGGTGTTTCCTTAGCTCAGGATCATTGGGCTTGGGAAGCAAATTGATATTTTTTGGAAGGCAGGAAATGTTTACGCGGCCGGGGAATGTTGATCTGTTTGTTTTCCCAGGAAATGCCCAAGGGCGTAGATCCCCAAGACAATGCCCGTACCCACCAGGAAACCGGAAAAGTCCAGCCACACATCCTGCAGCTGAGACCCCCGATGGGAAAAGATTTGAATGGTTTCGTCGATGGATGCTGCCAAAAATCCGCCGGAAAGCAAATGAACTACCGGGTGGAGAGAAACTTTTTGGAAGACGATGAGCAATCCACACCCCAGTCCCCCCAGACAGGCGAACTCGGAAAAATGGGCCAGTTTGCGGACGATATGTTCCAGTTGTTCCACATTGGAGAAAAGCTGTTGGATAAAGGCCGGGAGAACATCCAGCACATTCATACTCATGTTGTGAGAGCTGTCCTTGCTGGCCAAGGAGTTGCCCCAGATGAAGCAAAGATTGCACAGCAGCAGAAACAGCAGGATCCCCGCCGCAATTTTTCGGGATCGGGTCATGGACAAAGCCTCCTAAAGGGGATATGATGTAGAATTATACCACATCCTTCCAGAGAAGGTGAGTGTCATATTAAAATATTCAGAAAAAATTAAAATTCGCCCATTGGAAAGAAAGAGGACAGGGCATAGCCTGATGGGAATGTGGAAAAATAATGGTACTTTAATGGAGAGAGGAAAATTGTATGAATGACCATTGTATCACATCTACAGAGATCCAGGCCTTTTGCCGGCATTTACAGGAGGACGAGCGAAGCTCAGGGACCATTGAGAATTATTTGCGTCATGTTCGGGAGTTTGCCCTTTGGCTTGGGGACCAAGAAGTGTCCAAAGAACGGGCGGCAGCCTGGAAAGAACATCTGCTTTCCAAAAATTATTGTCCGGGAACCATCAATTCCATGGTGGTATCCATCAACCGATTTTTTGATTTCATGGGGTGGCGAGAATACCGCGTGAAGACATTGCGCCTGCAAAGAAGACTGTTCCGGGATGACAACAAGGAGTTGACCCGAGGGGAATACAACCGCCTGCTGCACACTGCAAAGACATTGGGACAGGAGCGCTTGGTGCTTCTGATGGAGACGATCTGCGGGACGGGTATCCGGGTGTCCGAGGTCAAGTATATCACTGTGGAGGCCTTGAACCAGGGGCGGGCAGAGATCTCTCTCAAAGGAAAAATTCGCACCATTTTGATTCCTGGAAAATTGCGGAAGAAATTGCTGCAATACGCCAAGAAACAAAAAACCGTCTCTGGGGAGATCTTTCTCACCAGAAACGGAACGAGTCTTTCCCGGAAACAGATTTGGGCACAGATGAAAGCTCTCTGTAGCAAGGCTGGGGTAGCGGCATCCAAGGTGTTTCCCCACAATCTTCGTCACTTGTTTGCCAGAATCTTTTATAAGGTCTGTCCCGACGTTGCCAAGCTGGCAGATGTTCTGGGACATTCCAGCATGGAAACCACCCGCATTTATCTGATCTCCACAGGCGCGGAACACGCTTATACCCTGGAGCGATTAAGACTGGTTCTGTAAGAATTGTGGGGGAGCCTGTGATAACGAAAAAAGCCAAGGATTCATTGGCACAATAAATAGAACAAAATTTACAAATTGTCAGGTTTAGCTTCCTATAAGCCGATTTTTTCGCTACCGGCTTTTATATTTTATCATACTACCCCAAAAAGAGCAAGTGAAAATTATTATCAGAGCACGCCAAAAAAGCCGAAAGAGGCAATTTTTTCTCTTCGGCCTAATTACTTTGCCCATATTTTTCTAAATTTAGGAGAATATGGGCATTTATTTTATTTTTTAAAGGGAGATGCCAGTTTTACTATTACGATAAATAAGACAATATGTAAATATTGTCATAAACTTGAGGAGAGGATTGCAGTGGAAGACCCGGTATCTGGTCCAGAGTTCAATGGGGATGAAAGTCGCATTACCTGGGAAAGTGTGCAATCTTATCTGGATGAGTTGGTTTCCCGAAAGTATTCACCAGGGACCATCGACAGCTACCAAAGAGGTCTGACCAAGTTTTTTGCTTGGCTGCCAGAAGACAAGGTTCTCTGCAAAGGAGATATGGACCGTTTTCAGGGCGACCTGTTGGAACAGGGATATATGCCTCGAACGGTCAATTTGCTTTGTTCATCTGTCAATGGGTTTCTGGAGTTTGTGGGTTTGCGAGAGTTTCAGTCCACCACCCAACTGCCTGTGGGAGCAGAGGAGACGCCTCGGGAATTGTCTCGGGGGGAATATCTTCGGCTGTTATCTGCAGCGCGGTCCTTGGGGAAAAAACGGGCCTATCTTTTGGTAAAGATCTTTGCTACAACAGGCCTTACGGTGCAGGAGCTTCCCAGCTTAACGGTAGAAGCAGTAGTCGCTGGCTATTTGGTGGTATATCCCAGTGGAGTAAAGCGGACGATCCGTATTTCTCCCTGTGTTCAGAAGGAATTGATGGACTATATCCGTCAGTCGGGATTGCGGGAAGGCCCCGTATTCCTGGGCCGGAATGGGAAGCCCATTCGCCGGACTGTGGTGACTGAGCTAATTCAAAGCTTGTCCTTGGACGCCAAGGTGGAGCCGGAGAAATGCAACCCTCGGTACCTTCACAAGCTGTATTCTGCCACAAGGGAAAAAATCCTGGCCAACCTGGCGGAGCTGGTGGATCAAACTTATGACAAGCTGTTAGAAGACGAGCAAATGAGCACGGATTGGAAAGAAGAAACTTACTGTGCGGAAAATTATCCCAGTGCTTTTTAACGGATAGGATGTTATGAACCGGAGAACTGAAAAGGAGAAGATCCAGTGGAGAAACCCGTAAGAGAAAAAGACGATGTGATGGTGATAGACCTGGTGCAACTGGCGAAGGCTCTGTGGCGGCGGGCGTGGGCGATTGTGTTGGCCATGATTATTTGTGGCGGCGCAGCGTTTTCTTACGCCTACTTTCTTGTTACGCCTCTGTATCAGGCCAGCGCCATGATGTATGTAAATAACAGTTCCGTTTCCGTGGGCAGTACTCAGGTGGATTTAAGTGACTTGAACGCTGCCCAAAGCTTGGTGGAAACCTACCTGGTGATTTTGAAAACCCGGGGCACCTTGGAAGAGGTTATTGAGGCGGCAGATGTTCCCTATACATATGAACAGCTTTCGGGAATGATTACTGCCGGAGCTGTCAACTCTACAGAGGTATTTGAAATTCAGGTGACAAGTGCCGATCCACAGGAAGCGGAAAAGCTTGCCAACACCATTGCGGATCTATTGCCAGAGCGGATTTCTCAGATTATCGACGGGAGCTCCGCGAAGATTGTGGATTACGCCGTGGTTCCTTCCCACAAGTCTTCTCCCAGTATTTCCCGGTATACCATGATTGGTTTGCTCTTGGGCGCCGTGATCAGCTGCGGTGTGATCATCCTATTCGAGCTTTTTGATGAACAGATCCGAGATGAAGATTATGTCCGGGAAACCTTCGATCTGCCCTTGTTGGCCGCTGTGCCCGACTTACTTTCCAAGAGCCGGGAGAATTATTACCGGGATAGCGGTAATAGCGCAGCGGGGAAGGGGGAGAATCCATGAATAAGAAAAAGAAGATGGCGGAGCTTTCCAGTCAGGAGTATGGCGTCATGATCGGCGACCGCCTGAATTTTGCCGCCTCAGAAGCCTACAAGTTGCTCCGTACCAATTTGGAATTTGCCCTGGCGGAAGGTCAAGGCTGCCGGGTGGTTGGCGTAACCAGTTCGGTGCGTGGTGAGGGAAAGAGCACCACCACGCTGAATCTTGCCTATTCCATTGCAGAAACCGGCAAGTATGTATTGGTGGTGGAAGGAGACATGCGTCTTCCCACCTTGTCCAAGCGGTTGAATTTATCCAACACCAAGGGAATTTCCAATCTTTTGGCAGGTCAGTGCAACGGCGCGGAAGTCTTGCAAAAGTCTGGTTTGCATAAAAATTTGTGGGTGATTACTGCGGGGGATATTCCTCCCAATCCTTCGGAGCTGTTGGGTTCCGAGCAAATGCGCATTACCATGGATGTGTTGTGCAAAGATTTTGATTTCATTCTGTTGGATCTACCGCCGGTCAATGCGGTTTCGGATCCCTTGGTGGTCTCGAAGCTGGTGGACGGAATGATTTTGGTAGTCCGGCAAAATTATAGTAACCGCCGAGCCTTGGCGGAAGCCGTGCGGCAGCTTCGATTTGTAGATGCCAAGATTCTGGGATTTGTCATGACCGGCGTCAACGGGGCAGAGACAGGCCGGAAGCGGTATTACAAACGGTACTATAAGCAGTACGGCTATGGGTATGAGTATGGCTATGGGTATGGTAACAACCAAGAAAACAGGGAAAACAAGCAGAAACAAGAGACAACGAATTCATGATTGATCTACATTCTCATATTTTACCGGGATTGGATGACGGCAGCCGCAATGTGGCAGAGAGTTTGCAGATGCTGGAAGCTTCTGCCCGTCAAGGAGTGAAATGGATGGTAGCCACGCCCCATTTTTACGCCACGGAACAAACTCCCTCCCAGTTTCTTCGCCGCAGGAGAGTTTCGGTGGAAGCATTGCGCAGCCGGTTAAAGCCGGGATTTCCCAAGATCGTCTTGGGAGCGGAGGTCAGGTATTTCGAAGGTATGTCCCGGACGGAGGAGTTGGATTTCCTCAGACTGGAGGGATCCCCCGTGTTGCTGTTGGAAATGCCCTTTTGTACCTGGAGTAAACGGATGGTAGACGAGGTTCTGGAGATTCAGAGCCACAAAGAAACCCAAGTCCTTTTGGCCCATGTGGAGCGGTATTGGAGCGCCCAATCCAAGCAGGTGATCCGCACCTTGCAACGGTCCGGTGTTTGGATGCAATGCAATGCTTCCTTCTTCCTGTCCTGGAGAACGAAGCGGAAAGCTCTTCGGATGCTCCAGAAGGGAGAGATCCATATGTTAGGTTCAGATGCACACAATATGACTACAAGGCCCCCTCGGTTGGGAGATGCTATGGAAGTAATAGAGAAATCCCTGGGCAGGGACGCTTTGCGGAATTTCCAACGCCGCACCGTGGAACTGCTGAAAGCTGGGAGTGCTCCATGAAAAAGCGAACCCTGGCGATACTGATTGGAGTGTTAGGTGTGCTCTGTGTGGTTTGCGGGGTGATGCTTCTGCAGGGCGGAGGAGAGAAGCCGGAGACAGCGGATCCGGATCCCGTTCCTTCTGTTTCTCAGGATCCCACTCCACAGCCCGAATCGGAGTCTGCAGCCTCTTCTCAGGAGACCTCCTCTCAGGAAGAACCGTATGTCAGCCCCATTGATTTTGCATCTCTTCAAGCCACCAACCCGGATATTTACGGTTGGCTGCGGATCCCAGGAACGGAGTTTGATTTCCCTCTGGTCCAGCGGGAAGGGGACGATGCCTTCTATCTGACTCACGACAGTGACGGCAATGAAAGCTCTGCCGGAGCTATCTTTACCGAAAGCACCTACAATACCACTACCATGGAAGATCCCATTACGGTGGCCTATGGCCATCAGATGCACGCGGGAACCATGTTTGGAAAGCTCCAGGAGACCTACTCTCAGGAAAGTGCCCTGGAGGATTACGGAGAGATTGTAGTCTACCTGCCGGAGAGGGAGCTGCATTATAGAGTGTTTGCTGCTGTTCCCTATGACAACCGCCATATTCTTTACAACTACGATAGTTCCGATCCCCGACGGGTCACTGCGTTTTTAAACAGTGTGTATGAAGTTAGGGAAATTGGTGCTCAGTTTAGCGATTCGGTTACCGTTTCCGCTGAGGATAAAATTTTGGTTCTGTCAACCTGTTTGGCAGGCAATTCTCAAAAACGATATCTAGTTCTGGCGGTTTGCCAGACTGTGATAGATTAATCTCCCCAAATAGGAAAGGATGAATTCCCATGAAAAAGCTCGCTTTATTACTCGTCGTAGTGATGATGTTCGTCACGCTGGCCATTCCTGCCTCCGCGGCGGTGGATTTTGTGAACAGCGTGGAGCAGAAGCCTGCTCCTACTGTGGAAACCATGACCGATGACAACGGTAATCAGGTTTCCGCGATCATCCGGGACGCAAACGGCAACCAGGTGGCCGGCATAGATGCAAGCCAATTGATTGTGACTCCTATTTCTGCCCTGGCTCAGGCAGCGGAACAAATCAGTGAGATGCTTTCCAACGCATTTGAACAGATCCAGCAGGCAGAGACTATTGCGGATCTGGTTCCCGATGTGGATCTTGCTGGTATCCTACAGCAGATGGGCAGCACAGCCAATGTGGAAGATTTGGTAGTCCGTGATGTGTTCGACGTATCCTTGGATGGGGATGCCGCTGAGTTCCTGGCACAGGAAGGCAACAATATCACCATCCGATTCTCTTTGAACCTGGCTCCCACCGCCACCCTGCTGGTGCTCCACAACTACGAGGGGTCCAACTGGGAAGTCATTTCGAATGACCGGGTAGTGCGCAATGCTAATGGTTCCGTGGATGTGACCTTCGACAGTCTGTCTCCCATTGCCTTTGTGGTGGATAAGACCGAGACCGATACCAGCGTTTCCGCCGATGCCAATGCTCCCACTTCTCCTCAGACCGGGGACAACAACATGTTCCCTGCGTTGGGCATGGGCGCCATTACCCTGGGCTGCATTGCGGTGACCAGCGCTGTGGTGGTTTGGAAAAAGCGTTCTCAGAACTGAGATGAAAATTCGTTTGGATGTCCGTGTGCTGAAAGGGATCGCGGTACTTCTGGCAGCAATACTTGTGATATTGGTGGGATTGCTCCTGCTGCAGCGTTGGGATCAGACTCAAGGACAGGTTTCCGTTCCTGAGGATGTCTCAACGGATAACGCCTCTGCTTCGGAGGAAGAGCGGGAACTCACCTACTATCAAGGCGCATGGTATGCCCGGCGAGAAGATCTGGAGACAGTGTTGCTTCTGGGTCTAGATAAGTACGAGGGAGCTCAGCAGGAAGGTTACCTCAACGATCAGCAAGCGGACTTTTTGCTGTTGTTGGTGCTGGACCGGAAGGCTGGCACCTGTACGCCCATCCAACTGAACCGGGATACCATGACGGAAATTCAAATTTTAGGGGTAACCGGAGAGCCGGCTGGCACCTTTACAGGACAGCTTGCCCTGGCCCACACCTACGGGAGCGGGGAAGAGGACAGCTGTGAAAACACGGTAATAGCAGTGTCCAAACTTCTCTATGGAATCACCATTGATCATTATGTATCCATGACCATGGATGGAGTCGCCATTCTCAATGATCTGGTAGGAGGCGTCACGGTGAAGGTGATGGACGATTTTTCTCAGGTGGATTCAAGTCTGGTTCAGGGAGAGACTGTAACCCTCAGTGGAGAACAGGCTTTGACCTATGTCCGGGCTCGTGGAAACCTGGAAGACAGCACCAACCTGCACCGGATGGAGCGTCAACGTCAATACATGTCCGCTCTACAGGAACAGCTTTCCTCCAAAGCGGGAGAGGATGGGGGATTTATCCTGAATGCCCTTCTGCAAATGAATGATTACATGGTGTCTGATTGCACGGTGGAAGAGCTCTCCCAAATTGGGGAGAGCCTCGGGAAGGATCAGATTTCAGAGATCCGAACCGTGGAAGGAGAGGCAACCGTGGGAGAAGAATTCATGGAGTTTTATCCCGATGAACAGGCTTTGCAGGATCTAGTGATGGATGTGTTCTATGAATTTGTGAGAGAAGGCTGAAAAGCCCATTGAGGGAAACATGAAGCAAAAACGACTCCTTGTGCTGTTTATTCTTTTGACTGTTGGAACGGCTGTGCTGGCATTTCTCTTCTCCAGCCAGTCCGGTTCCACTTCCCAGGAATTAAGCAAGGGGTTGATCCGTTGGGCAACTGGTCTTTTTGGGTGGGAACCCGGAGACGAGGCTATGAAGACGCTCGATTATTTTGTGCGAAAAGGAGCTCATTTCACACTTTATTTTTTGCTGGGTTTCGGGTTAATGGGAACCTTCCATTGGCAAAAAAAGATCCCTCCCTGGATCGGCGCTATGATCCTGGGAACAGCATTTGCAGCTAGCGACGAGTTTCACCAGCTTTTTACCGCGAGAACAGCCATGGTAAAAGATGTGGTGCTGGACGCGGCGGGGGTTGCTGTCGGGTGTTTGGTATTGGCTTTTTGGAGGCGAAGGCGAAAGTCGAAAACGACGGATCAAGATATTTTTTCATCCAGTAAGGTCGAGTGATGTCTGTTTTTAGATGATTTTGCCGGAGCGTTTGTAAGGTTTGGCTTGATGGAACGTGGGGATTAGGTGAAGCAAATGAACAGAAATAGAAAAGATCGAGCGGTTGGGACCTCAAGAGAAGTGGTACAGGCAAGAAGCAGGAACCGAAAAATAAAGCTCATGTTTTATGATCTTTGTGTATTGGCGATCGTGACGTTCCCTATTCTTACTGTATTCCCCCGTGGGGGCGCTACTCTTTCTTGGGGAGAGGCTGCCATTCAGTTTTTTCTGGAAGCTGTGTGCCTTCTTGTGATGCGGAATGTTTGCAAGGTCTATTCTCAGGTCTGGCGATACAGTCGTGTCAACAGCTATTTTCGTCTGATTGGTGCGGATTTTCTGGGAGGGATCCTCTATCTTGTAATCCGTACTTTGATGCCCTTTGAACATCCCACTTTGTTTCGGGCGGCGGGAATGGTTATGTTGGCCTTCTTGGGATCCATGATGCTTCGTTTTCTCTATACCTGGCTCTACCAGATTTGTACCAGCAGCAGCTGGGCCCGAAACTTTTTTGGCAGTTCCAGTATTCTGGTAAAAGGAATCGATGCACTTGTGTATGGCCTGACGGGGATTTCCTTGATGCACGAGGCTTTGAGCAGTGTAATGCCCAAGCAGAATAAGATCCGAATTGCCATCGTGGGGGCTGGACGCATTGGGGCCATGTTGGCAGATGAACTTCTCAGTAACCCTAATGCTGTTTACATACCGGTTTGTTTTATCGATGTGGACCGGGAAAAAATTGGCCGGCAGGTTATGGGGATTGATGTGCTTTCACCTGGCGAAGTGAATAAGGAACGGTTGGATCGACTTTCCGTGCAGGAAGTGGTTTTTGCAGTCAATAAAGCTCCCGATGAAAGAGCTTCGCTTTATAACCGCTATAAAACCATGGGTTATAAAATCAAAGTGTATTCCTTCCCCGTGGAGAATACGGAAGCAAGTGGCAAGAGACAGATTCGGGAATTCGATGTGGAAGAGTTGCTTTTCCGACAGGAAGTGGATTTTCTTGGGGATGCCACTCGGTCTTACTATAAGGATAAAGTGGTGTTAGTTACCGGTGGGGGAGGGTCTATTGGCTCTGAACTGAGCCGGCAGATTGCACGAATGGGCCCCAAACAACTGGTATTGTTGGATATCTACGAGAATAACGTATACGATGTCCAGCAAGAATTGCGCCTTGTGTATGGGGACTCACTCAATCTTGCAGTGGAGATTGCCAGTGTTCGTGATGCGGAACAGTTGGATAAGGTGTTTCGTACGTATCGTCCCCAGGTGGTACTTCATGCTGCGGCCCATAAGCATGTTCCCCTGATGGAACACAACTGCTCGGAGGCCGTGAAAAACAATGTGTTCGGCACTTGGAATGTGGTCAATGTCGCAGAAAAGTATGGCGTTGAAAAGTTTATCATGATCAGCACCGATAAAGCGGTGAACCCCACCAATGTGATGGGGGCTACAAAACGACTGTGTGAAATGATCGTTCTGAGCAGAGCGGCGGAGCAGAAAGGTACCTCCTTCAGTTGCACGCGTTTTGGCAATGTACTGGGCAGCAACGGCAGCGTGATTCCTCTGTTCAAGCGGCAGATCGCCAATGGAGGTCCGGTTACGGTGACTGATAAGCGGATCATCCGTTACTTTATGACGATTCCCGAGGCCAGCCAGTTGGTGCTGACTTCCGGTGCTATGGCCAAGAGCGGAGAACTTTTTGTTCTGGATATGGGACGGCCAGTGAAGATCCTTGATTTGGCCGAGAACATGATCCGCCTAAGTGGCATGGAGCCTTATCAGGATATAGACATCATAGAAACAGGCCTGCGTCCCGGTGAAAAACTCTATGAGGAGCTGCTCATTCAAACGGAGACTTTGACAAAAACTGATAACAATATGATCTTTGTGGAACGGGATGAACCCTTATCCCGGCAGAAAATCGAGGAGAAACTGGAAAAACTTCGGAGAGCTTTGATAAGAGAAGACGACGATTTTATTCGAATTGCACTGAAAGAAGTGGTTCCCACATTCCATTCTCCGGAACAAGTGAACGCAAAAGCTCTTCAAACAGGTACATTCGCTCCCAAGGAAGTGAGAGAAACAATTCCTGTTGTAGTGGGGGGCTGACAGTTTTTTGTTTGTGTTGTTCATGCCATTTTAGGTAATCGTTCGTATGAAAGAATTGATTTGGTATTGCCTGAAATTAAAACATTGATTGTTGAAACGGCATTTGTCTAAGCCTGTTTTAATTGAAGCGATTTCTTTTGTTTTCGCTTAAAGAAATGGCAGACATTGATTGGTTTGGAAACTGACTTAGCTCACATGCCGTGTTAGGCGGTGAGCTATTTGCCATTCTAGGCTAATTGTCGTGTTATAGCTCAGATGTGAATCTGTTAATTAAGATGATGTTTAATGCGAAAGGTAGAAAAGAAGAGATGAACATTAATCCGTTTGAACACAAAATTTGGCTGTCATCGCCCACAATGCACGGTGACGAATTGAAGTACGTTACCGAAGCTTATGAAACGAACTGGATGTCCACGGTAGGAAAGAATATTAACGAAGTAGAGCGATTGATTGCTGAACGAGTTGGGGTACGATATGCAGTCGCATTATCGGCAGGAACGGCATCTCTCCATCTTGCCATGAAGCTTGCCGGGGAAGCTATGTATGGTCAGCCGGAAATTGGAAAAGGAGCACTGAGTAATAAGAAAATATTCTGTTCAGATGTCACTTTCGGTGCCACGGTGAATCCGGTTGTCTATGAGGGCGGTATCCCTGTTTTTATTGATACCGAGCGTGACACTTGGAATATGGACCCGGTGTCATTGGAAAAGGCATTTGAGATTTATCCAGATGTCAAGGTGATTGTAGTGGCTCACCTGTATGGTACACCGGGCAAGATTGATGAAATTAAGAAGATAGCAACTGCCCACAGAGCTGTGATTGTTGAAGATGCAGCGGAATCCCTAGGTGCTACATATAAAGGAAAAGAAACTGGCAGCTTTGGCGATTACGGCTGCATCAGCTTCAATGGAAACAAGATCATTACTGGTTCATCCGGTGGAATGTTCCTCACTAATTCTAAGGCGGATGCCGAGAAGGTACGAAAGTGGTCAACTCAAAGTCGGGAAGCAGCCCCGTGGTATCAGCATGAGGAGCTGGGATATAACTACCGCATGAGCAATGTGATCGCCGGAGTTGTGCGTGGGCAGATTCCATATTTAGAAGAACACATTGCGCAGAAGAAAGCGATCTATATGCGCTACAAGGAAGGTTTGAAAGACCTTCCGGTGCAGATGAATCCTTACGATGAGAAGAACAGTGGACCGAACTTCTGGCTGAGCTGCATGATTATTGACAAAGACGCTATGTGCCAGCAGGTTCGTGGAGAACAGAAAGCACTCTACATCAGCGAACCTGGTAAGAGCTGTCCAACGGAGATTCTCGAAACCCTGGCGAAGTACAATGCGGAAGGTCGTCCGATCTGGAAGCCGATGCACGAACAACCACTTTTCCGTATGAATCCGTTCATCACAAGTGAAGGTAACGGCAGAGCAAGAACCAATGCCTATATCGAAGGTGGTAGTGAGGATGTAGGTATGGATATCTTTGAAAGAGGTCTGTGTCTGCCGAGCGATAACAAGATGACTGCCGATGAGCAGAAGAAGATTATTGAAATAATAAAGAGTTGTTTCATGTAAGGTATTTGGATATGGAGCATAAAAAGGGTTTTTATGAAAAGTATATAAAACGTCCTCAAGATTTTCTATGCGCATTGCTTGCGTGTATTGTATTAAGCCCGGTTATGCTGGTGATTGCGATTCTTGTAAAGATTAAGATTGGCTCCCCCGTCCTGTTTGCCCAGGAAAGACCGGGACTGCATGGCGAGATATTCAGGCTGTATAAGTTCCGGACAATGACCAATGAACGAGATGAGAACGGTGAATTATTGTCGGATGAGCAGCGCCTTACGTCTTTTGGTAAATTGTTGCGCTCTACGTCTTTGGATGAACTGCCTGAATTGTACTCGATCCTAACGGGACGAATGGCGGTTTGCGGACCTCGGCCGCTCCTGGTGAAGTATCTCCCGCTTTATAACGAACATCAAGCGAGAAGGCATGAAGTAAGACCGGGATTTACAGGGCTGGCGCAGGTAAATGGAAGAAACGCCATTAGTTGGGAAGAAAAATTTGATCTGGACGTGGAGTATGTTGATCACATTACTTTCCTTGGAGATTGGAAGATTATCTTTAAGACAGTATGGACGGTATTGAAACGAGAAGGAATCAACTCTGAAACCTCCGCAACCATGGAGGAATTCATGGGAACAGAAGCTGATGAAGCAAAAGACAATGCGGAGGTATAGGAATGAAAAAAATAGCTATTATTGGTGCGAGTGGTCATGGAAAGGTAATTGCAGACATTGCAAGAAAGAATGGCTACAGAGAGATTGTTTTTTTAGATGACGATGAAAGTGTGCACGAATGTGGAGGTTATCCGGTCATAGGGAATAGCTCTAAAGCTAGAGGAATAGACGCTGAGATAATCATTGGTATTGGCAATGCAGGTGTTCGGAAGCGGATACAGGAATCAGTTCCGGAGGAAAAATTGGTTACACTCATTCATCCAGATGCAGTTGTTGCGGAAGATGTAGTGATAGGCAAAGGAACTGTAGTCATGGCTGGTGCTGTAATCAATCCGGGAGTAAGGATTGGAATAGGGTGCATCATCAACACCTGTTCGTCCGTGGATCATGACTGTGTAGTAGGCGATTATGTACATATTGCAGTAGGCAGTCATTTGTGTGGGACTGTCACTGTGGGAAGTGGATCATGGATCGGGGCGGGAGCAACCGTCAGCAATAATATTGCTATCTGCTCAAACTGTATGATCGGTGCTGGGGCAGTAATAGTGAAGAATATTGATTCAGCCGGAACATATATGGGAGTTCCGGCAAGAAGGAAAAGATAGAAGAAATGGAGTAAAACGATGGCATTAACGTTAATGTATATTACAAATAATCCAGTGACAGCACAAATTGCTCAAAAAGCAGGGGTTGACCGTATCTGGATTGATATGGAATACATAGGTAAGAATAAAAGACAGGGTGGGATGGATACTGTCAAGAATCATCATACGATTGATGATATAAAAAAACTGCGTCCGATTGTCACAGATGCGGAGCTTATGGTCAGGGTAAATCCGTTGCATACGGCTACTGAAGATTATTGTAGTTCTGAGGATGAAATCAACCAAGCTATTGAAGCAGGTGCTGATGTGATTATGCTTCCTATGTTTAGGACTGCGGATGATGTTAAGAAATTTGTGCGTTATGTCAATGGCAGAGCAAAGGTGCAGCTTCTCGTGGAAACAGCTGAATCCGCAGCTAATATTGATTCTATTTTGGAAGTTTCAGGAATTGACGAAGTTCACATAGGATTGAATGATCTTCATCTTGCGTACCATATGAATTTTATGTTCGAACTGATTTGTGGAGATGTTGTCAAAAACCTTTGTCAGAAAATCAGAGATAAAGGCATAAAATATGGTTTTGGTGGGATCGCAAGAGTTGGTTACGGCATGCTTCCGGCAGAATATATCATAGCCGAGCATTATCATCTTGGTTCATCCGCTGCAATTTTGTCCAGAGGCTTCTGCGATGCAAACATCGTGAAAGACCCTTGGGAAATTGAGAGTATTTTTATCGAAGGTGTAAAAAATATCCGACTGAAAGAAAAAGAAGTTGAGAAGTATTCTGAAGAAGAATATCAGCGAAATTTGGACTTGATTCGGGATAAAGTAAATTTAATTGTCGAAGCAAAAAAACAGAAGAAGTAGGGATTGAAAGAATGAAGAAGATTTGTATTTGTACAACGGTTTCAATCACGATGAAAACATTTGTGGTTGAAACTGCAAAATATTTACATGAAAACTGCGGATATGACATTACTTTGATTTGTAATGAGGATGAAAAATTTGAAAAATCATTGCCGGAATACCTGCATTTTATTCCTGTGCATATGGCAAGAGGGATTGATCTGTTTGCACTTAAATCTATTAAGCAGTTTATGCAAATCTTCAAAGAGCAGAAGTTTGATATGGTGCAGTATTCTACTCCGAATGCCGCTTGCTATGCAAGTATTGCAGCTAAAATAGCAAAGGTGCCTATCAGACTGTATTGTCAGTGGGGTATCCGTTATGTAGGAATGAGTGGAATATCCCGAAAAATTTTTAAAGCCATTGAGAAATTAGTATGCAGAAATTCAACAGATATCCGGGCTGTTAGTCCAATGAACAAGGCGTTTGCAGTATCAGATGGGCTTTATCCAGAAGAAAAAGCTGTTGTTGTAGGAAATGGCGGCACGATTGGTGTCGATATGAAACGGTATAATATTTTAAAAAAGCCAGAATATCGTTCAGCAATTCGTAAGCAATGCGGTATTTCTGATGAAGCATTTGTATATGGCTTTGCTGGGCGTGTTTCGGCAGATAAGGGATGCACAGAATTGCTGACAGCTTTTCAGAGAATTTCGGAATCTGTGCCTGATGCGAAGCTGCTGATTGTTGGTCCTATGGAAGATAGTTGCGGTGTTCCGGTTGAGTTGTTAGATTGGGCGAGAAAATCAGAGCAGGTTGTTATGACCGGAATGGTTGATGGCTCAAAGATGAATGAATACTATTCGGCAATGGATGTGCTGGTTCATCCGACATACAGAGAGGGGTTTGGAATGGTGCTTCAGGAAGCTGGTGCACTTGGAATTGCAATGATTACAACAAAAATTCCTGGAGCCTCTGAAGTGATGGAAGATGGAATTTCCTGCTTACTGGTAGAACCAAAAGATGTTTCTGAATTGGAGTCTGCTATGAAAAAGCTAATTACGGATAAGGAATACTCACAGAAAATTGGTCAGGCGGCATATGAAAGAACAAAACAATATTATGATCGCCGGATTATGCTTGAAAACCAGAGAGCAGATTATGAGAAATTAATTGAGGGAAGAAAATGAAATTATTGTTTGTGCATGATGGAACACTAAAATTCGATAAAAATGGGAACTATTATGGAACGGCGGTAACACCGTATTCTTTATCAAGATATAAATATATGTCTGATGATATAACAGTTGTCATTAGAACATACCCTTTTAAAGAGGGTGAATCCCGTGACAGATATATGCAGATTCCCTCGGAATATAAAATTGAACATGTAGATAATTATATGTCAATCAAGGGACTGTTGCTACAGAGAAATGCAGTAAAGAGAAAACTTGAAAAGCTAATCTCAGATGCCGATCTTGTAGTATGTAGGTTTTCTGGAGAAACAGGTAAGATTGCTGCGAGTATCTGTCATCGGATTCAAAAACCGTACATTGTAGAATGTGTTGGGTGTGCATGGGATTCTTATTGGAATTACAATGCAAAAGGTAAAATAATCGCCTTGTATAAATTCCTCGAACAAAAAAAGTTAGTAAAAAAAGCACCATATGTCATTTATGTTACCGATGAATTTTTACAGAGACGTTATCCGACAAAAGGAAAATGGATTCCAGCTTCTAATGTTGAGCTAATGCCAATGGATAGGTGTTATTTAGATAGAAGAATTGAAAAAATACAAAAAAAAGACTGTTTCGAGCCGCTTGTTTTAGGGACTGCTGCAGCGATTGATGTTTTATATAAAGGTCAAGCCTATGTATTGGAAGCTATGTCTATTTTAAAGAAAGAAGGTTTCAAGTTTAAGTATCAGGTTATTGGTGGAGGAAAGCCAGATTATTTATTAGGTATGGCAAAAAAATATGGCGTATCTGATGATTTTGAAATAGTTGGAACACTTCCCCATGAAAAAGTATTTGAGTGGATTGACCAACTAGATATTTACATTCAGCCAAGTAACCAAGAAGGGCTTCCGAGAGCTTTAATTGAGGCTATGAGCAGGGCTTGTCCGGCTATTGGGTCTACAACTGCAGGAATTCCGGAATTGCTTGATGATAATGCTATTTTTACACGGAAAAAGGTTAATGAACTGGTAGATGTATTACGCTTCATGAGCGATAGAAAGATGCAACTGGCTCAGGCGGAGAAAAACTACAATACAGCATTAAAATATCAAAGAGACGAGATTTATACAAGAAGAAATAAATTTTTTGATATGGTTCTGAAAGAAAATAAGTTGAGGTAGGACTTATGAAGTTTTTATTTACAGTTGCGTCATATTACCCAATAGTAGGCGGCGTTCAGATGGTAACTCAAAGTATGGCGGAGGAATTGGTGAAAAATGGGCATGACGTAACCGTTATAATCTCTCGAAATAATAATATTCAGGAATTTCCGATGCATAATGGAGTGAAATTAGAGTATTGGGATTTATACACAAAGAAAGATCGTATCATAGGTAACCAAAACAAGTATGTTTGCTATTTAAAGGAAATGTGTGAGAATGTGGATGTGCTAGTTAATGTGTCTGTGCATTCTGCATTGACAGATGCGCTCTTGCCGTATATAGGAGAAATCAAATGCTGTAAAGTATTGTATTTGCATGGGATTTATGAGTTTGGCTGGAGCCAAAAAGACAAATCTTCTCCGGGCAGGATTGTATCAAAATTATACTATAATGCACGACGCAGAAAGTTTTATGCCAATTTATATAGATATGCGAAAACCTATGATTTAATTGTTCATTTAGATCAAAATGATAGTTCAATGAAGTACATGGAAAAGCATGGAGTCACCCAAAACATTGTAATCCATAATGCTGCTGAACGAGCATTCTTTGAACCAGCAAGTACAGAATGCAATGAGAATTATTTTCTTCAAGTTGCAAACTATGCAGAACATAAGAATCAAGAATATTCTTTGAGGGCTTTTTATCAGTCAAATTGTCCGGAGATGAAAATGGTTTATATCGGTTCTCAAAAGAATGCATATTTTGAATATCTGATTCAACTAAATGAGAAGTTAAGAAATGAGCATGGCGAAAGAAATGTGGAATTTCTTGTGGGAATAGATCGGCAGGAGACAATTGAAAAGTTTAAACATGCCACTGCTATTGTGTTGAGCAGCAGAGTGGAAAAGTTCCCGATGGTTCTTGTAGAGGGTATGGCATGTGGTATTCCGTTTATTTCAACAGATTGTGGCTCTGTACAATTCTTGCCAGGTGGGTATGTTGTCCACAATATTAGTGAAATGGCAGAGAGAATGAGGGCGCTAGCTAATGATAATTCCCTTATAAAGCCACTAGGACGATGTGGAATGGAGTTTGCACAAAAGAACTTTTCGTTGGAGCAGAATATTAAAGCTTTTGTAAATGAAATTCAGAGGAGAGGCAAATGATTCCATTTTATATAAATGCCTTTTTGATTATATTGGTAGATGTAATAATATTCGCCGTAACAAAAGATATAGATAAAAGAAGAAAATATGTTTGCATTTTAAATACATTACAGATATTACTCTTTGTTTCCCTTCGAGGAGAATCTGTGGGCAATGATACACAGAACTATGTGAATTATTTTAGATCGGTAGTTAATAATCCACAAAGTGCTCTTACCAGAAACGTTTATGAAATTGGTTTTAGATGGTATACTTATTTTATAGCTAAAATAACTAGTGATCCAAGGATTTTTCTAACTATAGGTGCTTGTATCTCGATTATTCCTCTTGGAATAATTATTTATAAATACTCGAAAGATTGTGTTTTGTCATTCTATGCATTTAGCACGATGGAATTTATCCTTTTTGCGATGACAGGAATGAGACAAAATGTAGCATATTTTTTTGTATATTCGTCGTATATTTTATTTCAGTCTGATAGAAAAATTTTAAAAATTTTTGCACTTGTATTAGTTATAGGGGGAGGCTTTTTTCATAGATCTGCATGGGCTTTTTTGATTATATATTTAATGGAGCTGATAAAAAATCAAGCAGCAAAGAAATTGGTATATATTGTTGGGGTTTTTTCTGCCTATATTTTCAGATATCAAATTGGACAGATTTTAGTGGATCGTTTTTTTAATGCATATCAAGTAGGTTCAACAGGAGCCTATTCCCGGATGTTAATTGCTGCTCTTGTATTGCTATTTAGCATTACCTATTACAATACTATTATTAAGCAAAGTACAATAGATGCATGCGAGACGAATAGCGTCTCATTGTTTCCGAGTTTAGTGGATGCGATGTTTTTAACGACTTTCTTTTTTATAATTGCTCTAGCGGTTTCAGCATCAGCCCGTCAGGGACGATATTTTTTCGTATTTTTCACACTTCTATTGCCAGAATTGCAATATGCCATTGTGGAAGATCAGAGACGGTTATTTAAAGGAGTTATTTTTTTACTTTTGACTGCACTAATGTTGTATCTATTCCCACACAATGGTTTGTGTACATATGGTTATTCTTTTTGGCGATAAAGAGTGATAAAAAATGGTTAATATTTCAATAATAATACCAATATATAACGGAGAAAAATATATTGAACGCTGTATGGAGTCTTTACTAAACCAAACTTATCAGGAATTTGAAATTGTGCTGATTGACAACAATTCAAATGACCGTAGCTATGCGATTTGTAAGAGATATGCTGAATTTACAAAAAAAGTTGTCTTATTTCAGGAGATGAAACCTGGACCTGGATGCGCTAGAAACAGAGGTTTGTCAGTAGCAAAGGGTAGATATATTACATTCCTTGATTGTGATGACTATTGGGAATCTGATTATCTTGAGAAGATGATTAAAGCGGCAGAGGCGAATTCAGATTTAGATTTAATTCTTTGTGGCAGATTCTATGATGAAGTTCCTGATGGGAAGGACAAGGTAGAGTGTATTGGTAAGGAACGGTACCAGCACACTATAGTACGAAAAGAGGAACTGCAGAGAAATCCATATGCGTTTTTTAAATATACAGGAACAAGAGGACCTGTATGTAAGCTTTTCAAAAAAACTATTATTGAACATTGTAATATTAAATTTCCAGAAACAATTAAGATGATGGAGGATTTATGTTTTTGTATGGAGTATATTTCTCACTGTAAAAATATAGAACTGATTGAAGCAGTTCTTTATCATCAGTTTATACATAAAGACTCACTATCCAAAAGTAGTCAACTTGAAGATATAACATCATGGGAATGTGTTATAGATGTACTAAAGAGAACGATTAGTCGAACAACTGAAATTAACTGGTCAATTTTTTATCATGACCTTTTGATAGGGTTTCCTATGCAGTGTGTAAATATGTATACTAAACAAAAAATAGGAATAATAGAATGCGTCAACAATATTTTTAATTTTCTGAATCGCAAAGATATAGCTGCGTATATTAAAAAATATTGCAATAGTTCTGTGCTTGATAGAATGTCACGAAGCCGTATATGTATTGCTAATTATATAATCAAAAGACGAACTAAGCAAGCTGTATATAGAATAAAATCAAATTTAACTTGAAGAGGAATGCTATGGCAGAGAAGTCAAGAACAGAAAACTCAATACTAAATATAAATTTTAGCATAATCAGCCAGTTGATAAAGATTATCTTTTCGTTCTTATCTCGAACAGTATTTATATATGTGCTAGGTAAAGAAATACTTGGCATTAACGGAGTATATGCAAGTATATTAAGCTATTTGGCTTTAAGCGAACTAGGAATCGGTACGGCAGTTACTTTTACACTATATAAGCCGATTGCAGAAAAAAATATTGAAAAGATTAAATCAATAGTTCAGTTTTATCGGAGAGTTTATAAGATAATAGGTTTTGTTATCCTGGGAACAGGTTTACTAATCCTTCCTTTTTTACAGATTATTGTTTCAGACTATCATTTGACCACCGACTTATATTTCGCATATGTAATTTATGTCGTAAATATTGCGTCAAGTTATTTGTTGTTTTCTTATAGGCAAGTCTTATTGGTTGCGTCGCAAAAAAAACATAAAATTGAGAAAACAAATATAATTTGTTATTTTATTACAAATTGTGTTCAAATTGTGCTGTTGCTATTTTATCATAATTATATATTATATTTAGCAATTCAGTTTTTGACTCAGAATGCTCAACAATATTGGGTATATAAAATTGTTGAAAAAGAATATCCTTATATAAAGGCCTCTAAGTGTAAATCTCTTTCAGTTGATGATAAGAAGAGCATTGGAAATAGTGTTTTCAGTATTGCGCTTTTTAAAATGGGTGCGGTAATGCTGAACTCAACTGATAATATAATAATATCTGCCTTTATTGGTGTATCTATTGTTGGAATATATTCAAATTATCACCTTTTGATTTCAACGGTTACAGGTTTTATTGGTTTAATATTTACATCGTTAACCGCGAGTGTTGGTAATCTAAATGTGTCCGCAGAGAGTGAGAAAAGAGAAAGAATATTCGATAAAATTTTTTTGGCATCTTCTGTTTTATATGGGGCAGGGGGCATGATGTTATTTCAAATGCTGAATCCCTTTATCACATTATGGTTAGGCGAAGAATTTATTTTTTCTGATCTCACGGTGTTTGTGTTTGTGATGGACTTTATTCTTGCTGGATATATGATACCAATTGATACCTTTAAAGATGCTTGTGGTGTTTTTAAAGTAGGGAGGTACAGACCATTACTTACAATAATTATTAATGTGTTCATGTCTATTGTTTTAGCAAAAATTATGGGAATAACAGGCATTGTTCTAGCAACAAGCATTAGTAGGTTATTGACGACATTTTGGATCGATTCTATGTATACATATGAATTAGTGTTTAATAAGAAAGCATTCAGGTATTATTTCACATTTATTAGGTATGTAGTATATGATTTTTTAGGAATAGGACTTCTTTTCATTATTCGCTCTAAAGTTATTGCTTTGAACTTGAGCCCGGTATTGTATTTCTTTATTACAATATTGTATTCTACTATTTTCATAATATCATATATATTCCTTATATATGGAAGAAAACGAGATTTTCTTGAATTGAAAAATCTCATATTTCGGATATTAAAAAGAAAAATTCATTGATGATAGAAATGTGGCGATGTGTCAAGAGAAAAATAAAAAGGTTTTCTGGGAAAAGGGTAACCTTAATGCGAGGAGATTTAGTTATGGTCAAAGGACAAATAAAATGGATAAAAGAACATACGATTGATAATTTCTTAAAGTGGTATAGGCGGAGCTTTTTATTAAAGAATAAAAATTTTACAATAATTTCCAATAATTGTTGGGGAGGGAAAATCTATCAACGATATGGTCTTCCATACACGTCCCCAACCATCGGCTTAACGTTCTTTGCAGATGAGTATTTGAAATTTGTTCAAAATCTGGAATATTATCTTTCTCTGGATTTGAAATTCATTCCCAAAAAAAAATCAAAATATTATGATTTTTATACAGAAAGAGATAGATATTACCCGATAGGATTACTGGATGATGTTGAGATCGTCTTTTTGCATTACAAAAGCGAAAAAGAGGCATACGAAAAATGGAACCGTAGAAAAGCCAGAATGAACTGGGATAATTTGATTGTGAAATTTAACGATCAGAATAGAGCAACAGCGGACCATATCAAGGCATTTGATAAACTTTCGTTTAAAAATAAGTTGTGTTTTGTTGCTCATGTTGTTGACGGTACTGATTGTACAATTCAGTTTACTGAATTTGAACATGATGACTATGTTAAAAACGATATTACATCATATAGCCGCTATTTAAATATTGATAAATATTTAAATGATCATACAGAATAAATGGAGACAGGAGAAATGAAGGTTGCAATTATTACTATGCACGCTGCCAGAAATTATGGAGCCGTTCTTCAGACATACGCGCTACAACATTATTTTGAAGAAATGGGAAATGAAGTAGAAATAATTGATTACAAATTGCCTAATCAGACTATAAAAGGTTATTTACTTAATATAAACAACAAATTTAAAAAAAACCCAATTATTAAACTTGCATATTTAGCTAAAACACTATATCCCAAACATATTACAACAAGACTATTTAGGGATTTTCAGGAGAGAAGGTTAAAGCTATCAGAACCCGTGACGCTTGACGAAGAGAAAAGATGGAACTTTCCGAAGGCAGATATATATTGCTCTGGCAGTGATCAAATATGGAATCCCAGAGCAAATGGCGGCTTTAACCCGGTTTACTTTCTGGATGGGGTGACCGGAAAGAAAATATCATATGCTTCTAGTATTGGTATACCTGATTTGACTGATAAAGAAGGTAAAATAATAAAAGAATATTTGAAAGATTACTGTTTTATTTCTGTTCGTGAGCTTTCGAGTATTCCGATCTTGAAAAACCTTGGATATCGACCAGTCTGTGTACTTGATCCAACATTGTTGTTAGGACAAGAAGAATGGAGATATTTTTCACATGGACAGGTCGAGGAAGAATCGTACTTACTGGTGTACTATTTTGGAAATGCAAAATCTATTTTGAATATTGCACGCCAGATTGCACAAAAGAAAGGCTTAAAAATACGGAGGATTTCTGTTGGATTTGAAAAGTATTCCAACGATGATGTAATTGAAAAGTTTGTAACTCCAGAAAGATTTGTTTCATTATTCTTAAACGCTGCTTATGTGATTACCAATTCCTTCCATGGAACTATTTTTTCCATTAACTTTGAAAAACAATTTTTGAGTTATCCAATAACAGAAAATAATGCTAGGTTCGATAGTGTTTTTCAAATGTTTGATTTACAAGAGAGAAATCTGCGTAGGTATTCTGGAGAGGAATATAAAGAATTGTCAGATATTGACTATGTGAAAGTTTCGGGGATATTGGAAGAAAAAAGAGAAGAATCGTATGTGTATTTGAAACGTGCATTACGATAAGAGGTATAGTGATGAAAAAAGCAGTCTTTCTTATTCCGTATTTTGGGAAATTACCACATTATTTTTCTGTGTGGTCAAAAACCGCAAAAGCAAATTCGGAGTATGATTTCTGGGTAATTACAGACGATAATACAGTGACATCTATATCTGAGAACATCAAAATAGTATTTATGTCTTTTGCTGAGCTGGTGGAAAAAGCTCAAAAAAAGTTCTCATTCACCTTAGGATTAAAAACGCCAAGAAAATTATGTGATTTCAAGCCAACATATGGGTACATATTTGAAGATGAAATAAAAGAATATCTGTATTGGGGATATTGTGACATTGATATTGTGCTTGGAGATCTGAGTAGATGTATTCCAATTGAAGCCGGTTATGATAAATTATTTGTCCATGGACATATGACTTTATTCAAGAATAATTATGAGATGAACAGATTGTTTATGAAGCAAGTTGATTTTCCGGAAACATATTGGAAGATATTAGCGGATGCAGAAAATCATATATTTGATGAATCTTCGGATGGGTTAAACATAAATTTGATTGCTGAAAAAAGTGGCATAAATACATATTTTGATTATAAAATTGCGGATATAAATCCATATTCATTTTTATTTAGGAGATCATTATATGACTATGGTTCCGCGAGTAAAAGGAATAGGAGTGTAAAAACAGAGAATATTATTAAGCAAATATTCTATTGGAATGATGGAAAATTATACCGATATGCGCTGAATAATGCTGATGCTTTAGTGGTAGAGGAGTTTCGCTATTTTCATTTCCAAAAAAGAAATATTCAGCTTGAAGATATTGCAGAATGTGATTCCTTTTTGGTTATTCCTAATAGGATAATGCCGTTTGAGGGTGAAATTACAAAAGAATTAGTTAATAGATATACAAAAGACAAGCTAATTTATCCACAGTATTTCCAATTAAAATGGAGAAATTTGAAGAAGAAGCTTAGGCGGTGATTATGAAGTGTTAGTATTAAAAGAAAAAAAAGAATGTACAGGTTGCGGAGCTTGTGCAGCAAAGTGTCCCCAAAACGCAATTGAGATGAAACCGGATGAAGAAGGATTTTTATATCCGGATATACAAAATGATATTTGTATTCATTGCGATATTTGTATGAAAATATGTCCTCAAAACGGAAATGATTATGTAAATCAAGGGGCAATAGAGTTTTGGGGTGGAAAAATAAAAGATGAAACCATATTGATGAAAAGTTCATCAGGCGGAGCATTTTCGGCTATTTGTAATGTTCTTGATGATGATGCAATCATTTGTGGAGCAACTTATGATGATGAACTGAAAGTGCATCATCGTTGGTGTGTAAATGGTGATGAAATAGATATTTTTAGAAAATCTAAGTACTTACAAAGTAATGTTGGTGATATATATGGAAAAGTAAAAAGATTTTTAAATGAAGGAAAGACCGTCCTGTTTAGTGGAACAGCGTGCCAGGTATCAGGTCTATATGCATATTTGGGCGATAAACCAGACAGGTTATATACAGTAGATTTGATTTGCCATGGAGTTCCAAGCCAAAAAGTTTTTGACTCTTATTTAAGAAGTCTCCAAAAAAAAGAAGGCTTTGATATTTGCAAGTTTTCCTTTAGAGATAAAAGCTACTTTTGGGGTGATTGGGAAATAGGAACAGCCTTTGGAAATGACAAACAGTGGAAACATCAGGCTTGGGGTCAGGATTTCTATATGTCTGGTTTTTTGAGAGCAATGTTTTACAGACCTGTTTGCTATTCTTGTCAATATGCTAATTCAGAAATTAAACGTCCGGCGGATCTGACAATTGGTGACTTCTGGGGAAGTAAATCAGTGAATCCTTCATATGATGACAAAAAAGGTAGTTCACTAATCGTAGTTAATTCTGAAAAAGGAAATGCATTGATTTTGAAGATGCAGGAAATAATGGAGTTGACATTAGTTGATCGTGAACGAGCAGTAAGAGAAAACCATAATCTGATTGAGCCAACAAAGGAAAATCAAAAAAGAGAAGAATTTTTTCAACGATTAAATCAGGGACAAGATTTTCTGGATATAATGAAAGATTATAGAAAGGGAACATCACATTCTCAGAAAATCAGAGTACTGTTTACGAAAATCGCTCCATGGATTGTTGAACGGAAAAGACGAAAGGTACGTCAGGAACGTCAATCAAGAATATAAATTTAAAAGTAGAATTTGAGGAGCATAGTCATGTTGTATGTTTATCTGTTTTTAGCCATAGTGATATTCATTGCGGTTGGGATGAGCATACTGAAGGAGCATACAGATTTAAGTACATTTTCTGTGTAGATGTGGAGCTTCTTTGTAATATTTGCTGGTATTGTATATTATATTTTTTCAAGACCATCAGAAACAGAAATATTAGTAAAGTTGGAAGTGTTTTGTGTTCGGAAACGTTGTTCTTAAATTATGGAACAATATTTTTTTAATTTCGGATGACTTTTCAAATGCAGTTCGTCTAAGAAAAACCAAAATAATATCCGAATATTGTATGATGTGAGGATGTTTCGAAACGAATGATCTGATTATGAATGTTCTTGGTGCTATTGTTGCATTCCACCATAATAGAATTATTTTTAAAGTAAGAAATAGTAGGGGTGAAAAGAAAAATGATTAAATTATTTGGCAAAACAATTTTAGTAACCGGAGCTGCTGGTTTTATCGGTTCCAATCTGGTTTTAGAGCTTTTGAATACGCAGTCACCGCTCACAATTATTGGAATCGACAGTTTGAACGATTATTATGATGTGTCTATAAAAGAGTGGCGTCTGTCTGAAATTCAGAGATGTGCAGAGGAACACCCAGATTCTACATGGACTTTTATAAAAGGAAACATTGCAGACAAATCGCTGATTGATTCCATCTTCCATGACTACAATCCGGACATTGTAGTGAACCTAGCGGCTCAGGCTGGTGTGCGTTACAGCATCACCAATCCGGATGTATACATAGAATCTAATCTGATTGGCTTCTACAACATTCTGGAAGCCTGTCGTCATTCCTATGACAATGGTGCAAAAGGTGTAGAGCATTTGGTTTATGCCTCTTCCAGCTCTGTTTACGGTTCTAACAAGAAAGTGCCGTACAGCACAGAGGATAAGGTGGACAACCCGGTGTCCCTCTATGCTGCAACTAAGAAATCCAATGAGCTGTTGGCTCATGCCTACAGCAAGCTCTACAACATTCCGTCTACCGGATTGCGTTTCTTTACAGTTTATGGCCCTGCAGGACGTCCGGATATGGCTTACTTTGGTTTTACCGATAAGCTGCTGAAGGGCGAGACGATCCAAATTTTCAACTATGGCAACTGCAAGCGTGATTTCACCTATGTGGACGACATTGTGGAAGGTGTCAAGCGTGTGATGCAGGGAGCGCCGGAAAGAAAGATTGGAGAGGATGGTCTGCCGGTTCCTCCGTATGCAGTCTATAATATCGGCAATAACCGGCCAGAAAACCTGTTGGATTTCGTGGATATTCTGCAGCAGGAGTTGATCCGTGCAGAGGTACTGCCTGAGGATTATGACTTTGAAGCACATAAAGAGCTTGTTCCGATGCAACCGGGAGATGTGCCGGTTACCTATGCAGATACCAGCGATTTGGAGCGTGATTTCGGGTTTAAGCCGAGTACCGATTTGAGAACAGGTCTGCGTCGATTCGCAGAATGGTATAAGGAGTTTTACGAGATATAGAACCAACCAGTGTGAAGGTTTTGTAATCACCACACTGTAGAAGGAGAGCAACAAGATGAACAAGAAAATTGCAGTTGCAGGAACTGGTTATGTCGGTCTGTCTATTGCAACACTTTTAGCACAACACAATCATGTTGTGGCAGTTGACATTATTCCTGAAAAAGTGGAGATAATCAATAGTCGCAAGTCTCCTATCCAGGATGAGTACATTGAGAAATATCTGGCTGAAAAAGAGCTGGATTTAACCGCAACACTGGATGGTGAAGCAGCATATAAAAATGCTGAGTTTGTTGTGATCGCAGCACCTACCAACTATGACAGCAAGAAGAACTATTTCGATACTTCTGCGGTAGAAGCTGTTATTAAGCTGGTTATGCAGGTGAATCCGGATGCCATTATGGTTATCAAGTCCACGGTTCCGGTAGGCTATACAGCAAACATCCGTAAGAAGATGGGCAGTGAGAATATTATCTTCAGTCCGGAGTTCCTGCGTGAATCTAAGGCTCTGTATGATAATTTGTATCCGTCAAGAATTATCGTTTCAACTGATGGAAGCGAAAGACTGAATACTTCGGCAAAGACCTTTGCAGAGCTTCTGCAGGAAGGTGCTATCAAAGAAAACATTGACACTCTGGTTATGGGTTTTTCCGAAGCAGAAGCGGTCAAGTTGTTTGCTAATACATATCTTGCGCTGCGTGTGTCCTACTTCAATGAACTGGATACCTATGCTGAAATGAAGGGACTAAGCACGCAGGACATTATCAATGGCGTTTGCCTTGACCCTCGCATTGGTTCGCATTATAATAATCCAAGCTTTGGATATGGCGGTTACTGTTTGCCGAAGGATACCAAGCAGCTTCTTGCCAACTATGCGGATGTTCCGCAGAACATGATGTCCGCTATCGTTGAGAGCAACAGAACACGGAAAGACTATATTGCAGATAGGGTGCTGGAGATCGCCGGTGGATATGAAGCAAACAGCGCCTATGATGCCAGCAAGGAAAAAGAAGTAATCGTCGGTGTGTATCGTTTGACCATGAAGGCAAATTCTGATAACTTCCGGCAGTCCTCCATACAGGGTGTTATGAAGCGTATCAAAGCTAAGGGAGCAACGGTTATTATTTACGAGCCGACTTTGGAAGATGGAACGACTTTCTTTGGTAGTAGAGTGGTAAATAATCTGGCTGCTTTCAAAGAGCAGGCACAGGCGATTATTGCAAACCGCTATGATAGCTGTCTTGACGATGTGAAAGAAAAAGTATATACTCGTGATCTGTTCCAGAGAGATTAACTGTTCTTAGCATTATTTCACAATCAAAGAATTGTTTCTCAGGCTTTAGCAGAGAAACGGAGGGGATACATTTTACGAGAAAATGTAACCGAACTTTGTTTTTTGTCATACATTTGTAGATGTTTGCAGAGGCGGACAATAACCGTATCCCGTAGACAGAGCAAAATGTATGTGGTATAATTTATTAGTTAAACATCCCTATCATATTTATTGATACAGGAGGCACCAACAATGGGACGTTATTTTGGAACAGACGGTTTCCGTGGGGAAGCCAATATCAATTTGACTGCTGACCATGCTTACAAAGTAGGCCGGTTCTTGGGCTGGTATTACAATGAGAAGCGTAGCCGCGCCGGGGAAGAGGGCAGACCGATTAAAGAAGGTCCCGCCCGGATTGTCATCGGCAAGGATACCCGGCGGTCCAGCTATATGTTTGAGTATGCTCTGGTGGCTGGTCTGGTGGCCTCCGGTGCGGATGCGTATATGCTGCATGTTACCACCACGCCGTCTGTAGCCTATATTGCCCGTGTGGACGATTTCGATTGCGGTATCATGATCTCTGCCAGCCATAACCCCTTCTATGATAACGGCATCAAGCTGATCAACGACCAGGGTGAGAAGATGGATGAGGAGACCATCAACTTGGTAGAGGACTATCTGGATGGCAAGCTGGTGGCCTTCGGTCAGGAGTGGCCGGAGCTGCCCTTTGCTCAGAAGGAGAAAATCGGCTGTACCGTGGACTATGTCTCTGGCCGTAACCGGTATATCGGTTACCTGATCTCTCTGGGCATGTACTCTTTCCGTGGCGTAAAAGTTGGCTTGGACTGCGCCAACGGTTCCAGCTGGAACATTGCCAAGGCTGTTTTTGACGCTCTGGGCGCGGACACCTATGTGATCAATGCGGAACCCAATGGCCTGAATATCAACCTGAATGCTGGATCCACCCACATCGAGGGCTTGCAGAAGTTCGTGGTGGAAAAGGGCCTGGATATTGGCTTTGCTTATGACGGTGACGCGGACCGTTGCCTGTGTGTGGATGAAAAGGGCAATGTAGTTACCGGCGACCACATTCTGTATATTTATGGCCGCTATATGAAGGAGCGGGGCAAGCTGGTGACCAATACGGTGGTGACCACTGTCATGTCCAACTTCGGCCTGTATAAGGCCTTTGACGAGCTGGGCATCGACTATGCTAAGACAAAAGTGGGCGACAAGTATGTGTACGAGTATATGCAGCAGAGCGGAGCCCGGATCGGTGGGGAACAGAGCGGACACATCATTTTCTCCAAGTATGCCAGCACCGGCGATGGTATCCTCACCTCTTTGAAGATGATGGAAGTGATGATGGCGAAGAAGAAGCCTATGAGCGAGCTGGCAGCGCCTCTGGCCATCTATCCTCAAGTGCTGGAAAATGTTCGTGTGACGGATAAGGCAACCGCTCGGGGAGACAAGGAAGTTCAGGCTGCGGTAGAGCGGGTGACAGCAGCCCTGGGCGACACTGGCCGGATCTTGGTCCGGGAATCCGGAACAGAGCCTGTCCTGCGGGTTATGGTCGAAGCGCCTGAGCAGGAAACTTGCCAGAAGTATGTGGACGAAGTGGTTGACATTATCCGGAAAAACGGATATGTTGTCGAGTAAAAATTAAACTTGCTGTATGCAAACATCGGATCGGGATCCTGAAAAAGGGTGCCGATCCGATGTTATATAGAGCACTTGTCCGTGTCATGAGGCTGAAACCCTAGAAAGTATATACCTACTGGTATAATACGAACCCCTTATTCTGGGTTGGAAGCTACATAAGGACAATGGAATCAAAGTATTGTTCTTGAAAACGGACCTTTTCTATGATTTCTTCCTTGGTAAACGATTGTTCCACAGGCGCAACAACCCATTTTTCCTCCACGTCGTTCCTCCTGTGTATGATGGCGATCACTTTCCCGGTAAATTCCTTGACAGGTTCGTTGACCCCCAATAGATAGGCGTCCTGCTCTTCACCGTCGGGGGCGAAGGTACCTTGAATATAGCCGTAATTGATGGGATAGAAAAGGTTGGGGTGCTCCGGATGGAATGTCCCTATTTCTCTATCGATGGTGATCGTTACAATTTGTCCCAGCATCGTGTCCTCCTGTTTGCGGGGTTGTGTTTCCGGTTCTATTGTACCACATTTCCTGTAATCTGCCAGGGGGGATTGGCCGGAGCAGGGATGTAAAACCCGGCTTTCTCACTGGTTGTGGACCACCTTAGGAGTGAGACGGTTACTCCCGGTGGGGGGCGAAAATGGATTTCCGCATTCTTGCAGCGGAGAGAAAACCCGATTATAATAAAAAGATGAGAGATTCTTCCGGGGACAGGATGTAGACGGAAGAATCATGCAGGAGGCAGGCGGGAAGGGCCTGGGAGGGGGGAGAAACTTGGAACTGTCTGAACTGGCAGCTTATGTTCGAGAGAAATACCACATGCAGGAGCAGCACAAATGGGCAGATTTTCCTGGCTTTTCCGTTTTGACACACCCACACACGGGAAAATGGGTGGCTCTACTCATGCGTCACTGGGATGAGGATTGCGGCGAAGAAATCCAGCGGTGTGACCTCAAATGTGGCCAGCAGGTTTTATACGAACAGCCCCAGCCCTTCTTGTCAAAGCCCTTTCGCATGAAAGGCCCCAAATGGGTGGGCATCACTTTTGAGGATGGGACAAATCCTCAGGTGGTATTCCAGCTGTTTGACCGAGCGATTTCTTCTGAGGACCAGGAAGGCTGTACGATTGTACTGCAGCATGCGCCTGTTCAACAGACAGTGATTTATCCCAGCGAACCTTTTCCTCCGGTTCAAAAATCATTTCCCCCTCTCGGTGTGAGGGTTCCGGGAAAGATTCAGGAAATGCTTCGTCTGTATGAACACGGGGACGAGTCTTTCCGGGAGAAATGTTATAATTTCTGGAAACAGGGCAAGTTTATGGAGGACTACGAGGACAACGAACCGTGGACCGGGGATTACAAGCGGTATTTCCCCACCTATCACGATTTAAATGTCCGGCAGCTTCGGGGTTATTTTACCTGGAGAACTCAGGTTCGGAAAGGGAAATACACGCCCATTGCAGCATCCTTTGCCTATCTCTATGTGTATGAACTTCTCAACGGGATTGGAGCAAGCTCCCCGGAGGACAGCTTGGAGAAACTTCGGAATTTCCAGGAAAAGTTTGTGAATTCCGGAATCGGGGATCCGGCCATGGAGGGCAATCTTCGCAATTGGATGCTGGAATTTGCTGTGGTTCAAGGCGTTTCCCCGGAACTGGCCCGGCAATATGTGGAGCCGGAACTTTTACGGCAGGACGATGCTCTAGAGAAATTGGCCCATCCTGAAGAGGCCGGGGACCAGGAGCTTTTCTCCGCTATTTGCACCTTTGAAGGGAAAAAGCTGGGGGAATCCCCTGTGCTGCAAAAAGGAGAATCCGGTGGGAAGCATCTATTTGCCCAGGTTTGGCGAACTGCCTGGAAACACTACCACGAAAACGGCAAAAATCTATTTGCCGTCTGTTTTGGGGAAAAGCAGTTTCTTTCCTGGTATCCCTTGGGTAACGCGGTTTATTGGGAAGAACAACCGCACCCGGACGGAGTGTATGTTCTCGATCCCTGCCGGACTTATCGTTGTCAGCAGGGCAGCTGGCAGGTAGAGGAGTATAACAAACTGTATTATAATAAAAACAAGTTTCAGGCCCTGTTCCATGAGGCGGACCGGCAGCTGAGAAAATATCTGAAAACAGGACGGTATCTCCGGGAAAAACCAGAGGAGGCTTGGGCGACGCCTTTTGTGGAAGCGGTGGTGGAACAAGACCAACGGGAACGGCTGGAAGCTGCCAAGCCCAAAATTGTCATTGACCTTTCCAATCTGGATCAGATTCGGCGGGATGCGGTCCTTACCCGGGACAGCCTTCTCACGGAAGAGGAAAGACAAGAGATCCCGGAGGACAGGCCGGAGTTGCCTGTGCCCCAGGAAAATTCCCCTGTCGTTTCCCAGGAGACCCATTCAGAAGGCACGGATGTTCCCGGGTTGGATCAGATACATTCCCAGATCTTACGGGCTCTTCTGCAAGGAGAGTCACCGGAGCCCATTCTCCGATCCCATCACCTGATGGCTTCCGTGGTAGCAGATACCATCAACGAAGCGTTTCTGGACCGATTGGGAGACACCGTGTTGGAATTTGATGGCAGTACACTTGCAGTGGTTGAGGATTACAGGGAAGACATTCTGGATATGCTGGAGGATAGATCGGATGAGTGAAGAAAAGAAAAGGGTACCCAAGCGGATTGCCCAGACTATACTGAATTCCTTAAAAGGGGGTGTAGTTCCCAGAATCGGCCTGCCCTATATCACCGTGGGCAGGAAAAGTGAAATTGAGGCCCTGCTTCACGATGTGGACATCATTGCGGAGGGGGGCGCCTCCTTCCGTTTCATTGTGGGGCGGTACGGTTCCGGTAAAAGTTTTCTGCTCCAGACCATTCGGAACTATGTGATGGACCGGGGCTTTGTGGTGGCGGATGCAGACCTGTCTCCGGAAAGACGTCTGCAAGGAACACGAGGCCAGGGATTAGCCACCTATCGGGAGCTGATCGGCAACCTGTCCACCAAGACGAAGCCGGAAGGCGGCGCGTTGACCTTGGTGCTGGACCGGTGGATCAGCAGTGTTCAAGGGGAAGCTGTTCAGGAGACCGGTTTGGAACCGGGCGATCCGGCCCTGACCAAGGAGGTGGACCGAAGAATTTATCAGGTGATCGCCTCCTTGAGCGAACTGGTACACGGCTTTGAGTTTGCCAGGCTTCTTTCCCTGTATTACCACGCCTATGTGGACGGGGACGATGAGACAAAACTGAAGGTGGTGCGTTGGTTTCGGGGCGAGTATGCCACCAAACGGGAGGCGAAGGAAGAACTGGGGGTCAACCTGCTGATTACCGATGACAACTGGTATGAGTATTTGAAGATCTTTGCAGTGTTTTTCCGCTTGGCCGGTTATGCGGGTATGATGGTGATGATCGATGAGCTGGTAAACCTATATAAGATTCCCAACGCTATTACCCGTCAGTACAACTATGAAAAGCTTCTCACCCTCTACAACGACACCTTGCAGGGCAAAGCCCGATACCTGGGATTTCTCATGGGTGCCACGCCCCAGGCCATTGAAGATAAGCGCCGGGGCGTATACAGTTATGAAGCGCTTCGTTCCCGTTTGGCAGAGGGGAAATTCTCCAAGCCCGGAACCCGGGACCTTCTGGCCCCTGTCATCCATCTGGATCCCCTGACTCCCGAGGAGATGACGGTGCTTTGTGAGAAGCTCTGGGAGATGCACCAGGATCTTTACGGCCACCAGAGAAGTCTTACCACTCAGGAGCTGGCAGGATTTATCAAGCTGGAGTATAGCCGCATTGGGGCGGATCAGAACATCACCCCTCGGGAAGTGATCCGGGACTTTATCGAGCTGCTGGATCTGCTGTATCAGAACCCTTCCATGACCTTGGAGGATCTGCTTCAATCGGATGAGTTCACCTACACCCAGGCGGTTTCCCAAGAGATAGATCAAAAATATGCGGAGTTTACCCTATGAACATCTATGATCGGTACGCGCCATTTATCCAGGATTACATTTACCGCTCCGGTTGGCAGGCGTTGCGTGGGGTGCAGAACGCTGCCGGGGAGGCCATTTTCGGCAGCGATGACAATGTGCTTCTGACGGCGTCTACGGCGTCCGGAAAAACCGAGGCAGCTTTTTTCCCCATCCTGACTTTGCTGGACGAGGATCCTCCCAAAAGCGTGGGAGTATTGTATATCGCTCCGTTGAAAGCCCTGATCAACGACCAGTTTGGCAGGCTTTCCCAGTTGTGTCAGGAGGCGGGGATCCCTGTCACCCGCTGGCATGGAGACGTGGCCCAGTCTCAAAAGCGGAAACTGCTGCAAAAACCCCGGGGCATATTGCAGATCACTCCGGAATCCCTGGAGTCCTTGATGATCAACAAGCATATGGAGATTGCCGCCTTGTTTGGGGACTTGCGGTTTGTGGTCATCGATGAGATTCACTCTCTGCTGCGAGGAGATCGGGGAATGCAGACCTTTTGCCTGATTCAGCGGATGTGCAGGACCGCCGGATGTGATCCCAGGCGGATTGGATTGTCGGCCACCATCGGCAATCCGGAGGCTGCGGGAAAGTTTCTGGCCTCCGGGGGCAGCCGCCCAACCAGGATTCCCGCCTGCGAAGGGGGCAGGGAGGTGTGGCGGCTTTCCATGGAGCATTTTTTTAATACGGCCCCCCAGGCAGATGAGGGTAAGCTGAATGTGCCCCATGCTCCTCTGCTGGAACCTCCGGGGGACACTGCTCCTAAAGCGGCGGACCCGGGCATCGGATACATTTTTGAGCACACCCGGGGCAAGAAATGTCTTGTCTTCACCAATTCCCGGGAAGAGTGTGAAGCTGTATGTCAAAGCCTGAGACAATATTGTGAAGTCAACCACGAGCCTGACCGGTTTCTCATCCATCATGGGAACCTTTCCGCCTCTTATCGGGAAAGCGCGGAGGTGGAGATGAAGGATGACGATTCCCTGATGTCCGTCTGTGCCACCGCCACCTTGGAGTTGGGCATTGACATCGGCAGACTGGAACGGGCCTTTCAGATAGACGCTCCTTTTACGGTATCCGGCTTTTTGCAGCGGATGGGCCGGACCGGCAGGCGGGGCGACCCTTCGGAAATGTGGTTTGTCATGCGGGAAGATCACCCGGAACCCCGTGCCATGCTGCCTGACATGATTCCCTGGTATTTGATTCAGGGAATTGCCCTGGTGCAGCTGTATCTGGAGGAACGCTTTGTGGAACCTCCCCGGACAGGTCGGCTGCCCTTTAGTCTGCTGTATCACCAGACCATGAGCACACTGGCTTCCTGCGGCGAGATGACACCGGGAGAACTTGCCTCTCGGGTGCTCAGTCTGTCCTGTTTCCATCGGATCACCCAGGAAGATTACAGAATCCTTCTTCGGCACTTGCTGGAAATCGATCACATTGCGCAGACGGAAAATGGTGGTTTGATTGTGGGTCTTGCGGGAGAGCGGGTTGTGAACAACTACAAGTTTTACGCGGTTTTCCGGGAGAATATCGAGTATTCCGTCCGCACAGGTTCCGAGGAGCTGGGGACCATTGTTAAGCCGCCGCCTGTTGGGGATAAAATCGCCATTGCCGGCAGAGTCTGGGCGGTGGATGAGGTGGATCACCAGAAACGAGAGGTCTACTGCACACTGGTAAAAGGCAATATTCCGGCATACTTTGGGGATGTGCCGGGAGACATCCATACCCACATCCTGGAACGAATGTACAGGGTATTGCAGGAGCAGAAACAGTATCCTTACCTGATGAAGCATGCAGTGTGCCGGCTGGAGGATGCCCGAGTCAGTTTTCAAAATTCCGGAATGGAAGGTCACCCGCTGGTGCATCTTGGAGGGAATATGTGGGCCCTGTTCCCCTGGTTGGGAAGCTACGCTTTTTTGGCTTTGGAGCGTTTTTTGAAAATTCGCTGTGGAAAAAGGCTGGGGCTCAGAGGCATGAGCCCTGCCCGGCCTTACTATCTTCAGTTTACCATGAAGGTGGGCGAGGAGGATTTCTACCGGATTGTGGCGGAAGAAGCCGCTAAAGATTTTGACCCTTTGGAACTGGTGTACCCCAAAGAGGTGCCTGTTTTTGAGAAGTATGATGAGTTTGTGCCGGAAGAGCTGGTACGCAAGGGGTTTGCCTTGGGTGTGCTGGATGTGGAAGGTATGAAGCACCGGGTACAAAGCTGGATAGATATTCCTTCAGGGCCGGCGCGACCTCCAGTTTGACTACTGATCTCTTCTGCGGACGGGAATTTTCTCTGGGCGGGAAAGACCCTAGTGGGTCTAGGAAACCGGAGAAAGAAGACGGAAAGGAGCGATTGCAGGATGACAAAGTGTTTTCGGCGAAGAGGAACCGTTCTCCGGGTAGCCTGGTTGCTTGGAATGACCCTGCTTTTGGCTGTCAGCCTTTCGGGGTGCATCTGGTACCGCCCCCTGACCCTTTCCGGCATGAAAGAATTCGAAACCAAGGTTCGCAGCAAATATCCTCTTTCTGTAGTAACCTGTCAATTTACTTATGAGGCTGGGGTGGCGATTACCGTATATCGATTTGGTTTTGATGAAGAAACCGCCTATGGGATTCTCTCCCAGTTACAGCCCATTGTCCGGGACGAGGAATTTATCCAGGAGCTATTTGAGCTTTTTGAAGAAGAGCGGCCAAACGAGCACAATTGGGAGCTGGGATACCGTCCCGGAATTCGACTCCACCTGACAGCTTTGTGGACCGACCGCTACCAATTTTCTGCCAGGTCGACCAAAGAAGGGTACAACTCGGGATGGGATCCGGATTCCTATACCTGGGATGGTTATACCACCTGGTACGGCACCGAGTTTGTGGATCATGTTCCTCGTGAAATTACCTCAGAGGAAATCCAGCAGAAAATTGACCGGTATTCTTAAAATCGAAAATGGATCTGGTGGAGAAAAAATATGGAAAAGTGATTCCATGAAGAATATTGTGTTACAAATTCAATACAGCAAACCGTGAAGTTGGAGAGAACAGGAATCAGGCCTTTCCAGAGAATCAGCAGTGCTGAAGGCATGCTTCATTCCGGTGGTTCGATATCGGTCCGAGGGGACACTTCGCATGGTTTGCAATTGCTTGGTATTTATGTTATATTTAATATGAATTTAATATCTAGAGTTTTCTTAGCAAATAAATTCTATATAACGGTTAGATACGAAAATTGATGCCTTATTGATGATCCACTAGAAAAAAGCCCGGATGATGTTCGAACGGGAAGTTTTACACCTACATCTCTCTAAATTGCCCCGATTCATGTTTTTCCGTATATCTTGTGAGGAAAGCGGAATTGGCTGGGGCAGGGGGAAGAGATAGAATGGATTGGAAAGGGGAAACAAGTCATGGAAACTTTTCTGCCGTTGAGTGAGATTTTACGGTCCGTACAACGGGAATTGATTCAGTCCGAAGACCGGAGAGAACAAGAGGGTGCTCCGATTCTCTTTCAGACCTCGGGTATGGAGATTGAACTGACCACTGTGATCCAACAAGATGCAAGCGGAAAATTGAAGATTGGCATTCCTCTTTTCAATGGGGAAACAGACCTTTCCTCTGTTTCCAAAAAATCCCAAACCATCAAACTGAAATTTGACGTGACCTGCCTGCCCAATTTTGACGAAGATAATCTATTCTCGCCCGCCAGGAGTCAGCGGTCCAGTGGAAGGTTCCCCGAAATGGAGGGGGATCCTCGTGGATCCTAAAGTGGGCGATTCCGTGCGGTCAACCTTTGACAGCTTTGTTTATCAGATAGACCTAGCTTGCACGAAAGAAGAACTAAACGAGAGTTTTATGCTCCATGAAACAGAAGGGATTCTGTCCCCTCCATTGCGGTCATTGCTCCATGAACATTGCCATCTCATTCAGTACGCAACCACGATTTTTGGCTATTACATGAACCTGGTGGAAACATTTCAAAGAAATGCGATGGTATCCCTGGTGAATTGCTGCCTTGAAGATAAGGTGGATCCCTATGGTGTTGTCCATCAAATTATGGCAAGAAACGGTTTGCCAAAGGAAAATACATATTATTACGATTGGGCTCTGGGGGAAATTGTCAGGATCCAATTGACAGGAACCTTTGATGAGCTGACCGAATACCTGTGCCGAATCATGAAAGGCAATGGTTTTCTGGATTATTATGGAGAGCTGGACCTTTTTTTAAGTAGGCTTTCCCATATTCCTAAGAAGCTAAGGGCTGATTTTTTATCCCCGGAGGTGGACCCACAGATAGCCAAACAGCTTTTAGCGGCTTCATTTATGAACGACGGCCTTCAAATCAATGTTTCCTCCATTTTGGAGAGCCAAGCTCATCTCACCCAGTATTTTTTTGATTCTGTTGCAGACGAGGCGTTTTGTGCGATGATGAAGCCCCAGCAGCTGACCAGGGAAAAAGCCAATTATCTGGTTCCTTTACAGCTTTACTGGAAAACTCATCAATTCGATCTCCAAAATCCCGAGGACTTTATGTCCTTTAAGCTGGGATTTTTCGCTATCTGTGATTTGGCCTTGAACGCGCCTATGCTTCCCTTTTATCGTCATCCTCTGTTTGATCCTATGACAAGGTTTACCGCCATGATTGTCATGACCCAGAAAATTCGACCTCCCCGACATCTGGAAGACTACAGCCGCTACCAAATGGAATTGGTTCGGTGGTGTGGTCTGTCGTCTCCATGGGAAGACAGCAGAATGCTCCAAAGACAGGGATCCTTTTTTAAGCCATGGAAACAGGTAAGCTCAAATTGTAAAGAAAAGGCATTTCTGGATGCCCAGCGCCTTTTTCAGAACGACAGGCTGATGTCATTCCATTTTCTTTCAGCATCTTTTACGCCGCAAAAGCTGATAGATATCGTCTTTCAGAATGGGTCCCGTTCCATCTTTCGAACAAACTGTGAGGAGTATTTCTTCTTGCGGAATGTCCACGAGTACTACCATCAACTGGTAATGGGGAAGGCAGGCAATGGATCCCATCGGCAGATAGAAGTGTCCATTCCCAATGACCTGGATCAGCCCTCCTATCATTACCTTTCTTTCTGTTGTGAGCAGTTTAATCGCAAACTCAGGCACATTTCCAAAAAACTGCCGTGTATGGTTCTGGTTCCCTCAAAAAAGAAGAAATAGAGCCAAATGCTGGAACTTGTGCTGTGTTTTCCAAGCATCCTTGAAAGTTTCTGTCCCGTAGTTAGATGCAGCTAACTACGGGACCTCGTTTTAGAGTCATATCATGCAATCAAGGCATGATATGGGATAAGAAATAGGTATTATACAGGGAGAAGCTCTTGCATTATAATAGGATCAGAATCCGGAACAAGTTCTCGTCCAGGGAGCTTTTCCCGGGAAATGGTCAAGTAGTCTTGTACAGTAACCTGTAAGGAGGGCGAATCGGATGAGTAAAATGTTAGTGGTCTTTTTCTCTGCCAGTGGGACAACAAAACGCATCGCTGAAAAGCTTGCCTCGGCTATCGATGGCGATCTGTATGAAATCAAGCCTGCGGTGCCCTATACGCCTGCGGACTTAAACTGGCAAAACAAACAGTCTCGCAGTTCTCTGGAGATGAAGGATCCGTTTTCCCGTCCGGAGCTTGAGAACTGCCAACTGGATCTGGCGCCCTATAAAAAGATTTTCTTGGGGTTTCCCATTTGGTGGTACACAGCCCCCACCATTGTTCGCACTTTTTTGGAGAGCTGTGATTTTACAGGGAAAACCGTGATTTTATTTGCCACGTCAGGCGGCAGCGGTTTGGGAAAAACTGCGGAAGATCTGGCATCCAGCTGTCCTGGTGCAAAGCTTGTAAATGGACGGCTGTTCCATGGAACCCCCTCGGACCAGGAACTGCGTCAGTGGGCGGAAAACTTTTAAGGGGAAAAGGAGAGAGAATAATGAATAGAAGAGAGAGAACAGAAGAGAAAGTACAGGAATTGTTTCATACCCCCGCAGCCGGAGAGCAGGGGACCGACCCGGAATTTATGCAGATTTTGCAGGGCTATATTTTTGGGGATCTGTGCTATACCGGCAGCTTGGACAATCGGATGCGTGAATTGATTACCATCACCATCCTCACGTCTCTGAACACACTGCCTCAGTTGAAGGCCCATGTGCAGGCTGGATTGAATGTGGGATGCACGCCGGTGGAAATCCGGGAAGCCGTATACCAATGCGCTCCCTTTATTGGATTCCCCAAGACCCTCAACGCTATCAGCACCATGAACGAAGTGTTTACTGAAAACGGAATCCAGTTGCCTTTGCCAAAGCAGGGAACGGTGACCAATCCGGAAGACCGGTACGAAAAGGGATTGGCGCTGCAAGCTCCCATTTACGGCAATGAAATCGCTGACCGGTATGCCTACTTGCCCGGTGAATTTGCCCAGGCAGTACCCCGGTTCCTGACAGAGTTTTGCTTTGGAGATTTCAATACCCGCAGTGGTCTGGACGGCAAGACAAGAGAATTGCTGACGGTGGTCCTGCTGGCTTCTATGGGAGGGGCCGAAGTCCAGGTGAAGAGCCATGTGGACGGTGCCCTAAAGACAGGCAGCACGAAAGAGGAAGTGGTATGTGCTCTGGTTCACGCCGGCGCTTACATGGGAATTCCCCGACTGTTCAATGCCCTCAATGCCTGCAAGGATCTCCTTGCTCAGGAATAAGGCAGAGGTAGGGGACACCTGATTTTTTGGAGCGTAGATTGAGGTTTGGTTTGCTGTCTTTTACCATCCCAGTTTCCGAAGGGTTTGCTGATACTGGAATTGATCCGGATCCGGAGTGGAAAGGACTTCCATCTTCCCCTGGTGGATCCATTGCTGGATTCGCAGTGCGATCCAGTCGGCGCCGATGCCCAGAGGATGCCTTCCCAGAATCTGGCCGATAGCCATGGCCTCGGAAAACTCCTGGGGCTGGGCTTCCAGTTCCTGTCGGATAAAACTGTCGTAAATGGTTTCCGGAGCGCTTTGAAGGGAACCGTTGAGGAAAATCCGTAAAGGGGCGTTCTCCCTTTGGAGTTTTTTCCATTCCATGGCGCAGGCGGTCAGGAGAGCAGGTTGGACCTGCTGCTGCAGGGAAAGAAAATGGCCCCATTTTCCCGGAGACATTTCTCCCCAATCCCTATAACTGACAACGGTGTTTTCCTCCCCGTATTCCCAGTCGGGCAGCAGGACGCTGTAGATAGGCCCGTGACTTTTCAGGGAAGAGAGCTGCGTCAATAGCCAAGTAAAGCCGCACAATTCCTCAGGGCTGTGGCTGTACCAGATCCGAATGGCCTCTCCTTTTGAAGAGCGATCCAATACTGTTTGGAGGGTATTCCGGTTGGCCCAGAGTCTCTCTTCAATTTTCTGGGGAATGTCCTCGCCCGAGGGCCAGAAAGAATAGAGCTGTTCCAGGGCATTTTTACGGCCTTCTCCGATTTGTAGCTCCGAAATGTCTCCCATGCTCCAGGCGGCGTTGAGACAGAGTACATCTTGTGGATTTCCCCCCAAGGGGATGGCAGTTTCCCATTCGTGTTTTTCCCTGGCCTTTGCTTTTTCTAGGGCAGCTTTCCGTTCAGCTGCAGTGGCTTCTCTCCCATCGGCGTGTCTTATAATAACACTAACAGCGCCTCCAAGATATTTGTCAACACCAAAATGCTGGGCCAGTTTCAGACTGCCTTGAGCATTTTCCGAAAATACCACTTCTATCACAATCATTCACTCCCCCAAGAGTTTTCTCTGAGCAGTATGTTTATCACAAGCCGCTCCTAGTAGATGATTATCATCATACCACGCTGGCCAAATGATTTCACCCCTTGTTTCAAAAAAGGGCCGTTTTCTCAACGGGATCTTGGACAGGCGTTATTGGGAGAACTCCTGGAGGACAATACCGGATCACTTTTACAAGGAGAAATTCAAATGCGAATCAACGATTCCAGCGCTTTTCATAAAGAGAACATTTTTGGCCTGGGACAAGCCAATACGGCATATGCCCAATATTTTACCGGATATTCCTACTTGAACCCCCTTACCGAAAAGGGACAATGTCCAGTTTCCTTGGCCAATGTGACCTTTGAACCAGGTTGCCGGAATCACTGGCATATTCACCGAGCCAGTGAGGGAGGGGGACAGATACTCATTTGCACCGCAGGGGAGGGGTGGTACCAGGAGGAGGGAAAGAAGCCGGTGAGCTTAATCCCTGGCATGGTCATCACCATCCCCGCCAATGTGAAACACTGGCATGGAGCGAAAAAAGACAGCTGGTTTTCCCATATTGCGGTAGAGGTTCCCGGCGTGGAAACCTCCAATCAATGGCTGGAACCAGTGGAGGATGAAACCTACGATGGATTGGAATAGGGAGGAAAAGAAATGCAATACACGAAATTGGGCACATCTGATCTGACAGTATCCCGGATCTGCATGGGATGCATGGGATTTGGAGATCCTCAAAATGGCCAGCATAGTTGGACGCTGGACGAAGAGCATTCCCGGGAAATCATCCGGCGAGGCCTGGAGCTGGGAGTCAACTTCTTTGATACGGCTATTGGATATCAAAGCGGTACCAGCGAACAGTATGTGGGCAGAGCGGTCCGGGACTTTGCAAAACGGGAGGATGTGGTGATCGCCACCAAATTTCTGCCCCGGACCCAGGAGGAAATTGCCGCGGGAATCACGGGACAACAGCACATTCAGCAGATGATCGATACCAGCCTGAAAAATCTGGGAATGGATTATGTAGACCTGTATATCTACCACATGTGGGACTATGAAACGCCCTTGTACGACGTGATGGATGGATTGCACCGGATTGTCAAGGAAGGAAAAGTCAGGTATATCGGCATTTCCAACTGCTTTGCCTATCAGTTGGCCAAGGCCAACGCACTGGCGGAAAAGGAAGGGTTTTCGAAATTCGTATCCATCCAGGGCCATTACAATTTGATTTTCCGAGAGGAAGAGCGAGAGATGGCAAAGCTCTGCGCAGAGGATTCCATTGCCATGACACCCTACAGTGCCCTGGCAGGAGGCAGGCTTTCCAAACATCCCGGAGAAACTTCCAAACGCTTGGAAGAGGACAGCTACGCCAAATTCAAGTATGACAGCACCGCAGAGCAAGATGGAGTGATTATTCGCCGGGTAGCGGAATTGGCGGAACAGCGCGGGGTATCTATGACGGAGATCGCCTTGGCCTGGCTGCTGACAAAAGTGACTGCCCCTGTGGTAGGAGCCACCAAGCTGTCCCATATCGAAGGGGCAGCCAAATCGGTGGAGATCTCTTTGACTCCGGAGGAAATTGCCTATCTGGAAGAGCCCTACGTTCCTCATAAGCTGGTGGGTGTGATGGCACAAAATACTCCTGCCGCCGCCAAAGGACAGCATGTCTGGTCAACCGGCAGCCAGAAAATTCAGGGAAGGTAAGGGAATCTATCACAATCTTTTTGTGTTGTAAGCTAAATCCCTCTGGTTGACGGGAAGCGGTGGTTTTTCCCTGTCGATTCAGCGGGGAATTCTTTGGCCCGCTGCCAGAATATCCCGGAGTGCCAATGCTTCTCCCCTTGGAAAACGACAGTATAGAATCATCCCCCTTGCGCAGGACAACCGCGCAGGGGGGATGACTTTTTCATAAGGAAAGGTCTAAAGATCGGAAACGGAGGAGCCAAAGCGTCTACCGGCTTTTTCCATGAAATTGTGTTCCGGGAAATGCGATGATATTTTCCGGAGGAATCTGTGGGTGAGTTACGAAAGCATGGATCCCAAGAACCAGAATGGATCCCCCTGCAAACCCGATGAAATCCATCCAGACGGTTTGCAGCTGGGCGTTCAGATTTGCCAGCAGATGAATGGTTTCATCGATATTGGCTGCCAGAAGGCCAGCAGAAAGAAGATGGATCACCGGTTGCAGCCTGACTTTCCGGTAAGAGATCAGCAGGCCCCCGGATACTCCTCCCAAAAAGGCAAATTCCGTCACATGGATCAGAATTTGTATGGTTGTGTTTCGCTGGGCCGAATCTTGAAACGGGGTGAGAAGGAAAGCAAGGAAGTCCAAGAAAACAGGGGGCAATCCTGTGTCATTGGCCAAAGGGCTCCCCCAGATCAGACAGAGATTGCATACCAGCAAGATGGTCAAGATCGCTGCCACATAGTTTGGTTTTCTGGTCAATGGACTGCCTTCTTTCAGGTGATATGATTCCGGATTATATCACACCGAAAGGGAGAGAGAACGGGAATTATCTGAATCTATCCATGGGATTTTGAGAATAGAAAGAATCTCCTCCAGGGGACAGAGTGAGAGAGTCAAAGAGTTACCGGAATCAGATAATGCACCAGAGGAATAGCCTGTCCCGAAAGGATTCACATGGAACAATGGACTGCCGCTGCCCTTCCAAAATTGGGAAGGCAGCGGCGCGATGAAGGTCACAGTATTCAAGCCGAAAAAAGCCCGGCATGTCCTAGAAAAAGGCCAATCCATGGAGGCAGCCATTTTGGAAATTTTCGCCCAGGGAATGGAATCATTGGTCGTTCTCCACCACTTCCAGCTGGAAGACATTGATCACATTTACATCCGGACAGCAAAACAAGACAGATCCGTCTGGCTGTGTAGGAAGTTTTCCGCCGTAACGAAGGATGTCAATGTAGGGAAACGCCACATGCATGGCCATGGGACACAGTTTTCCCCGATCTGTATCAAAGTCAAAGGTATCCCCGATTTGATGGCCGTGGTGGCAGCCCATGGGGCCTTTTCTGTCCCCTAAGGGGATTTTAATCTTGGGTTTATTCATCCATGAAGTCCTCCAAAGCCGGAATAGGGGAAATTCCGAACATGGCCCGACACAAAAGCTTTCCGGATTTTGTGCGGAAAATGCTGTCATAAGCGGATTGAATCGATGCCTGATTGGATCCGTCCTCATAGAGATTTACCAGAAAGTCCGCCTCTACAAGAATCTGATAGTCCACCCCATCGATGTGGGTGTAGGTGTGGTGGTGGCCAACCAGATAGCAAATGCGCTCGATGTCCTCCTGGGATAACCCCACTTTTTCCAGCATGCGGCGGGCATAGGCGGGACCTTCCTGTTCCTGGAGTTTCCCATTGCAGGCTCCGTATTTTTCCTCTGCGGGCCGGATGCCGATGTCGTGGACAAGAGCGGCGCATTCGGTGAGAAATTGGGTGTGGTCGTCCAGGTGTTCCATGCGGCCGATCATTTGTGCAAATCGATGTACTTTGATAAAATGCTGAATCCGTTTAGGATCCCCTCCATCAAACAGCATCATGTGCTGCTGGAGCAAGTCCACTTGTGCCGTAGTATTCATACGCTGATTCCTTTCTCTCATCACTGGTTTTTCTCTATTATAAGGCAAAGACGCAGGGAAGAAAACCCCTATAGTCAAGACGGAGGTCCATACATGAAAAAGTATAACAAGTTTCGATTCATAGGGGGAAAAGAGACGAGGCGGAGATGAATCTTGCAGAATGTGACGGATTTGTGATTTTTTAATAGTTTTCTGTGTGGTATAATGAAGTACTAAAGAATACACAAAGCCATGGTGTGGGAGGAGAGAGCGATAATGTATCGGATCTTGCTGGTGGATGATGACCCCCATATTCAGAAAACCAATGGGGATTATTTGAAGAAATGCGGATACCAGGTCTACCAAGCGGAAAACGGTACAGAGGCGTTGGCAATCTTGAGTACCACTGCCCTGGACGCGGTGATATTAGACGTGGATATGCCGGGCATTGATGGAGTGGCTGTGTGTAAAAGATTGCGGGAAACCAGCGAGATTCCCGTGATTTTCTTGTCAGCTTATTCTCAAACGGACGATAGAATTCAAGGGCTCATGGCAGGAGGAGACGATTATATCGGGAAACCTTATTCCCTAGTGGAATTGGAGCTTCGACTGCGGTCGCGAATCCTGCGCCATTACCATGTGTTTTCCGGAAAGGTTCTGTCTTTCGAAGCCCTGAGAATCGATATAGGTTTGCGGGAAGTGTGGTATGAGGGGGGGGAGTGTTCCCTTTACAGCCCTGGAGTTTGACCTTTTGGCGTTTCTTGCCCAAAATCCAGATCAGGTGTTTTCATATGAACAGCTGTACAATGGAGTGTGGCATACGCCACTGAATCGTGGATTGCACAATATACAGGTTTGTATGGCGCGGGTGCGTCAAAAACTGGAAAAATACTGCCCCGGGGTCCGATATATTGAGACGGTGCGGGGAAAGGGATATCGTTTTTGTGCGGTACCTAAAACGTAAAACCGTCCCGACAAAGTCGAGACGGTTACCGGTTAATTCTCTTTTTTCTTTGTTATCAAACGGCTGAGTACGATTCCGATGGAGACGCAGAAAACAATTCCCAGAATTACCAACAGGATCTGCATCCCCTTGGAAAGTTTTTGTGGGGCAGTGGTTTGCGGGGAGGCTTCTTCTGGCTCCGTGGAGGCGGATGGGACCTCAGAGGATTCTTCCCTATTTTGGATAGAGCCAGGTTCCTCCTCTTTGATTTCTGATTCTTTCTGGGGCGACGTTTCTTTTTCAGAGACCGTTCCAGAGCTGGTTTCCTCCTGGGAAGAGGAGGACTCCGGAACAGAAGTGGAATTTTCGTAGGGTGCGCCGGCAGCGACCTCAGGCGGAGCCACAGAACTGGGTTCCCGCTCAGGAGAAACAGGTATCGTGCTGCCTCCGCGGTTGCCGCTGGAATCATCTGTTGTGGGGGCAGTCAGAGAAAAAGCTTCCGATTGCCAAAACAAAGGCTCGAACCAATCCTGTGCGGCAATGCGAAACATTCGGGGTGTTTCATCCGGCAAGGCAAAATTGCAGACAAATCCTTCCGGCTCATTCTCTACTATGAAGAAGAGATCTTCTGTTTCCCACCGTTCCCAGGTTTTTCCGTTATCGGTGGATACTTCTCCCCAGATGTCTGCTTCCTCTGGCAATTCCAATACTGTCAGCTGTACTACGGGAACTGTTTCTCCTTTCCAAACAGCTTTAGTCACTTGCAATGAGTTGGGTTTATACCAGTGGATCGTGAGATCTAAGGGAATCCTGCTGAGGACGGCTTGACCGGTTTCATCCAGAAAGGTTCCCGTCAGAACCAGTTCCCCGGTGGAACGGCCATCATACTCTTCCAAATTCCAGGACAGAGACATCTGTTCCTGGGTAACCTGTCCTTGCAGCTGAACGTCTACCTCCAGGGAGCTGGGCAGCATCGCCTGTTGCAGCAGAGTCCCTTCAGGCAGCCAAAGGTCATCTGGGCTTTGGTACAAGTTGTCCACCAGAGGAGGGGCCCACTGAATGAGACCTTGGGGAGCTTGTGTCATTTGCAGTTCAATTGAGCCGCCTGTTTCCTGTACAATCAAAGGGGTGGTTCCATCGGTTGCAAAGACGGTTTCTGTCAGCCGCAGACTGCCTCCTGATTTTACGATGATCTGGCCGCCCGAGAAGGAAAGAACAGGACTGGCTTCAGGTCCACCAATGGAAAGGGGACCAATGGAAAGGGTTCCGCCTGCTTCAATAATGATTTGGCCGGAGATCTCCACAGTCAATTCTCCGGGATAATACCCTTCCGGAAGAGAGCCGCCTGCAAAAGCCGAGGAGATGGTGGTGTAGCTGAGTGTTTGCCCGTTGCCAATGGTGCAGGAGGAGAGAGTGACAGTATAACTGTTGCCCATTTCTTCTTTTGAATCCGGAAGCTCCGTATCATCCTCTTCATTGTCAAGATCGTACGAGGACGGAGCGGATTTGGGGGAAGGAGACCCGGAAAGGGAAGAGGACTGGGAACCTTCTTTCTGAGGGAGAGAATCAAAGGAAGAATCTTCCGTTTCCCCTTGCTCCTCCCAGGAGAGCCCCATGTCTTCTTGGAGGTTCTCTGAGGGAGAAGAAAACTCCCATGTGGTTTCTTCCGAAGACAATTCCAGGGTATCCTGGGCGGCGGCTGGAAGAGGAACGATACCACAAAGAAATAGGGTACAGACATAAAAAATGCATTTTTTCATCCATGACGGGCTCATAAATAATCCTCCTGGGAGTTGATCTGCTGTGAACAAGAAAATAGGATATCGGAACATACTCCTATTGGCGGTGCTGATAGTGGGGGTTGCTGCTTGTGGAGCCTTGTTTCATTGGGACAACAAGTATACCTCTGCCCTTCCGGGGGGATATGGGTACAATATCTTAAACGAAGACCCGGATGAGATCGGGTTCCTGGTGGACGGATGGGAATATTATCCAGGTCAGCTGCTGGAGCCGGAAGAGTTTCAGGAAGGGGTTTCTCCGGAAGAATACACATTTCCGGGACAATACTCCAATTTTTCTTCCCACTTGGGAACCCCTTATGGAGTAGCTACTTACAGGCTGTTGCTCTATGGAGAAAATGGGGGTGGCGAAATCGCCCTGTATTTACCGGAGTTGCTGTGTGCAGGGAAAATCTATATTAACGGAACCCTGCTAGGGGAACAGGGGAGTATCGAGCCCTATATTCCTCTGGTAATGGATGGGCTATATACTGTGCAGGTAGACGGCGTTGCGGAAATAGTCATCCAGTGTGCGAATTTCACTCACTATTATTCGGGGTTGTATTATCCCCCTGCCGTGGGATCCACAACGGCGATTTTCCGAATGCTTGTGATCCGATTTGGGGTCTATGGGGTGCTGTGCTTCAGCTCTTTGGCCGTGGCATTGATGTACTTCGTCCAATGGTTGGGAAGTAAAGATCGTTCCACCAGATGGATGGGACTTTTGAGCCTTGCCTTTGGCCTTCGAGAAAGCTATCCTTTTCTCCGGGCAATTGGGATTCCATGGGTTCGTCCTCTGTATGGATTGGAGGACGTGGCAGGAACCGCAGTCTTGCTTTTTGCCATTTTATTGGCTGGGGAGCTTTCCGGTGTGGCAAAGCGCCCTTATCACAGACGTGTGGCAATTCCAGCTGCCGTTGCCCTGTGTGCTGTTACACTGGTGTTCCCGTTATGGATTTTACCATATGTTCCTTTTTTCATCAATCCCTATGGCTTGCTGTTGTGGGTGTGGAAAATCGCAGCGGGGATATATCTGCTGGTTTTGGCAGGACACAGTTTTCGGACCGATACCTTTCTTGGGTGTTGTTTGGCGGGGGCGGCAGGATTTTACGGGTTATCCGTGGTTGCTACGGTCATGTTGGCCAATCGCTTTGAGCCAGCTTTCGGAGCTTGGTTTGAGGAGTACGGAGGATACGCCTTGGTGATTGGATTTGCGGGGATGATGGTCCGCCGAGGAATTTTATTGTCCCGGGAAAATCAGCACCTGACCTTGCACCTGCAAGAGGAAGTGGAGCGAAAGACCCAGGGAATGAATGCCCTTTTGACAGAGCGGAGGGAACTGCTGGGTAATTTGCTGCACGACGTGAAAAATCCTTTGACGGCATTGCGGGGGTATGCGGAGTTGGTGCGCAGTGGCAATGTGGCGATGGACCAGGAGACTTCTCAGTATCTTCATGCTTTGATAGAGAGGGTGGACGCCTTGGGAGACAGGTTTAGTCTGCTTCAAAGTTTCTCAAGGAGTGAACGTGGCGTGATCGCCATGGAGAAAATGTGTCTCAACGATTTCTTGCGGGAATTTCATATGTCTAATCAACCTGACATGGAATTGCAGGGATTGGAATTCCGTCTGGAGCTCCCCTGGGAAAAGCTGTCAATCCGGGGCAACGAGGACCGTTTGCGAATTGCTTTGGAAAACCTCTGTTACAACGCCTTATCCTTTACGCCGGAGGAAGGTGTTGTGGTATTGGAGTTGAAACGGAAAGAGAACTGGGCTCTTATTTCAGTAAAGGACACAGGGCAAGGAATTCCCGAGGAAAACATGTCCCGCGTGTTTGACCGGGGATTTACCTATCGAGAGGATAACAGCGGGGAGGGATTGGGTCTGTACATTGTCCGATCTGTGGCGGTGGAACATGGAGGAGTGGTGGAAGTTTCCTCTCAGCTGGGACAAGGCAGTCAGTTCACCATCAGGCTTCCTTTGCTTTTCGGGGAAGAATAGGCCTTCCTGGAACGTGTTTATATCGAATGCATCCGTAAAGGATTGAAAAAGACTCAAGCCGGTCATCGGTTTTGAGTCTTTTTTGTTGCCATCTAGTCCATTGTCACTTGTATTTGTGCAAAAGAGAGATAGAATTTCCGCTTTTTAGGTCAAAGTAAGAATTACGACGTTTCTAGAAGGATTTCCAATCTTGCTAAAAAAGGTTTCGAGCAAAGGCCATTTCCCTTTTCACAAAAGAATAATCACTTAAACTTTTGATGCTATTTCCGTATAAATGCCCAATTTTCTAAGGCCTAACAATACAGCCAAGAATGAGAAAAAATTTGAATGCGTGGGAAATAGCATAGTGAAACCAGAAATAATTTTAAAAAACGAGAAAAGTCACAGGTTCGTCACATTTACCAAAACTATAGAACATAGCATTGGTTTTGTATTATAATCTGGAACAGAAAAGATATTTCCCAAGGAAGGGGAGCAAGAAACCATGAGACATGCGAAAAAACATCGAAATAAATCAAGCCCCCTCCGTCGTGTGGCAACGGCTTTGTGTTTGGCACTCTGTATCGTGTTGGGGTTGTTGGTGGCATGTAATCTCACCATCGTAATCAAAGGAACCGTTAACCCGGATCGTCCCCCATCGGTTTTTGGGATAACTCCCATGGTTGTGTTATCGGGATCCATGAGTGGATCTCAGGAAGGACATATAGAGGTAGGGGATCTGGTATTTATGGGCTCTGCCGATCCGGAAAAGCTGGAAGTTGGAGATGTAATTGCCTACATGAGCGGCAGCATTGCCGTGACCCACCGGATTACCTCGATTCAAACCGACGAGGACGGCAGTTTCCTGTTTACCACAAAGGGAGATGCCAATGAAACGGAGGATACCGAACCGGTTGGAGAGAATCAGCTGGTGGGAGCGTACCTGGGGCGGATCCCAAAAGTGGGAGATCTGGTGATATTTTTACAAAAACCGCTGGGGATGATGCTGTTTGTGGGGGTCCCCTTGCTGGCGTTTATTGTGTATGACATTGTTCGCCGTCAGCGATATGCAAATCGGGAACGGAAAAAATCTCAGGAAATGGAAAAGGAACTTTCACGCCTTCGTTCCTTGACCGGAGAAAAGAGCATTCCCATGCCGGTGGCAGGGGGATCTCCAAGGCATTCCCATGAAACCATGCAGGGAAGGCGGCCACACGCCGGACCGAGCAGAGAAATAAGTGGAAGGCAAAATCCTCGTGTGGGGACAAGCCGTATTTCCACAACAGGGCGAGAAACTCGTTCCGATCAAACCTATTGAAGGAGGCTTATCCAAATGAAAAAAACAAACAAAGTCATGCGGCTGGCAGCTGTTTTGCTGGTTCTCACGTTGATCTCTTCCTGCTTTGTGGGAGGGACGTTTGCCAAGTATGTCAGTGAAGGAAAAGGAGAAGATTCTGCCCGGGTAGCAAAGTGGGGCGTGACTGCAGAGTGGTCAGGGGATATTTTTTCAAGTGTTTATGATATAGGAGAGGATTCTTTTACGGTACAATCAGGGGGAGGATATGTGGTTGCACCAGGTACAGAGAGTCCAGAGCCCTATGAACTGACCTTCTCCGGAACCCCCGAGGTGGCTTGCGAGTACACAATCGATTTCAATATTGATTTGGAAGGATGGAATATTAAGCCTAACGGGGAACCTCTTGAAGATGGAGAAACTCCAGAAAGTGTAGAAACAGAATTTTACTGCCCGTTGATTTTCACATTTAATGGAGCTACTCAAGGGACGATTGATGGAAGTAAATATGGAACACAGGCTGAATTAATGGCTGAAATTGAGCGTGTGTTGACAGAAGAGCTCACATTATCTGGAAAGTTTGAACCTAATCAAGAATTAGACAAATACTTTGTTTTAGAGTGGGAGTGGCCCTTTGAGGGAGAAGATACCAAGGATACATATTTAGGGGATAAAGCAGCCAGAGGTGCAGCTCCCACCATTTCTATTGACGCTAGTGCCACTGTCACCCAGATCGACTAAAGTACGTTTGATGACACCCATTTCTTGATCGAAATAACCGAGAGGGAGGCCCCGGCCATGTGGCTGGCTGGGGCGTTGTCTCTTGGTAAATTCCCTGTTTTGATTTTGTCCTTGCCTCCCGCTGATCAGTGGGGGGCAGGCACAAGGTCAAAAACCAGTTTCAGAACCACACAAAACAAGGGAGGAATAGACGTGAAATCCTGGAGGGTCAAAAAAGAATGGCTTTTGCCCACTGTGTTGATTTTATTCTTGCTGGAAGTCATCCTGTTTCCCTTTGCAATGAGTTGGACCTATGGGGGAAGAAGCGAAAGCCCAGATCACACGCTTACCTATACCAGGGGAAACCTTACCTGGGACAGCAACACCAACATCGATGCAAACGGGGTAGCGGAGCTGAGTCTTTTCCACAGTGTCTATCAAAACGTGGAGGGGGAAAACGAAGATAAAGTGGTGGCTCCTGGCACGGAGGGCCTGAATATTGTCCGATTGCAAAACAGTGTTGCCTATTCCATCCGCTATGTGGCGGTAGTGTACCGGATCAAGGAGGAAGAGGCTCTCCCAGTAGAGCCGGAATTATCCGGTCAAGGGTTTACCGATACAGAATCCTACCCTTTGCCCAGTGGGGTGACGGAAGACCAGGTGGTGCGGGCTGTGTCGGGAACGGTAGAGGGCGGAAAAATACAGGATTTTGACATCGCTTGGAAGTGGAACTATTACGACAGCGAGGAACGAGACAAGGTGGATACTGAGCTGGGAAACCGGGCTGCCTGGGAGACCGCTGATGATGTGACGGCAGGCATCTATATTGTGGTGGAGGAAGAGGCCCAGCCGGGCGGCAATACTCCCGAAGATCCTGAAGATCCTGACAATCCCGAGGATCCTGACAATCCCGAGGATCCTGACAATCCCGAAGATCCTGACAATCCCGAGGATCCGGACAGTCCCGAGGATCCGGACAATCCTGAAGATCCTGACAATCCCGAAGATCCGGACAACCCCGAAGATCCGGACAATCCTGACGATCCGGACAATCCCGAAGATCCGGACAATCCTGAAGATCCGGACAATCCTGAAGATCCGGACGGTCCCGCGGATCCCGAAAGTCCCACGGACCCGGACAGCCCACAGAATTCCGATGATACGCAGGATCCCGATCCATCCGATGAAGATTATATCTATCCGCAAGCTCCTCAAACAGGGGACAACAGCTCGGTCACGATGTATTTGTGGCTGATGGGAATCAGTGGTGTACTGCTGTTGCTGCTTCTGGTAGATCGCCGGAAGGACAAGCAATGAGGAAAGTGATTGGGAAAACAGTGCAAGTGGCGCTGACCTTGATACTGGGAATATTGCTTCTTTGTAACCTGTCTCTACTGTTTATGGAGCGGGTGATGGGAGTGGAACATCCCACGTTATTTGGGTTCTCCACAGCGGTTATCGTGTCTGGCAGCATGGAGCCATCTTTGGCTGTGGACGATCTCATTTTCAACTGTGCTCAGAAAGAGTATCAGGTGGGCGACATAATCACATTTCAAAGTGGAGATGCCTTAGTCACTCACCGGATCATAGGCGTTAAGTCTGGAATTTTCCTTACCCAGGGAGATGCCAACAACGCCCCAGACCCTCAAGGAGTGGTTCCTGAGCAAATTCTAGGCCAAGTGGTGGGAAGAATTCCCCGGATGGGGAGTCTAATCGGGTTCCTGAGAACACCGCTTGGGGGAATTCTCCTAATCCTTCTTGGTGTTTTATTGATAGAGGTTCCCCAGCTGTTGCGCAGATGGGGAGAGCATACGAATAGGGAGGGACGTCACTATGAGATTTAGGCAGAAAAATAAACATGGGCAGCTTGGGAGAGTGGGGGTTTCGCTCCCTGTGTGTCTGATGTACATGCTCTTATGTACTCTCGTGTTCACGGGATTCACTTTCTCTCGATATATCTCCGGGGCCCAAGGACAGGAAAAGGGGCAAGTGGCAGCAGGAGTAGTTGTTGTATCTCATGACCCAGATGCTACCTCCATAGTGATGAAACGGCCTTCAAACGATGGCATAAAGAGCGAGAGTTTTTCCTTCACGGTTTCCAATCAAGGGACAGGTTCTCCCTCTGAAGTGGCTATCAAATACGATATTGTGGTGACCTTGAAAGAATCGCTGCCTGATGGAGTTTCCATGAAACTGGACGGAAAAGAAGTATCTCCCGATGGTCTTACTTACACGTTTTCCAATGCAGGCACCTTTGAAGCAAACAACGCAGATATACATTCCCATATGTTGACGTTTTCCGGGGACTTTGACACAATAAGTAAGAATTCAGTAACAGACCTGACATTGTCCGTTCAGGCGGAGCAAATCGATTAAAGGAGGAGTGGTTCATGAAAAAAACACGGTTGCAAGTGCCGTTTCGTTGGCTCCTCTCCAGCCTTTTGCTGGCTGTTCTGATGACAGTTCCAACGACGGCTGCCGGAAGTAAATATGTTTGGCGAGAGGACATCGATTTGAAATTGGAAATTCAATATTCGGATACGATTCTGACCAGCGTATTTTTGTCGCAAAACTCTGCCAGAGGTTGGACTCTCCAGCTTACAAATCTTCAAGGAATTTTCCTGGAAGAGGGGCTTTACCTGGTTCCGGAGGAAGGATATATCCTTCCGGAGACCATGACTCTTTCTTTGGGAGAAGCCTGTTACACGATTTACACCAATGGCCTGGACAATCCTTCAGGGATTTCCTTTGACTCAGCGACTAATATTCTTTCAGTGGAGGACAACTTGTTAACGGAGGCTCAAGGTAAGGTTGTGGTAGTAGCAGAAGGGCAGCCGGAACACTCTGCTGTATCGGATGGGTTGGAACCTCCGGAACAAGCAGAATTGGAAGATCCTGTAAATGACAATGAGGAAGGAACGCAGTCCCCTTCCGTTGAGGAGATGGACCCAGAAGGCCAGCCCGAAACCGATGTAGCCAACACAAATCCCCAGGAAGGAGACTTGCAAGAGAATCAGGCTTCTGAGAAAGGCAGTGAACAGGACTTTTCTCTTGAACATCATTCTGGTGCTACTGCGCAGGGAGAGACAATGATCACGGGAGAACAGCCGTAAATGGGCAAGATTAAAAAGGTAGTTGCCGGAGGAGTGGCCATCGTTTTTCTAAGTGCTTGTGTGGGTTTGGCTTTCTCCTTGGGGGAAGGGTGGAAGGAAGAGAAGGTCTTTCAGGATCTACAGCAAACAGTGCGACAAGAAACCGATTCGGCTGTCTCTGAAGACATCCTAGAGGAAAGGGAGGAGGAAGAACCCGGCATACTGCCCCAGTACCAGTCGCTTTTCGAAGAGAACCCGGACTTAGCCGGCTGGATCCGGATTGAAGGTACGGCCATTGATTATCCTGTGATGATGACTCCGGAAGATCCGGAATACTACCTTAGACGGGATTTTTATGGAGAGAAGTCCGTGTCGGGAGTTCCCTTTATAGGGGCAGGTTGCACTTTGAATCCAAGAAGTGATCATGTGGTGATATACGGACACAATATGGATAATGGGACCATGTTCCACGATTTACTTAACTTCTCGGAGGAAGAGTATTGGAAGGAACATCCAACGATCCAATTCGATACCCTGGAGAAAGAGGGCACCTATGAAATCCTGGCAGCTTTTTATACCCAGATATACCCTGAAGATAGGACCGACGTATTCCGATATTATCAGGTGATCGATCTGAGCGATCCCGATCTCTTTTTATGGTTTTTGGAGAATATAGAGGGTGCGGCCCTTTATGAGACGGGTGTTTCTGCCCAGTATGGAGACCGGTTTCTCACCCTTTCCACATGCAGTTATCATGTGGAAGAGGGAAGGTTTGTCGTAGTAGCCCGAGAAAAGTGATGTCACCCTAGCGCTTTTATGTTGGCCTAAAAACAGTAAAACCACCTGGTTCAGACTGAACAGGTGGTTTTACTCCGTAAACCTCTTTAGGAAAGAAACAGCTCACAGGTTTTTCGATCGGAGCACACTTTTTTCAAAGCAAGGCTTACGGCGGAGAGCATGACCCCGTTTATTTTTCTGGCTTGATGAGGACAGACGGCAATGCATCGCATACAGGAGATACACAGATTGCCATCGACTTTTTTGGGATCGTTGGGGTCAATGGCTTGAACGGGACACTCCTTGGCACAAATGCCGCATTGGACACAGTCTTTGGTGGGCTTGGGAGTCATCCCCGCTCCACCGGATTTCTTATAGGGCCGATTCCCGGGAAGGGAAGGCTTTGCCAGATCGCCCTCAGCGATCTTTTTCTGAATCTGTTTGGCAAATTGAGCCAGCTGTTGCCTGTCCTTATCATCCGGCCTGCCGGTTGCAAACTGTCTGACAATGGAATGTTCCGCAATAGCTGCAACGGCGCCAATTACCTGGAATCCACCCTGGGCGGCGGTATCTTCCAGTTCTACCAGGGTGTCCTCGTAGGCTCTATTTCCGTAAACACACACGAGAACAGCGCGGGAACCTTTTCCCTTTATGTTGGCCAACCGTTCCACAGCAGTACCTGGAACCCGTCCGCCGTAGGAAGGAACGGCGATCACAGCCAGATCTTCCTGGCGCAACTGAAGCGGCTGCTCTGGCTGCTTACTCTCTGTGAGATTGACAGGCACCACTTCGTCTGACAAGTTCTTTACCAAAATATCTGCTACTCGTTTTGTTCCGCCGGTTGGGCTGAAATATATTTCGTACACCTTCATCCTGACTTCCTCCAATCCTATGTTCCCGAGAGTTTTCCAGGCTCTTGGCCCGGCTGCATCTTGCAATTTCCCTCAGAAGGGATTACAATTAGATGTAATAAAAATCTTTACATCTATCTGGTAGTTTAGCACCAAATAGATGTAAAGTCAAGATTTTCATCCAATAGGTAAGCGAAGAAAGGATTCCGTCATGCAAATCAGTATGAAATGTTCCGTGGCAGTCCATTGCCTGATCTTTATTCATGAAGCCAAAGGGGTTGCCAAAGTAACCAGTGCGCTTCTTGCAAAAAGCACAGGGTGTAACCCCGTGGTGGTCCGCAATACCATCAGCGCCTTGAAAAAGGCGGGACTGATCACGGTGGCCCGAGGGACAGGTGGGGCAGAGCTGTGCAAAGATCCTTCGGAGATCACCTTGTACATGATTTACAGTGCCATGGAGCCAAATGGGTTATCTTCTTTGATTGGCATCCATGCCTGTCAGGGGAATCAATGCCCAGTGGCGCAAAATATCCACGGTGTCCTGGAGGGACCCTACCGGAAGATCTCCGAAGCGGTGATTCAGACGATGAAGGAAATCACCTTGGAATCCATGATTCAGGAATTTCACCGTCGAGTGGGACAGTCAGGAACCTTGGAGGGCCAGAAGGAGAAACAGTCTTGAGGAGCAGCTGGAACCTTCACTTTCCAGGTGGGCAGGTTTTCCTGGAAACTTTCCAGTTTTAGGGCAGCACCGCACAATTGCTGAGGCAAGCGCTGTGGAATCACCCATCAGACAGGA
>ENA-OPSZ01000074-OPSZ01000074.1-human-gut-metagenome-genome-assembly--contig:-NODE-74-length-86151-cov-6.463843_pt1 | contig 86151 bp, 64 predicted proteins | sample MGYA00241814_ERZ501919 | MGnify/ENA primary metagenome ERZ501919 (study PRJEB25962, sample SAMEA2042440) | human gut metagenome | biome: human gut; feature: human-associated habitat; material: faeces... | reverse complement strand
GAGAGGCGGCCTAGCGGTTACTATTATTCGCGTCCAAGTTTTGGGGCGCAGTTCACGGGCTAGGATGCCCCATTTTTCAGCATAGGCTGCTTTGCTGCACGGCGGGTTGATACGCCTCGTCTCGCTCGGCAAGCTCCGCGAGCAACTCGAGCCCCTCCTCCGTGGTGATGCAAAGATCTTCTGCGTGTTTGAGCAATGCTGCATCGTGGGTAACCAAAGCGTCGGCATCAATCGATTCTGCCGTGGCAAGCATGAGGTCGTCCTCAAGGTCATCGTGAAGATGTCGGAGCGTGAAGGCTCCGAGAACCTCGGCGTTTCCAACGGGGGCAACGAGCGCTTTTCCAAGTACGTCGCGAACACACGCCCATGAAACCTCGCGCGCCGCAGCCGCGACTTCGGGCGTTATCGGCTCTTTAGCATCGCGAGCATCTTTCTTCATCAAGTTGGCAAGCTGATAGGCAAGGTCTTTCAGCGAGAGTGAAGCGGTATATAAAACAATGTCTTCACGGTGGATTGCGCCAGCGATGAACGCATTTACAGAGGTATGGCGTGTGCTCCAGGATAGAAAGTAGTCGAGCCAGACGTTCGTGTCCACGAGCAGTTTAATAGGGCGGTCTTTAGAGAAGACGGACGAGCTCATGAGAGCCCCCAAGAGGCGAGCTGCTCGTCCGCCGCCATCTCCCGAAGCTCGGTGTAGTCCACGGGGGTGCTTGACGGCTCGTCTATACCTAGGCGCCGATAAAACGAAGAAACGATTTCAGCGCCGCTCGTCGATTCCATCTCGGTGGGGTCTTCCTGGCGAGGCGGCATGTCGCCGTTCGAATTGAGCGCCCGTACAAGCGCTGGAGGTAGAGCGCCTTGTACCGTAATAACCTCCCACAGGGCTCGAGCAGCCTGCGAGGGCGTGTAGCCGAGGCGTGCAAGCGCCGCGTTGCCCGATTCTTTGAGAGCAGCATCCATTCTGATGTTCATCTGCGTCGCAGCCATGTCTCCTCCATGTGCTATACGGAAGTTCACTTTAAGTATAGCCAAATATAGGGAGCGCGGTAGTAAGTTAATGCGGCATGTTCAGATGTTCTTCAATCTGTATTTTCCGAGCGGCTCAACCGCAAGATACGCGGGCGGGCCCGCGTGGTCGGCACTTTCCCTGACGGGAACTCCGCCCTCACGCCCGGGACTGCAAGGATGAAGTGCGTCGCTGGGAACGAATGAGGCTTCCGCCGCTACTTGGACGTGGCGCTGCTGGACGAGTAGCCGCAAGGGGCAGGCCCATGGGGCTGCCGGAAAGTGCGCAAGAATCTTGACGGTACCTAGACGCTGGGGATCGCTCGTCGGCTATCTTGAGCACCTTTCCGAGCTCCACGGTAGGGGCGTGCTCAATGAGGAGGGCTTCGCCGCGGCGAAGCACAAGCTGCTCGCCGATGTCGAAAAACCTCTGGGGTAATTTGACATGGGGGATGGATTGAAGCGAGCCCGTCTCCCGTCAGCCAGGATGCCCAAAGCTTCGGAGTAAGTTACCTCACCCACTCCCGCACGCGCTCGCGCATGCCCCCGATGTCCAGCACGCCCTCGGCGAAGCCCTTGCGCACGAGCTCCTTGGGCAGCAGCTCGTCGTACTTGTCGAAGTACGGCACCTCGCTCGGGTAGACGAGCTCGATGGGATCGAAATCCTTCTGCGCTTCATCGGCCACAACCTGGAAGAACGTTTCCTCGTCTACCTTCATCCTGAACTGCATGTAGTATGGCCGCGCCGGGTCGAGCCCCTTGAGGCCGAGTTCCGCGGCGCACTTGATCTTGAGCAGCCGCTCCAGCGCCAGAAACGCATAGCTCCCCAGCCACGGGAAGAGCGCCCACGTGTCGCCCCCAAGGTTGATGAGCGGCTGCGTCGCCGCGCCGGAGAGCTCCGCCGTGCGCCGCGCCTGCACCAAGCGCGCTCGCGCGTTGCCGAGCAGGTACGGATACACCTCGTGCTCGCGCAGCACGCGTCGCATGCGCTCCAAGATATGCGTGTTGATATCGCCCGCGCAATCGCCAAAATACGCCGGCACGCGCCCTTTCACCTTGGTGCAGTACACAAGCCGCCGCTTCCAATCGACCTCCTCCACGAGCCAGCACGCGCCAGCGATGGCAATGCGCTCGCCGGGCGGCGGCGGATTCACGATGGTGCCCAACTCGGAGCTCTCACAACGAACCGTAAACTCCTCGTTTTCCTGGAACACCGCATAGAACTTGAACGAGTTGGTGAGCCGCTCGCCCGCGAGGCCCACGATGAGGCCGCCGCCCTCGGTGGCCTGGATCTGGTCGGTCTCCAGCAGGTGCCTAAGCAGCACGCGGAAATCGTCTGCGCTCACGCGGTGGAAGTAGGAGAGGGTGAGCACGCGCTGGGCGAGTTCTGCCGGGGAGAGCTCGCCCGTACTTGCGAGCGTCGCCATGGTCTGGTGATAGAGCAGGCTGTAGGGCAGGCGGTCGAGCGCGGGCGGCTCCACCCAGCGCTTCTCGTGGTAGAGCTGGACGAGCGCGATGCCCTGCAGCAGCTTCCAGGGAATGGTTTCCGGCATGGTCGTGCGCGGTTCGGGCTGCTCCTCGCGCATGACGAAGTGCATCTCGGGCGGCAAATCGCGCCGGCCCGTGCGGCCCATGCGCTGCAGGAAACTCGAGACGGTAAACGGCGCGTCAATCTGAAACGCGCGCTCGAGGCGGCCGATGTCGATGCCGAGCTCCAGCGTCGCGGTGGTCACGGTCGTGTCGAGCCGCTCGTCGTCGCGCATGATGTCCTCGGCGCTCTCGCGGATGCTCGCCGAGAGGTTGCCGTGGTGGATGAGGAACCGGTCCGGCTCGTGATTGGCCTCGCAATAGCTGCGAAGCATCGTGCACACGGCCTCGGCCTCCTCGCGCGAGTTGGCGAAGACGAGGCACTTGCGTCCGCGCGTGCGCTCGAAGATGTAGCCGATGCCGGGGTCGGCGTTCTCGGGCGCGCGGTCGATGGGTGCGAGGAGCTCGGTTTCTGTGTGCGTACCCTCGGTATCCATGCGAATCGCTCTCGCTGCCGCCCGTTTATCTTCGGGCGTGCTTTGCGCATGTTCGTCTTCAGAAGCGTTCAAATGTGCGTACGAAGCGCTCGAGCGTGCCAAGGCGAGGTCCGACGAAGATGGCTCGACGGAAAGCACTTCGGCCTCGATCGAGCCATCGGCGCGCACGATGCCCGTACCTGCACCCTCCGCCGCGCGTTCGGCGGCTTGCGGGCCCGTGATGTAGAAGTGCTCCATCGAGAGTCGCCACACCCGGCGTGGCTCCTCGAAGCGCGGGATGATGCAGCCGCGCCCCGTGCCGCTGGAGAGGAAGGCGCCCGTGCGCTCCGGGTCGCCGATGGTGGCGGAAAGGCCGATGCGCCGGGGGTTCACGCCCGCCATGCGAGAGAGCCTCTCGATAAGGCAGAGCGTTTGCCCGCCGCGGTCGCCGCGCAGGAGCGAGTGAACCTCGTCGATGACGACAAATCGCAGGTCATGGAATAGGCGCGGCACGGCCATGTGCTTATGCATGAGAAGCGCCTCGAGCGACTCCGGCGTAATCTGCAAGATGCCGCTTGGGTGTTCGAGCAGCTTGCGCTTATGCGAGGCGGCCACATCGCCATGCCAGTGCCAGACGGGAATCTCGGCCTCTTCGCACAGGTCGTTCAGGCGAAGGAATTGGTCGTTGATGAGCGCCTTCAGTGGACCCACGTAGATTGCGCCGATGCTCGTGGGCGGATCTTCCCAGAAGAGCGAGAGGATGGGGAAGAACGCCGCCTCGGTTTTGCCCGATGCAGTTGAGGCCGTGAGCAGCACGTTCTCGTCGGTGTTGAAGATAGCGTCGCCTGCGGCCACCTGGATGGAGCGAAGGTTTTCCCATTGGTGGTCATAGATGAAATCCTGCACGAACGGTGCGTATCGGTCGAAGATGCTCATAACCCTCCCTTCGGGCTCGATTGCTGGCGGACGCCCTGCCTCATCCCTCGCGGCCGGGCTTTCCTCTTTCGCAGCTCATCACAGGCTATATCTTGAACTCTGCGAATTCTGATGCATCGCGCTGGCCCGCTGCGGCGCCACCCGAAAGCGAGCTTTGCTGCGCGCCGCCACCCTCGCCTTCGTCTCCGTTTCTGCCAACGCTACATAGGATGCTTGCCACGGGCGTGCTGGGGTTTTGGTAGGCGATATCGAGCAGTTCGATGAAGTCGCGGATGACCTCGCGGGGTGTAAGATGCGTGTCCGCCCCCACGCGTCCGAACTCGATTTGCAGGAATTGCACCAGGTCGCTCTCGTTCAGGCGCGCCTCATACCCAAAGTAGCCGGCGTGGATCTGTTGCAGCTTTTCGATGAGAACGAGCAGTTCTTCATAGGTGAGCGGGTGCAGATGGATGATGGGCGCCAGCATATCGCGCATGCCCTCTGCGGCGAAGCGGCCTTGCGTGAGCCGCGAGCGCAGCGCCTCGTAGCTAAAGACGCCGCGCCTGCGGTCCTCGATGCTCTGTGGCGTTCCTCCCATAATGATGCCCAGGTGATGCGCTTTGCCCTGCAGGGTGTCGTTATACATCGTGAGGATCTTCTCGTAGTTATATTGGCGGGTGACCGAGTTGGGAATCTTGTAGAGGTTCACCAGCTCGTCGATGAGCACGAGCATGCCCTGGTAGCCAGCGCCTTTTAGGAACTGCGCGAAGAGCTTGACGTAGTCGTACCAATCGTCGTCGCCGATGATGATCGAAACTCCTAGCTCTTGCCGCGCTTCCGTTTTAGTGCGGTACTCGCCGCGGAACCACCGGGCAACGTTACCTTTGAGCTCATCGTTGCCGTCAACAACGGCACGGTAGTAGAGGGTGAGGAGCCGGGCGAAATCGAAGCCGTGGACCATCTCCTCGAGTGATGCGACCTGCTCGCGGATGCGCGCCTCGACCGCCTGGTTGAGCGCAGGGTCATTGGGGGTGCCGCCGGTGTCTGCGGTGCCGTTGGATACCGGGGTGCCGCCGCCAGGGGCGGCGGCACCCGCGCCCAATTCACCTGCGACCTGCATCTGCAAGTTCGAGATCCACCGGTCGAGAATGAGCATGAGCGCGCCGCCCTCGGGACGGGTCCTGGTGGAGAGGTTGCGCATGAGCTCGCGGTAGGTGGCGAGGCCTTGGCCTTGGCCGCCCTGGAGCCGGCGCTCGGGTGAAAGGTCGGCATCGGCTACGACGAAGCCTTCGCCCATGGCGTGCGTGCGGATGGTCTGCAAGAGGAAGCTCTTGCCGCTACCGTAGCGGCCCACAAGGAACCGGAAGGAGGCGCCGCCATCGGCGATGAGCGAGAGGTCGGTAAGGAGCGCGCGAATCTCGGCATCTCGCCCGACCGTGATGTACGGCAGGCCGATGCGCGGCACCACGCCGCCCTTGAGCGAGTTGATGATTACCGCGGCGACGCGCTTGGGCACGCGCGGCGCAGCTTCGGCTGCTTTCACGTTGTCTGTCATGCGAGTACTCCTCTGACGTCGTCCTCGTAGTCCTCAATTACCTGCGGTCCCGTGGAACCGAATTCGATAGCCGTGTCTCCAAGCAGGTCAAACAGCGCTTCGTTGATGGCGTCGACCAGCATGTCCTCGCTTATTCCCGCATGGTGAATCGCTTTCGTCTTGGCATCTTCGTCTTCGGTGAGAAGCGCCTGCAGGTATGCGGCCTGAGCAGGGGAGAGCGGGCTGTCGCTGGGGCTCTCATTCCGCGGCGAGACATTTCCTGCGGGGGCGGTAGCGGCGGCGAGGACAGCTGAGGGCGCCGGTGCGCCAGCGTGCTCAGGCTGCTTAGCCTCGGGGTTTCTTGCGGCAGACCGTTTCGCCTCGTCGCCAAGCTCGGCCTCGGAACTCGGCCAGTTCGGGGGCTGCGCATTTTCCTCGGCACGTATCGTGCCGTCTTGAGTCGGCGTCTTTTCAACCGCTTCCACGGTGGTGCCCTGATCGCGCTCCTCGTCCGTTAACAGCGCCTCGCGCGTGACAGCGGCGGCGGATCGGATACCAGCGAGCTGAGAGAGGTCGATTTCCACCTTGCGCGGCGCATGCGCTTGCTTCCAGGTGAGCCATGCCTCGATCTCGCGGTCGATTGCCTGCTCTAGGTACTTTGGCATTTCCTTGACCTTGAGCGGGTGCGGGTACTCGAGCGCCTCGCGCACCTTGCGATCGACGCCGCGCATGATGCTGCCCAGCTTGGGGCTCTTGTCACGCGCTCCAAAGACGCGCGTGCACGTCCATAGCCCGTTGCGGCACCGGTAGCGATGGATGCGGTCGAGCTCGATATCTGCGGGCCCGTGCCGCTCGCTTTCAAAGAACACAGCGGAGGCGAACATGGTGTAGGGCATGTCTACCAAATCGCCGAAGAGTGATTCGATGAGCCCGCTCTTCCGGTGCTTGCGATAATACTCGAGCATGCGGACAAAAACGGAACAGGCGATATGCCGCAGGTCGTCGGGGTGGTCGCTGTAGAGGCGCGACAGCCGAATTCGGTAGGAGGAAAGCGCGTCGATAGCGGCAAGCAGCCGATCTTCGCGCTCGGCGTTCGGCGGGAGCGGTAAAGCGGATTGCTTTCCCTTGCGTGCGCGCGTTCGCGCCTGAAGGGCCCTGCGCCCGGTGGCACCGCCGGGCGCAGGCGCAATCCCGGGGTCCACGGTGGGGCTCTCCGGTTCATCTAGGAGCAGGAGCGAGGCATCCGGATCGTATGGCGCACTTGCGTCGACAAGGTCGATGAGCGCGTGGTCAAAGGAGAGGGACCGGCTGTCGTGTAAAAGAGATGGTTCGAGCCCGTGGTAGACCACATAGTCGCGCAACCACACGCGAACGTACCGATCGATTTCGGGGGCAAAGACCCGGTACGCTTCCCAAAACGTCTTTAGCTGCGTGAAGCCATCGAGCGGGTTGGCCACGCCGATGCCATTGATGAGCTCGTATAAGTAGGTGTAGGCAAAAGATAACGAGGTTTCTTGGATGTCGCCTCGCCGGACCGCCGTGCGCCAGGTAAAGTAGCCACGCAGCTGCCGGTCGCTCATATCGGCATAGGTGGGAAAATATGCCTTGAACGTGCCGTGATACGGGCAGTCGTCTTCAAAGTCTGCCATGAACATGCCCTGGCGCCAGAAGAGTTCGGCTTCGGTAATCCAGCGACCATGAGGCTCTCCCTCCTGCCAGCGAGATATGGCGCGCATTTCGCGGTACCGATCTGGCAGGTAGGTTGCCATCTGGCGCCCGGTGGTAAGAATGGGTTCGGCGCGGTAGACCGCATCGGAGAAGTGCGAGCTCGTGCGCATCCGCTCGCTTGAGGTGATTCGTTCGATGAGCGCGCGAACATCTTCCGTCTTGTCTCCCATGCTTCACCTCGTTCCGCTTGCCTCACACTGGGGAATGCCTAGTCGTAACCCTACATTTTACTATAGAAACAAACATCTGTTCGAGAAAGAACGCGCCTCCTATTACCAGCACAAAGCGAAGGAAGTCATTCCTGGTGCCTGCAGGTTGTTTCGCCTGCTGCCCCCGCCCGTCCCTTCCTGCTATCCGCTGTTTGCAGTGCGGGCCGAGTGCTGCCCGGAGTTTGCGTGCGACGTTTTCTCTATTGTGATTCCTCAGCTGACCAATTTTCGTCAATATGCGTTCTAGGGATGCGAGAAAGGGCGCCTTGCTTTTACTGAGCGGAGCATGGAAACGGGAAAAGCGCAGGAAAGCGCTGAGTGATGGACCTACGAGAACGACTCGCGCGGCGGAAGGGCAGCAAAACCGTCTCACAGAGCCCGCAAAAAGACGAAAATTAGCCATTATAAGCCGTTGGGCGCTGCGGGCGATTTCTTGGATCGGCCTAGGCGGCCAGCCCGGCTCGCTCCCCGTGCCCAAGGCGTGAAACGCGGTGCAGAATTACGCGAATGCCAGCACGACCGCGAACACCACGGCTGGAAGCATGTTGGCCGTCTTGAACGTTTTCTCCCAGATGAGGTTCACGCCCACGCAGAAGATAAGAATCGAGCCCACGAGCGAGAGGTTTGCGAGGGCCTCGGCAGTCATGAGGGGTTGGATGAGCCGAGCGAGCAAGGTAATGGATCCCTGGAACACACCCACGGGCAGAGCGGAAAAGATGCATCCGCGACCCATCGATGCGGTCATGACGCAAACGATGAGCGCGTCGAGTGCGCCCTTGAGCGCGAGGGTGGACCAATCACCGGTAAGGCCGTCTTGAATGGATCCAACGATGGCCATCGCCCCGATGCATACGGTGAGCGAGGCGGTTACGAAGGCGTTCACGAACGCGGGGTCCCCGGCGTTGCCCGTGCGCTCTTTGAGCCAAATTCCGAGCCGCTCGAATTTACCGTCGAGGTCGACGAGCTCTCCAACGAGCGCGCCCGCTGCAAACGAGGCGACGATCAACATGGAGCCACCGCTCACGAGTGCGCCATCCTGGCCAAGCGAAAGCATGCCGGCGAGCGCGCCCGAGAGACCCACGAAGAGCACGCTCAGCCCTGTGGCCTTCATGAGGGTTTCCTGTACGTGCGGGGTGAAAAGCCTGCCGCCAACGGTGCCCACCAAACCGCCGGCAAGAATCAAAGCCACGTTGATGATTGTGCCCAGTCCGATCACGCCGTCCCCGCCTTCCTGCATAGTGCAGCCGGTTCCGCAGAGCAGCAGGCGAATGAAGCCGATACATGGAGCGGCCCTGTGGAGCGGATAGTATGGTTGCGGAAGATAATGTAGCCGCCCTTGGGCTCGCGCGCAAGCTCGGGACATGCGGCTTCGACTGGGTGCTTTCGGGGAAGCTGGTTCAAGAGGCGTGGCAAGCTCGGGGCATGTGGCTTCATCACGCGTCACCCCGCCCCGGCGCGCGGCCGAGACGGGGTGTCCAGCGGGCGATGGCTTACGAGGCGCGGCGGGGCCTGGTTTAGCGTTGGTCAGCCGCGTCGCGGTGGCGCAAGATCCACCAGCCGGTTCCCGCTGCGAGCGCAATGGCCGCAAAGATCCCGGCGGCGGAGACAGCTCCCGTTCGGGCGAGCGGCGTGGGGCCGGGGGAGTCGGCGGGAGGGGCGTCATCTTGGGAGGGAGTCTCGACAGGCGCCTGTTCGACGCGGTCGGAATCGTGGTCCTCGAGGCCCTCGTCTTCGGTGGTGTTGCCGCCGTTCCGGTAGAGGTCGACGCGTGCGCTGTTCACGAGCTCCGTGCTGGCGCGGTACCTATCGGTCACCCTCATGTGGAGCACGAGCGGGGCTCGTTCCGCACCTTCAAGCTCATCTCCCTCGTGGGCTGGCGCGACGTTATCGACGTCGTCGCGCTCGTGCTTGAGGTCGTCGCGTCCCCACTCGTCGGTGCGCGAGGAGAAGCCCTCCTCAACGCGGCCGTACTCGAGGCGCACGGCGATCACCCTCTCGCCCTCCTCGAGGCCGAGGTCGGCCACGCTGAGCTCGGTGGCTTCGGTGGCGCTTACGTCCTGAGCCCACAGGCGCCAACCGGTGTAATCGATGGCTCGACTGTCGTCGCCCAGGGCTTCTTTGGTCGTTTCATGATCAAGCCAGGGGTTGGCGTGCCCGTCGGAGCGTGTGGCGTTGGCGTCGCTCGGGTCGATGTAATTAGCTGGCGTGGTGCTCGTGCGGTACCAGACGTTGAGCAGGCCGTCGTAGTCTTCGCCCGCGACGGGCGTCACGATGCCCGTGAGCTCGGCGAGGCCGTCCGATGCAGCGGAAATCTCGTCTGTCACGGTAAACTCGTCGACCCACGTGCTGCTCTCGTTCCGGAAGTCAACGGAATAGTCGTACGAGCCGTCATCGGATGCGGAGACCTCGGCACGCGCGGCGTCTGTGTCGGCATCGGTGTGGGGGTGGGTGGGGTCGTCGACCTCCTGGCGCTTGTCGATAGAGCCCTCGACGGTGATGGGTTCGTCGTACATGACCACGCGCTGTACCTCGCCGGTGGGCTCCACGGTAAAGTCGACCGCGGTCGCCTCGTCGTAGCCGTGCGGGGCCATAAGCTCCACGAGCTTGTAGTTGCCGGGCTCGAGCCCGTCGATGCGATGGTCGGTGCCATCGGAGGTCCAGCTTTCCACAACACCCCCGTCGGGGCTGATTACGGCCAGCTTGGCTCCCGTTACCTCGTCCTCGTTGGTGATATCGCGTTTGGAGAGGTCGATTTTGGTGTAGTCGTCCTCGATCTCGAGCGGGAAGCTCTCGAGCCCCTCGGTGAGACCGTCGTCGGACACGGTGAAGTAGCGCACACCTCCGTCCACGAGGAAGCCGTCCGGGGCGTCCGTCTCCTCGAGGCGGTAGCTGCCGGGCGAAAGGTGGCGGATGGCTGCGGTTCCGTCATCGTCCGTCACGATTTCGATGTGCTCCTCGCCGGGCTTGAGTAGGTGGCTCTCGATGGAGAGCTTGCCGTCCGCATAGGAGCCGAAGAAGGTCTTTCCAGCGGTAAGCTCGACCCTGCCGGTGCCCTCGCCGCCGATTTCGAGCTCGTAGGCGCCGGCGGGGACGTCGGTGGCGATGAGTGCCCCGGCCCCCTCATCGAGCCTGAGCTCGTAGCTTTCCCTCTCAATCCGGCTGCGCGAGATATCGAGCCCGCCGAAGAAGAGGAAGGGCTCGGACCAGGAGACCTTGACGGCCTCGCCGGCCTCCACCTCGAGCTTCGATTCGCCGCCCATGTCGACCGCTTCGCCCTCGGCGTCCGTGAGGGCGATCTCGTAGGCGCCGGGGTCCACGGCGATGGAGCCCTCGACGTCGGCGGAGTAGCCGTCGCGGGAGACGGTCAGCCTGTATCCCTCGGGTACATCGGCCTCGATCGCGGCGTTGTCCACGGCCTCGGTGAGCGTGGCCGCGCCCTCGCCCTCTGTGCGCACGGCGGCCGCAGCCATGCCGTCATCGGGCTCGACATCGATTTCCTGGCCGGCCTCCCATGCCTGGAACGCGGCGCCAGCGAGTGGGTGGCCGGTCCCCATGATGTTCTTGTCGATCGTGACCTCGGTGTAGGCGTCGGCCGCCTCGACCTCGACCTCTACGAGCGCCGTATCGTCGTCGGCGTAGGAGAGCGTGAACTCATGCGGCGTGGCGTCGAGCACGTGGCCCTTAGGCGCCTTGGTCTCGATAAACGCGTAGGCGGCGGAGCCGTCGCCCAGGTAGAGCTCGCCGGTGGTGGCGGTGCCGTCCTCGCCGGTGGCCACGTGGTCGACGACCTCGCCCTCGGTGGCGCGCACGGTGCCGTCGGGGCTCACGACGTCCTCCATGGCGACGACGTCGAACTCCGCGCCCGCTAGCTCGCCCGCGCAGCCCTCGTCGTGAACGTGCCCCTCATCGGAGCCGTCCGGGGCGCTGCAGAGCTTGGCCACGGTGGCGCGGCCCTTCGCCTGCGCGTCCGAATAGGCGATGACCGCGGTGGGGACCGCGTCCTCATGGTCTTCGGACACGGTGAGCGCGACGTCCTCGCCGCCCGTGAGGTACGGCGGGGCCGCCGCGACCTCGTGCACGGAGTACTCGCCCGGCTCGAGGGTCTCCGGCAGCGTCACGCAGCCGCTCTCGTCGGTGGTGAACTCGGTGAGCTCGACGGGGTTGGGGTAGCTGTCCGTCATGGAGACGGGGTCGCCCTTCGCATCGAGGACCTGGAAGGTGAAGCCGGCGAGCGGCACGGCCTGCCCGGTCTCGGCGTCCTGCTTCACGATCTGGATGCGGGTGCTGATCGCCTGGTCGTTCAGGATGTAGCGCAGCTTCGCGCCGTCCGCCATCTGCTCGGCTGAGATGGTCCAGTCGCCCACCTTGTCGAAGCCGTCGGGCACGGTCTCGTCGACCTCGCGGACGGTGTAGCCGGCGGCGTCGTAGGGGAGGGCGCCGGAGACGCCCTCGGGGCGCTCGCCCTCGCCGAACCACAGCCCGTCCGTCTCGGCGAAGCCGTCCTCGCCTGTGGTGATGGAGCCCACCGCCTTGCCGGTGGTGTTGGAGACGATCTCGAAGCGGACGCCGGCAGCCGGCTCCTCATGCCCGTCGCCCTCGTCCCAGGACTCATCGGCGCCCTTGAACTTGGCGACCTCGATGTCGAACGCGATCACGCTCTCCTTGAAGTCGTCCTCGGGTTCGAGCTCAACGATGCCAGACGCGGTCATTTGCTCTGAGCTCACGGTATACGTGCGAACGGTCGAATCGAGCTTGTACCCGGTTGGCGCTTTGGTTTCCACGACCGTGCAGGTGCCGAACGGGATGTCTTGGAAGACGAGCAGCCCGTCTTCGTTCGTCACCGCGGTCTGGACGCGGCCGTTCGCATCGGCCAGCCGGTACTCGGCTCCTTCGAGCGTAGCCCCGGGCTGCGCCGCATCGAACGTGGCGGAATCCCTCTTCTGGATGGTAAGCCGGACCGCACCCGGGCTATCCGCAAGCTCCTCGCTAGAATTGTTTCTTCCGGTGGTGAAGTAGTGGCGCTCGGTGTTGAGTTTGAACCCCTGCGGCGCTTTGGTCTCAACGGCGTAGTAGCGCTTGTCCTGCTGCAGCTGATAGCTCGCTTGTCCGCTCTCATCTGTCGTGATGCTGGCTATCTTCTGGTCGGTCGAGGCATCGTAGATGTCGTAGGTTGCACCAGCATACGCGTACTCGTCGTTGCCGGCGGTGAATTCGGCATCGGCGGAGACCTTGGTGAAGGTGATGCGCACGTCCGGCTTGACGGGGATGATGGCGAAGATATTCTGCGCGGACCCGTCTGTTAGGTTCCGCCGCAGCCAGAGCGCGTCGTCCCACCAGCCGGATTGGCCGGCGTGCGCGCGGGCGTCCGCCACGAGGCGCTGGATCTTTGCGAGCTCCGCGGCGTTGGCGACGCGACCGGTCGTGCTCCCGTCGTTGGTGGAGCGGTAGATGTTCGTGTAGGTGCCGCCGTTGTACATGAGGGACTCACCCTCCATGGAGGCGCCCATGAGGAGGTGCTTGGTCACCTCCCATGCGGCGACGAGCTGGTCGCTTCGCCCGGAGAAGCCGTATGTCGCCTGGCCGAGTGCTGAGGTGGGCGCGTAGGCGGCGGCGTAGGCCATCGCGTGCGGGTCGAAGCTCGAGGAGCCCGTGACCCACGGGGCGGATGCGACGGGGCCGGAGTCGTGGGTGTCGTCGTAGGTGAACTGGCTCACCGGCACGGCGGGACCGTAGACATCGCCGGTGTCGGGGGTGCCATGGAACGGCTCTCCACAGACGACCCATGTGCCGTCGGATAGATACCAGTTCGAGATGGGGGAGCGGTTGCTCGCTCCGATATCGCGACGGGTGACGGTCACGTTCTGGTTGAACGAGGCCGGGATGTCCGCGAGCGCCTGCGCCGTCGACGGTGCGAGTGCCGCGACAACGGACAGCGCGACGAGGGCAACGGCGATCAAGGCGGCGGCAACCCCGTTCCAGCCGCCTCCCGCAGAGGTCGCAATTCGTCTTATCAGCTGCATTGCGATGCGCGGGCCTCCTCGCTTGAAGCCTCCTCGGCGCTTGCTGCTATGCATGGATACCTCCTATCGGTCTGTCGTTTCCTCCTAGCGGCTTCGCCCTGGAATCGTTGCGTTTGGGGCTCTCCACTCGGGATTCGTTTCGTCCTGGGCTGTTTTGCCTTGGGCTGTTTCGCTTTGGCGCTTTTGCGCGCCTATACCGCCACGCGGGCGCTCGCCGACCCTTGGGTGAGGTCGAGCCCTGTGTTGATGAGGTCCAGCAGCTGCTTGCGCTCGCGTTTGGATGCTGCACGCGGCATGGAGGCCGACGTTCCCGCTGGCTGGTCGTGTGTATCGGATGTGGCGTGCGCGTTGGACTTGGTCGCCGCCATGCGCGCGATTCGCTTGACGGTGCGGTCGCGTGCCGCCGGACTCCGCAGGTCGGCGCGGGTGATGGGCACGATGGTGAAATCCGGAAAGGCGCTGAGGTCTGCGGGTAGGCTCGTTGGGTCGTCCACGATTTCAACGGCGATTTTCGCTGAGGGTAGATACACTGCCATGGCTCCTCCAATCACGCCGCCCGGCCGGTCCGGGCTCGCTGGCATGAACGCTAGGAGGTAGAACTGAACGATGTCCCAATGAATCTAAACAAAGTCTGAACCGCGCAGCTCAGAGGGGATGAAAATCGAAGTATGGAGGTTTTGCGCGCGGCGGCCACGCGCATTGTCGCGCCCCATGTTACTAATGAGCGACGCGGGCGAGGTCCGGCCATGCGGCAGCGCCGGTCCCGATACAATTTTTAGCACGTGTCTCTATGCGTTCGCAGCGGCTGCTGCGAACGTGTTTGCCAGCCAGCATCGAGAAAGGGGGCGGGCCGTGGCTGCAACCTCGTTTGGTCCGACACCCACCATTCCGGCCATTATCAAGTTCTCGAGCGAATACGACGAGTACCGCGGCGATGAGTCGCGGAGCAGGGGGACGGCCGAGTCCCTATCGTTCCCATGGAACGAGGACGAGGTCCGCGCCATCGCACGCTCGCTCAGCGCGGCGCGTACGCCCATCACGGTGCAGGGCGCGCGCACGGGCCTTGCAGCGGGTGCCGTGCCTCAAGGCGGGCATGTGCTCAACCTCTCGCACATGAACCGCCCGCTCGGCTTGCGCGAGGAGGACGGGCGTTTCTACCTGCGCGTTCAACCTGGCCTTGTTCTTTCCGAACTTCGAAAGTACCTTGCAGCAAAGGCATTTCCTACCGAGGGTTGGGACGAGGCGTCGCTTACCGCCGCGCAACGTCTTGCCGAGGCTCCGGAGCAGATGTTCCCCACCGATCCCACCGAGACCTCTGCTTGCCTGGGCGGTATGGCCGCATGCAACGCCTCGGGTGCACGGAGCTTTCGTTACGGCGCCATGCGCGGCCACGTGACGGCGCTGCGGCTCGTGCTCGCAAACGGCGACGTGGTCGCGTTGCGCCGGGACGAGGTTCGCGCTCGCGGCCGGCATCTCATGCTCAAGACCGAGCGCGGCTCGACCATCGAAGCGGACCTCCCCACTTATCAGATGCCGCGCGCCAAAAACGCCTCCGGCTACTATGTTGAGGACGACATGGACGCCCTCGACCTTATCATCGGCTCGGACGGTACCCTCGGTATCATCACCGAGCTCGAGCTCGCCCTCATGCCGGCGCCTGCGGTGGTTTGGGCGGCGAGCTGCTTCTTTGCGACCGAGGACCAGGCGGTCGAGGCAACCATAGCTGCCCGCGCAGACCTCAAGCATGCGGCGGCGCTCGAGTACTTCGACCCAGCCGCCCTTGACGTGCTGCGCCGCGCCCGTGCCCAGGGCTCGGCCTTCGCGGCGCTCCCGTTGCTTCCCGAGCGCTTCGGCTGCTGCCTTTATGTGGAGCTCCAAGCACCTGTGGAAGATGAGGCCATGGCGGACCTCGAGCGTCTCGGCGCCATCGTGCGCGCGGCGGGCGGAAGCGAGAGGGACTCTTGGGTGGCCCGTACCGCCGTTGACCGCGAGACGCTCCGGTTCTTCCGCCATGCCGTTCCCGAGAGCGTGAACATGCTCATCGACGAGCGCCGCCGAGAAGAGCCTTCGATCACCAAGCTCGGCAGCGACATGTCCGTTCCCGACGACCGTCTGCGCGATGTCATCTCCCTCTACCGCTCGACGCTTGTCGAGGAGGGGCTCGAGTCGGCCGCATGGGGGCATATCGGCAACAACCACCTGCATGTAAATGTCCTGCCGCGCAATGCCGAGGAATACGCGAGGGGCAAGGCGCTCTTTGCGCGCTGGGCCAAAGATGTCGCGGCTATGGGCGGCGCGGTTTCGGCCGAGCACGGCGTGGGCAAGCTCAAGCGCGATTTCCTCACGACCATGTACGGCTCAGAGCATGTGCGCGAGATGGCGCGTCTCAAGCTTGCGTTCGACCCGGCGTGCCAGCTGGGGCGTGGCAATCTGTTCGATGCGGCGCTGCTCGATGAGGTTCGCAGGGAGGGCGCGGCGGTGCCCGAGGGCGCTGATGCCGCAGATGCTGGACCGGATGCCGCAGATGCCGGCCCCGATGCTTCGGGCGCCGGACCGGATGCTGCGGCTGTTGGCGCTGATGTCGCACCTGTTCCGCCGACGGCTGCACCGGCAGATGCGTTAGCTAAAGCTATGAACACCGGGGAGGTGTCCTGATGCATATCGTGGTCTGTGTGAAGGCGGTTCCGAGCTCAACCGAGGTCAAGATGGATCCCATCACTCATACCATCGTGCGCGATGGCCGCGAGTCGGTGGTGAACCCCTTCGATGCCGCTGCACTCGAGGTGGCGCTGGCTATCAAGGATGAGCGTGCTGCTGCGGGCGAGGGCTGTAGGGTGAGCGTGCTCTCCATGGGCATTCCGGCTACGGAGGCGCTTTTGCGCGACGGCATCGCCCGCGGCGCGAGCGATGCGCTCCTTCTTTCTGATCGCGCGTTTGCCGGTGCAGATACGCTTGCCACGAGTTATGCCCTGTCATGCGGTATACGCGAGCTTGGCTCGGCGAGCATGAGCGACGCCGCCGCGTCCGGTGCTTCGGAGCACGGAGAAGCCGCTCCCGGTCCCTCTCTTCCAGACCTCATCCTCTGCGGCAAGATGGCGGTCGATGGCGACACGGCGCAGATCGGGCCGGAGCTCGCAGGGCTCTTCGATATGCCCTGCGTCACGGACGTGCGCGAGCTGGCTGCGATTGAGCGGGGCCGCGTTACCGTGCGCCATGCGACCGATGCGGGCATCGAGCTCGTCGAGGTTCCGCTGCCGGCGGTGCTTACCGTGGCCAAAGACATCGCACAGCCTCGCATGCCGAGCATCGCGGGGGTGCGCGCGGCCGCGGGCGCGCCCGTGGCGGTGCTCAGTGCAGCGCGCGTGCAGGCCGACCCCGCGCGATCGGGCCTTGCCGGTTCTCCGACGCAGGTCGTGCGGTCATTTGTGCCCGAGCGTTCTGACGCGTGCGAGGTCTTGGAGGGAAGCGTGCCCGAGCAGGCGGCGCGCATCATCGCGTTAGCTGAGGAGGCGGGGCTATGAGCGGGCTTATGGTGGATGCCGCGCGCTGCGTGGGTTGTAAGCGCTGCGAGCGCGCGTGCGCGTTCGGCGGCATTGTGGTCGAGGGCCGCCTGGCACGCCCGACCGACGCCTGTACGCTCTGCGGCGGGTGCGTGGAGGCGTGTCCGGTGGATGCGATTTCGATTGAGCGCGACGAGGCCGGCGAGGGGCCTGGACGCGATCTTTCCGCCTGTCGTGACATCTGGGTGATTGCCCAGGTTGATGCGGAGGGCGCGCTGCTGCCGGTGGTCTTCGAGCTGGTCGGCAAGGCGCTCGAGCTCGCCAAAGTGCGCGGCTGCCAGGTGGCGGCGGTGCTTGGTGAGGCGGGACGAGCTCCTCGCCAGGCGGAGCGTCTTGCCGCGACCGGTGTTGCCGAGGTGATCCACACCGTGGATGAGCGCCTCGCGTATGCAGACGCCGAGGTGTTCGCGCAATGGATTTGCGAGCTTGCCGAAGAGCGCCGCCCCGAGGCGATGCTGTTCGGAGCGACGGCGTTCGGCCGCGAGCTTGCCCCACGCGTGGCGGTGCGCCTGCAGACGGGCCTTACCGCCGATTGCACCGCGCTCGACATCGACCCCAAGACCGGAGCTCTGCTGCAAACGCGCCCTGCGTTCGGCGGCAACCTCATGGCTACGATCGAGTGCCCCGCGCATCGTCCTCAGATGGCGACGGTGCGACCGGGCGTATTTGCGGCGCCTGAGCGCGTGACGGCCGGGGCGGGCGCGTGCGTTGATCTTGCAGCGGGCATCATCACCCAAGCCCCCTTGGCTCCCGAGGTTGCGCCGCGCGTTGCCGTGCTTGGCATCGAGCCTGTTACCGGCGGGTCGATCGCGCAGGCAGAGCGGCTCGTGGTCGTGGGCAGGGGCATCGGGTCCAAGAAGAATCTCCCGCTCATGGAGCGCCTGGCAGAGCTGCTCCATGCTGAGCTCGGTTGCACGCGTCCGCTCGTGGAGGCCGGCTGGCTCGACTATGCCCACCAGGTGGGCCAAACGGGTGCGGCCGTCGCGCCGAAGCTCTTGGTGAGCATTGGCGTTTCGGGTGCTATCCAGCATCTGGCGGGAATCGGGGGTGCTGAGACGGTTGTTGCCATCAACGAGGATGCTGCAGCGCCCATCTTCGGCGTGGCAGACTATGCGGTCGTGGGCGATGCCGTCGAGGTTGCGACCGAGCTCATCGCCCAGCTCGAAGCCCGCGACTGAGATGCGGAGCCGCGCGGCCACGACGGTCGCGTTGCTTGGCTCGGTTACACGAACACGAGGTTCACGAGCACCATATAGAGCGCGGTGCTTGCAAAGATGGCGACGAGCATGTTCTTCCGCCAAAGGTAGAGCCCGCCGGCAACGAGAATACCGAGCGCTTCGGGTATGCCATGCGAGCCGGTGAGCACGTCCACGCTGCGCAGGCAGTAAACCACGAGCAGGCCGAAAATCGCTCCAGGGAGCGCATTGCCCAGGTAGCGGATGTAGCGCGGCGCTGGACGGTCTGCGGGGAAAGCGAAGAACGGCAGGGCCCGGGTGAGCACCGTTGCAGCCGCGGCGGCGAGGATCGTAAAGATGATCTGCGTGGTCGTCACCGCGCATCGCCCCCATGGTGCGCACCTGCGGCATCCGTCGTAGAGGCCACGGGCCCGTTCTCGCAGGTATCCGATGCAGGGGCCGTGGGACCGCTCTTGCAGGTATCCGATGCAGAAGCCATGGACTCGCTCTCGCACGCATCGTAGACCGGTTCGAGGTGGCTTCGCAGAACCGTAATCGCGGCAAGGATGAGTGCGAGCGCGGGGATCATGAATCCGTCAGGCCCAAAGAGCGCGAGCGCGACGAGCGAGGCCAGAATGCCCGCCACGGCGCTCGCATGGCTTGGATCTTTGGTCCATTGGTCGAGGAAGATCACCACGAACAGCGCCGTCATGGCGAAGTCGACGCCCGCCACGTTGAGTGCAGCCACGCTGCCCAGCACGCCGCCGAGCGTGCAGCCAACCACCCAGTACAGCTGGTTGAGCAGGCTCACGAAAAACATGAACCATCCTTCGTCCACGCCGGCCGGCGGGTGCGTCGAATAGTTGATGGAGAACGTTTCATCGCATTGCGCGAAGATGAGATACGGGCGTTTGCGTCCGAGGCCACGGAACCGCTCGAGCATCGAGAGCCCGTAGAACAGGTGCCGCGCGTTAACGATGAAGACGGTGACGAACGCCTGAAGCGGCGCGAACGGTCCCACGAGCATCGAGGCTACGACAAACTCGGCAGAGCCCGCGAAGATAAGGCAGGCCATGAGCGTGGGCGTCCACCACGGCAGCCCGAGCGAGACGCTATAGACGCCGCAGGTGATACCGAGGAAGACGAAGCCGGCGAGGATGGGAAGCGTCGGTGGTATGGCGGAGCGAAGCGCAGACGAGATGGCACGAGGTCTATCGGTGTGCATCGCGCCGCTTGATGGAGCTGGGTGCAGTGGTTGATGGGGCACGGGGCGTTGCTCGCGTTTCTATTCAGTGCATGGTCAATGTCCCGTATCGTACATCATTTATTGCAGGGAGATACTGAATGAAGGGCCGCAGGGCAATCTGCTGCAGACGAGCTGTGCGCGGGCCAAGATTGAGAAGGCTATGTTCCGTAAGTTTTTCGTAGCGCCGCGTGCTGCAGACACAATATTCCGAGGTCTTGGTCAAAAACACCATTTCGGTGGTACTTTCAAACATAAGAGGCACCCATTTTTACCTGCGGGCAGGCCTTTACGCGTTCAAAATTCGCTCACATCGACGAAACCAACGGAACGAGATGGCCTTTCAGCTTTCATGCGGCTGTGCAATCGCTCTATTTTGGTGCGCGGCATACCACCGAAACGATATTATTGACCAAGCGTACGAAAAGTAAGCGCATTGGGGGCGCGGGAAGTTTAGAACACCGCTGCCACGCGGGCGGGGAGGCCGGTGGCGCCTTCGATGTGCGGCCAGCTCACAAACACGATGGCGCCCGTCGCAGGCACCTTGTCGAGGTTCGCCATGACTTCTACCTGCAGGTGGCCATGGTCGAGCACGTAGCGCTCGCAGGCAAGATCGTCGGCTTCCGCCGCCAGGAACGAGGCATCCGTGTCGAAGGTCTCATGCCCGTTCATCTGGATATCTCGTTCCTCAAAGAGGAAGCGGAGCGCCTCCATCGACCAGCCGGGGCAGTGCTCGCCTCCGTCCTCGTCGAAGTTGTTGAGCGCGTCGTTATCGGGCCAGCGCTGGTACCAGTCGGTGCGTAGCGCCACGAAGGCGCCGGCGGGAATGCGCCCATGCTCAGCTTCCCAGGCTTCGATGTCTGCCACGGTTACGGCGGTGTCGGGGCCCTCGGCGGCGACCTTGCCGGTGAGGTCGATCACGCAGAGCGGCATGGCCATCTGCTCCACGCCGTAGGCCTCAGAGCCAACCTTGCCCGGTGTGAAGTGGCTCGGAAAGTCCACGTGCGTGCCGAACTGCCCGGGGAACTTGTAGGTGTGAATGCGGCAAGAGAGCATCTCTTCGTCGTAGTCGAAGACGGTCTTGCACAGTTCCACGGAGCCCTCGGGGATGCCCGCCCAGTACGGGCTGTCGTTCGTAAGCGGGTGAGTGAGGTCCACCCAGGTTCCTTGTTGCAGCTTCTTGAGTTCTGGCCAGAGGCTCATCTTGGTCTCCTTTCGACGGGGCGGGTGAGCGCCATGCGTACACGGCGTGTCGCATGCGGGGCGCTGCACCGCAAACGCATGCGATGCGACCGCGCATTTCCTCCATAGTACCTGTCATCGGCGCGTGAATACGCCGGTCCAGCCAAGTTCGAGGCTCGAGTCGGAAGGTTTTAACGAAGGTGCCGAGTAGACTCAGGCTTTGGACAACAAAACCCCAGTTGGCATTTGTGCAAAACGGCGGTTTACTCGACGATGTTCGAAAAACCTTCCGACTCGAGCCTCGAGTTGTCAAAGAGCCGGAACATGCCGGAGCCCATCAGGCGGGTTCGAGCATATTCCCGTTATTGGATGCCCGGAATGGAGGGGATCGTCGCGAACCCGCGCTCGAGCTCCTCGTCAGTGGGGATGTGGTCCTCCAGCTCGCTGCGGTTGAACTTGTCGTAGGCGACCATGTCGAAGTATCCGGTTCCGGTGAGCCCGAAGAGGATCGTCTTCGCCTCGCCGGTCTCGCGGCACCGCTCCGCCTCGCGCATGGCCACAAGGATTGCGTGCGCGCTTTCGGGCGCGGGCAGGATGGTTTCTAGCTTGGCGAAGCGCTCGGCCGCCGCGAAGACGTCGGTTTGGCGCACGGCGACAGCATCAAGGTAGCCGTCGTGCTTGAGCTTGGAGACGATAGGGCTCATGCCGTGGTAGCGCAGGCCGCCCGCGTGGTCGGGGCTTGGAATGAAGCCGTTGCCGAGCGTATACATCTTGCAGAGCGGGCAGGTCTGGCCCGTGTCGGCGAAGTCGTAGGCATAGCGGCCCCGGGTGAGCGACGGGCAGCTCGCGGGCTCTACCGCGATGAAGCGCGTGGCCGGCCGTGCGCCCGTAAGCTTGTCGCGCATGAACGGGGCGATGAGCCCGCCCAAGTTCGAGCCGCCGCCCGCGCACCCGATGACCACATCGGGATATTCGCCCAGATCGCGAAGGGCCTCGTAACTTTCTAGCCCGATGATGCTCTGATGCAGCACCACTTGGTTAAGGACGCTGCCCAGCTGGTAGCGCCCGCGGTTCTCGGGCACATGCAGCGCGCGCTCCACCGCCTCCGATATCGCGGTGCCAAGCGAGCCGGACGAGCCCGGATCTTGGGCAAGGATGCGCCGGCCGACCTCGGTGGTGTCGGAAGGAGAGGGCGTTACCCGCGCGTCGAAGGTCTCCATGATGTTGCGACGGAACGGTTTCTGCTCGTAGGAGCATTTCACCATGAAGATATCGAGGTCGAGCCCATAGTGAGCGGCGGCCTCGGCCAGTGCCGTGCCCCACTGCCCGGCGCCCGTCTCGGTCGTGATGTTGGTAATGCCCTGGGCATAGGCGTAGTAAGCTTGGGCGATGGCGGAGTTGAGCTTGTGAGAACCGCTCGTGTTGTTGCCTTCGAATTTATAGAAGATCTTGGCTGGCGTATCGAGCGCGCGCTCAAGGTTGTAGGCGCGGCAGAGCGGGCTCGGCCGGTAGACCTTGTACATCTCTAGGACGGGTTCGGGGATGTCGAAGTACGGGGTATCGTCGTCGAGCTCTTGGTCGATGAGTGCGTCGGCGAAAACGGGCGCGATATCTGGCTTGGTGGCGACAGCTCCGTTCGGCAGGCGCATGGGTTCGGGCTTTTCGGGCATATCGGCACGCAGGTTGTACCAGGCTTTGGGAATCTGGTCTTCGGTGAGGTAGAGACGGTAGGGATCGTGCTTGGATGCGGTCATGATGCGTCCTTTCTCATCCGGGAGCGCTGCCCGCCGGCAGTCGCTCCAAGCTCAGAATGCTCCCGCGTACGCTGTGGCGATCGAAGAGGCTTACTTTCCGCCCCGGCACACGTTGCCCGTTGCGCGCTATCAGGCGACATGCGTCGTTCGCCGGCAAAAAAGAAGGCCCCCGGATTACCGGAGGCCTTCCATGGTGTAGCGCGTTGGTAGGGGAGCCTGCTAATCCGAGAGAGACGGTATGCGCTTGTTCCACCACCAGGCAGCGGCCTGCTGCATCAGGTGCAGCGTATCGGCGTTGTTGACGATGGCGGTCATAGCGGAGCCTTTCTGTAGTCTCCATCGGATTGCGGACACTTTATCACGGTAAAGCTGCGATGCAGCCCGCAACTAGAAATGTTTCCCGAGCGTTTCCACCATCGATTGGCTCGGCGAGAAATGCAAAAGCCCATCAAACAGGACGCGGATGCAACTTTTGGGCACTCCACGGCGTGTGCCCTGAGTACAACCGCGATAGCCCATGAGCTAATAGTCCTCTGAGCTGTGCATTCTCTTGCTGCCCATCTGCCTATACTCGTTCACTGTGCCCTGGAGTGCCCAAAAGTTGCACTCAACGACCTCCCGGGTGCCTCAACGACCCAAATGCTCGGCGGTTAGCTGAGCTGCTCGTCGATCCAAGCGCGCAGGTGCCCGTCCATGCGGCCGATGAGTGCGCGAGTGGCACGGTTGGTGTACGGGCGCGCTATGCCAAAAGGCGTGCTCAGCAGCTCGAACAGATATCCTTGATCGACCATGATTTCGAGGCTTGCGGGGTAGACCAGTTCAAAGGCAAAGCAGGCGAGCCCCACCACGTGGTCCACGGCGGTCGATTGGTCGCTATAGCGGACGGTCTGGTGCGCGAAGAACGCATCCTCGGCAGCGGGCGAAATGTCGCCTGCGAGCAGTTCGTCTTCGGTTGCTCCCACGACGGTCTCGACGGTATCGGTGCACGAAACGCGCAGGATATCGATTTTGTCGGCATCGCGCACAAGATTGCAGAGCGCGCGCGAGCGAAGGTCGAGGTCGTCGGGAAGGCGAAAGTCGCTGTGGTGGCCTACTGCTGCACGGATGATCTCGTCGGCCGAGGGCTCTTCGATAAAAGTGCGAATGGTGCCAGCGGTGCGCACGTGGGCCAAGAACTCATCATCATGGGAGAGGGCTTCCGGCAGTGTGGCGTTCACACGGGCGAGCGAGCCGTCAAACAGGTGCCGCCCGTCCTCGAAAAGCGCGTCGACGCCGATAGCCGCATGGCTGGCGGACATGCTGTCTTTGAAGGTGCCCCAACGGCGAAGCTGCTCGAATCGGCCGATGTCGTGCAGGAGTCCGCAGAGCCAGGCGAGGTCCGCGCCCGCCTGCGTGAAGCCCGATGCGCGAGCGATGCGGTCGCAAAGGTCGGCGACACGATAGGTGTGCTCCGCTTTGAGCGCGATGCGCGGGTTCTCCCGGTCGTAGGGGGCGAGGTACGCTTCGAAGGCCGTTCGCGCCCGCTCGCGATCGATGGAGACCGTTGCCTCGTCGCTCAAGCTGCTGGCTTTATCGTTTGTCATATTGGTTACATCCCCGTTTCGCTGTCATCAAGCAACCATTTCCATGCGGAAGCTTGCACAATGCGCCGTCCGTTGTTCTCGTAAATCGTCTCATGTCCGCTCCCGACCAGAAGAAGCCCCTCTTCAAGGCCCGTTTCGTCGAGCGCTTCCCACAATGCTCTGAGTTCCCGCTGTGCCGTCTTTTCGTCTTCCATTGATTCGGTGACCTGGATCAGTCGAAATGCTTCCTGCTCGAGCGCATCGCCAACCACGAAGTCTATTTCATAACCATGTTGCTTCGTGTGGAGCATTGAGATGCCGCCATCGCGCATAGAGGGATGGCGTCGTCTGAGTTCAAGGTATACGGCGTCCTCGAGCCGCTGCCCGCGTTCGCACGCTCCTGCTCGGCTGCTTGCTAGGGCAATGCCTGGGTCAACAGCATAGATTTTTGGTCGCGTCGTACTCTTTTCTGAGAGGCTCAGCGAGAACTCTTTGACTTGGAAGACGAGATAGGCTTCTTCAAAATATGCGAGCAAGTCGGCAAGGTATGCGCGACCGGTCGCAATTCCCGCCGAGCGCAAATCGTTCTCGATTTTTCGTAGCGAGATCTGCTTGCCGTTGAGCCCCATGAGCCTGCGAGCGAGCGCTGCCGCGACGCGTGGTCGCGCGATGTCATGACGTTCGACTACATCGCGTGTGACGACGCGCTGAACATATGACTGAAGCAAAGCGATTGCTTGGGATGTCGGGAGGCCCTGCGCCGCAGGGAATCCTCCACGCGTGAGGTATTCGTCAAACATCGCCTGCATACGTGCGCCCAAGCGCGGAGAGAAATGCGGGCCTTTCAGCAATTCAGCGTCATCGGGTGCCATGGCAAGTCGCTCGCGAAACGAAAACGGTAAAAGCTCGAAGTCGATGGCGCGACCACGAAACTCGGTTGAGATTTCCGTTGAGAGCATTTTCGATGAGGAACCACTGATGTAGATGGTAGCTTTAGTGGTATCAACGATGCGGCGAAGCCAGCTACCCCATTGCTTCATCTCCTGAAGCTCGTCAAAAAAGAGGTAGATGCCGTCGAGGTTAGCGCCTGCTTGTTGGGCGAGGTATCGAAACGCCTCGAGCACGGCGTCTCCCGTCTGTGGCGTGGCAGGGCTGATGCGATTATCCTCGAAGTTGAAGTAGCAGATAGCTTCAGCGGGAACTCCTGCTTCGAGCAGCGCATCCATTTCTTGGAAAAGGCGATATGATTTACCCGACCGGCGCATACCGGTTACGACCTTGACGAGATTTCCCGCCCGAGGCGGCAGCGCGTTACCTAGGTTGAGAGAGCGTGGAACAATGGGACGGTATGTATCAAGATCAAACTCTTGCAATATGCCGAGCACGGTTTGGTTCATAGCTACCTCCGCAGAATTGGTAATAATATCTTACCAATTTCAGGATAACTGGTAAGTTCAAATTACCAATTAACAAGGTTTTAGCCGGGTGTTCTCTTGAGGGTTCGGATTACTTCGTTTGTACAACAGGGCATCTAAGGCGAGTAGTCGGTGACTTTATGCCCATGTCTGCTCCAACAACAAGCACCCTGCAGCTAGCCTATATCGCCAGCTTCGCTAGCACGATGCGCAGGGTCCCCGCCTTGCTCCTGCGCAGTTTCGCAGAAAGGCCCAGCCATGCTGGGCCTTTCGAGAATGTCTGAGCAAGGAACATAGGCGGGGACCCGCCGGGAGCACGTGCTATGCGAAGTACCCAACACCGCTCTCGAAGATCGGCATGAACTTCTCGCCCGGAACGTTGCGATACAGGTTCTCACCACGCCGCTCGACATGCCCCATCTTGCCGAAGACACGGCCATCCGGGCTGGTGATGCCTTCGATGGCAAGTACGGAGCCGTTCGGGTTCACCGAAAGGTCCATGCTCGGCATGCCTGTCTCGTCAACGTACTGGGTAGCGATCTGCCCGCCCGCGATGAGCTCGCGCTGGACGGCCTCGCTCGCCACGAAGCGGCCCTCGCCATGGGAGATGGCCACGGTGTAGACCTCTCCAGGCTTGCAAGCAGAGAGCCAGGGCGAGAGGTCGCTGGCCACGCGGGTGCGTACCAGGCGGCTCTGGTGCCGGCCGATGGTGTTGAAGGTGAGGGTCGGTGCCTCGGGCATGGCGTCCACGATGTCACCGTACGGAACGAGGCCCAGCTTCACGAGCGCTTGGAAGCCGTTGCAGATGCCGAGCATGAGGCCATCGCGCGCCTGCAGGAGATCGCGCACGGCCTCGGTGACCTCGGGCGCGCGGAAGAACGCCGTGATGAACTTGGCAGAGCCGTCGGGCTCGTCGCCGCCGGAGAAGCCGCCCGGGATCATGACGATCTGGCTCTCGCGGATGCGGCGCGCAAGCTCGTGCGTGCTTTCGGCCACGGCCTCGGGCGAGAGGTTGTTGATCACGAAGACGTCGGCCTCGGCGCCGGCGGCGCGGAAGGCGCGAGCGCTGTCGTACTCGCAGTTGTTGCCGGGGAAGACCGGGATGATCACACGCGGGCGCGCGAATTTCTCGCCTGCATAGACCGGCGCGATGCGGCCCGTGTCGCTGCAGGTGAAGGTAAGCTGCTCCACATCGTCGAGCTTCTTGGCTTCCTCGGCCGGGGTGCGGTAGGGGAAGACGCCCTCGATGCCGCTTTCCCATGCTTCCTGCAGCTCGGCGAGGTCGATCTGCTCGGTTGCGGTTTCGAACACGTAGCCCTCGACCGTGGTGCCCAAGGGCTCGATCACGAAGGAATCCGCAGCGAGTGCATCGAGCGCCGCCGCATCCTCAACCTCAACGATGAAGCTGCCGTACATCGGCTCGAAAAGGCTCTCGATGTCGACGTCGTCGGCAAGCTCGAAGCCGATCTGGTTGCCCACGCACATCTTGAAGAGGGCTTCAGCGCTGCCACCGTAGCCGGGGGTTGCCAGCGCCAGGGCGCTTCCATCTTGGGTGAGGCACTCGATGGCATCGAAGACGGCGAGGAGCTGCGAGGGGTCGGGGCGATGGTCGTCGCCATACGAAGCGGGGGCGATGCGGAAGACCGGGTGCCCCGCGCCCTTGAATTCAGGGGAGACCGCATGGTCGGCACGGCCCGTGCTTACGGCGAAGCTCACGAGGGTGGGCGGTACGTCGAGGTCCTCGAACGAGCCCGACATGGAGTCCTTGCCGCCGATGGCGCCAACACCAAGGTCCACCTGCGCCATGAGCGCGCCGAGTACGGCTGCTGCCGGCTTGCCCCAGCGCTCCGGCACGTCGCGCAGGCGCTCGAAGTACTCCTGGAAGGAGAGGTAGGCGCGCTTGCGGGAGAAGCCCGCGGCCACGAGGCGGCTCACGCTCTCAACGACTGAGAGGTAGGCGCCCGCGAACTGGTCGGCTTCCATGAGATAGGGGTTGAAGCCCCATGCCATGGCGCTCGCGGTCGAGGTCTCGCCGTCGACGGGGAACTTCGCCACCATAGCCTGCGCAGGGGTGAGCTGGGTGCGTCCGCCAAAGGGCATGAGCACCGTGGCAGCGCCGATGGTCGAGTCGAAGCGCTCGGAGAGGCCCTTGTTCGAGCAGACGTTGAGGTCGGTTACGAGCGCGCGCATGCGCTCGGCGAGCGTGGCGCCCTCCCAAGCCGGCTGCCACACCTGGCGCGCCGTCACGTGCACGCTCTGGTGCTTGGGTGCTCCGTTGCTGGCCAAGAAGGCGCGGGAAAGGTCCACGATCACGTCGCCGTTCCATGCCATGCGCACGCGCTTCTCGTGCGTGACCTCGGCGATGACGGTGGCCTCGAGATTCTCCTCGGTGGCATACGCCATGAACTCGTCCACGTCGTCCTCGGCCACGGCCACGGCCATGCGCTCCTGGCTCTCGGAGATGGCGAGCTCGGTGCCGTCGAGGCCTTCGTACTTCTTCGTAACCTGGTCGAGGTCGATGTAGAGGCCATCGGCCAGCTCGCCCACGGCAACGCTCACGCCGCCCGCGCCGAAGTCGTTGCAGCGCTTGATGAGGCGGCAGGCATCGCCGCGGCGGAAGAGGCGCTGGAGCTTTCGCTCCATGGGGGCGTTGCCCTTCTGCACCTCGGCGCCGTCCTTCTCGATGGACTCGACGTTATGCGCCTTGGAGCTGCCCGTAGCGCCGCCGATGCCGTCACGGCCGGTGCGGCCGCCGAGCAAGATGATCTTGTCGCCGGGCGCGGGCTCCTCGCGGCGCACGTGGCTTGCCGGGGTGGCACCCACCACAGCACCGACCTCCATGCGCTTGGCAACGTAGCCGGGGTGGTAGAGCTCGGAGACCTGGCCGGTGGCGAGGCCGATCTGGTTGCCGTAGCTGGCGTATCCGGCGGCAGCGGTGGTCACGAGCTTGCGCTGCGGGAGCTTGCCCTCGAGCGTCTCCGCGACGGGGACGGTGGGGTCGGCCGCGCCGGTCACGCGCATGGCCTGGTACACATAGCTACGGCCGGAGAGCGGGTCGCGGATGGCGCCGCCGATGCAGGTGGCCGCGCCGCCGAAGGGCTCGATCTCGGTCGGGTGGTTGTGGGTCTCGTTCTTGAAGAGGAAGAGCCAGTCCTGGTCTTCGCCATCAACATCTACCGTGACCTTCACGGTGCAGGCGTTGATCTCTTCCGATTCGTCAAGGCCGGTGAGCTTGCCCGTGTGCTTGAGCCACTTGGCGCCGAGCGTGCCCATGTCCATGAGGCAGACGGGCTTCTCGTCGCGGCCGAGCTCATGGCGCATCTCCATGTAGCGGTCGAAGGCCTCCTGCACCACGGCGTCGTCGATCTTGACCTCGTCGAGCACGGTGCCAAAGGTGGTGTGACGGCAGTGGTCCGACCAGTAGGTATCGATCACGCGAATCTCGGTAATCGAGGGGTCGCGACCCTCCTCGGTGAAGTATTCCTGGCAGAAGCGGATGTCTGCCGCGTCCATGGCCAGCCCGCGCTCGGCGATGAAGGCCGCAAGGCCAGCTTCATCGAGTTCGCGGAAGCCATCGAGCACCTCGACGGGCTCGGGGTCGGGGGTCTCGGCTACCAAGGTTTCGGGCTTCTCGAGCGATGCGAGACGCGCCTCCACGGGGTTTACGACATAGTGCTTGATGGCGTCGATGTCGGCCTCCGAGAGCGTGCCCTCGAGGATATAGACCTTGGCGGAGCGCACCGTGGGGCGCTCTCCCTGGCTGATGAGCTGGATGCACTCGCTGGCGGAGTCGGCGCGCTGGTCGAACTGGCCGGGCAGGTACTCCACCGCGAAGACGGCTGCTGCATCGGGGCTCGACGGCAGCTCGTCGTATGCGTGGTCCACCTGCGGCTCGCTGAACACCGTGGGGATGCACGAGCGGAAGAGCTCTTCGCTTGCTCCCTCCACATCGTAGCGGTTGATGAGGCGAAGGCCGGTGAGGCCCGTCACGCCAAGGATTTCCGTAAGCTCGCTCTTGAGTTGCTGTGCCTCGACGTCGAAGCCCGCCCTCTTTTCCACATAGATGCGAGAGACCATGAACCCTGCCCTTCGAATCCTGCTCGCGGAACCGTTCCCCCGAGCGGCTGCATACCGTCTCTATGATACGGCAGGTTGCCATGCATCCAGTTGGCGAAGTTGTCTGCTACAAATAACCCGCTGCTACGAGCGCGTTGCCGGGAGGTTGCTGTTTTCCCGCTGCCGAGTGCAGCACACGCGGAGTTGCGGGTACCGATCCCCCCTCCCGAGCGCAGCAGATATGAAGTTGCCGGCAACGTCTCGACTGCCGAGCGCGGCAAATCCGGAGTTGCCGCCGCCGGCCCGCCTTTGAGCGCGGCGAACCCGGTGTCGCCAACTGCCGAGCGCGGCAAATCTGGAGTTACCGGGACCGGCCTGCCCTCCGAGCGCAGCAAATCTGGAGTTACCATCGGCGAGCGCAGCAGATCAGGAGTGAAGGCCACCTGCAGAGGCCGATAACTCCATATTTGCAGCGCTGGATGCGGATAACTCCATATATGCAGCACTGAGCGAGGGAGCTGCCTAAGAGAGCGAGGGGGATGACGTGTCGGGCCCGACCCGGGCGTGACTTCGCGGGGCAGTCCTAAAGGGCGAGGAGACGGCCTAAAGAGAGGAGGCGGCCCAGGACGGACTCGGTAGATGAGGGATAACTCTGGGCAGCTCAATCCCCGGCCGCGGGCAGGCGCCGGCAATTCCAGCCGGAGCAGCTCAATCTCCGGCCGCGGGCCGGCCCCGCCTCGATCCCCCGGCAGCGGACCGGCCCCCGCCTCGACCCCCGGTCCCGCCTACTCGTTCTCCTCTGCGCCCTCGCTCCACGCGTCCACGTCTTCGATGCGGATCACGCTGGCAACGCTTGCAACCTCATCGAGCGCCTCGAGCGCAGAGCACACGCGCTGTACGTCGCGCTCGCGGGCCGTGTGCGTAAGGAAGACGACCGAGCAGGTGGTGCCGTCTCCGTCGCGCAGCTGGTTGATGGCGGAGATGGAAACGCCCGCGTTCGCGAAGGCCGCCACAACCGGAGCGAGCGTGCCCACGCGGTCGACGACGGAAAGGCGGATGTAATAGCGCGTCTCGAGCTCCTCGATGGAGCGAATCGGCGCGGTGCGGGGGAAGGGCTCGGGCTCGGGGCCCAAGTCGATCCCGCTGGCGATGCCGTTCGCGAGCTCAAGCACGTCGCCAACCACGGCGCTCGCGGTGGGGAAGGAGCCTGCGCCCGCGCCGTAGAACATGGTTTCGCCCACCGCGTCGCCCACGGCGAACACGGCGTTCATGGCTCCCGAGACGCCGGCGAGCATGTGGTCGGCGGGAATCATGGTGGGGTGCACGCGCGCGTCGATGCCCTCGGCCGTCTTGCGGGCGATGCCGAGCAGCTTGATGCAGTAGCCCATCTCGCGCGCCTGCTCGATGTCGGCGGCGGAGACGTTGCGAATGCCCTGCATGTACACATCGTCGGTGGTCACGCGGGTGTGGAAGGCGATGGAGGAGAGGATGGCCACCTTGCTCGCGGCATCGAAGCCGTCGACGTCGGCCGTGGGATCGGCCTCGGCGTAGCCCAAGCGCTGGGCGTCGGCGAGCACATCGTCGAAGTCGAGCCCCTCGGAAGCCATGCGCGAGAGGATGTAGTTGGTGGTGCCGTTCAGGATGCCCGCGATGGTGAGCATGCCGTTTGCCACGAGCGCGTGCTCGAGCGCGTTCACGATGGGGATGCCACCGCCCGCGGCCGCTTCGCAGCGAATCTGCACGCCGGCCTGTGCGGCAAGGCTTCCCAGGTAGTCGATGCGGCGGCCCAGAAGCGCCTTGTTGGCGGAGACCACGTGCTTGCCGGCAGCGATGGCGCTCTCGAAGATCTCGGTCGCAGGGTGATCGCCGCCGATGAGCTCGATGACGATGTCGATTTCCGGGTCGGCTACGACGTCGTGCCAGTCGGTGGTGAAGGCTTCGGGCGCGATGCCCAGCTCGGCCGCGCGCTCAGGTTCCAGGGCGCTGGCCATCTTGAGGCGAAGGTCGATGCCATAGGCGGAAAGGTATTCGTCGTGGTGGCGCGCGATGACGCGGGCGACGCCGCCGCCCACGGTTCCGAGCCCGATGAGTCCTACGTTGACGGTGCGGGTGGTGCTAGGCATTGCGTCTCCTTTGCATTCGAGGCTGCGTACGGGCTGGTCATCTGGCCGCGAGGGTGCCACCGGTGCCGCGCCCGCAAGCGCTGGGCCCCGGCAGCGCGGGTTTTCATCGCGAAGGCCCCTCGACCATATCTGCCTAGTATTCTACCGAGGAATGGGGCATGCATGCGAAACACAGATGTAACACGTCTCATGATGTTTCAGGCCGATAAAAACTGCAGGTAGAAACCTTGGGCGAAGAATGCAATACCGGCTCTCCGCTGCTCGAAGCCCTCAAAATGGTTCGGCTGCCTTACCTTTTGCATAAAATCGGAGTATTCTAGCACGAACCACCTGATTGCACAGCGTGTTCGGGCGGGGACCTGCGAGGCATCGCGACCTCGGAGGAATGGAAGGGTAAGCCGGGCAGGCGCTCGGCGCGTCACGAGAGGAGCATCGCATGTCTATGCTCGAGAACATGCAGAACGTTTCCATCAACCGCAGGAGCCTCGTCGCGGGTGCGGCGGGCCTTGGCCTTGCCGGTGTTCTCGCTGGCTGCTCCAACGAGGGTGACGGCTCTGGGGCCGGTTCCGCTTCCGGTTCCGCCTCGGGCAGCGCCTTCATGATCGGTGGCATCGGGCCTACCACGGGCGACGCCGCCATCTATGGCAACGGCGTGCGCATCGGCGCCCAGATCGCTATCGACGAGATCAACGCCGAGGGCGGCGACATCCAGTTCGATTACAACTTCCAGGACGACGAGAACGACGCCGAGCGCTCCGTCAACGCCTACAACAACCTCAAGGACTGGGGCATGCAGATCCTCATGGGCACCGTCACCACCGCTCCGTGCGTAGCCGTGTCCGCCGAGACCAACGCCGACAACATGTTCCAGATCACTCCTTCCGGCTCGTCGACCGACGTGATCGGCGGCCAGCCCGACGCGGACGGCAACATCGCCACGCCGCGCAAGGAGAACGTCTTCCAGATGTGCTTCACCGACCCCAACCAGGGCGCCGCGTCCGCTCAGTACATCTCCGAGCAGGGCTTGGGCACGAAGATCGCCATCATCTACAACAACTCCGACACCTATTCCACGGGCATCTATCAGAGCTTCATGTCTGAGGCTTCCGAGCTCGGTCTCGAGGTCGTGTCCGAGCAGGCGTTCACCAACGACTCCGCCACCGACTTCTCCGTACAGCTCAACGCCGCGCGTGACGCCGAGGCCGACCTGGTCTTCCTGCCCATCTACTACACGCCCATCTCGCTCATCCTCACCCAGGCGAACAGCATGGGCTATGCGCCCAAGTGGTTCGGCGTGGACGGCATGGACGGCCTGCTGACCGTCAAGGGCTTCGACACCTCGCTCGCCGAGGGCGCCATGCTCCTGACCCCGTTCGTCGCCACGGCCGAGGATGAGGCCACCAAGAGTTTCGTCGAGAAGTACCAGAGCGCCGATTACGGCGACGGCGAGACCCCGAACCAGTTCGCCGCCGACGCCTACGACTGCATCTACGCGCTGCGTGCCGCCATCGAGCAGTCCGGCGTGACCGCCGATATGGACTACTCCGACATCTGCGACGCGCTCGTCGAGACCTTCACGTCCGAGGACTTCTCCTTCACCGGTCTCACCACCGCTGGTGAGTCGGCTACCTGGTCCGATACGGGCGAGATTTCCAAGCAGCCCATGGGCATGGTCATTCAGGACGGCGTCTACATGCCGCTCGACGCGTAAGGGACCTTGCCCGAATCTCATTCGCAAGTCTGTTCTTGAGCGGAGATCGCCCGCCTTGCGGCGGTCTCCGCTTTTCACATGAAAGGAGGGGACATGGAGTTCCTCGCCAACCTCATCAACGGCATGAGCTTGGGCAGCGTCTACGCGATCATCGCACTCGGTTACACCATGGTCTACGGTATCGCCAAGATGCTCAACTTCGCGCACGGCGACATCATCATGGTGGGTGCCTACATCTGCTTCTGCGCCGTGAGCTACCTGGGGCTTCCCGTGATTGCGGGTATCCTGCTCTCCGTCGTGGGCTGCACGGTGCTCGGTATCGTGATCGAGCGGCTCGCCTACAAGCCCTTGCGCAGTGCCCCGTCGCTGAACGTGCTCATCACCGCTATCGGCGTGAGCTACTTCCTTCAGAATGCGGCGCTGCTCATCATGGGCTCCGATCCCAAGTCGTTCTCGATGATCCTGAGCCTGCCGGCGCTCCATCTCTTTGACGGGCGCCTCACCATCAGCGCCACGGCGGTGATTACCATCCTCGCCTGCGTTGCCATCATGGTGGCCCTCACCATGTTCACCGGCAGGACCAAGATGGGCAAGGCCATGCGCGCTTGCTCGGAGGACCGTGACGCCGCGCAGCTCATGGGCATCAACGTCAACTCGACCATCTCGATGGTCTTCGCCATCGGCTCGGGGCTCGCGGCCATCGCGGGCGTGCTCATGTGCGCCGCCTATCCCACGCTCATGCCCACGACCGGATCTATGCCCGGCATCAAGGCCTTCACCGCGGCGGTGCTCGGCGGCATCGGCTCCATCCCGGGCGCGGCGCTCGGCGGCGTGCTGCTCGGCATCATCGAGATCTTCGCGCGCGCCTACATCGGCACGCAGCTCGCCGATGCGGTGGTCTTTGCCGTGCTCATCGTGATGCTGCTCATCCGTCCGGCCGGCTTGCTCGGCAAGCCCGTGAACGAGAAGGTGTAGGTGATTCACATGGGTTTCATGCATCTCAAGCCGCAGACGCACTCGACCGTTATCACCTATGCGATCGTGATCGTCGCGTTCATCGTGGTAACGCTCCTCGACGGGATGGGGCTCATCTCCAACTCCCTCTCCGGCCAGCTCGTGCCCATCTGCGCCTACGTGTCGCTCGCCGTATCCCTCAACCTCGTGGTGGGCGTCTCGGGCGAACTCTCGCTCGGACATGCGGGATTCATGAGCGTGGGCGCCTTCACCGGCGTGATCGTGGCGGGGTGCTTGGCGCGCATGGGCGTCGAGTCCGAGCTTTTGCTCTTCGCGGGGTCTGCCGTCGTCGGTGCCGTCGTTGCGGGCATCATCGGCTTTTTGGTGGGCATCCCGGTCATGCGCCTGCGCGGTGACTACCTGGCAATCGTGACGCTTGCGTTCGGCGAGATCATCAAGAATCTGCTGAACAACTTCTATATCGGCGTGGACGATGCCGGGCTGCACTTCTCTATGACGGACAGCTCGTCGCTCGGCATGAGTCAGGGCACGATTCTCATCAACGGGCCCAAGGGCGCCGTGGGAATCGATAAGATCTCGACCTTTGTCTTGGGTGTCGTGGTGGTGCTCATCACGGTTGCCGTGGTCTTGAACCTCATGCACAGCCGCGACGGCCGCGCCATCATGGCTGTGCGCGACAACCGCATCGCCGCGGAGAGCGTGGGTATCAACACCACGAAGTACCGCCTCATCGCCTTCACCGTGGCGTCGGCCCTGGCAGGCATGGCGGGCGTGCTCTATGCCATGAACTATTCCACGGTCATCCCCTCGCAGTTCGATTTCAATCAGTCCATCCTCATCCTCGTCTACGTGGTGCTTGGCGGCATGGGCAACATTTCCGGTTCGATCATCTCGGCTGCGTTCCTCACCGTGCTGCCCGAGGTCCTTCGCCCCATCAACAACTACCGCATGCTCATCTACGCCGTGGTGCTCATCCTCGTGATGGTCGTGCCGCATACCAAGGTGTACCAGCGCGCGGCCGATGCGCTCCGCGAGCGGTTCCATAAGGCGGCGCCCAAGCCTGCTGCGGAAGGGGGCGAGGCCGATGAGTAAGCTCACCGATTTTGGCAAGCAGCGCCGTGAGACCACCAAGATGGTGCCGGTGCCGAGCGTCTCGATCATGCCCGAGCGCGACCTTGGGTCTGCGCCCGCTCTCGAGTGCCTGCACCTGGGCATTGAGTTCGGCGGCCTCAAGGCTGTGGACGACTTTAACGTTACCGTGGGCAAGACCGAGATCTGCGGCCTCATCGGGCCCAACGGCGCGGGCAAGACCACGGTGTTCAACCTGCTCACCAAGGTCTACAACCCCACGCACGGCACGATCATGGTCGACGGCAAGGACACCGCCGGCATGAACCCGGCCAAGGTGAACCAGCTGGGCGTGGCCCGAACCTTCCAGAACATCCGTCTCTTCAACACGATGACGGTCGAGGAGAACGTGATGGTGGGCCTGCACAACCAGCGTCACTGCGGCCTTGCCACGAGCGTCCTGCGCTTGCCGCATCATTGGAAGAGCGAGCGCTGGTACCACGAGCGTGCCCTTGAGCTGCTCGACATCTTCGACATGACGGGGCTCGCCACCCACGAGGCCGGCTCGCTGCCCTACGGTGCCCAACGCCGCCTGGAGATTGTGCGCGCGCTTGCCACGAACCCCAAGCTGCTGCTGCTCGACGAGCCCGCGGCGGGCATGAACCCGTCCGAGACGGCGGACCTCATGGAGAACATCGTCAAGATTCGCGACACCTTCCAGATCGCCATCATGCTCATCGAGCACGATATGAACCTTGTCATGAATATCTGCGAGGGCCTGTGCGTGCTCAACTTCGGAAAGATCATCGCGAAGGGCACGCCGGAGGAGATCCAGCAGAACGAGGCGGTTATCGAGGCGTATCTCGGCAAGCAGAAAGGGGGCGAGGCGTAGATGCTCAGCGTGTACAACATCAACGTCTGGTACGGGGCGATCCATGCCATCAAGAATGTCTCCTTCGAGGTGAACGACGGCGAGACCGTGGCGCTCATCGGCGCGAACGGCGCCGGAAAGTCCACGACCTTAAAGACGCTCTCGGGCCTGCTGCGCTCCCGTTCCGGCTCCATCAAGTTCATGGGCGAGGATCTCATGCATATGCCTGCCGAGAAGATCGTGCAGAACGGCCTCGTGCACGTGCCCGAGGGGCGGCGCATCTTCCAGCAGATGACGGTCGAGGAGAACCTCGACATGGGCGCCTATACCCAGCCCAAGGAGAGTATCGCCGAGAACCTGGAGCGCGTGTATGCCCAGTTCCCGCGCCTGAAGGAGCGCCACCGCCAGGTTGCCGGCACGCTCTCGGGCGGCGAGCAGCAGATGCTCGCCATGGGCCGCGGCCTTATGGCGAACCCCAAGCTCCTCATGCTCGATGAGCCTTCGATGGGCCTCGCACCCATTCTCGTGGAGCAGATCTTCGAGATCATCGAGTCGCTTCACGATGCGGGTACCACGATTTTGCTGGTCGAGCAGAACGCGCAGATGGCCCTTTCGGTGGCAACGCGCGGTTACGTGCTCGAAACGGGCAGGATCACGCTTTCTGGCACCGGTCAGGAGCTGCTGCATAATGACGATGTGAGGAAGGCATACCTGGGCGGGTAGACCCCCTACGGAAGCCCCGGTCCCCTTCTGAGCTGGTCCTCGGAACTCGGCTATGCCGAGTTCCTGCTGAATCGCTCAGAAGGGGGCCGGGGCTTCCTGCGTTACCGTCCGGATTGCGGCCCAGATCATGCCGAATCGACACGGAAGAGGCGCGCGGGCGTGGGCTCGATGGCGCTTTCAACTTTTGGGCACTTTAAAGCGCACCGGCCAAGTATCCCGGAAATGGGCAATCAATCTACCTGCGGGTTTATGCGTTGCTGCAAGCCCTGTACTTAACCTTCCCTGTGTGGAGTGCCCAAAAGTTGCAAATACATTGGAGAGCAGCTTCCCGTTCGGCGCGCGTTCCATATGAAGCGCGCAACGCGCCTGAGGTACGGGGTGTGCCGGCTTGCAGCGCTGAGGGGAGGGCGACCCCGTTTCCGTTCCGTGGTACTCTGAGGGAATGGATCCATTGCGATTAAGGAGCCTGCCCTATGTCTCTTAGCTTGCTGCGCGAGTTCTGCGCCGAGAACTTCACCGATGTTCCTGCCGCCATTGAAGCCGGTGCCGACCGGATCGAGCTCTGCGACAATCTGGCAGTGGGCGGCACCACGCCTTCTGCTGGCGTGATCGGCGCCGCGACGGTTTACGCGCATGAGCACGGCGCGCGCGTCATGACCATGATTCGCCCCCGCGGGGGAGACTTCGTGTACGGGCCCGCTGAGCTCCAGATGATGCAATCGGATATCGAGACGGCTTGCCGGCTGGGCACCGACGGCATCGTTTTCGGCTGCCTTGAGCGCCGGGAGCACGGTTTCTGGCTCGATCTTTCCGCTATTGAGGCGCTTGTTGCCCGTGTTCGCTGGATGCAGGACCAGCGCGACTGGAGCGGTGTTCCGCGTGAGTTTGATCGCGAGGACCAGCGCATCGATATCACGTTTCATATGGCGTTCGATGAGCTCGCTCCCGAGGACCAGTTCGAGGCCATCGACGTGCTCGTAAAGATGGGCGTGACGCGCATCCTCACGCATGGCGGCCCCGCAGGCACTCCCATCGATGGCAACCTGTCTAGGTTGCGGGAACTCATCGCATACGCAAGCGGGCGCCTGACCATTCTTCCCGGTGCCGGCATCACCTATGAGAACGCTACGCGCATTGCTGGCGAGCTCGGCGTGGGCGAGGTCCATGGGACCAAGATCGTGCGTCTCGCGTAGCAGCCCTTCTCCACGGAGAAAGTTGCCCTTGGCTATCTTATATGGCACAATCGTTGCATCATTTATGAGGGCGCAGATGCGCCGACGACGCCGAGGGAGGTTCCGTGGCAGCTCAGGTTCGCCTATGCAAGAAATGCTCTGGTATCAAGGCCAAAGACCTTAAAGGCGCCGTGGGTAAGGAAGATGTCCGCTGCGGCTGCTTCGGGGCGTGCAGAAAGAAGCACCCTGAGCTTAAGGGCCGCGTGTACGTGCGGGTGAGGGGCGGCATCGTGTCGGCGGGCTCGAAGAAGAAGCTGCGCCGTGCTGTGGCGGAGGCGCTCGCCGAGTGATGGAGCTGCCGATGGGTGCCGCTGCGTGGCAAGGAGGAAGTGCGGGCCAGGTGATGAGAAGGCGGTGCCGTGCCATGGTGGAGGCGTTATCCGATCGATGAGGTCTGGCGGCGAGGAGCGCGCCTGGGCCTGTGGCGGCAGGGCCGCCCTACGCTGTTTCGGCCGAGGGCCCAGCATGCTAGTATGGCAGGTGCTCAATGCAGGCACGCGGGGACGCTGCGGCATGCGGCGACCGAGCCTCATGCAAAAGATGCGTCCGGGAAAGGATGGGGCTTGGCGATGCAGCAACCCAATCAACCCGACCAGACGTCGTCGTGCGAGGTCTTGGCGCCACGCCAGATGGTCTCGGTGGGCGTTGCGCTCTTCTCTATGTTCTTCGGGGCGGGCAACCTGATCTTGCCGCCGCTTCTTGGCGTGCAGGCGGGGCAAGATGCGCTGCCCGCGCTCATCGGATTTTTCGTCGCGGGAGTAGGCCTGCCTGTGCTGGGCATCGTTGCCGTCGCCCTCGCGGGCACGGTGCGCGACCTCGCCGCCCGCGTCCATCCGGTGTTCTCACGCGCCTTCGTCGCGGTGGTCTATCTTGCCATCGGTCCCTGCCTTGCCATACCGCGCACCTCTTCAACGGCGTATGAGATGCTTCTGCCGCTCCTTCCCGCATCCGTGGACCCCGGCTTGATGCGCCTGGCATTCTCGGTGGCGTTCTTCGTTCTCGCCTATGCGCTCGCCATGCACCCGGGACGCATCACAAGGCTTCTGGGTAAGATCACCGGCCCCCTGCTCATCGTGCTCATCGTCGCGGTCGTGGCTCTGCGCTCTTTTCCGAGGGCGAGCCGCTCGCGCCCGCCAGTGCCCCGTACGACGCAAACCCAGCCGTGCAGGGCTTTCTTACGGGCTATCAGACCATGGACCTGCTCGCGTCGCTCGCCTTTGGCCTGGTGATCGCGACGAGCATTCGCGGCATGGGCGTGACCGAGCCCGCTGGCGTGACGCGCGAGGTCTGCCGCGCGGGCCTCATCGCCGGCGTGCTCATGATGCTCATCTACGGCGGTCTTGCCGTGGTGGGGGTTCGGTTGAGTGAATCGCTCGCGGGCGCTACGAACGGTGCCACGGTGCTCACGGCTTCTGCGACATTGCATTTCGGAACGGTGGGAACGGCGGTGGTCGCTGTCATATTCCTGCTGGCATGCCTGAACGTCTGTATCGGGCTCATCGGTTGCTGCGGTACCTACTTCTCGCAGGAGGTGCCGCGTATTCCGTATCGTGGATGGGCGCTTGCGTTCGCTCTCTTCTCGTGCATCGCCTCGAATGCGGGCCTCGACGCCATCTTGGCGTTCTCGGTTCCGCTGTTGAGCGCCCTGTACCCGGTGGCAATCGTACTCGTGATCATGGGCATGTGCCATTCCGTGTGCGACCGCCTGCCCCAGATGTGGCCGTGGGTGGTGGGAGTCGTTGCCGTGGTGGGCGTACTCGGGAGCGTGCGCGACGCCGTTGCTCCGGGCGCGTGGCTGCCCATCGATGCTCTGCCGCTCGCCTCTTGGGGGCTCGGCTGGGTCGTTCCGGCGATTGCGGCAGCGTGCATCGGCGTGCTGCATGCTAAGGTTTCCGCTCGTGGCGCGTCCCGGTAGGGTTGCTGCTCGACAGCGGCGGGTACGCGCGGCGTTAGGTTGATGGGGGTCGGTCATGCCGTTTTCGATCGTTCGCGATGACATCTCTCGCGTGCACGCAGACGTTCTGGTGAATGCCGCAAACGTGCGCCTGGCGCCGGGCGGCGGCGTATGCGGGGCGTTGTTCTCGGCTGCGGGGTTCGACGAGATGCGCGCGGCATGCGAGGCTATCGGAGGGTGCGCGACGGGAGATGCCGTGGCGACGCCCGCGTTCAACTTGCCTGCGCGCTGGTGCGTGCATGCCGTGGGGCCCATCTGGCGTGGCGGGAGAGCCCACGAGGAAGAGCTGCTGCACCGTTGCTACCGCAGCGCCTTCGCGCGTGCCGTGGAGCTCGGCGCCCGGTCGGTCGCGTTCCCGCTCATTTCGGCGGGCATCTATGGATTCCCCGTTGAGCGAGCGCTCGCTATCGCGCGCGAGGAAGTCACCGCGTTCCTGAGGCATCACGACGAGGTTGCGCTGACGCTCGTGGTGTTCGAGCGCGCGGTCGTCCAGATGGGCAACGCGCTCGTCGAGCAGGTTCAAGAGTATATCGATGACGAATACGTCGATTCGAGCTCCTTCATGCGGCGCGATACGGGCGAGCTTGAACGCGAGCTGCAGTGGACGGAGGATGCCTCCGCGCCGCTTTCTGTGGAGATGGCCGAGCCCGTCGCCCCGCCTGAATGCCTCCAAGAGGACGATGCATCTGTCGCGGCGTCGAGGCTGTTCGTTGCTTCAAGCATCAGGATGCCGGGCGCTGCGATGCCGGGCGCGCCGTCGCGTGCCGGCGCTACGCTCGATGCGGAGATTGCCCAGCTGGTCGCCACGCTCGACGCACCGTTTTCCACGACGCTGCTCGCTCTCATCGATGCCCGGGGCATGACGGACGCCGAGGTGTACCATCGTGCGAACATCAGCCGTCAGCTCTTCTCGAAGATACGAGGAAATGAATCGTACCGCCCGTCCAAGCAGACGGTCGTGGCGCTCGCTATCGCGCTTGAGCTCGATATGAGTGCCACGCAGGACCTACTTGCTCGCGCGGGGTTCACGCTGTCGAAGAGCAGCAAGTTCGACGTGATCGTCCGCTTCTTCATAGAGCGCGGCATCTACGACCTCTTCCAGCTTAACGAAGTACTGTTCGCCTACGACCTGCCGCTTGTCGGTTCGGTGTAGCCGCGTTCGGGCGGCGCCGGCGTACTCGGATGGCGCCGGGGCACTTGGCGGGCCGGGCGTTCGGGCGGCGCCGGGCGTTTCGCGGGCGCGTTCCTGGCGCCTGCGCCAAATGTCGCTTGCCGGTTGACCACCGGCGCTTCGGCGCAGCGTACCCTTCACGGTGTCGGACAGTCGATGCCGTAAGGAGGCAGCCATGGATAAGCGACACCTCGATCACAACGCTGAGCGCGCCCGTTCGAACGCCTGCAGCGAGCCCGCCGCGCGCACCGAGCGCGCCAAGCATGATGAGCCCGCCGCGCGCACCGAGCTGATATTCATCCTCGATGCGAGCGGTTCGATGTCAGGGTTGGAAGACGACACCGTGGGAGGTTTCAATGCGATGCTTGCCGAGCACCGCGACGGACCGGGCGAGGCCATCGTATCCACGCTCATATTCAACGATCATACGCGCGTGCTCCACGACCGCGTGGATGTCCGCAGCGTCGAGCCGCTCACGCGGAGTGAGTATCGCTGCAGCGGCTGCACGGCGCTGCTCGACGCGGTGGGCGGGGCCATCGACCATGTCGACCTTGTGCAGCGCGTGCAGCCTGCGGGCTACGAGGCGGACAAAGTGCTTTTCGTCATCACGACGGATGGTATGGAGAATGCGAGCAGCCACTACTCGTATCGCGAGGTAAAGCAGCTGATCGAGCGGCAGAGGGAGAAGGGCTGGGAGTTCATCTTCATCGGGGCGAACATCGACGTTGCCCGCGAGGCGGAACGGCTCGGTATCGACCGCGACTGCGCCGTCGGGTACGTGCACGATGAGGTCGGTACGAATGTGATGTATCGGGCGGCGTCGTGCGCAGCCCGCATGGTGCGGTGCAGCGAGCCGTTGGAGGCGGACGCTTGGCGTCGTGAGCTCGATGAGGACGTGCGCCGGCGCGGGCGCTAGCCGTCGCGCGATTCGCCCGCCTGCTCTCGGGACGTTCGCCTGCCACGGCGCGTTTGGAATGGGACGTTCGTCCGCCACGGCATGTCGGGAAAGGGGCTCGCTCGCCACGGCGCGTCGTGAGCGAGAGCTCGCGCTGCGGCCCATGGGGAAAGGGCGCTCGCCACGGCCCGTTGACGCATAGAGCGCTCGCGCGCATCACGGCCCCGTTGGGCGAAAGAGTGCCCGGTGCGCCGCGGCGCACTGCCTCGCGGCCCTATAATCCCGGTAAGGTTAGGGCGCACGGCGCAGATCAGGGGGCAATCATGTCGTACACCATCTACAACTTTCTCAACAACGACGACGTAAAGGTTTTGCACCAGGCGGGGCAGTTCCAGGTTATCCAGTGGGACCGCGACCTATCCGTTGCGCCCTGGAGCGCGCAGGAGGCGTGGTTCGCCTCGCAGATGGATGTGCGCCGTCGCCAGCTCGTCGCGACCCTCGATGGCCGCACGGGCGTGACCCTGCAGGCGGGGGCCATGCAGTGGACGGTCGGACAGATCCAAGCCAATACCGGCGTCAAGAGCGCGGGCGATCTCTTCGGAAAGATGGTGCGCGGCGCGGTGAGCCAGGATTCCATCATCAAGCCCGAGTATTCCGGCACGGGCATGCTCGTGTGCGAGCCCACCTGGCGCCACCTGCTCTTGCTCGATCTCTCGCAATGGGGCAATTCGATCGTGCTCAACGACGGCCTGTTCCTTGCGTGCGACAGCACCATTCGCCACGACTTGCAGCGTCGGTCGAACATATCGTCGGCCGTGGCGGGCAACGAGGGCCTGTTCAATCTGAGGCTCGATGGCACGGGCGTGGTCGCGCTCGAGTCGCCGTGCCCGCAAACCGAAGTGTTCTACGTCGACCTGCAAAACGACGAGCTCAAGGTCGATGGCAACTATGCGCTCGCATGGACTTCGGGACTCGAGTTCGCGGTCGAGCGCTCCGGCAAGTCGCTCATCGGCTCTGCGGTGAGCGGGGAGGGCCTGGTGAACGTGTACCGTGGTACCGGCCGTATCATGATGGCTCCCATGCAGCCGGCGACGAGCTATAACACGAACGCCGCCAATCCTACGGACTAGCGATACGGCGAGTACTCGGCGAAGCATTGCGGGGCGCGGCGTGCTATGCGCGGCGCCCCGTTTTTCATCTATCGCGCTCCTCCTATGTTTCGCTGCAACCCCTTAGCGGATTGCGCGCGGTTTTGGGTATCATGCTCCACAAACGTGCGCTGCGTGGTTCGGTGGGAATCCCTGCGCATGGTTCGGCAGGGATTCCTGCGCGCGAGGGCGGTCCAGCACCCGATGGAGAGGGGATAGCATGGCGGCAGACGAGATCAAGCTCCTGGTCGACGTGGCGGAGGGCCGTGCACAGGCCGATACGCTGTTCACCAATGCCCAGATCGTAGACGTCTACGGGCAGCGCGTGGTGCGCGGCCGTGTGGTGGTGGCAGATGGTGCGATCGCGGGAGTGCTCTTCGACGATCGCGACGGTGCTGTTCCCGATCCCCCTGCGGCGCAGGTCATCGACTGTGAGGGCCGCTATCTTGCCCCTGGTTTCATAGATGGCCACCTGCATATCGAATCCTCGAATGTGCGACCCACAGAATATGCGCGCATGGCGCTCGCGCGCGGCACCACGACGGCCATCGCGGACAGCCACGAGATCGCGAACGTCTGCGGGCTCGACGGCCTCGCGTTCATGATCGAGGACGCTCGCCGCGTTCCGCTCGATATCAAGTTCATGATGCCCTCGTGCGTGCCCGCGCTGCCCGACGAGCAGGCGGGTGCCTCCATCACCGCCGAGGATATGCGCGCGTTCATGGGTGAGCATCCGGGCGAGGTCTTCGGCTTGGGCGAGATGATGAACTATCCGGGCGTTGAGACGGCGGATGCGGAGACCCTTGCGCGCATCGATGCCGCCGCTGCGACCGTTTCGGGCGTGGTGGACGGTCATGCGCCGCTCGTAGCCGGGGCGGACCTCAACGCCTATGTTACAAGCGGCGTCATCGCCGACCATGAGTGCACCGGTCCCGAGGAGGCGCTCGATAAGCTTTCGCGCGGGATGTATATCATGCTGCGCGAGGGAACATGCAGCCACGATCTCGAGGCGCTGAGCCCCGTGGTGCTCGAGAACCCGCTTCGCGCGCGCCGCTGCTGCTTTGCCACCGATGACCGTGCGCCGTCGGATGCCCTCGCGATCGGCATGATCGACAATGCTTGCAGGCTCGCGGTGGAGCGCGGCATCGATCCGGTGCTCGCCATTTCCATGGGCACGCTCTCCACGGCCGAGTGCTTTGGGCTCGATCACGGCCACGGCGGCCCGCTCGAGCATCGCGGCGCCATCGCGCCGGGCAAGCGCGCCGACCTGCTGCTGCTTGACGACCTTTCGTTCGAGCACGCTCCGCATCGTGTGTATGCTGCGGGAAAGCTCGTTGCCGTAGACGGCTTGTTCGTGGGCGACGTTGCGCCGGAGACCGCGCGCGTGCAGGAGCTCGAGGCGACGCTTCGCGGCTCCGTGCGCCTGCCCGAGCTCTCGCCCGAGGTGTTCTCCTACGATTTCCAGCCTGGAAGCGCGGTGATCGACGTGATTCCCGGCAACGCCATCACGAGGGCCGCGCATCCCGATTCTAGCGAGGGCCTCCGGCGCATCATGCTCATCGAGCGTCATGGCCGCGGCGTGGCCGCGCAAGCTGCGGGCACGGACGGCACGGGCCCTGCTGGATGCGGCCTTACGGGCACGCACATCGGGCGTGGATGGGTGCGCGGCTTCACCATCACCGGCGGCGCCATCGCCTCCACGGTGGGTCACGATTCCCACAACGTCTGCGTGGTGGGCGATAACCCGCACGATATGTTCGAGGCCGTGCGAAACGTGGGGCAGGGCGGCTTTGTGCTCGTGCGCGACGGCGCGGTTATCGCAAAGCTCGCGCTCCCGCTCGGCGGGCTCATGAGCGATGGCACGGCGGAAGACGTGGCCCGCGAGCACGATGCGTTCGTGCAGGCTGCGCGCGCTGCCGGAATCGAGCCCCCGCTCGATCCCATCATGGGCATGATCTTCCTCCCGCTTCCGGTCATCCCCACGCTCAGGATTCGCCCTGAGGGCGTTTTCGATGTCACGACCTTCACGTATGCAAGCTAATGCCGAAAGGAGCTCATGTTGATCCGCCTCATCGCCTCCGACATGGACGGTACCCTGCTTGACGAGCATAGCGAGGTTCCGCCCGAGACCTACGACCTCATTCTCGCCCTGCGCGAGAAGGGCGTGCACTTCGCTGCATCCTCGGGACGCCGCTTCGACCGGCTGTGCCAGTTCTTCGCGCCCGTGAGAGACAAGATGGACTTCGTGGCCGCCAACGGCGCCCAGGTGTATGTGGATGGCGAGCTCGTGGATCGCGAGGTGTTCTCCCATCTGGGCATTCGCCGCTTGGCGAAGACCGTTGGTAAATTCGAGAGCTTGCACATGGCGCTTTTCGACGACGAGAAGTCATTCCTGCTCGACGACGAGGATAAGTTCGTGCGCGAGATTGACAAGGACCTTCCCAACGCCGAGCGCATCTGGTATCTGCCCGAGCCCGATGTGAGCATTCTCAAGATCTCGATCTATTGCGAGGACGGGCATGTGATGGACTATGCCTACGCGCTCTCCCGCGAGCTGGGCGACGAGTTCCTATTCGCGCCCTCGGGCACGCACTGGATCGATGCGCTTCAGCGCGGCGTGAACAAGGCCACGGGCATCGAGCAGGTCATGGCGCACCATGGGATCACGCGCGACGAGGTGATGGCGTTCGGCGATTCGATGAACGACTACGAAATCATCCGGTTCGTGGGCACCGGTTGCGCGATGGCCAACGGCCGCCCCGCGCTCAAGGCAGTTGCCAACCGCGTGATTGGCTACAACTATGACCAGGCTGTGCAGGGCGAGATGCGGAAGCTCTTGGAGAGCTTGGGCTAGCGCGTTCGGTTCGCGCTGCCGTGCTCGGTAGAGCGGATTAGGGCTGGCGCGCCTTCTGCATGCACATGCGCTTCCGCTTCTGCTCCGGATCTGCTCTTATCTGAGCCCTACGTGCACGATGCGCGCGCCGATGAGCTCGGCGTCGCGCTTGTCGTGCGAGGCCATGACAACGATGCGCCCCCGTTCGCGCTCGCGAATGATGGCGGCGACGTGCTCCCGGGTGGCAGCGTCGAGCCCGTTGAAGGGCTCGTCCAGCAATAGTATCTCGTGTGGGGCGAGCAGCGCCCGGGCGAGCCCGATGCGCCGACGCTCGCCGCCTGAGCAGGTGCCCGCCGGAGCGAGTTGCCTCTCGCCGATGCCGAGGGCCTGGAGCAGGCCCGGAACCTCGGCCCATGCAGGGCTCTCGGCAGGGAGCCCGATGCGCGCGTTCGCCAGCGCGCTCGCTTGGTCAGCAAGGCGGTCGTCTTGGAAGCTCATCGCGACGCGGGGGAGGGGCTCGCGATCGCATGGATCCCCGAATACGACGGATCTGTCGTCGGCCGTCTCGAGCCCGGCGATGATGCGCAGGAGCGTTGTCTTACCCGAGCCGGACGGCGCCATGAGGCAGATCGGCTCGCCGGTGCGCACCGTGAACGTGACGCCATTGAGGACGGGCGCGCCGCCGAACGCCTTCGATAGCCGCTCGAGACACAAGCGATGCTCTGCATTCTTCGCGGCGGGCGTGCCGGTTGCCAGCGCGTTGCCGACCGGCGACTCGGCTGTCGTTGCGTGCTCGATGCGTCCGGCACGTCCTGCCCGCCCGCAGACAAGGGGCTCAATCCATGCGAGCACCCCGCGCAGGGCGGCTGTGCACGCGGCGCTCGCCAGCACCACGGCGAGCGTCACCGCGAAGAGCGCAGGCGTATCAAAGTAAACCTTCGCGTCGTAGATCGCTTCGCCGAGCGATCCTGCAGGTATGCCGATGACCTCGGCCGCAACTCCGGCTTTCCATGCGGTGCTGAGCCCGAGTGCAAGTGCGGTGCTCAGATAGGGGCAGAGCGTTGGCATCACGAGAAAGCGCAGACGGCGAACGGGCGGGACATGGTAGAGCCTGGCCGTCTCTTCCAGCTTGCCGTCTGTCGCGCGCAGCCCCTGGAGGACGTTCTCGTATACGATGGGCAGCACCACGAGCAGCACGACGAGCACGGCGAGGTTGGCGGCGCGCAGCCAGATGAGCGCGAGCACGGTGATGGACGCTACGGGCACGCTCTTTGCGAGCGCCATGAGGGGCGCGAGGAGCTCTTCTATGACGCGCCAGCGCGCGGAGGCGAATGCCCCGACCGTGCCGCATACCGCTCCGAGCGCGAAACCGCCCGCAATGCGCACGAGGGAGAACCCCACGCGCGCCCAAAACGCGGGTTGGGGCACCATCTCGACGAGGCGCGCAAGCACGGCGGCGGGTCCCGGCAGCAAGAGCTCGCTTCCCAGGGCGATCGCGGCAAGCTGCCAGATCGCGAGCCAGAAGGCGCCGGCCCAGAGAGTCGGGCGGCGGCTTGGGCGCGCGTCCTTCGCACCGATGTGCCCTTCACGTTCCGTGCGCTCGGATGTCTGCCGCTTGCTCATGGATCTAGATATGCTCGGCTAGGCGCCGTAGCAGAAATCGTCGCCCGGCATCGCGCCGCCCACGGAGGCGGGGTCGGCGTCGTAGAGCGTCTGGAGATACCCGGTGAGCGCTCCCGCCATCTCCGCTCCCGTCATGCAGACGATGTTGCAGTAGGGGATGGCCCGCTCTGCCACCTGCGCGGTCACGATATCGGCTGCCTCGATGAGCTGGGCCGCCGCTGAGGGGTCGTCGTTCACGAAGTCGACGGATGCGGCGTAGGCATCAAGGAGCTCTTCGACCGCCGCCGGGTGCTCGCTCGCAAATGCGCTCCGAGCCACGGCTACGCCGGTGATGAGCTGCGAGTTGCCTCCGTTGGCAGCGACGGTCTCGTCCCAGACCTCGGTGAGGTCGAGTGCGATGCGCGCGCCTTCCACCTTGGCAAGCGCGCTCGTGGCGAAGGGCTGAGGGAGCATGCAGACGATGGACGGGTCGGCTTGGAGCGCCGCCAGGCACTCGGCATGCTCACTCGCCCATTGGATGGTCACGTCCGTTTCGGGGTCGATGCCGTTTTCGCGCAGAAGGTACTCAAGCGCGTACTGCGGGGTCGAACCGCGGCCGGCGGAATAGATGGTGCGGCCAGCGAGGTCGGTGATGTCGTGGATGGTGTCTCCTGCTTCTACGATGTCGAGCACGCCGAGGGTGTTCACGCAGAGTACCGTTACCGCCCCTTCGGTCTTCTGATAGAGCGTGGCGGCGAGGTTCGCGGGCACGCACAGCACGTCGAGGTCGCCCTGGATGAGCTGCGGAGCGAGTTCGTCGGCAGAGCCCGCGAGGGTGAACTCGTAGTCGTTCTCGAGCGCGCCGATGCCGGCGGGGTTGGCGCCCACGGGGGTATCGGTCGCGACGGCATCGTCCGATGAACCTTCGTCGGTGGCAGCAGCATCACCCGCTGCGAACATGCCCGCGGCGTCCATGAGCGCGACGAGGCCCATGCCCGTAGGCCCTTTGAGCGCTCCGATGCGCACGGTGGTGGGCTCTGCGCCCTCGCTCGAAGAGTTCATCCCGCTGCCGGCGTTCGACCCACCGTCCGTATTTGAGCTGCAGCCGGTGATACCCAGGCCGATGGCGATGGTGGCGAGCCCGCTGGCGAAAGCGCGGCGCGTGATGGTGGCATGGTGCTGCTGTTGCGTGGTGCCCATGGAAACCCCCAGAATTTGTGTGATGAGCGCGGATACCTACCACTATATCAGTGCGGAATCGAATGCGCTCTCCGCGCGTGCGCGATGGGGCCCATATGGTTCCGCCTCGATGACTTCACGCTTTCTACCTGCATATACAACATTTCACCCGTGTCGTATGACAGACGGTCTTCGCTTTGTCTGCCATGCTGGCGCCGTGATGCGTTCCGTATGTTTGCGGGATGAGGGGGCGCGGGATAGAAAGGCTTGGGATGCTGAGGGGAGTGCGCATGGCTAGCGTGGGTGCGTTCGTGCTCATCAGGCACATGCTTCGCCTGATATGCGGGAGGCGGTTCGCGCTCATCACCGTCGTGATGGCGATCGTTGTGGCGTACCAACTGACTGACGACCTATTCATCTCATACGGCACGGTCGGTGCGGATAGCCTGCTCGGCGTCGACCTGCCTCCGCTTTTCATGGCGGCGATGACGATGGGCGGTTCGGAGGCGTTCGCGTTGCTGCTTCCCCTTGCTTTACTTGCCGATAGCACGTGGAGCTTCAAGAACGGGTACCTCAGCCTTCTCGTAGCCAAGGGTGTCGACCCGGTTCGCTTGTCGCTTTCCTGCATGGCTGCACTCATGATTGCGACGATGCTGTCGTTCGCCGTGGTCGCTCTCGTAACCGGCGCCGTTTGCGCGCTGGTATGCAGCGGCTCGTTCGAAACGGGGCTCATCAACATGGCGGACACCGACTTCGCGCCGATGCTCTCGTGGGGCGCTGCGGGGAGCGCAGGGCTCATCGCACTGCAGCTCGTGAGCTGCCTTGCGATTGCGACGATGACGGGGTCCATCGCGCTCGCTGTCCCCCGCCCGATTTTCGCCATGGTTTTCTGGCCGGCGCTTTGGGCGATACAGCGCTTTACCCCAGTGGGCAGCGCGTTATGGTCGTGCAGCTTGCCCAGCACGTGGGCCCCACCCGATCTCTTCGGGTTCATCGCGGGCCTTCCTCTGGGGGACGCTCGCCTGGTTGTGCCCTATCTGCTCGATGTGCTGCTCGTTGCGGTCGCGATGGTAGCAGCAAGCGTAGGTGCTGCCGCAATGGTTCACGGCAGCGTTGCTCGGGATCGGAGGTGGGCGCTATGGCGGAAATCATGCGTCTAACGGCTTATGAGCTTGAGCGCACGCTAACCTTGCCGCGCACGGCGCTCGTGTTCGGCATACTGGTTGCGATTGTTCAGGCATCGCTTGCTGTCATCGATACCGTGGCGATGCAGCAGGCGTACGAGGGTGCATCTGTGCTCGCCGGCGCAACCGCGTTCGACACGTTTTACATGGCGCTCAACGTCGAGGCGAACACTACGCTCCCCATCGCATGCATCGTGCTCGCCGGTGACCTTATCTCGCGCGATGCGCATGAGAGCAGCCGCTTGCTTATCGTGTCGCATTGCACGAGGCGTTCGTCCTATGCGGCCGCGAAGGTGCTCGCTGCGTTCGTACTCTGCTCCGGGTGCGTCGTCGCGCTATTCGCGCTTTCACTTGCGATGGGCGCACTGCAGCGGGGACTACCGCTCGGTGATGGAAGCGTTCCTGCGTGGTTGTTGACGCGCGGGCCGGAGTATACGACCTGGGGCATGTGGAGCCCCATACCCGCTGGCTGGTCATATCCTGCCGTGCTCGCGGCGCTCGTGGGCGCGTTTTCCATCATCGAGACGGCGATCGTGCTCGTCGTCATGGCTTTCGGCGTGCGGTGCCGCACCCGGTTGGCGCCTATCGTGGGTGGATGCCTCGTCGTGGTGCTGCTCAACATGCTCGGCGATATCGGGTCATCGATTGCGGTGGCGTTTGGCTTGGAGGGCGGCCGGAGTGTTGTGGGATGGGTTGCCGATCGGTTCAGCCTCGCCAACTACCGGCTTGGCGCCGGGTTCTTCCAGACGCAGGCAGGGCAGCTGGCGGGGGAGGCGATTGCTGCGGCAGAACACACGGAATACGTGGACATGACATTTCCCATCAACAGCTTCGCCCAGCTCACGGCAATGATCGGTGCGATGCTTATCGCCTCGTGCGCGGTGCTCTCGGCATCGTTGCGCAACGCGGGGCTGCCAGGATTCAAGCGCCGTGTGCGGCACGGGAAGGGATGAGGATATGAGACCGTTGGGAAAGCACGCGCGCACAGCGGGGGCGGCGGTGCGCGCGACCGTCGCACCCGGTGCTAGCCGCGCGTCCGGCGCCGGCATCGCGGACGTCGCGCCCGGCGTGCGACAGGGTATCTGGCTCAAGGAAATCGGCGTTTCCTTTCGTGGGGCGGTTGTGCTCGATGGTGTCGCTTTCACCGCATCGCCTGGTCAGGTCGTCGGCCTTATGGGGCCGAACGGCACCGGCAAGACGACGCTCATCAACGTGCTCGCAGGGCTGCTGTGTCCCCAGCGCGGCGTGGGGTCCATATGCGGCGCGCCATTAGGCGGGCGGAAGCGTGTGCCCTGCGGCATCATGTTCGAGCACCCGCCGTTTGACGACGACCGTACCGGTGCTGAAAACCTTCGCAGCCTCGCGCGCCTCGCTGGGATGTCGCCGCAGTCGGCGGAGACGGCGGCGCGCGATGCCATGGTGCGCGTGGGCCTGAATCCTGGCTCGCGCACGCGGGTGGGGCGCTACTCGCAGGGTATGCGGAAGCGGCTGGGCTTTGCCCAAGCCATGCTCGGCAAGCCGGCTCTCTATCTGCTCGATGAGCCGATGAACGGGCTCGATCCGCTCGCGGTCATAGAGATGCGCGCCGCGCTCCGCCACCTCGCGGCGACCGGGGCAATCGTGGTGGTTTCGAGCCATCTGCTGCATGAGCTCTCGCTCGTGTGCGACAAGGCGTATATGCTTATCGATGGGTCGTGTTTTGAGGTGACGGATGTCGAGCATCTTGAGAGCGTGTATGTCGAATATGCTGCTGCGTATGCGAGATAAGGCTTGCGATGCCCGTTTGCGCCGGTGCCGCATGCCGATGGCGGTCTCGCGCGCCGCGTTCTGTCTCCTCACGATCGTTGCGATGACCGGTCTTTGGGGCTGGTCGTTCGAGCCTTTTGCGATCGTCGGCTGGAATGCCGGCCTCCCCGTGATTTCTTGGCTGTCGTGCGCCGATGTTGCCGGGCTTCTCATGCTTGCCTTGTTGGCGGCATGGTGGCTTGCCGCTCCAGCTCGCCGGGCCCTGTTCCGTTTCGGCATGCGGCTTTGGAAGAGCGACCTTCTTGTCGTGCTGCCTGCGGTTATCCTCCTTCTACGCGGAAGCGCGCTATGGGGATCGCTCTTCCTGCTTGTTGGATGCGCGCTGTGGCTGCCTCTCGCGGTCTCGCTTTTCTCGTGCGATGCCGGGAGCGCGTGTTTGGGCGCGGGGCAGGGGAAAGATGAGGCGTTTGAAGTGCCACCGCATCTGCCGGTGAGACGCTCGCCGCTCGTGGCTTGCTGCATCTCCCTTTTGGTCGTCTCTCTCTATGCTGCGATGCTGTCAAGCGCGCGGGTATACGTCGATGGGATTGTCCAGTGGGCCTCTCCCGACCTGCATGTGGTCGCAGCGTGGTCCGCCGTGTGCTGCTGGTGCGCGGTCGCCGCGTTGGCGCATATCTGCCGCGTTCCCCATTGGCGCGGCGCGCTCATCCTGCCCGTCTTCTCTGCATGCGGCTCATGGATGCTGGGCGGGGTGCCCTTGGGAGCGTCCCTCGCCTCCTTTGGGGCGTCGCTTGCATTTGCGGCCGTCGCGTGCATCTGGCTGTTCGCGATGCACCGTCTTTCCGCGTCTGCAGACGGCCAAAGCGCGGGTGCGGCCTTTCTACCGGTCGGCGTCGTGCTTTCAACCTCATTGGCACGGTCGTTCGCGATGGGGGCGAATGAGCCCGCGACGTTGCTGGTATTCGAAATCTCCAGCATGGTGCTCCTTATCGTCCAAGCGGTTTGGATGCATTCGAGAGCTGGCATGGGCGGGGCAGATGGGGCTCGCGTTCCGTCCGATTGCGGCCAAAAAGATGGTGGGAATTCGGCACCTGGCCGGCTTCTCGATAGCAAGGCCGCCGAAGTGCGGGACGCATGCGCCCGGCTCGCTCGGCATCACGACTTCACTCCGCGAGAAGAGGCGGTCGTTTCTGCCATGGCCGAAGGACGCTCCCTTGCGCAGATCGCCCAGGCGGAGGGCATAACGAAATCCACGGCTGGTACCTATGCCGCACGAGCTTATGTAAAACTCGGCGTTGCATCGCGTGCCGAGGCGCTCGAGGCGGTGCGGCGAGAGGCCGCTGCGGGCGCGCGCCAGGAGGCTCGCGCGAGCATCGAAGCTGGCGGGGCGACGTTCGCCGAGGGGCGGGGCACGGCGAACGCTGCCGCGGGGGAGGGGGCGCCGCATACCGCCGAGGATGCGGCGAGTCCACCGCTGCTGCATGAGATTGTCGTGCGCCTGCATGGCAAACGCGTCTTTGCGGCTTTGAGTCTCATGAGTTGGTCGCTCCTTGCTGAGGCCCTCGTCCTGCCTTGGTTGGGCTCTGCTCAATCGTTTTGGTCGCTTCATGGGGAAGCGGCTCCCCTCATAGCCCTGCTGGTGATGATTGCTACCCTCACGTGGGCGGGCGTGGGAGATAGTCGGTCGAGCACGGCTTCTCGAGGAGTTTGCGGCGGAGCGTTAGGGAGCGCCTCGCCTGCCCGTTCGCCTCGTATAAACGCTTCGGGCGTGATGTGGCTGCAGGTCGTCGCAATACTGGTCTTTGCGGCGCTTGCTTTCGCTCCGGGCGGGTTGAGTTGGGCCGCAGTGCATCGCATCGGGAGGGGCACGGTTGCCCTCGTAGCCTGTATCTCGGGGTTTACTGCGGTTGCGCTTGCGTTCCATGCGCTTTGGAACCTGTGGCGCGATGCCCTGCCGCTGCGAAAGCTCGTTGCTGTTCCCATGGCATCATCCCTGGCGTTCGGGTGCTCCGTTTGCTTCGATGCGCTGGTGCCGGTTGTGCTCAGCTGCGGCGTTGTCTGCATTGCTGCCATGGTGGTCCACGCGTGCTCGTGCGCGTCTGTCTCCGCTTCGTCCATACCTGGGGAAAGCGTTCCACATGGCGGGGATCCTCGAACTTCGCCGCGGGCCTTCTCGCTTCGCATCGGTCTCGTGCGCGGCGCGGCTCTGGTGGTGGCAGGTATGTCCTGCGGCATGCTCTTCCAGCTGCTGAACGGGTCGTATCTCGCCTTGCATCCATGGCGCCTAGCGTCGTCGCTCGCATGGCATCTTGTCCTGCACGGCACGACGCTTTCGGCTGTGCTGTATGCGTCGATGCGGGCAATGCGCTTCGCCCAACGTGCAGGGCGGTCTCTGCTCGACGTGCTCTCTCCCATTGCCATGCCGTGGCTTCTTGGCTTTGGGTGCAGCAGCGGCGTGCTCGTCGATGCGCTGCTCCAGCCGCATGGTTCCGTTCGCTCGGTTATCGCGTTGGTCGCTATCGGTATGGTTTGCGGCGCGTGGGCGCTTGCGAGTACGATAGCAAGCTATCGGCGGCGCCTGGCGTTTTCGCGGCGTACTGCTGGGCTCCTCGACCAAGCGCTTGAGGGTTCGGGGCTGACCGATGCCGAGTGCGTCGTGCTCGGGTACCTGTTCCGAGGGTTCACGGCGGCGGGTATCGCGCGCGAGCTCACGGTGAGCTTGAACACCGCCCGAACCCACGTGCGGCACGTATACGCAAAGCTCGGCGTTCACGGTCGCTCGGAGCTCTTCGATGCCGTAGAGCGCCGCCTCGAGCGCTATGAGGAGCGTCTCTAGGCTGAGGAGCATTCCTGTCGAAGAGTGAATCGTAGACACCAGGCGTCTACGATTCCATACGTGCGTGAGGCGCTGGGACCGGGTCTCAGCGCCTCGCATTCTCGTTTGAAGCGGTGCCAAGAGCACGGCGGGATACGTTCGAGGTCGCGCCCCTTGTTCGCAAAGCGTCGCACAACTCGAAGGCGAGGTCGATATTAGGCCTTCGCCTACGAGTTATGCGACGCTTTTGGGTGAGGCCTGGTCCCGTCGCGCGCCCCGCTGTGTGGCCGCGGGCTATGCCTCGGTGCCGTCGGCCGTCACGCGGAAGGGCATGGCCCAGTCTCCGTGGTCGGAATGAAGCAGCTCCTCCGCGCGCTCGGAGAGCGGTTCGCCCAGGAAGTCGTCGTAGCAGGCCTTGACTGCCGGGTTCTCGTGGCTAAAGCGCAGCTCGCTCTGCTCATCGATGATGCGCAGCGTGCAGCCGCGGTCGGCGGAAAGGTTGAACCCTTCGATGATGGGCTGGCCACCGCCACCCACGCAGCCGCCGGGGCAGGCCATGACCTCAACGAAATCGTAGCTCGCCTCGCCGCGCTCGATGGCACGGCAGAGCGCGTCTGCATTGGCAAGGCCGCTCGCCACCGCGATGCGGAGCGTACGGTCGGGCAGCTGGAACTCCTTCTCGCGCCATCCGCGCTCGGGCCCTTCGGAGCGAATCTCATGGAATGCGTCCGCGTCGGGGTTCTCACCGGTCACAAAGTTGTAGGCGGTGCGGAGTGCGGCTTCCATCACGCCGCCCGTCACGCCGAAGATGTGTCCGGCGCCCGTTGCCACGCCGAGCGGGCGGTCGAAGTCCTCTTCTTCCAGAAGGTCCACGTTTACGAAGCGCTGGCGAAGCTGGCGCGTGAGCTCGCGGACCGAGAGCACGGCATCCACGTCCGGACCGGTGCCGGTGGAGTCCATGCCGGGGTAGGCGGCCTCCATCTTCTTGGCGACGCACGGCATATAGGACACAACGAAGATCTTTGCGGGGTCCACGCCGAGGATCTCGGCATAGTACGTCTTGGCGAGCGCGCCGAAGATCTGCTGCGGGCTCTTCGTGGTGGAGAGCTTCTTCGCAAGCTCGGGGTAGCGCGTCTTCGCGAAGCGCACCCAGCCGGGGCAGCATGAGGTGAACATGGGCCCCTCGGCGCCTTCCTTTAGATGCTCGATGAGCTCGCTTGCCTCCTCCATGATGGTCACGTCGGCAGCGAAGTCGGTGTCGAAGACGTAGTCGAAGCCCAGGCGGCGAATCGCCGCGACCATGCGGCCCGGGGTCGGCGGCTTGCCTCCCAAGTCGAGGAGTTCTGCCCAAGAGGAGCGAACGGCGGGCGCCACCTGCGCGATGGTAATCGTGTCGGGGTCAAAGATCGCATCGAAGACGCGCTCGGTGTCGTCGCGTTCATGAAGTGCACCCGTGGGGCAGTTGGCGATGCACTGGCCGCAGAAAGCGCAGTCGTCGGGAGCCACGGCGTCCACGTGCGCGCGGCTTCCGGAGTCCACGAGGTCCCAAACGCCGAGCGCCTGCACCTTCTGGCATGTGGATACGCAGCGCAGGCAGTTCACGCATTTCTCGGGCTCGCGCACGAGCGGGAACCGCGCGTCGATGGGCTTGGTCTCGAAGAACGTGGTATAGGGCACCTCGTGGACGCCCATGCGGTCGGTAAGCGCCTGCAGCTGGCAGGTTCCGTTGCGGAAGCACGTGGGGCAGCGGCGATCGTGCCGCGAAAGGATGAGCTGCAGGTTTGCCACGCGGGCGCGCCGCACGCGCGGCGTGTCGGTGTAGACCACCATGCCATCCGTGACTTCGTTGTTGCACGCGGCCACCAGGTGGTCGATGCCCTCGACCTCCACGAGGCATACGCGGCACGCGCCGATCTCGTTGATCTCGCGCAGGTAGCACAGGGTGGGGATGTCCACGCGGTGCTCACGCGCCACCTCAAGGATCGTGGCGCCCTCTTCGGCTTCGTAGACGTTACCGTCGATCGTGATCTCTACCATGACATCCGTCCTTCCTCATGCAGGATGCCGCAGCCGAAATGGTCGCAGTTGAGGCACCTGAGCGTCTCTTGGCGGATTTCCTGTTCCGACAGGCCGTACTCTACGAGCTCAAAGTCGTGCACGCGCTCCTCGGTGGGGCGCTCGCCGTTCACGGAGCGGCCGCAGGGCACGCGGTCGTCTAGGCGCGGCGTCGGCAGCTTGATGTCGACCGATACGGTGTGGTGGAAGCCGAGGTACGTATCGATGGAACGCGCCGCCTTCTTGCCGTCGGCGATGGCGAGGATCACCGTTGCGGGTCCGCGCATGCAGTCGCCGCCGCTGAAGATGCCCGGATGCTCCGGCACGGCAAGGCTCTCGTCCACATCGAACTGCTTCCAGCTCGTGGGCAGGCCCTCATCGGCGAAGTAGTCGGACTGGATATCCTGGCCGATAGCCACGATGACCACCTGGCAGGGGAATTCATGCGGCTCGCGGTCGGCGGTCACGGGTGCGGGGCGCCCACGTTTTACGGGGCCGATGATCTGGGGTTGCGCCTTGAGCGCGCGAACGCGGCCCTCCGCATCGGTGAGCACCTCGAGCGGGGCCATGAGATCGGCGATCTCGCAGCCATCGGCGATGGTTCCTTCGATTTCCTCGGGTAGCGCTGTCATGTCGGCTACGCGGCGACGGTAGACCACGGTGACCTTCTTTGCCCCGCAGCGCACGGCCGAGCGCGCGGCGTCCATGGCCACGTTGCCGCCGCCCACCACGCAGACCTCGAGGCCCGTGTAATCGGGCGTGTTGCCCAGGCCGATCTCGCGCAGCATCCGCACGGCGGGCACGACGCCCTCGGCGTCTTCCCCGGGCATGCGGAGCTTCTTATCGCCGTGCGCGCCCATGGCGATGTAGACCACGTCGAAGTCGCGCTGGAGCTCTTCGAGGGTGATGCCGGCTGGTCCCACCGGGGTGCTGCAGCGAATCTCGACGCCGGCGGCCTCGATGGAGGCGATTTCGTCGTCGAGGATGTTCTTGGGCAGGCGGTAGTTGGGGATGCCGTAGCGCAGCATGCCGCCTGCCTTCTCGCGCTGCTCGAACGCGACGACCTCGTGGCCCATGCGGGCGAGGTAGTAGCCGCAGGTGAGGCCCGAGGGCCCGGCACCCACGATGGCGATGCGCTTGCCCGTGGCGGGGCCTCGATCGGTCGCGCGCGGGCCGGTCGCGTGGTCTACGGCGTAGCGCTTGATGCCGCGGATGTTCACGGCATCGTCCACCATGGTGCGGCGGCAAGTCTCCTCGCAGGGATGCTCGCATACGTAGGCGCATGCGCTGGGGAAGGGGTTGTCCTTGCGGATGAGCTCCACGGCCTCGTCGTAGCGGCCCGCTGAGGTAAGGGCGATGTAGCCGGGGATGTCCACGTGCGCCGGGCAGCTGACCTCGCACGGCACGCCCTGGCTCGAGCTGCGAAGGCACCCGCCGGTGGCCGCATGGTATTCGAAGTCGTCTCGGAAGGCCTTCACGCTCATGAGCACCTGTTCGGCGGCCTGGTAGCCTACCGCGCAATCGGAGCTCACGCGAATTTGCTCGGCAAGGTCTTCAAGGCGTTCGATCGTGCCCGGATCGGCGGTGCCGCCGATGATCTGCTCGAGCATGTCGGTCATGGCGCCTAGGCCCACGCGGCACGGCGTGCATTTGCCGCAGCTTTGCGCGTGCGCCACGCCCACGAGCGCGCGTGTCATATCGACGGGGCAGGTGCCGCGGGCGTTCGCTCCCAAACGTCGGCTTGTGTTGGAGCACATTTCACCCAACGCGCCGTAGGAGCTGTCGTTCTCAAACAGCATATGCTTATCCCCTCTGTCATGCGGTGCTGGCGATGTATTTTGCACCTAAATACTCACACTACTGTCTCGTGTTCCGTCCCGCAGTCCCCAACCGGACGAACGGTCAAACTGTTCGACAAAGGGTTATTTCTGTTCGCGCCGCGCCGCGCTTTCGGGCAAGATTCGGATACCGCAGGCAAGTTGAAACGCAGACACCCGGTGTCTGCGTTTCACGGCGCGGGCGCAGTTGGATCACTCTGCGAGCAGCTGCATGATGAAAGCCCCGACGCCTGCGTTGTTGTTGGTGCCGCACACGGCGTCGGCTGCGTCCTTCGTCTCGTCCTCGGCATTTGCCACGGCCACTCCGGTGCCCGCCGCTTCGATCATCGGGATGTCGTTGATGTTGTCGCCGAATGCTACGGCGTCTGCGCGCGATATGCCCAGGTACGAGCAGAGCCATGAGAGCGCCTCGCCCTTGGTGGCCCGCGCGTCGGAGATCTCGATGCTATTGGATACCGAGCGCACGACCGAGATATCGGGCACCTGTTGCACCGCCTCGAGCAGCGCGGCGCAATCGGCGGGGTCGTACCAGAAGTAGGAGATGCGCTCGATGTGCTCAAGCGTGGTCATGAACGCTTCGGTCTCCCCATCAAAGGGAGTGCGAATGGAGCGCATGAGTTCAAGCTGGTAGGGGTCGTCCGCGAACTCGGCAAGCCGGTTATACGTCTTGCGATGCTCGAACACGCACCCGTCCGCGAAGAGGTCGAAGGTGACGTCGCGACCTTCGGCAAATTGGAGCAGCATCCGCGTCCGCTCGTGGCCCAGATCGCAGCGGTGTATGGCCTTGCCGGTGGAGAGGTCGGTTACCGTTGCCCCGTTCGCGCTCACGGCATAGCGCGCGGCAGGGTGCTTAAGCAGCACCTTGGGAATGGCGGTAAGGGACCGTCCCGTGCACGGCACGAACTGGGTGCCCGCCTCGTAAATGGCGTCGAGCGCCGCTAGATTGCCCTCTGGTACCTCCTTCCTCGATGTCAAAAACGTACCGTCGAGGTCGGAAAAGAAGATCAAGTTCTGGTGTGGCACGGCTGCCTCGCCCTCGCTTCGCTTGCCTATCGCTCGGAGAGGGGAACGTACTCCGCCTGCTCCATCACAGAATTATAGGCAGGACGGATGATGCGGTTGGCACCATAGATCTCCTCCATGCGATGGGCAGCCCAACCGGCGGTGCGCGCTACGGCAAAGATGGGCGTGTAGAGATCTTCGGGCACGCCGAGCATGTTGTAGATGAAGCCGGTGTAGAGGTCGATGTTCGCGCAGATAGGTTTGGTGGTTCCGCGCACGTCGCGCATGACCTGCGGCGCTAGGCGCTCGATGCGCTCGATGAGCGCGAACTCTTCACCCAATCCTTTCTGCTCCGCGAGCTTGCGCGCGTACTGGCGGCAGATCTTGGCGCGTGGGTCCGAGAGCGTGTAGACGGCATGCCCCATGCCGTAGATGAGGCCGGCGCCGTCGAACGCCTCGCGGTTCAAGATCTTCATGAGGTATCCTGCTACCTCGCCGTCGTCGTCCCAGCGGCGCACGTGCTCGCGGATATCTGCATGCATGGCCATGACCTTGGAGTTGGCGCCGCCGTGGCGCGGGCCCTTGAGCGAGCCGATGGCCGCGGCGTAGGCGGAATAGGCGTCGGTCGCGGAGCTCGAAAGAACGCGGCAGGCGAAGGTCGAGTTGTTGCCGCCGCCGTGCTCGGCGTGGAGCATGAGCATCACATCGAGGAGCATTGCCTCGTCGTGGGTGAAGTTGTCGCCCTCGCGGAGCACCTGCAAGATGGTTTCCGCCATCGAGTAGGACGGGTTGGGCCGAGGGATGTGCGCCCGGCGTCCCTCGAACTCCGCATTGCGCACGCTGTGCGCGATGGCTGCGATGCGCGGCAGGCGGGCGAGGAGCGAGAGCGCCACATCGATCTCGTGCGGGGCGGAGATGTCGTCGGGGGTTTCGTCGAAGGCGTAGAGCATGAGAACGGCTCGCGCGAGTACGTTCATGATGCTCTTGGACTTGGTGGTGAGGGGGAACTCGTTGATGTAATCCATGGGCAGCAGGCGCTGGCTTGCGATGCGCGCGCAGGTGGCATCGAGTTCGTCTTGCCGCGGTAGCTCGCCGGTGAGCAGCAGGAATACGAGTTCCTCATAACCAAAGCGCTGCTCCTGCTGCGCATGGGCAACGAGTTTTTCGATGTTGTATCCGCATATGGTGAGCTTGCCCTCATCTGGGACAAGCGTCCCGTTCTCGCGACGATAGCCATGCACGTCCGAGATCCTCGTAAGGCCGGCGACCACGCCAGACCCGTCCGCATTGCGCAGGCCTCGCTTAACATCGTGGGAGCGGAAGAGCTCCTCGTCGTAGGGCACCATGACGGCGCCGTCATACAGGCGCTTGGTGGCAGGGGAGACCTCGCGGGTCTCGGCGAAGTCGATCGTTGTGCGCTCGGCAATGAGCGGGTGCCTCAGATTGATCTCGGTCATGCTCACGGGCAGCAACCTCCATTCGGGTTCGAGGCGGCGCGACCTAACCGATCGCGCGGGCCGTGGGCGCCGCAGCTCGTGCCCGGGCGCGGCGCTCAGCCTGGCGAAGCGTTCGCTTTACAGGCGGTACATGTAGTTGAAGACGTCCTCGCGCTGGATCTGCACGTTCACCCCGATGCTCTCGCCCGCTTCAGACAGGCGCTCCTGGAGCGTGGTGAAATCGGACGCGGCGGCGGAGATGTCGGCGATCATCGTCATGGTGAAGATGTCTTCGATGATGCTCTGGGTTATATCGCGGATATCGACGTTTTCATCGCCGAGTACGCGCGAGATGCTGGCGACGATACCCGGGCGATTCTTTCCGAGCACGGTGATGACGATGCGGTTGGATGCGTTCTCTGCCATGAGGCGCCTTTCTCTCGCGGGCTCCCCGGCCCGTGGGCGGTGTAGATGCATGGATTCACCTATACCCATTTGCGCAATGGAGCAGCGCGGCGAGCGGCGCGGAACACAGGAGAACCACACCGGCGAAACATGCGGGCAACATGCCGAGTGGTCTGTATCCGGCAGAGGGGCGCCCAGGAGGGCTGCTGCCGAGGGGGGATCCGGGCGGTGGAGCTGCCACCCGGCGGGGCTCGGCGGGTGCCGCGTATCTCCACCGCGACAGATTTGAAGTTATGGATGGATTGAGGGCCCCGTACCGCTCGGCCGCGCTCCGGTTCCCGCAGGTCGGGGGCGCGCCTGGCCGGGCTCCGCGTCGTCCGATCCCGGCAGCCTCGTGTAGGGGAGCGACCGTTCCAGAAACGCGATGCTGCGCTCGTAGTCGCGGGCGAACAGGCATCCATAGAGGGCATCGAGCGCATACTGCACTGCGATATGGCTTGCGAACTGCGTGATGCGATCTTGAAGGTGCTCGCGGTCGCTTACGGTGAGATACACGGTGAGCCCGGGGTGGAGTCGCTGCGCAGCAGCCGTTCCTATGAAGACGACGGGGCAGCCGCGTTCGGCGAGTATCGGCAGGAGGGTGGCGAGCTGTTGGTTGAGCCCCGAGTACGAGATGGCCACCGCGGCGTGGTTGGCCCCTGTGGCCAGGGCGGTTCGCACGAGCCGCTCCGGGCTTTCGTGGCAGGTTGCGTTGCGCCCTGCGGAGAGCAGCCGATCGCAGAACATCTGCGCGGGGTAGAGATTATGCGACTGCGTATAGATGTCGATGCGCGCAGCTTCGTCGAGCACCTCTGCGGCGCGGTCGAGGGCGCTGGGCTCGATGAGCTCTGCGGTATCGCGCAGGGTCGACTCGTACACCGCCCGCAGCTGGGGCATAATCGCCGTGGCGCGTTCTCCTGCGGCGAAGGGGAAGTTGATGTCCACCTCGGCCGGGTCTTCGCGGGCCGCGTCCCGGGCGAGGGCGACCTTGAGCTCCTTGTATCCCTCGAGCCCGAGCTTCTTGCAGAAGCGGTGGATGCTTGCTATCGAGGTGGTGCTCAGGCGTGCGAGTTCTTTGATGCTGAGCCCTTGGAGGCGCTCCCCGAGGGCGAGCACGGTGTTGCCGAGTTGCTGTTCGGTGGGCGTGAAGCCCCGTCCCGTGCGGATGCGTCGCCGTATGTCCATCGTTGCCGCCTTCTGTGATGCATGCCGGTTGAAAATCCAGGGTGCGGCATTCACCTGCAAAATGATTCGTTTCGATACATCAATATCATATAGCTGAATAACTGTGTATCAAAATGTATCAAGCATGGCGTTTCAGTATCGATGAACAGCGAAAAGAAGTTTCTGATTGCTCGTCAGGCGCGACGGAGGTCGCCTGGGGAGGGCATACTGGGAAAGGCAGACGGGCGCCCTGGGAGGCGGGGCCCGCGTTTCGAGCGTTGCGAGAAAGGAACGAGCATGGCGGAGCAGGAAACGCAGACAGTGGAGCAGGAAGCGAAAGCGGCGGAGCAGCGGGCGCAGGAGTTGGGCCAAGACGCGCCGGTGGCGGAGCAGGAAGCGCGGAACACAGCGAGGTTCCCCAAGGGCTTCTTCTGGGGTGGCGCCACCGCAGCCAACCAGTTCGAGGGGGCGTGGAACGTGGACGGCCGTGGCCCGAGCGTCGACGACCACTTCCTCGGCGGTTCCGTCGATACCCCGCGCGAGATCACCATCGATATCGACCCTGATCGTTTTTACCCCAATCACGACGGCATCGACTTCTACCATCACTACGAGGAGGATATCGCGCTCTTCGCCGAGATGGGCTTTACGATGTTCCGCATGTCCATCTCGTGGTCCCGCATCTTCCCGAACGGCGACGACGCCGAACCCAACGAGGCCGGCCTCGCGTTCTACGATCGCGTCTTCGATTGCTTGCGCGAGCACGACATCGAGCCGCTCGTGACGCTTTCCCATTACGAGATGCCCTACAGCCTGGTAGAGCGCTACAACGGCTGGGAGAGCCGCGAGCTCATCGCCATCTTCGAGCGCTACTGCGCTACCGTGTTCGAGCGCTACCAGGACAAGGTGCGCTACTGGATTACGTTCAACGAGATCAACTGCGGCACCTCCGCCATGGGCGCGCTCTTCGAGACGAGCATGATCCGCGGTTACGAGGGCCCTGCGTCCGGTGTGATCGTGACCCCGCAGCAGTGCTACCAGGCGCTCCACCACCAGTTCGTGGCGAGCGGCCGTGTGGTGCGCCTCGCCCACGAGAAGTACCCGCAGTTCAAGGTCAGTAACATGGACTGCTTCATCCTCTCGTACCCTGCCACCTGCGATCCGGCGGACGTGCTCGCCAACGACCTCGAGATGAACCGCATGAACTGGTACTGCTCCGACGTGCAGGTGCGCGGCGCCTACCCCTTCTATGCGCAGCGCTACTGGCGCGAGAACGGCATCGAGCTGGATATCCAGCCCGGCGACCTCGATGACATCGCTGCCGGCAAGGTCGACTTCTACACCTTCAGCTACTATATGAGCGGCACCGTGGGCACGCGCGGCGTCGAGCAGATGCAGGGCAACATGGCCATGGGCGGCAAGAACCCCTACCTGAAGAGCACCGACTGGGGCTGGCAGATCGATCCGACCGGTCTGCGAGTGGCGCTCAACCAGATCTACGCGCGCTACGAGATCCCGCTCATGGTGGTAGAGAACGGCATGGGCGCGTTCGACACGGTCGAGGAGGACGGCTCCATCCACGACACGTACCGCATCGATTACCTCAAGCAGCATGTGGACGCCATGGCCGAGGCTATCGCGGACGGCGTGGACCTCATCGGCTACACCTGGTGGGGCCCGATCGACCTGGTTTCTGCCGGTACAGGCGAGATGCGCAAGCGTTACGGATTCATCTACGTTGACAAGCACGATGACGGCACGGGCGATTACAGCCGCCGCCGCAAGGACAGCTTCTTCGCCTACCAAAAGATCATCAAGACGAACGGCGCTGAGTGAGCTATTTTGGTGAGCTATTTTGGGACGGGTTTGTTTTGACTCATCATGCGCCAGCGTCCTGAGACTTCTAGATGAGAAGGCGAGGGCTGCGCTCCCGGTGCGCCGCCCTCGCCTCGAGGGGTGGCGTTGCCGGTGGAACCACCCGGCTCCACTATAGCGGTGCCCCTGCCCCGATGGGTGAGTTGAAAGGCAATTGTAAAGAGGCGCATATATAGCTATAGGGGTGGCGCCGCATGCCTCGAAGCGTTGGGCGGCAGCTCTCTTCTCGCGGCAGGTGGAAAGGATGCTCCATGGCCGATTGCAAGATCATTTTTCTCGACGTCGATGGAACCATCACGGACTACGAGAACAACGTCCCGCCCTCGGCGGTTCGCGCGATTCGGCTGGCTCGCGCCCGCGGCCACCGCGTCTATATGTGCACGGGCCGCAGCAAGGCCGAGAATCCGCCGGAAATCTGGGCAATCGGCTTCGACGGCATGATCGGCGGCAACGGTTCGTACGTCGAGGACGCAGGCCGGGTTGTGATGCACCAGCTCATCACATTCGGCCAGTGCAAGCGTATCGTGGACTGGCTGCACGGCCGCGGCCTTGAGTTCTACCTCGAGAGCAACAACGGTCTGTTTGCGAGCGAGCACTTCCGGGAGGCGGCGCGGCCCGTACTGCGCCAGTATAAGCTGGGCAAGGGGGCTACCCCCGAGGAGGTCGATGGGCTCGAGGTCGCCGACGTCCTTCACGGCATCGTGTATGGTGCCGAGCTCTACCGCGACGACCTCAACAAAGTGAGTTTCATTTTGTCGAGTTATCAGGACCATCTTGATTCTGCCGAGGAGTTCCCCGACCTCAAAGCGGGCACATGGGGCGGCAAGGGCGAGCATGCGCTGTTCGGCGACCTTGGGGTTAGGGGCATCGATAAGGCCCATGCCGTGCGCGTGCTCGTGGAGCACCTCGGTGCTGATCTGGCCGACACCATCGCCATGGGCGACGCCAAGGTGGACATCCCCATGTTCGAGGCGTGCGCCCAGAGCGTCTGCATGGGCTCCGGCGGCATGGAGGCCAAGGAGGCCGCTGATTGGGTTACAACCGATGTGGACGACGACGGCCTCTGGAACGCCTTCGTGCATCTAGGGCTCATCGACCAGGAGTAAGCTTCCTCCTGCGCGGCGCTCGTGACGCTGCGGCCGCGGCATCCGAGGCGCGTTGGCCGAGGCTTCGGGACGCCCTAGCTGAGGCATCCGAGGCGCTTCGGCCGAGGTTCCGAGACGTCCCGCCCCTTCGTGGCCATGCGCGGGACAAAACTCCCGTCAAAGGATCGAATTTTATGGCTCGGGCGGAGTAGCCCATACAACGACACTTCTCCTACCTGCGGTTTTAATTTTGTTTGAACCGGGTATATCCGGGCGGCCCTCGAAAATTCGCGCCTTTGACGAGAGTTTTACTGCGCTAGGCAAGTGGTCCGTTGTTTCTGGGCTTCGCCGTCGTTTCCATGGGCTCCGCCGCCGCGCGCGATTGGCATTTCGTTTGGGAAGGACCTGGGCAAGGAGGCGCTTCGCCGGGTGCGATGATGGTCATTCCGGTCGCGGGCTAAGATCCCGTAAGGCCGGGTGCACGTTGCGGCAGGCGTTCTCCTGGAGCATGATGCTTTTATGACTTCGCCTAGCTTTCGCGCAGGTGTGCTATCCTATCGCAGTTGTTCTGTCTTGGTCGGAAACCAAGACGCCTTATGCCCTGGTCGGTAACCAGGACGAGATCGTAAGGAGTCCCTGCATGAAACCTGGAATCCATCCCGAGTACATGGAGTGCACGGTCCGTTGCTCTTGCGGCAACACCTTCGTGACCCGCGCCACCGTCCCCGAGATTCGCGTCGAGCTCTGCAATGAGTGCCACCCGTTCTACACGGGCCAGCAGAAGTTCGTTGACACCGGTGGACGCGTCCAGCGCTTCGCCGACAAGTTCGGCGGTGCCGCTCAGGCTGCGCTCGAGCGCGAGGCCGCCAAGAAGGCTGAGCGTCAGAAGGCCGCCGAGGAGGCCGCCGCCAAGAAGGCCGCCGAGCGCGAGGCCAAGGCTGCCGAGAAGGCCAAGCGTGCTGCCAAGTACGCCGCCGAGGCCGCCAAGAAGGCTGAGGAGGAGGCCGCTCAGGCTCCCGCCGAGACCGAGGTCCCCGCTGCTGAGGCTGAGACCGAGGCTGCTGCTGAGTAGCACCTGCTACGCGCACAGAGGGAAGAACGACCCGCATCGGAATCCGGTGCGGGTCGTTTTTTTGTTGCATGCGCCTCGCCATGTGAGTGTTGTCGCTTGCTTGGCGCGCGCCGCACGCCTTTGGACGAGCTTTGGATGTTCGAAGCGTTGTCGGGCGAGATTCGGGCGCCCGGGGAAATATGACGCCTGGGGCGTTGTCGGGCGAGGTTCGGACATCTGGGGCGTATTTGGGCGATATTTCGCCGCATAGGGCCCGCGCTATGACGGAATCTCGCCCAACGATGCCTCGGGCATCCGAAAGCTGCCCAACAATCACGAGGATCGAGGCGCGCTTGATTTGGGTGCCTTGATAAAGGCTCGCCTAATTCATGGCCACTTGAATAATGGTCTGCCCGATTACTTGAATAATGGCCTGCCCGGTTGAAAGGTAGCGGCCTACCTTATTGAAAGTCCGTCTGGATAAAGACCGTTAGATTCAGTGGGCGAAAACCCGTCATGCAGCGTTCTGGCAAGGTTTTATTTCTTTGGCGACCTATGCCTTAGGCTGGCGCTGCTTGCCGGTGAAGCGCGCAACGTCGATGCGCCACACCGCCGTGCGGTCGAGCACGCCCGGGCCGAGCGCTTGCGGTGCGCCGGGAGCCATGTGCTCCATGATGCGCGTGAGGCCGTAGACCTTGTCTTCGCCGCTAGCGATGGGGTAGATGCGCCCCGTCCCCATGATGCTCCGGTACGCAAAGGAGTACGAGCACGCGTACGGCCCAGTGATGACGCCATCTTCGCAGTCCATCTCGATCGCGGCGTCGACCCCGGCGTTTCCGTTTGCCCTAAATGCTGCGGCCTTGCGCCCCTCGCCGGCTGAATGCAGCCAAAGCGTTAGGCGGGGAGTGCCGGATTCGTCCAGTTCCCAGTCGTAGCCAAAGCTCATAGGAACGATGAACATCCCCTCTTCGTCAACGGCGCCGACGCGCACTGTCTGGCAGCTATCGACGATTGCCCGCAGCGCATTCGCCTCGCGTACCTCGCGTTTCGCCAGTCTCATGTTCAACGTGAGCCCCCTAGCATGGTTGACGTAATTACTTGACGCAACCAATCATATAGCGAGGCTTGTATGGGCATTCGTTCGGCTGCGATTTTATAAATTCTCGCCCTCATGGCCAATTTAGTACGGTTAGTGGTGCTTGGGAGCACCTAGCGCTGCTGAAGAGCGTTGTGGAGTGGTCCAGGCAGGGTGCCTTTTGCCCGATTATCGATGGCAATCATGAATAAGCCCCCAAAATGAGGTTTAGCTGGGCGTGCGCCGCTTCTTAACTACCACCAATCATATTAAATTGACCATGAGAGTAAACTGCTGTGCTTCCTAACGGCGCGGGCACGTTCGTCGCGAAGCCGCTGCCTGCTCGTTGTCGATATGCGTATTCTCTGCTTGCAAGATGTGCGTGCGAGTCGGAACTGCCCGAGTTGCAGGCAAGCAGCCGAGACATGGCCCCGGGAGCCCATTCACCGTGGTTTCTCCGTGGGATGCGCGCGCCGTGTGTATCGTCCGCGCGCCAAAGGGATAGAGTTAAGCAGTCTGAGTATGTCCATCGGGGGCGGTTCTGGGGCGCGGCGGGTGTCGCGCGGCGCGAACTGCCTCCTGTGAAAAGGGAACCACATGGGATTCGTCTCAAAACTCCTTTCAATCGGCTCCGATAAGGAGCTCAAGCGCTATCAGAAGGTCGTCGAGAAGATCAACGGCCTCGAGCCCACCTACGAGAAGATGGACGACGAGGAGCTCGCCCACCAGACCGAGCTCTTCCGCGAGCGCTATGCGAACGGCGAGTCGCTCGACAGCATGCTGCCCGAGGCGTTTGCCGTGGTTCGTGAGGCGTCTAAGCGCACCATCGGCCTCCGCCACTTCGATGTGCAGCTCATCGGCGGCATGACGCTCCATGATGGCCAGATTGCAGAGATGAAGACCGGTGAAGGCAAGACGCTCGTCTCAACGCTCGCCGGCTATCTCAACGCGATTTCCGGCAAGGGCGTGCACATCGTCACCGTGAACGATTACCTCGCCAAACGCGACTCTGAGTGGATGGGCCAGATCTACCGCTTCCTCGGCATGAAGGTCGGCCTTTTGCAGAACGGCATGCCGCTCATGCAGAAGCGTCCTGCCTACGAGGCAGATGTCACGTACGGCACCAACTCGGAGTTCGGCTTCGATTACCTTCGTGACAACATGGTGCTTCGCGCTTCGCAGCGCGTGCAGCGCGGCCATGCCTTTGCCATCGTGGACGAGGTCGACTCGATTCTTATCGACGAGGCGCGCACCCCGCTCATCATCTCCGGCGCCGGCACCAAGTCGGCGAGCACCTACAAGGACTTCGCCCGCGCGGTCCGCGGCCTCAAGCGCGCCCCCGAGGTCGAGCGCGATCCGCTCTCTACCGAGCCCGCCCCCGAGCCCGACGGCGATTTCGTGATGGACGAGGCCAAGCACACCATCGCAGCAACCGAGCAGGGCTTGAAGAAGATCGAGAAGCGCCTTGGCATCGACGACATCTACGCCGACCTTTCCGGCCAGCTCGTGAACCACCTGCAGCAGGCGCTCAAGGCCCAGTACATGTTCCACCGCGACAAGCAGTACGTGGTCACGAACGGCGAGGTCAAGATCGTCGACGAGTTCACGGGCCGCATTATGGAAGGCCGCCGCTATTCCGATGGCCTCCACCAGGCCATCGAGGCCAAAGAAGGCGTGCTCGTGCGCGAGGAGAACCAGACGCTCGCCACGATCACCCTGCAGAATTACTTCCGCCTCTACGATAAGCTTGCCGGCATGACCGGTACCGCCATCACCGAGGATGCCGAGTTCCGCGAGATCTACAACCTGCCCGTGCAGGTCATTCCGCCCAACAAGCCGGTGGTCCGTAAAGACCATGACGACCTCGTGTACCGCACGATCGATGCCAAGTATCGCGCCGTCGCCGACGAGGTTGCCGAGCGCCATGCCGAAGGCCAGCCGGTGCTCGTGGGCACCGTCTCCATCGAGAGCTCCGAGCGCTTGTCGCGCCTGCTCAACAAGCGCGGGATCAAGCACGAGGTCCTGAACGCAAAGTTCCACGAGCGCGAGGCGCACATCGTTGCGCAGGCCGGCCGCTTGGGCGCTGTGACCATCGCAACGAACATGGCAGGCCGTGGTACGGACATCCTGCTCGGCGGCAACCCCGAGGAGCTCGCGAACGAGATGGTCGAGGCAAAGGGGCTCGACCCCGAGGCCGAGGGCTACGAGGAGCTTCGGGCGGCAGCCTATGAGGAGGCGCTCAAGCAGGCCCGCGAGACGTGCGCCCGCGAGCGCGAGCAAGTGCTTGCGGCGGGCGGCCTCACCGTAATCGGCACCGAGCGGCACGAGAGCCGCCGTATCGACAACCAGCTCCGCGGCCGCGCCGGCCGTCAGGGAGATCCCGGTGAGACGCAGTTCTACCTCTCGCTCGAGGACGACCTCATGCGGCTCTTTGGCGGCGACAAGATGGACCGCATCTCGAACCTCATGTCGTCGGCCGATATGGACGACCTGCCCATCCAGCACAAGTTCATCTCTAAGGCCGTCGAGGGCGCGCAGCGCAAGGTCGAGAACATCAACTTCTCCATGCGTAAGAACGTGCTCGAGTACGACGACGTCATGAACAAGCAGCGCCAGGTCATCTACGCCGAGCGTAACAAGGTGCTCGACGGCAAAGACCTCGCCGGGCACATCACCGACGTCATGGCCGATACCGTGGAGCGTTGCGTCGCCGAGTTCTGCCCCAAGGACTCCAAGAAGGGCGAGCGCGATTTCGAGGGCCTGCATAAGTGGATCGTCGAGCTCACCGGCCGCACGGATGCGCCGCAGATCGATGACGAGGACGCGAGCTTCAGCGCGATCAACGAGCAGGTGCTCGCCTATGTCAAGGATTGCTACGACCAGAAGGCCGAGCGTGTGGGCGAGGAGCTCATGCGCGAGCTCAACACGCAGGTCATGCTCCGCGTGATCGATACGCGCTGGATGAGCTACCTGCAGGAGATGGACTACCTCAAGCAGGGCATCGGGCTCCGCGGCTTCGGCCAGCGCGACCCGCTCGTGGAGTACAAGAGCGAGGCGTTCCGCGCGTTCCAGACGCTCGTGGACACCATGTACGAGGACTACCTGCGCACCATCCTGCGCATCGAGGTCAAGCAGGCCCCGCGCGCCGCGCAGCAGGCGGCCGAGGAGCCCGCGGAGCTCTCGGGCGCGACGTACTCCGGCCCCGCCGACGTGGATGGCGAGGGCGGTTCCTCGACCATTCGTCGCGAGGCCGCCGCACAGGCTGCCAACGCCGCCGGCCGCGCGCCCGCGCCTGCGCAGGGTACGGTCAAGACCTACGTCAAGGCCGAGAGCGGCGACCCGTATGCCAACGTGGGGCGCAACGACCCCTGCCCCTGCGGTAGCGGCAAGAAGTTCAAGAACTGCCACGGTAGGAACCGCTAATGGCCGAGGAGAGCATCACGGCCGAGGCGCTCGACGCCTTGGCGGCGCGCCTCGATGAGGTTGAGGTCTATCTGCATCTGGACGAGAAACGCGAGCGTGCGGCGGAGCTCGAGCGCCAGAGCGCCCAGCCGGGCTTCTGGGACGATGCTGAGCATGCGCGCGCAGTCATGGCCGAGCTCTCGGCGGCGCGCGACGATGTGAAGGCCGTCGAGGATGCCCGCTCGGAGCTTGCCGACGCGCGCGCCGCGCTTGAGCTCGCCGGCGAGATGGGGGACGACCCCGAGGCGGCCGGCTTGGTGGCCGAGGCGGCGTCCACGGCCGAGGTCCTCGGCCGCTCCATCGATCAGCTGGAGCTGACGAGTTGGTTTACCGGAGAGTTCGACCACGGCGACGCCATCGTGACCATCAAGCCCGGCCAGGGTGGCTTGGAGGCCCAGGACTGGACCTTCATGCTGTTCAAGATGTATATGAAGTACTGTGCGCGCCACGGCTGGAAGGTCACGGTCAACGACTGTCCGGCGGCCGAGCAGATTGGCATCGACCGTGCGACCTTCACCGTGGAGGGCAGGGACGCGTTCGGGATGCTCCGCGCCGAGGCCGGCGTGCACCGCTTGGTGCGCATCAGCCCCACGGATGCTAAGAAGCGCCGCCAGACCACGTTCGCGGGCGTGGAGGTCATCCCCGTGCTACCCGACGACATTGACATCGAGATTGCGCCCGACGATATCCGCGTGGATGTGTACCACGCGAGCGGCCCCGGCGGCCAGGGCGTGAACACGACGGATTCCGCCGTGCGCGTGACGCACCTGCCTACGGGCATCGTCGTGACCTGCCAGAACGAGCGCTCGCAGATCCAGAACAAGGCCGCGTGCATGCAGATCTTGAAGGCGCGCCTGTACGAGCTGGAACTGCAGAAGCGCGAGGACAAACTCGACGAGATCCGCGGTCCCAAGACCGAGATCGGCTTCGGCAACCAGATCCGCAGCTACGTGCTCTACCCGTACCAGATGGTCAAGGACCTCCGCACCGGCGTGGAGACCGGCAACGTCGACGCCGTGCTGGAGGAGGGCGACCTGGACCCGTTCATCATCGGCTACCACCGTTGGGCCACGAGCGCCGAATGAGACAAAGGTGCCAGGCACATTTGTCTCATTGACCCATTTTGGGACGGGGTCATTTTGTCCTGCGCGTTTTGTGTTGCACTTCGTTTGACAGTGAAATCAACCCCGCAACAAAGAAGTGGCATCCGGAAATTTTCTTTCCGGATGCCGTGGCTCGACGCATCGGCTTATGCTGTGCAGAGGAACTTAATAATCTACTCTGCTACAGAATAAAATAAGGACATAAAGTACAGAATGAATAGAGCTGAAGCGGCTGCTGCAATAACGCGATGTCTCGTTCTATATGCTTGGTGGATAATTCCTCCGAAAAAGATCATGCTCGATAGTGAAAGAAGAATTCGTACCACACTACTAGGCAGGTCGAGGAAAATATCTAGCGTTGCGATTATCATGAGGCAAACTGATGAAACGACAACAATTGGGTCTAGGTCCCATTTTTGTTTCATTAAACGTCCCATCATTAGAATAGGCAATTAAAGAGCCTATAGGCTGCTTGGGCCGTAGCGAATAAGGCCCCACCTGCGCCTGTTGAAATGTACCCAGCAATTACGCTTGCAGTCCCATTAACGTATAGTTCGTTCAGGCACTTCCTCTCCTTTGCGTTGAGCTGGACCTTATGGGGGACCGGCCTATTGTTTTTAAAGCCGTGCGAGTTACACCAAGCTTTTGAATATGAATCGGTGCAGCGACCGCGTTCAAAAGGAGTGATTTCGTAGCTCTCGTCGTACGAATCGCCCACATACACTTGGCTGTCTTCTGACTGTATCGCGTCGTCTGCTTGAATCGCGTAGGCATTGGTAACGCACAACGAGCCAATAATAAGTTCGATGCAAATAATTGCAGTGAGACCTTTCGAAAGCTTGTTCATGCTGCTCCTTCCAAGATACGACGATGGTGTTCATCCGGGCTGTATTCACCTCCTCGCGGATGACTTATTAGCTGTTGTTGGATACATATTCTTTGATTAGGTCGAGTGATGCCTGTTCGCCTTCTGATGAACCTATGACGCGACCTTGGCCGTCAATAACGAGGACGGTCGGGACGTGCTCTAGGCCATATGCGTTATAGACACTTTTATCTTGGTCGAGATATATCGGGAATTCACCACGATGATTCTCTACATCAGAGATGAGCGTATCTTCCGAAACGGTAAATAGGTTCTTGGCTATGGTCTCGTAGTCATCTGCCTTCACTATCTGATCAAGCAGCGATTCACAGTGCGGACACCACGAGCCCCAGAATATCAGAAGGTTTTCTCCGTCTCGATTGAGCATATCGAAGTACCGCTGCCCACCTCCGAGATTAAAGTTAATTGCATTCTTGATTGGAAGTGATTGATGAGAATACGCCTTATGATGTTCGCTTGAAATGGGTTCCAATGTGGTTAAAACAAGAATGGCTAAGACGCCGAACAGAAGGAGGACCGATAAGAGAGCTTTCCTATGCTTCATTTTCACCATCTCCTAGTCAAAGTATAAATTTAATAGTAAGAAAATAAAATAAGATATTAAAAAATATATGAAAACTTATCTCTGAGTAATATGCATGATGCTTCATTTGGTGACGTGCGAAAACAGCGAGCGATTACAATTGGGATAAAGATAAGATTCACATCTATTTTGTATAAGAGATACAATGTAATAGGCAAATTTATTTATAGGGGGCATTATGTCAATGAGGCTCTCAAAAAATGTCGTTCGCTTTCGTCTTGGGCAGGTGCCTGCGGTCGGGAACGTCGAAACGGGAGCCATTGTCGGTCTGAGCGGCAGCGGCGCAGCATTGTGCGATGCCATGGCGGCGCACGACGTTCCCGAGGAGGACGTGCCTGCAGATTGTGCCGAGCTCGTTGCCTACATGAAGCAGCACGGCTTCATTGAAGCTGGGACGGACGAGGGCGCAGTGCACCTCGGTCGGGCACGGCTTCGCTCGGCCTATCTCCACGTGACCAATCGGTGCAATCTTTCATGTGTTGGGTGCTACTCAAGGGATGAAGGACGCAACCGTGATGAGGATCCGACGTTTGACCAGCTGGCGCATGCCGTCGATGTGCTAGTTGAGCTTGGTGTCGAGCAGTTGATTGTCTCGGGCGGTGAGCCGTTCCTACGAGAGGATCTTGCCGAGCTTGCTGCGCATGCCAAACAGGGCGGAATTGCCACGGTTATCATCCTTACCAACGGCATGCTTTGCACCGACGAACGTATCGCCCCGCTTGCAGGCAAGGTAGACACCATTTCCGTCTCGTTTGATGGGCCGCCGTCGCAGAGCCCGTCCTATATTCGCGGCAAGCAGCTCTTTGACCGGCTGGTCGAGGTGATCAAACGCATCAAGGGTGCCGGCATTCAAGCGCATATTCTTCCAACGATTCATGCCAAGAACATAGACGACGTCCCGGCATACCTTGAGCTGGGTAAACAGCTCGGCGCTACCGTGGGCTTCAGCTTGCTGAGCGGACTTACCGGCACACTCGGCGACCTTGCACCGAGCGATGACGATTTCGTGCGCCTTGCCGAGGTCATGCAGGCGGCAGGGGCAACGGCGGGTGTTGACAGCGTCTTCCTTGATGGCGCGCAGCCAACCCTTCAAGCCTGTGCGTGCTGCGGAGCAGGCAAAACGGGTGTGAGCGTTGCCGCCGATGGCTCGGTGTATCCGTGTCACATGCTGCGCTATGCTCCATTTCTCTTGGGTAGTGCGTTTGAGGATTCAGCCGATACGTTGCGCGATTCGCTCGCTCGGTTTGCTTTGCCCACTGTCGACGAGCTCGACGGCTGCAAGGACTGTAACAAGCGCTATCTATGCGGAGGTGGTTGTAGAGCACGAGCTTATATGGAATATGGTCGCGCAGATTGCCGCGACCCATACTGTGCGTACAACAAGCGGTCGATTGAGGATGCCGTGAGCTTCGTGCTTGCGGCAATGGCGTGAAAGGAGTTTTCTAATGCTGTTTGCGATTGAGGTGCAGAGCAAAAGGCCATGCAGAATAATCGGAGGTATCAGGATCGGCTTTTAGCTTCTTATTGGATGAAGCTACATGAGGAGCAATTATGCTGGACTTGGCGAAACAGGCATCGAAGCTAATTAGGCTGCTGATAGTGCTTTGTTGCGTGCTCACTTTTGGCTGTCTCATCAACTTAATCTTTGACGTGAGCGACATGTTGTCCATCGGCTTCCCATCTAATCTTGAAGCTTCTGGTAATGTGTGGTGCTATCTGATTATTACGTTTTGCAGCGATGTTCTTGATGCCGTTGTCCTCGTCGTTTTCATTTCGTTTGCTCTGGTCGTGGCACGGAAGGGCGAGATCTTTAGCAAAGGACAAACCTATAGGCTTCTTGTCATTGCGATTCTCATGCTCGTGCAGGTAGCGCTTGGGCTGCTTGTCCCAAGCATCTCCCTGTCGAGCTTTCAAGGCTACGAAGCGGGAGCTGCGGTTGGTCCAACGCTCGACCTGCGCCAACTCTCCACGTCAATCATGTTCTTCATCTTTGCCGCCATTTCTGAATACGGCAGAATCTTACAGGAAGACTCGGATAACATTCTGTAAAATGACGCTAACGTTTTATGACGTACTAGAAAGGGGGACATCATGCCCATCGTTATGCGACTCGATCGCGTGATGGCGGACCGCAAGATGTCCTCCATCGAGCTGGCAGAGAAGGTTGGCATCTCTCCGGTGAATATCTCGCGTATCAAGACCGGTCGTCTCAAGGGCATCCGCTTCTCGACGCTTGAAGCCATGTGCAAGGCGCTCCGCTGCAAGCCTGGTGACATCATCGACTGGATGGACGAGGACGAGTACATCGCCGCGTTCGGCAAATTACCTGACGAGCCATAATCTCGCTCTTTGAATGCCGTTTTTTCCCAGTGAAATAGACGTTGCCAGCACAGGCGAGTCGATTTTGCCATCGTTAGTACGATGCTTGTTAGATTAATAAAGTGATAGTCGTGTCCTTTATGGGGTTTACCATCCGCATGCAAAATGCAGGTGGAGATGGGCTGTTGTTATGTCAAGTGAAAAGATGGCTTTTACGTACCCAGTAAAAGGGTGCTGAAATCCATGGTATTCCAGCGGATTCTTGTCTCAGGTGGCTTAGCTGCACCGTTGTCAATTGTTTTTAAAAACTAGAAAACAAATGTAAAATAATGTGAAAGTAATATTTTATATTATCTAATAAATATGCTAGACTCTTTTTGTCAAGCATGGCCATGCAGGTTCATATGATGTTGTAACTAAGGAGGGTGTTTAATGAGCAGGCTATTCACGCGCATAAAAGGATGCCCAAGGAAGTTGCTGTGCTCTGTCCTTGCCTGCCTAACGCTTTTTTCGGCATTAGCGGTGCCCGCTCAGGCAAAAGTACTATTTAGTTACGATGGTACAGGAATATGGAGCCGTCCATCAGTTCGCACTGCATACGTCAATAATAAGACCTGCAAGGTTAACCATACTCAAAAGCGTAAGATTACCGGCAATAATTACCAGCAGATGACGGTGTATATTCAGAGAGATGCGGGCTTTGGCAACTGGACAAACGTTGGATCAAAAACGTTTAAAAACGATGCCACTGGTTCATTTTCAACGTATTGCAGTACCGGTACGTACAGGTTGTATTTCTATTCAGGGAGTGGATACAACAAGTTCAATATCAAGGGCACGTTTAGTAGTAATTAGGCTTTGACGAAGGCCGCCTCGTATCGTGCGAGGCGGCCGTATAGGTGACAACATGAACAATAAAACAAAGCGAGTCATTCGCCTCATCGTTGCGCTCACGGCGGGTGTCGCAGTGTTTTTCGGTGTGCTGCTGCTTCTGAACACGCAGGCGTATTCCGGCATGATTGGGCTGTTGGGCCCGGGCGTGCTCTCGAGTTCGATGCCGATGATGCTCGTGTCGCTCCTCTTCGCGGTGTTCGCAGCGGCCCTTGTTTACCAGACGCTGAATAACAGGGTGTATCTTGCGTTTACGCGCGTTGCGTTCGGTGTCTACCTCGCAGGTCTGCTCTTTGCGATTCTGGGCAAGAGCGTGGGCATCCGGGGCATTAATCTTAACCTCGCCGATGTTGTTGCCACGGTTCAGGTATATCCCGGTATGCTTCTGCTCAACATCGCGCTGTTCATGCCGCTGGGTTGGTATCTTTGCCGTCGCTTTGGGTCGATCGCGCGGGCTGCACTCGTGGCCCTTGCTGTCTCTTTTGTGCTCGAGGCGCTGCAGTACGTATTCGTGCTCGGGCTCACGGACATCGTTGATGTGTGCGCCAACGCCTTGGGCGGGTGTATGGGCGGCCTTGCGTGGGCGTGTGCTGAGCCATTTTTGCATGTGGAAAGTGATGAGCGCTATGGTCAATGCTATGCCTTTAGCGTGCCGCAGGCGGTGGGCCGCCGGGCGAAGCGCTCTGCGGTAGGTTTGGGAGCAGTGGTTGTAGCGCTTACCGCGTTCTGCTCCCTTGCTGCTGCCGCGAGCCCGTCGGTCGACCAGTCCTCCAACAACCAGATACTTGTTGATGAAAACGCGGATCCGGCATTGGTTGCGCTTGCTCAAGAACTCGACACCGGCACGGATTTATCGGCCTCAACACCGTTTGCCGTATCGGGCGTCTTGGTGCAAGACGAGCGTTGGGAAACCGAAGGCGGCATCACGTTTACGACGTTGGTTGTGGTGAGCGAGCAGCCCGATGCGACGGTGCCGAGCGTTCGCGTTGGTACGAGCTATCCCATCATGGTGGGGCCATCGGCGACGCTTTCATTCGGCGGCGAGCAAGTTGACGAAGACGGGTTGTACAAGGCGTTCATGGACGGCGGCATGCTGAGCGTTTCCTGCGAGCTTGTGCCCTATGGCGGGTGCTTTGTTGCGACGAAGGTCGACGCCGCACCATGCGAGAATCCCGACCCCGACGCGCCACTCGCGTACTTCAACTTCAACATCTATTCCGACCTTTACTTGGGTGATATCGAGCGCCCAACGTTTATGACGTGGTCTGATGACCAAAAGCGCGTTGAACTGCATGGACATGTGGGTTCGACGATGGAGGCCGAAGGTTCAGAGTGCTATGCGACCATCTGCGGGCTCAACGAGGTGGACGGGGTGCCCGTTCTGCATGCCGTGAACGCGTCATACGACCTGCCGCCTTCGGAGGATGGCGAGCCGAACGATCCCGAGACATATCGCGCCGTGCTTGGAGATGACGGTGCATTACACCTTGTGGGCGAGTAGGGCGCGCCCTTTCTGCGCCGTTTGTGTTAGCTCGTTCCACTTTTGGGAATATCTTTCCGGCTTCATCCGGAAAGATAAGTTTGCATTGAGAGAAACCGCAGGATTGCGGCGACTGCAAGGATGCTGTCGGACGGCAAGCGAAATAGATGTTCCCAAAAGTGGAACGAATGCACTCGGCCGCCCTTCTTGGTCCACGACATTGCGGCATCCGTGTGAACGAACGGTTGACGTGCTACCATAGCCAGCGGAAAACTCAACGTCATGCGCCTGTTAGGGTACGGCGGTGCGAGGCGGCCCGGTTGGTCCGCGCGCGCCGTGCGCAGAAAGGAACGGGCCCATGGCCTCTCGGGTGAATATCTCGCGCGTCAACCTTACCGAACTCATTCGCTCGCGCTTCGTGCGCGACCTGCCCCTCGTCGTGGCGGGCTGCGCCATCGCTGCGCTCGCGGTAGACATCTTCATGGTGCCCAACGGCCTCGCTGCGGGCGGTCTCACCGGTCTTGCCACCATCCTCTCCGAGCTTGCGCGCCGCAACGGCTTCTACCTGCCCGTTGGTCTACAGACCATCGTCTTCAATATCGTATTGCTGCTCTTCGTGATGCGCACGGGCGGCGTACGCTATGCGGTGCGCACCATCACGGGCTTCGTGCTCTTCGGCTTCTTTACCGACCTCTTCGTGCCCCTGGCCGAGACCTTCGCCGACGCGGCGAACGACCTCATGCTCTCCGCGCTGTGGGGAGGCATCATCTCGGGGCTTGGCTATGGCCTCGTGTTCCGCGCCGGCACCAACACAGGCGGCTCGGATACCATCGCACAGATCATCTCGCGCAAGACATCGCTGCCCGTGGGCGCGACGGTCATGGTGATCGACGTGGCGGTGTGCGCGGCCTCGGCGCCGGTGTTTTCGCTCATCCAGGCGTTGTATGCAGCGCTTTCTATGGTGCTTTCCGGCTACGTGATCGATGCGGTGGTCGATGGCGGCAACCGCCAGCGTGCGGCCTTCATCGTGTCGGACGAGTGGGAGAACATCAAGGGGGCGATTTTTACGACGATGGACCGCGGCTGCACCGAGCTCATGGCGCGCGGCGGGTATACCGGAACCGAGCGACCGGTCATCCTGCTTATCATGAGCAAGAGCGAGATCCCCATCATCAAGACCATCGTGCATGAGTACGACCCCAACGCCATCATCATGATCACCGACGTGAGCGAAGCCATCGGTTACGGTTTCAAGGATTTTTCTGCGTAGCGCGGCAGGGTCCGGCGTCCGCTGAGCGTCCCGCCGCGTCGTCGATGGGGCGTAATATGCAATCTGGCGGCATTAATATGCATGGATTGGTTTCCTACTGACGCGGCTCATATTAATTCGATCCTTTGAGGCTAGTTTTTTCAAAAGAGAGAACGCAATCTACCTGCAGTAATAATGTAATTCTGCAGGTAGATGATGCGAACAAAACTCGTGCCAAAGGATCGGATTTCGTCAGGCCCCCAAAGTAGATGGGTAAACCCCATGCATGCGAAGCTGCGTCTGGCCCGTCTGTGAGCCGGGCGTCCGGCGGGTTGCGGCCACATATGCGGGCGCGGGTTCATTTCGCGTGCCGCCGCTGGTGCAGTTTTCGCGACGGTTGCCGCAGCCTCCAGTTACTGCCTTCCACCTGTTATGATGAACGAGTCTTAGGGGGACTTCTCTTTGAAGGGACGGACATGGCAACAGAACAGTTGAGAAGCGCTTGCGCACACGACGACGCGCAGGTTGCCCTCATCGCCAACCGGATGCGGCGCGATGTCGTCGAGATGCTCGAGGCGGCGGGCTCCGGGCATCCGGGCGGGTCGCTTTCGGCGGCGGACATCGTGGCGACGCTCTTTTTCTCCGGCGTGATGGGCTACGACGCCCAGGATGCCGAGAATCCGGAGCGCGATCGCTTCGTGCTCTCGAAGGGCCATGCCGCCCCCATTCTGTACGCGGCGCTCTCCCAGATCGGGTATCTCGAGCATGGCGAGCTCAAGACGCTCCGTCATATGGGGTCGCGCCTGCAGGGGCATCCCGACTGCCATGCATGCCCGGGCGTGGAGGTCTGCACTGGCTCGCTTGGCCAAGGCCTTTCCGTAGCATGCGGCATTGCGCTCGGCTTCCAGGCCGACGCCGCGCGCGACGGTGGAGACCCCAAGCGCGTGTTCGTGCTCACAGGCGACGGCGAGCTCCAGGAGGGCGAGAACTGGGAGGCGGCCATGTTCGCCGCGCACCAGCACATCGACAACCTCGTGGCGATTCTCGACAGCAACAACCTGCAGATCGATGGCCATGTGAGCGACGTTAACGGCATCGAGCCCGTCGCGGACAAGTTTGCTGCCTTTGGCTGGGAGGTCATTGCGGCGGACGGTCATGACGTCGCCGACATGCACCGCGCGCTCAACGAGGCCATCGCGGTGACGGGCAAGCCGGCCATCATCGTTGCCTCGACCGTCAAGGGTAAGGGCGTCTCCTTCATGGAAGACCAGGCCAGCTGGCACGGCGTGGCGCCCACGCATGAGGAGGCCGCGCAGGCCATTGCAGAGATCGATGCCGCGTACGAGGAGCTCCTCGCCGCGCAGAAGGAGGCGTAAGTCATGGCGAAAGCGACGCGCGCCGCGTTCGGCGAGACGCTCATCAAGCTCGTTGACGAGGGCATGGACATCATGGCCGTGGACGCCGATCTCTGCGGCTCCACGACGACTGCTAAGTTCGGGGCGGCCTATCCCGACCGCCTCTTTGACGTGGGCATCGCCGAGCAGAACATGATCGGCGTGGCCTCGGGCTTGGCGCTCACCGGGCGCACGGTGTTTACCGGCTCGTTTGCGGTGTTCGGCACCGGCCGCTGCTGGGAGCAGATCCGAAACACCGTGTGCGATTCGGGCTTGAACGTGAAGATCTGCCCCACGCACGCGGGCATTACCGTGGGCGCGGACGGCGCGACCCATCAGGCGCTCGAGGACATCGCCCTCATGCGCGTGCTGCCGGGCATGCGCGTGCTCGTGCCGGCGGATTACGCGAGCGCCGTGGCCGCGATTCGCCTGGCTGCGGCAACGCCCGGACCCTTCTATGTGCGCCTAGGGCGGGAGCCCTTGCCCGAGGTCTATGACGAGGGCTTCACCTGCGACGTTGCCTTCGCCAACGTGCTGCGCGAGGGTTCGGACATCTCCATCATGGCGTGCGGCGTGGAGGTCGCGCAGGCGCTTGCGGCGGCTGACGCGCTGGCCGCTGAGGGTATATCGGCCGAGGTCGTGGACGTCATGAGCGTGAAGCCGCTCGACGAGGAGACGATCATCGCTTCCGCGGCAAAGACCGGACGCGTGCTGACGGTCGAGGAGCACAGCATCTATGGTGGCATGGGCTCCGCCGTGGCCGAGTTGCTCGGCGAGAAGCACCCCGTGCCGGTGACGCGCCTGGGCATGACGACCTTCGGCCAGTCCGGCGACGCGGCCGAGCTTTTGGCCCATTACGGCCTGGATGCCGCAGGTATCGCCGCTCGTGTGCGCGAGGTGCTGGGTAAGTAGGCGGTTAGCGATATGCCGCCCGCCTGCGTGCGGGCGTGTGGGGCGGGGTGAGTGCCGGTTGTGCGCTTGCCCCGCTTAGCGTTGTACGCCACCGCCTCGCGGGGGCACAGCTCCTCTACGCCTTTTCTGTGTGCGGTGGCGCTTGCTGGTACAATAAATCGCGCATGTAGATAAAACGCACGACTTGAAGGAGCAACAGTGGGCAACCACTTCCGTAAACCCGATGAAGGGCAGGACGCTCCGCGCCAAACAGAGCCGCAGACGGCCTCCCATTTTGCGTATTCCACCTCGTACGAGGGGCAATCCGAGGGGCAGACCGGTTCGCGCTTTGCAGCAGGCGCCGATGCGAACGAGGACGCCCTGTTCGGCGCCGCGCCTGCCGAGCAGGCGTACGCGCAACCCGCGGCCTATGCCGCCCAGGACAGCGTCTCTGAACCAACCATTGACCCGTTTGGCTACCAACCGGCGAACAACGACTTCGCAGCCCCCGCTTCTGCGGATGCGCTTGCGGGCGTGCCGTCGCCTCTGGACGCACCTGCGCCGCAAGGCGATCTAAGCTCCCAGCTGCCTCAGATCCCGGATCCCATGGCGGCCCCTGAACCCGAGGTGACTGCCGACCAGGCCCATGAGGTCGCGACCCTCGACACCGCGCTTCAGAGCTCTGATTTCACGCAGGTGTTCGCGCCGGTGCAGGAATCGCGCAAGAAGATGGCGCGCGAGGCGGGCGTCGACCCGGTGATCGCGATGGAGCACGTGACCAAGATCTACCCGGCGCAGCCCAACAAGCCCGCGCTCGAGGATGTCAACATCGAGATCTACCCCGGTGAGTTCGTCTTCTTGGTGGGCCACTCCGGCTCGGGTAAGTCCACCCTGCTGCGCACCATCATGCGCGAGGTCAAGCCCACCCAGGGCCGCGTTATGGTCGCCGGGCAGGACCTCACCCGCATCCGCAACCGCAAGGTGCCCTACCTGCGCCGCCAGATGGGCATCGTGTTCCAGGACTTCCGTCTCCTGCCCAACAAGACCGCGTACGAGAACGTGGCCTTCGCGCTCGAGTGCATCGGCAAGCCGCGCGGTGTCATCCGCGCGCAGGTGCCCGAGGTGCTGCGACTGGTGGGCTTGGCGGAGCAGATGAACTCCACGCCCGACCAGCTTTCCGGTGGCGAGCAGCAGCGCGTGAACGTTGCGCGCGCCATGGTCAACCGCCCGCCGCTGCTCATCTGCGACGAGCCTACGGGCAATCTCGACCCGGCGATCTCGCTGGGCATCATGAAGCTCCTCGAGCGCATCAACCGCACGGGGACCACGGTAATCGTTGCGACGCACGACCGCGAGATGGTCGACTCCATGCACCGGCGCGTGATCGCGCTCGAGGCCGGCCACGTCGTGCGCGACCAGGAGAGGGGAGGCTACGGCAACTATGGCGCCCTCTAACATCGGCTACTCGCTCCGCGAGGCATTCAGCCACTTCTTCCGCAACTGGACCACGTCGTTCGGTGCGGTCATCACCATCTTCCTGTCGCTCTTTATCATCGGCCTCTTCATCGTGGGCTCGGCGCTCGTTACGTCTGCCATCGGCACCATCGAGGACACGGTGACCATCAACGTCTTCATTTCGGACGATGCATCCGACGACGAGGTACAGGCGTTCCAAGAGAAGCTTGAGAGCTGGCAGAACGTTCAGAGCGTCAACTTCAAGTCGAAGGACGACGCGCTGGAGGATTGGCGCAGCATGTCGTCGAGCGCCGATTCGACGATTGCCGCGCTCGACGGCGAGAACCCGCTGCCTCGCTCGTTCGAGGTCGTGATGGAGGATTCTTCGCAGGTTGAGGACATGGCCAACCGCATCAAGGAAGATACGGACTTCCAGGCCATGGCCGATAACGGCGATGTTGACGAGAGCGTGCAGTACAGCCAGGAGATGGTGGGCCGTCTGTTCCAGGTGACGGGCTACATCCGCATCGCCTGCATCGTGCTCGTGGCGCTGCTCACCTTCATCGCGTTCATCTTCATCAACAACACGATTCGCCTCTCCATCACGGCGCGCCGGCGCGAGATCGCCATCATGCGCTTGGTGGGCGCCTCGAACGGCTTCATTCGCGGGCCGTTCGTGACCGAGGGCGTGTTGCAGGCGCTCCTTGGCGCGCTGCTTTCCATTGGCGTGCTGGAGCTCGTCCGCAACTTCCTCATGCCGCGCGTCATGAACATGGTGAGCTGGTGGCAGTTCGAGATTCCGCTCGAGGTGTACCTCATGACATACGGCGCGTTGATTCTGGTCGGCCTGGTCATCGGTCTCTTTGGTTCCGCCATCGCGATGCGGCGGTATCTCAAGGTGTAGCCCAAGAATGGTCACGAGTGGAAGGCCGGTCTTTCCTCTCGCGCTGGTCCTCGGAGTTCAGCTTTTGCTGAACTCCTGCGGAATCGCGCGCGAGGAAAGGCCGGCCTTCCCTGTAAAGGCTTTGGGCTACACCTTGGATACCTTGGGGCAGTGGGTAGGAGTGTGTGAGAACATCAGCGGTGCTGATGTTCTCCTTTTGGATGGAGGCAGGTGAGAAGCATGGGCCGAAAGCGTTCGGGGCGCGGGCGGCGTTCGCCGGTGCGGCGTGAGCGGCGGCCGAGCCTGACGGGCACGGTTCGCCTTACCGAACGGCACGGGTTCGTCGAGACAGCCGAAGGGTCGCTGAAGCTGGCCGGTCGCGCGTTGCGCGAGGTCATGGATGGCGACGTTGTGGCCGTGAGCGTCCAGCGCGGTGAGGGTGGCAAGCGCGCCACGGTGGAGAGCGTGATTGAGCGCGCGGCGGCTTCCATCGTGGGCACCTACGCCGAAGCGGGCCCGCTCGGCGCCGTGCATCCGCTCGATACGCGCATCAAAGCCGACTTCTTCATACTTCCGCACGACCGCTCCGCGCGCGATGCAGGGGTGCAGGTGGGCGACATCGTTCGCGCTCGCATCGTTTCCTATCCGTCGCGTTACGAGTCGGGTGTCGTGACCGTCGAGCGCCGCATCGGTGGCGAGGATGCTGCCGACCTGGGTATCCAGTGCGTTATGGCCCGTTTCGATCTTGAGGACGGCTATCCTGAGGAGCCCGAGCGCGCAGCGTCGGAGCTTGTCCAAGATATCGAGGGCGCGCTCGCCGACCCGCTTCGGCGCGATGTGCGAAACCGCTTCGCCTTCACCATCGATCCCGTCGACGCGCGGGATTTCGACGACGCTATCTCGATTGAGCGCACGTCTGCGGGCGGTTTCGAGCTCGGCGTGCACATCGCGGACGTGTCGCACTACGTTGCGTGGGGAAGCTCCATCGATCTTGAAGCGCGGCGCCGCGGCACGTCGGTGTATCTCGCCGACCGCGTGCTGCCCATGCTTCCCGAGCGGCTGTGCAACGACCTCTGCTCGCTTCGGCCCGATGAGGACCGGCTTGCCATGACGGTCGATATCAGCCTCGATGCCCGCGGGCGCGTGCAGGGTGCGCGCATGTACCCGAGCGTCATTCGCTCCCGCGTGCGCCTGGCCTACGGCGAGGCGGATAGGCTTCTGGAGGCCGGGGAGGCCGCTGCGGCCGAGGGCGGCCCTGACAGCGCCCTTGCTCGAAAGCTTGCGCATGCGGCAGCCGAGGGAACGGACCTTGTCGAGGTGCTGCGCACGGCGGACGATCTTGCGCGGCTGCGCCGCACGGTTCGCGAACGACGGGGCGCGCTCGACTTCGATACCGTAGAAGTTCACGCGCTCCTCGACGAAGCAGGGAGGCCCTACGAGCTCACGTGCCGCAAACGGACCGCCGCGACGAGCCTTGTCGAGGAGGCGATGCTCCTTGCGAACGAGTGCGTTGCGGCATACCTGACGCGGCGCGGCGTTGCGAGCGCATTCCGCGTGCACGATGCTCCGGACCCCGATCACCTTCAGGGCGCGGCATCTGCCCTCGTGGAGCTCGGCGTCATCGACAGGACGCTCGGCCTTGCCATCTCCGCAGGCAGCCAGGAAGCCATGCGCCGTGCCATCGATGAGGCGGCGGGAACATCGGTCTTTGAGCTGGTGAACGCCCTGCTGCTGCGTGCGATGCAGCGTGCGGTCTATCGGCCAGACAACGAGGGGCACTATGCGCTTGGAGCCGAGGCATACTGCCACTTTACGAGCCCCATCCGGCGCTATCCTGATCTGATCGTGCACCGCACGCTCAAGCTCGCCCTTGCCCGGGAGCGCCTGGGCGCACGCGCGGTCCGCGAGCGCGCTCCACGCCTGGCGGGCGCGGGGCGGG
>ENA-OPSZ01000070-OPSZ01000070.1-human-gut-metagenome-genome-assembly--contig:-NODE-70-length-88914-cov-8.877863_pt1 | contig 88914 bp, 85 predicted proteins | sample MGYA00241814_ERZ501919 | MGnify/ENA primary metagenome ERZ501919 (study PRJEB25962, sample SAMEA2042440) | human gut metagenome | biome: human gut; feature: human-associated habitat; material: faeces... | reverse complement strand
GGAATTACTGCTGAAAATGATGTGGTAATTCCTGTTCTTTGAAGAGATGATGAGAATTGAGGAGTGATTTGAAGATGATAAAAGTGGGAATTAGAGTTGGAGATAATGGTGAAGATAATGTAGTTTGAGGAGATAGTGAGGATTAAGGAGAAGTTGGAGAATGTGGGAGAGAGGGATAGAATAGGAGATAATGTGGGAGAACGTGGAAAAGTTGTATGAAGAGAACATGCGGCATCTAACCTTCCTCTTCCCACCACTTCTTCCTCCCAATCTTCTATTAGTTCTTAGATTTGCTGTTTAACCTAATCTTCCATCTTCTATTATTCCTAATTTTCCTCCTAATCCTCCTTATTATATTACTATAATTCTTATAGTATCTTCTGATAAAGATATTTCTCCAAGTACTATAATAGCTCCTGATAAAGCTTCTGCTTTAATTCTTATAATAGTTCTTGATAGAGCTACACTTCAACCATTACTTTAAGTGACTTAAAGTATTACTTTAAGACTAGCTTTATTATTATCTATATTATCTCTTATATAATCGTCTATATAATGTTCTACATTGTCTCCATAATGACAATCTCTATCAATATCTGATAGATAATGGTTACATATTATAGATTATTATATGGTTTGATATTGTTTTATATTGAATGATAGATGGTAAATCTATCTAGATATATAATAATATCTTTAACTCATTCACTAACAAAATAAATCTCGGAGAGTTAATGATGATAACTGTATAAGAGTTATTGTTGTTGATAATCCAAATCTATTACTAACTAAATAAATTATATTGCTATGGCAGAATTGAAAGATGGTAAAGCAGCCGAAATTGCTAAGAAAAATGTTGTTGTTGAAGGTGCTAATAATGCTGAGAATACAGCTAATGACAACAATGGTGTTAACGTGTCTAAAATTAAGACTAATAAGCAGGTAGTTGCAGAACTTCTTGCTAAAGGTTGTGCTAAGATTACTAATCTACGTGTTCGTAGTAGTATTGTTACACCTAAAGACAACTATGTTATGGTTAGTCTGAGTCTTGAACGTGGTATTCCTGGATATATATCTGATACTGATGGAGTATTTGCTAAAGGCGAAACTGCTACTGTATTTGCTTCATCTTATAGTATTGCATCAGTACTTAAAGATAGTGATGAAACAGCTTGGGCTGCTAATCAGCTTATCCAGAATCCTAAAGGTCTTGAGGTAATACTTGCCGGTTCTAAGATTGACATTGTTCAAGAAGAAGTTGCTGCGGATGAAATCTATAAGAATCCGTTTGCTAGTTCTGACAGTGAAGGTGCAGCTCTTGGTCATGATACTATTATCAATCATATTGTAAAGATTGAGATATGTCCAAAGGCTAAGCAGATGCTGAATATGCTGGCAATGAACATGATGGGAATCGGTGGATTCTAAGATGTATATGTTATGATAGTCAATGGTAGAGATACTGTTGACTATCGTAATACGAACGTTATATTGGAATACACATAGTGTTTCTGATAAGACTTCTAAGACATAAAATCAATATAATTGCTGCTATCGAAGAATGAGTAGTTCAAGTTGTACTAATATTCGTATTTAACACAGTTCTATAAAATAAAATTGCTATATTATTTGGTAGTTAAGATAAGTATTGATATGTTTGTCTATTGAAAGGTTGGTAATGCTACTGCTAATCCAACTATTATTGTTAATATTTAATATAGTTATAACTATGGCACAGATTAAGAAGGAAGGCAGCGCTCCTATAAGTAAATATGCTGCAAAGAAAGCTGCTAGAGCTAAGAAAGAAGTTGAAGCTGTTGTTACAGAAGAAACTAAAATCGAGGAGAAAGAAGATATTAAAGTTGAAGTTGATAAAACTGAAACTGCTGTAGAACAACCTGCTGCTGCTGAAGCTCCTGCTCCACAAGAACAAACAACGGTTAATAAACCTGCTAATAAAGCAGTTTCCGGTAAAACTAGAACCGTTGTAGGTAAAGAGAAACGTGAAATCAATGTTGATGTACCTGACCATGTATTAGAAATTGCATATATCCCTAAAGATAATGCTGCTATTCGTCGATACTGTTCATTGAATATTCTTAACCATCTATCTCAAATAGGAGTTATTCGTAAAGATGGTAAAGGTAATTACGTGAAGTTCTTGTGGAATAAGTTCCGTGTAAGTTCTGATGGAATTATTAAGGAGTATTCTTATAGAGAGAAGTTCTTTCTTGTTGCACTTATAAGTTCATTTAATCAATTTGCTAATGCTGCTCAACAGACTATTAGTGATTTTATGGACAAAGAAGGAATTGATACCATAGATTAAGCAGTGGAGTTCCCCCGTAGGAAATGGAGAGATGGCATGACTTATATCATATCCACTTCCTCTACGGGGGAACAGCCTAATCATAATAGAGCTTATATGTCAAAAATTACATATATTAGAACTATTGATAAACATGGAGAATCTGATGTAGATAAACATAATACAACAGAAGTTCATGGTGAGTTATTGGGTAGTGATATTGATATTCTAGCTGATAATGAAGTTTTTGATGATAATGATAATGATAATGATGATGAAGATAAATTCGGTTTTTATAATCAAAAATAATAATTAAACTAATAGGAGATAATAAAATGAAAGCTAAAGTTATAGATATTGAAGGAGTTGGTAAAGTAATATTTGGTAAAGCTGATGGTGCATCTATCGAAGAAATACTTAATAGTATTAAAGAGGATATTGCCGAAGCGGCTAATGAATCTAAAGATAAGGAATATCATGACCGTGTAATTAAGCTTATCGAAGGCTGTATTAAAGGAGCTAAAGAAGCTAATCAAAGTGTTGCTGAATTTGTTGAAGAACAAAGAGAAGAAGTTCTTAAAGAAGAAATTGATTGTTTCTGTCCATTCTGTATAATGAAAACTATCGAATCTGTTACAGAAGAAGATATTGCTAAATATGGTAAAGCAAATGTAGAACTTATTTGTGATGGATTTGCAGATATAGTAAAAGAACAGATGGATTCTGTTAGACAAAAAATAAATGATAAACTTCGTTGGATTGCAGAAGACAATCATGGTTCTAAATCTTATGAAGATATGACCAAAGAAGAACTTATCGCCGAGCTAAAGAAACAGAAATGATTTTTCTTATCCATAATAATATAGTTTTGTTTTGACATTAACTTAGCGAAGTTAAGTTGTAGTATTGTGTTTATTTTATTTGTCTGTTGTTACATGGTATTGTCTGTGAAGATATTACCATTTCGTGTTATAGATTTCTGATATTGATAGTCTTGTCTGTGAAGATAGGACTATTGCTTTAAATTCACATACTGATGATGGACGAAATGAAGTCCGAAACTATAATATATTATAGTCTATGTGTGAAACAATTTTTAAACTCGATTTTGATTTTAATGTGCTCAATAGTGCTTGTGAAAGTATTATTGGGCTTTGTTGTTTAGAACTTATTGTTAAACTTAATATATAAATTTATTATGGATAATATTGAAGAAGTAATGATGTCTTCTATTGAAGAACAATTTATCGCTGATAATGCTAAATATAAAATAGGTGATTATGTTCATTCTTTTATAGAAGATAAGGTTATTGTTGGCAGAGTTGAAGATATAGTTGTTGGACATTGTAGTCAAGAAGAAGATAAGATACTTTATCGTATAGACGATGGATTTGGTGGTAAGATTCTGATTGATGAAATGCTACTCGCTCCGGCATACAATATGAGCGAGAATGTGCATTATTTGTCCTCTATTGAATTTTAATATTCAATATGATAAACTGTATCATTTTTGATAATCGTTCAACTGTGAGCCTTAAAATAAGTCGAATTATATAATATTATATTTTATGAATAATAGACCAACAATGAAATATCCAGATAATACTAATAGTGTTCATGTATATGATGTTGTTAGAATTAAGCGAGGTTATTTTAAAGATAAACTCGCTATTTGTGTTTGGGTAGATTTTGCTAAACGAGAACTAAAACTTAAAGTTATTGATAATGGTATTGATATTACTCTTCATAAGAATAGTGTTGATTTCTGTTATCATAATACTAAAACTGCCGCTAAACAATGGTTTGGAGTTATAGAACATAACTGTGCCAAGAATGCAAAGAATTGGTCAGATATTAAATATATCAAAGAACATTGGAATGATTTACTAGCTAAGAATAGTTATACTGCTAGAGCTATTGCTAAAATTGCTGAAGTTCATAGAAGAAACGATGATGATTATTTAGAATGGCTTGAATATTATATTAAACCTTTAGATATTATATTCGTTTATGATGATTTTGATTTTTGTTATAAACTTATCGAAGATTTATCATTACGTGAATCTAAATATTTTAGAGATGATATTATTCGTAAAATATATAATGCTGTATGGAAATGATAATTAATACTCTTGTTATATGGACGGTTATAAATACTGTTTGTATTATTGCTTTAGTTATTAAAGTAGTTGTTCTTGAAAGAAAAATTAAAGATGAAGATGCTAATATTATAGATAATCGTAAAGTTATTAGAAATAATACTATACTTATCAATAAATTATCGGAAATTCTTAAAGAACACACTGATGATACTAAAAGAATTGTTGTTATAATAAAAAGCCATATTAATAATGCTAGTAAACATAATTAAATATATAATGCTGCATGGAAAATTTAATTTGGATTATAGTTCTTATTGTTGCGTTGCTAATTGTTGATGTTATTGTGCTAAAACAACGTATAAGTAAATTACAAGAACAACTTAATGAAGCTCTAAAGAATCAAGTTAATCTTAAACAACAAGTTCTTAATTTTGGTGATAATGTTATTAAAATTACTGAATATGTAAATACTTTACTTGACAATGTTAAGAGGGTTACTGATGTGGTTCATAAACATATTATTAGTAATGATGGTAAATGAGTCGGTATAGGTTATATTCATTCTCATCCTCTACGGGGGGCGGGAGGGACGAAGTCCCGACCTTTGGTTTAATAATTTAAATAGATATTGTTATGACAGATATTATATTTTTTACTATATGTCTATTATTAATTATAGCTATTCATATTATAGAAGAACTGCATTTTGTTAAATTTATAACTCTTAATAGAGCTATTATTGCTGATTGTGTTATAGTTATTATATACTTACTGATATTTACTTTTATGATGTGAATTTATTAACTTTTTAAATGTTATGTAAAATATGGGAAAATATGATGAAGTAACAGTAGTTAGAGAATTGTGTAAAAATCCGGCTATAACTATTAATGACAAAGTGATTAGTGTTATTAAAGATACTAATCTTATTGGTAATAGTTTTTGGGGAAGAATTGATTTTCTTACTAAATACTGTGGTTATACACTTACTCAAGTGGATTTAGATGAACAACGAGCTGCTAAAATTGCTGAACAAGAAGCAAGAAAAGCTGCTAAAGCTGCTGCTAGAGCCGAAAAACGTAAGAGCAAAGTAGATATTATTAGCTCTGTTAAGTCTAGTCTTTCTAAGAGTAAATTTAATAGAAAATAATATGTTATGCCTACGTTTAAAGTGTCTTTTGGCTCAAGTGCTAAATCTAAAAGACAAAGAGTAAGTAGCAAATATGTTGTTATAGAGACTAAATGTGACGGTGAGATTATAATTGATAAACAAGGAGTATATAGAGTAAAGTATAAAGGACAAATATATCCTATTACTACTGAATCTTACGAAACTAAACATAAAAGAGTTATATATGCTAGATGGTTAGATAAATATGGTCATAGAATTAAAATAATTCGTGATAAAGATAGTCGTAAAGCTACTAACATTAAATTCTATTGTGCTATTGCTCCTGGTTTATTAGTTCGTGGCAAGATTGTTAAAACCGCTTTTAGTCCTATTATGTTCCACGTAGTTATGTGTTATAATATAGCAGACGTTGAAGGTATGGCTTTATCTCTTCGTGATTGGAGAGAATATGAAGAAAAAGTTAAGAATGGAGAACTTGATATTGAAAACGAACTATGAATGTATATGGTGAACCTAAACAAGATAATGTTACATTTACCAAAGACCAAGCAAATGCAGTTGATGATTTGATTGGATTTATAGCTGCTAAATGGGATGATAAGAATTATATTCATGCGCTTGTTGGAGCTGGCGGAGTAGGCAAAACATTTGCTATTAAATATGTAATTCAAAATTGCAAATTTAGTTCAAGTGTAATTGTTTGTGCTGCTCCAACACATAAAGCTTGTAGAGTTCTTAGTAAAGCTATTAATGGAAAAGCAGTTGAAACTATTCAATCTACTTTTGGTTTTAGACTTGATGTAGATATTGAAAACTTTGACCCTGAGAATCCAGCTTTTAATCCTATTGGTAAAGTAAAACTATTAGAGAAAGAAGTTAGACTTCTTATTATAGATGAAGCTTCTATGCTCAATGCTAAACTAGTTACCTATATTAATAACTTTTGTCGTAAAAGACAAATAAGGATTATTTATGTAGGAGATGGAAGCCAACTTCCACCAGTTAATGAGAAAACTAGTAGAGCGTTTACTATTGCTACTAAGACTAATGTATTAAAAGAAGTTGTGAGACAAGGAGATAATAATCCTATCACATATCTTCTTGAACTACTTCGGTCTGATATTGCTAATAAACGTTATGATATGCTTTCTTATATAAGTAATCCTAAACATAAAAGTGCTTATAATGAATTTGGATGTGGATATACTGTTTGTAGTCCTTCTGAATTTGATTATCATATAGAACAAGCATTTACTGATGAAGAATATTCTAGGAATGTAAATAAGTATAAAGTTATTGCATATACTAATGCTAAAGTTACAACTTGGAATAATTATATTCGTAAAGCTATTGTTAAAGGAGCTGAGAAAAGTATTATTACTAGAAATGACTTAATAATGTCATATTCTACTATTGTTGATGATTTTAATGATACTATTATACAGAATAGTGATGAATATATTATATATGATATAGCTGATTTTCAAGACCCTATTCATGATTTCAAATGTTTTATGGTTAAATTTCAAGCTATTAATGGAGGTAAGATTACACAACCTCTATGTATTATTGACCATAATGATAAATTCACTATTCAATCTTATTTTAATAAACTTAATAATCTAATTAATGATGCTAAATCTGCTACAAGTGTTACTAGAGCTGGTAAATGGAAAGAGTATTTCAAATTTAAACGAAAATATCTATTAGCTAATAATATACTTAATCCTTATGGTAAAGTAGTTTTTAGTAGAGATATTGATTACGGATTTGCTATAACTTCTCATAGAGCTCAAGGTTCGACTTATAATACAGTTTTTGTAGATGTTAACGATATGGTATATGATAAGTATGGACATCCTTATACTAATCAAGATGAACTTCTACGTAGATTGTATGTTGCTTGTAGTAGACCATCAACAGAATTATTCTTGTGCTATGGAAGATAAAGATAATAAAGCTCGTAAATTCGCTATTAAATATAAAGGTAAATCTTGCAAATTTATAAGACCAAATGATAATAGAGAAAAAGGACGTGTTGTAGGATATAATATTAGAAACGGTCTTGTTATTGTTAGAGTTCGTGAGGATTTTGGATGGTATACAATAGACGAACCGGAAGATATTCTTGTTTATACAAAATTTAGAATAGATAGATATTCGTTTTATTATGTACATCCTGAAAATCTTATTATAAATGAACAAAACGTGCGAAAACTGTCCAGCAAGACTTCTAAATGAAGATGGAGTTATATCTGATAATATAGGTAATATTTGTTCTAAAGTTCTATACGTGTTTCCACGTTATGATGAAGAAGCAATCAAAGACTTAAAAGAAATATATAGTCTTGCTACTGGAAAGAACTTTGAAGAAGAATGTTATCTTACCTATGCTGTTAGATGTAATACTAGTTCTAAATATAATTGTTGGGACGATGCTGTTGTAAAATGTAGTCATTTATTCTTTAAAGATTGGATTAAAACATCTTATAAACATACAATAGTTTTTGGAGATGCTTATAAACTTTTCTTTAGAGATAAACCTGATTTTACTCATCATAGAATTAATATCTGTGGTATTAATCGTTCTATACATTTATATGGCTCTCTTGGAATAAAGCATTATAATGCTGATAAATATAAAGTATTAAAAGACTTACTTGTCAAAGAACTTAGTGCTTATAATATATGAAATATATAAGAAGTGATTGATTGTAGAGCTGCGGACGTTGAAGTACTTCCAAATTTTTATTCTATTACTTTTATTAGTCTTAATGATTATCTGAAAGTATTTGCAGATTGTGTTAATGATAAAGGTAAACCTATACCATTAGTTCAAAAACTGACTGTTGCTGAAATTAAACGTAGACTTGATACTGTTAAATGTGATTGTTTTTATATTACAGATAAAGATGATAATCAGTTATTAAGTTTGGTCGGTTATCTTAATGCGATGCGTAATAAAGGAATTAATGTTTATACTTATAATGGACTTAGCTATGATAATCTTATGATAGCTGGGTTTCTTATGAATGTTAATTACTATGATAATACTAAGGACTTAATAAAGTATCTATATAATCTTAGTAAAAAGATTATTTCTCTACAAGAAGATAAGGAACAACTATATAATGATTTTCAGATTAATACTGTTAAACGTTTTAAACTTCCTTATATTGGTATTGATGTTATGCGAATATTCGCTCTTAATAAAGCTGGTGTTAGAATTGATAAAGATACAGGAGAACGAAAAGCTACTCCTAAAGGTCTTAAACAAACTTCTATAAATCTTCAATGGTTTGAATTACTAGAATATGAACTTCCTCCTATTTGTGACAAAGATGTAGAACTTTATTATGATAATCTATTATATAAAGGACTACCTCCTGACAAAGTTAATAAACTTGTTGACAAGTGGGATAGATATATATTAGATGAATATATTCCACCTATGATGCATTATAATAAAAATGATGTATTTATTGTATGCGAAATTGTTCGTCTTAATCCGGAAGAAATTAGGTCTAGATATTCTGTTAGTAGCGTATATAAAGTTGACCTTCTTAATAGTAGCCGTAGTAATATGGCTGATAAACTGTTTGAGAAATTCTATTCAGAACGAAGTGGTTTACCACCTGAAAAATGGAAAGGTAAAAAGACTGAAAGAACTGCTATGAAACTTAGTCGTGTTATATTTGATAATATCGAATTTAAAACGCCTCAACTTAAAAGTTTTCTTGATAGAATTAAAAAGAAGGTTCTTTATAGAGTTAATAAAGAAGAATTTAATGAGATTCTAACTATTGGAGATACTACTTATAGTATGGGAACTGGCGGACTTCATAGTCAAGATATTCCTATGGAAATATGGAGTACTAGCGATTATGGATGTCATGGTGTTATACCTTGTCCATCCCCTACGGGGGAACTTCAAAAAGCAGAACCGTTTACTCTAGTACACTGGGATATCAATTCGATGTATCCGTCAATCATGAGTTCTTATTGGATATATCCAGAACATATGATTAAATCGGTATTCGTTGGGTTGATAACGTGGATGAAAGATACGCGAGTTACTGTTAAGCATAGTTTAGAAGAAATTATAGATGGAGTTCCTAGAGAAGTTTTAGCATTAGTACTAAAGATTGTGATAAATTCTATATACGGCAAGCTTGGATTTGAAAAAGGAGATTTGTATGATAGATTAGCTGTATTGAAAGTAACGATAAATGGACAATTATTAATCTTAATGTTGATAGAGGAATTAGTACAGAACAATATAAAAGTTGTTAGTGCTAATACTGATGGTCTTATGGTTAAGATTAAAGATAGTCAATGGGATACATTTAACGAAATTGCTAGTAGATGGGAACAAAGGTCTAAATTAAAAGCTGATGCAGATATTGTTCATTGTCTTATAGCGAGAGATGTAAATAATTATATTGCTCAATTTCGTACCAAAAAAGGATTGAAACTTGAATATAAAGGAGCGTTAAATCCTCTTATGTATGCTGTTGATTTACAAAAAGGTTATGATATGCCTATTGTTGCACAAGCAGTTAGTAACTATTTTCTTGAACATAAACCTATAATGGAAACATTACGCAATGCTACTAATATTCTTGACTTTTGTAAAACTCAAAACGTTGGACGACAATTTCATGTAGAACAAACGTTTGTTAATAATCAGCAAGTTCAAAGAGTTGTATGTCAAAGATATGTTAGATTTTATGTATCTAATACAGGTTGTATAGTTGAGAAAGTTCATAACGATACTGCGTCTCGTTCTCGTATGGCTGCTGGTTCAGTTGTTACTGTTATTAATACTCTTGACGATATGGATATTTCATTGCGGAATATAAATTATAAATATTATTACGAAGAAGCGATGAAGATTATTAATCCTATTAAACTAGGAATTAGTCCTAAAGGTAAGGGACGTACTCGTATTAAGAAAGCCTATGGACAATTTAATAGTCTTTTTGATGATTCCGCATTTGAAGATATTGAAGAAGATAATATTGAATTAGATGATTATGAAGACACTGGATTTGATGTATGATAAATTAGCTGATAAATGGGGTATTAATAATAAAGGACATGGAACTGTGCACTGTATTAAACCTATGGAATATACCAAACTTATTATGGTTATTCTTAAACGGATGCAAGCTAAGAATCCTGACCTAAAAGTATTTATAGCTGTAGATAGTTATTATACTAGAAAGAATATTGTTGATACTCTTAAAGAAAATGATATAAATCAAGACCATATTACTATATTAAGTGAAACTTATATTAATGCTAAGTATAGATATACATATAATCTTGCTATTTTTGTTGGTCTTGAACGTTATAGTTTGTATGTTAATTGTGTAGGAACTACTTCTGATTTTCATCTGTTTATTATAACTAAAGATGTTATTAAGACTGATGATTTAGCAGAAATATACAAACATTATCCTGCTGTAAATACAGAACTTAGTGCCAATGATTTAAATGCTGTTAATTTAAGTTCCCCCGTAGAGGAAAGAAGAGTAGGTTGTACACTGCCTACTGCTGACAGAGAACTATATGATAAATACACTGATTTTATAACTCAGTGTATGAATATATTTGGAGATTTTGATAATATTACTAAAGCTAGAATTGGAGATACCAAAGCTGGTATTAGTGGCGCAGAATTTCGTAATCAATTAGCTTTGAATAATGGTTGGTCTCCTGAATTGGATATGACTATAGGATTTAATAGACAAGTTGATGAATGTTATAATCCTAATATTCTATTAGATAAAGCTACTACTTGTTATGAGATTATGCGTAATAGAAGCAATCTCCTTACTGATAGTGATGCAAAACTGCCTATGATATTAAGTCTTGTTCTTGGAAATCCTGATAAACAAATAATGATTATATCTAAAAGAGGAGACTATGCTGCTAAAGTAACTAAATATTTAGAAGAATATGGAGTTGCTGTTGGAGATTATCATGATTGTATTGAACCAAAACTTCTATTAGATGAAAACGGTATTCCGGTCGCTTATAAGAGCGGTAGCTCCAAAGGCAAGCCTAGATACATCAAATCTAAGGCTATTTCCAGCCTTAACGAGCGATTATTTCAAGAAGGACGATTAAGAGTATTATCCATCAAAAATAGTTCGTCAGACGAGCTTAGAATCAATGTTGATATATGGATAATTACTAGTCCTCTATGCGATGATGTTGCAGCTCTTAAATATCGTTTTAATAAGGTTATGTTTAACTCTACACCACATATTATATATAAGGTATTCATGCAGGGAACTGTCGAGGAAACGAAGTTAACGCAGCTTAAGCCGAATCATTATACTGATGTGACAACCACATTAAGTCGAGATACAAATTTTGATGAAAATAATTGTGGAATTGTTTGCGGATAATAAAAAGAGATTTATATTTGTGGTGTGAAAACAAACGGTCTTTGAATTAATGGACGAGAAATTAGAAGAACAAAAGAAAGAAGTTGCTACAAAAGAACATTCCGTTGTAGCAACAAGTAAAGATGTGAATACTCAACCTGTTGGAAATGTAGTTCACGCATTGAATAGTATAAACCTTTTAGACCCAGCTCAATTAGAGAATGCTAAAGTGTTTATGTTACAGATAATGCGTAGTAAGAAAGGTGGTATTGCTAGTGTAGAAGATGGTTTGGCTGTTCTGATGAGAGCGCAAGACCTTAATCTTCCATTTAGTACTTGCCTTGAACATATCCACGTTATAAACGGTAAAACAGGAATCGATATTCATGTTATTAAATCGTTATTATCAAAGGCAGGACTAACATGGGAATGTACAAAAGATTATAGTCCTCTGTATGAATATACAGATGGTTTTAACGTTTATGTTGAAGATAAACTTCCTGACTATTGTATTAAATGCAATAATCGTAAAGAAGCAGAAAAGAAACAAGCAGAGAATAAAGATGATGATGTAGTTTATGTATACCCTACTCTTTATTTTAAAGATTTTAACGGCAATATATATAAGAGTTATCAATGGAATAACAAATTGTCTATTGCTATGAATCCTGCTCATGCGCAAGAACTTGCTAAACAAGGTCTTGTTCCTGTTTATCGAATACCTAATCAACCAGTTGATTATGTAACTGAATACGATATTTGTCGTGTAGTTCGTGGTAAGGAAGTTCATTCTATTGGTAAATTTAGTTTTAGTGAAGCTCAAGCTGCTGAAATGTTTGAGAAAGATACATATAAAAAGTATCCTCGAATACTTATCAGTCACAGAGCATTTACTTATGCTGCTCGTGATATAGCTAGCGATATTCTGTTTGGTGTGTATGAAACTACCGAACTTAAAATAGTTGCTGGTGCAGAGCTTAACGATACAGATATTATTGATATTAAAGCTCAAGAAGTAAAGTGAAATTAACGAGCTGATAAAGCTCATATTTATAAACAATTTTAATCCATAAAATTATGAAAACTTTTGGAAAAATGTCATTCGGTTTTAGTGCAGTTAATGCAGGTCAGAGAAATGTAAGTTATGAACCAGAACTTGTAGCAAATGCTGCATTGGGCGGTTTTCGTATTACACCTCCTGTTTCTAAAGCTCTTGGTTTGCAAGCCGGTGACAATATCATGTTCGTAACTACTGCCGACAATGTAGCAGAAGCTATTCGTAACAAAGTTCCTGAACTTGTTGAGTTCTGTACTGCAAACGGTCTTGATATTGATTCTCCGGAAGCTGCTATCGCTATCCACAGAGAATTTGATATGTGGGGTATTGCAAAAGGTATTCAAGAATTTGATGCCAAAGGTAATCCGAAAACTACTCGTGAACGTATGACGAAAGATGACAAGATGAAGTATGTAGAAGCACACTTCGAGGATTGCTTGGAATCTGCCCGTAACTCACAGAATGAAGAATTGGTTGCCGCTTTGAACCGTGAAGGAGCTACAGAAGAGGAACTGAAAGCTGTTCTTATGGAAGCTATTCAAGGTGACGAAATTCCGAAACGTAAAGGAAGTAAATCTGCAAATCCTGCCGGAACTACTGGTACAGGAGTTTCATTGACATTTACTGACTCTAACGTTTGGATGCAGTTGAAGGCTCACATGGGAGACCGTGCTAAGACTATGAACTTGGTATTCTCTGTAAATCCGGAAGAACTTGCTGATGCAGAAATCTTCAACGGTTATGAAAATGTAGCTGTTAAAGTTGCTGTACTTGGCGAATCTCATGAAGAGAAACCTGCTCGTGTTGGTGAAAAGAAGGCTGAACAAGCTGCTGAATAACTCGTCCGTTATTAGACATCCTTTTTTCATTTAATAATGTAGAGCCGTACATGGAGTTAATCTAAGTGCGGCTCTCTTTTTATCTATATATTTTATTAATCTTTTAAATTTAGTTGAAATGAGTACTCAAACTAAAGAAGAACAAGAGAAAGTTAATGCAGGAAAACCTGTAAGTGCCAAACAAGAAGAAGCTCAACCTAAGAAAAAGCGTAGAGGTATTAGTAATGATACCCGTGCTGCTTCTCGTCTAAAGTTTGACGAACGTAGAGATGCTAAACCTAATGGTTTGTTCATTGGACATCTTGATAATGTAGAAATCAAATGGGTAACTCTTGGAGAAGAAGTTCAAGGTTTACAATCATTTGCTGGTTTGGCTATTCCTATTCTTACTGTAACGTTTGCAAGTAATGATGAAAATGAATCTGTTCGTCGTTATGTTACTCACCGTATGATGCCGGCTGAAAGTAACGCTCTTACTATTGTTGGTGGTGCAGAAGCTTGGAAAGTTGATTCTGTTCTTGGTTGGATGAAACATCTTATGGACGTATATATCCTTAAAGGTCGTCCTATGACTGAGGAAGAAGAAGACGCTTTGTGTTTACCTTTTGAGGATAGCGATGATGAAGGAAATTATGTTCCTGTTGAACCACAAGTTGTTATAGACGGTTGGAAGTCTATGTTCGAGAACTTCATTAAGATGATGAACAATGATGGCAAACCTGTTTATAAGAGTGCAACAGGAGGTATTCTTCCGATTTGGATTAAGCTTCTTCGCTTTACTAAAGTTAAGAATGCTTGGCAGCCTGTTGTTCGTGGTAAATCTACAATGGGTGATTTAGGATTTACTAACTTTGTTGGAGAAGGTTGTATTGAACTTTATAAGCAGAATGTTGCTCCAATGTTGAAAGTAGACCCAGCTAAAGAATCTATTGTATATCGTGAAACAAAAGCTGCTGCACCTGCTATGCCTGCTGCCGCACCTATGATGGGCGGAGCTATGCCAGGAGTTCAAATGGGAGGAGCAATGCCTGGAACTGCACCGACTGATTTTGCAGCTTCACCTTTTGCTGCTGGTGGAAATCCTGCTGACGACCTACCGTTCTAAGAAAAGTTAGTTAAATAGTTGGATATAAAGGAGTAAGATACTATATTTGGTGTCTTACTCCTTTTTTATTATCCACGTTTAAGATGCTAAAACCAATATGAGAAGAACTGTAACTAACGGTAATCTTACTAAAGAATTTATACTTTCTAAAATAAGTCAAGTAAGCATTTTTAGTGCTTATACAGGTGTAGATACAGAAGTAATAGAAAACTGTATTGAAACTGGAGAATTTATATCAAGTCCTTTTCGTATCGATGAACATCCTAGTTTCGGTTTTAGATATGACAATCGTGGTAAATTAAAAGCTAAAGATTTTGCTGGTCATTTTCATGGAGATTGTTTTGATGCTGCTGCATTAGTTATCAGCGAGATTATTCATAAAAATGTTGATATATCTAATAAAGGCTGGTTTATATTTGTTCTTAAACATATTGCATATACTTTTAGAAATATAATATATGGTAAGGATAAAGATGAAAATATCGAAGGAATAATAGCCGAAGGAGTTAATGCTGCTAGAAATAGAAAACCTATTATAGAATTTGTTCCTAGACAATGGAATAATTATGATAAGAATTATTGGGGAAAATTTCATGTCCCTATTAGTTATCTTAATACTAACTTTGTTTATCCTGTTGATTACTTTTATATTAATAGAAAAGTTAATCCTGAACCTAAATATTATTATGAGAATGATAGAAAGGATGTATGTTATGCTTATATGCTAGGACAAGATAAACGAGGAGTATATAATATTAAACTGTACTTTCCTAATAGAAAACATGGAACTGTTAGATTTATTACTAATAGTAATTGTTTAGAAGGACTACTCAATCTCGAACTTAGTGAATATGATTCTATTATTATAACTAAAAGTACTAAAGATAGAATAAGTCTTAGAGCGTATTTAGATGCAATAGACTTATCCATCTCCTACGGGGGAACAGCCCTGCGAACCATAGGTCTTGTTAATATACCTCATGAATCATATAAACTTAAACAGAACGAATACGATTGGCTACGAGCAAAATGTCCTAATGGACTTATATTGTCTTTAATGGATAATGATAATACTGGTTATCGTGAAGCTATTTGGTTAAGAAATAATTATAATATAATACCGTTATGTATTCCTAGAGAATATGAAGTTAAAGACTTTGCTGAATTACGTAGTAAATATTCAATCGAAACTATAAAAGAACTTATTAATCTATCATATAATTATATAGCAGATAATTATGCAGAAAACGAATTTTCTTGGGATACGGGAGAAAGCTATCCTCAACCGTTCTAAAGGTGTTACAGGTTATGAGTATGTAGTTATGCGTCCTATTACTAAAGAAATAGAGCATGAACTTGATACAGACGAAAAGGCTGTTTTACCTAATGGAGCTTCTATAAGTAGAAAATCTATTTATATTTATGGAGCTGTTGATGTTACAAATCCTGACGATATAGGAATTATTAAGAAATTTAATTTATTAGATGATTCTGATAAAGGAAATATAGTCCCGTCTGGATTTGATTATTTAGAAGGAGTTGCACACCATGATGGTGTTATTAAATATAAACCTACTTGGGATGTTGTTGAATGGTTTAAATACAATCATTGTTTGATTGGTAAACCTGAACGTATTGTGATTTTTCAATGTAGTAAATCATCATTATAATGGTAACACTTGATGCGCAAGATATACGATTTGTTGAAGCACATATTAAACAATATGGTGGAATAGACAAAGCTATACAAGTTGTGCTAAAAGAACTTGATGCTACTTTAGTTCTTCCTGATGGTAGTCGTCCTCGTCAAACTAATAGTTATGTTTGGCAAAGAAGTGATGCAGAATTTGCCTATCTTCTAAACAAAGCTATGGATAATGGAATGACTAATGAAGAATATACTAAAGTTATGGAACAATATGGAGAGGTTTTAAAGAAAAATGAATTATATGAACTTGAGAATCCTCCTGTTGTTTATAGTAAGAAGGTTCGTAGTAGTACTCGTAAAGTACGAGTTGATAAAGTTCAATCTATGTTTGATGGTGATACTCTTAAAGTAGGACAAAAAGCTGTTAAAGCTAAACCTAAAAAAGAAACTGTTGCCGAACGTAAAGCTAGAATACTTAGTAATAAAGCTGTTACATTTGCGTTTGGAGGTTTTAAAGCTAAAAACTAAATGGGACAATGGTTATATAGAAAGAATAATAATGAAGTACCTACTTGTTGGAGTGCTGAATTAGTTGAAAATGCTTCTAAGATTAAAGTTAGTTATGGGATTGTTGGTAAAACTATAAGAACGGATATTTATAGAGTTACACAAAAAGACCCTGCTGCTGAACTTAAAAGTAGATATAATGATAAACGTAAGACTGGTTATGTAACTATGGAAGATATTAAGGATGATGGGAGTATTATTCTGCCCCCCGTAGAGGATGTGGAGGGAGCTGAATCTAGATACCTTATAGATTATCTTAATACTTATCTTCCAGATTATCGCACAAATGAAAATAATGGTGGACTATTACCTATGCTTGCTAAATCTTATACAGGTAAAGTATGGGATAAAGTTTCTGTTATGCTTGGACAATATAAGATAAACGGTCTTAGATGTTTTATTAGTGCTGAATATAACAGTGGAGATATGTTTAAGCCTGTGAGACTTAGATTCCAATCTCGTGAAGGTATTTATTGGAATACTCTTAGTAATCTTGAAGAATATCTTCTTACTTATCTTGATAAAAGACTTATTCAATATATGCTTGATGAGAATTGGGTATTAGATGGTGAGGTTTATCTTCCAGGTTATACTGTAAATCAAATTAACCATTTTGTTAAAGACGCTAATTGTGTTGAAAATAAAGCTCTTCAATTTTGGTGTTATGATGTCGCAATTCAAGATATGAGACAAGAACTTAGATATAATCTTCTTGAAAATCTTTTATCTAATAAAATAACAAGATTTGCTACTCTTGATGCTCATCTTAATAATAAAGAACGTCTTATAGTTCTTCCTATTCATAGTATTACTAATGATTGTGCGGCTAGAAAAGCTAGAGATTTATATATTGGTCTTGGATTTGAAGGACTTATTCTCCGTAATCCTGACGCTGATTATCAATATGGTCGTCGTCGTGTTGGTTATATGGAGAAGTTTAAATCTGCTACCGATGGTAAATTTCTTATATTAGATATTTATAAAGAACCTAAGAGAGAATTACCTATCATTCTTTGCCAAAATGACGTAAATACTGCTAAATTTGAAACAAGACTTAGTGCTACTCATGAATATCAACAAATGATATTAAGAGATAAACATCTTTATATTGGAAAATATTTATTCGTTGAATTTGGAGAACGTAGTGGTGTTGAAAAAGTACCAATGCACGTGAAGAAAGTAGAAATTAAGATATAGAAAATAAATGATAGAAATTTGGAAAGATATACCTAATTTTGAAGGTATTTATCAAATAAGTAATACTGGTAAAGTTAAAAGTATTGAGCGTATTGTTGTTTGTTCTGATGGTCAACTTAAACCTGTAAAAGAAAGATTAATTTCTTTTGGAGATAATGGACATGGTTATAAGTTTTGTTATTTATGGAAAAATAATAAATCTTATAGACATTATATTCATAGACTAGTTGCTGATGCTTTTGTTAATAATCCAAATCCAAAAAATTATACTGAAATAAATCATATTAATTCTATAACTTATGATAATAATTACATTAATCTTGAATGGTGTAATCGTTCTTTAAATATGAAAGCTGCTTATAAAGCTGGTCATAGAGATAACCATAAGAAGATTAAATATTCTAATAAACCTATATTTAAATATGGAAAGTAATGTTAGTTTATTTTATAATGTTATCAATACTAATATAGATAAACATAAAGCGTGGTATAATGTAAAAGATAATATTATTTATCTTAAAGCTGATTCACAAGGTTTTAAATATTATCTTGAAGCAGATACTTATGACTTTGTTAATGGTAGACAATTATTTATTATTCTTAGTCGTGAGAAAATTCATTCTGCTTGTCGCCCATGTCATGTTGATAATTATGGTAGACTTAAAATAAGACCTGTTGCTCATAGAGAATATTTGCAAACAGTTTATAGTAGAGATTCTAATATTCAATTTGTGTTAGATAGTATGAATGATGAATTTGTTGCTTATAGGATTTAATATATAGATGTTGGTTAGTGATTGAGTTGCGGAAGTAGTTGTAGATTTTAATATCTATGGCTGCTTCCGCTTTCTTGTTTTATGCTGGCAAAATGTATTACGATGTGCCCGTAGATAGCATTCTTTTGCCCGTCATGGCATTCAACCCTATCAGCCAATGTCTTGTTAAGATTCTAATTTGCGTTCAATGGTGAGCCTTAAAATGAGTCAAAAAATATATTATTATATAATTTGGTATATTGTTATTATTGTTACATTTGCGAATGCAATTAAACCTATTAGATATGATTAAAGATATTAAACCTATTATTGGTATAGCAGGTAAAGCTAAGTCTGGTAAAGATACTGTTGCTGGTATGATTGCATATATTATACGAGAAGGACTATTTAGAGCCGATTATAGGAATTGGAGTATACGTTTTGATAAACCAGGAGTTACTAGAGAAATTGGTGCTATTATTCATTTTGCTGATTTTGTAAAAGATATTTGTTCTAGAGTATTTCTTATTAATAGAGAATATTTTGACAAAATTCTTTATAAAGAACAATTATGCTATCTTATGGATAATGGTAAGTTCGTTAAACTTAACGAAGTACCGAGCGATTATATAATTGCTAATCATGCTATATTAAGTACTACTTCCATTGCTTCTCTACTTAAAGGTTATAACAATAAAGTTGCTATTAGCCTTAGAACTATGTTACAATATGTTGGAACAGAACTTGGTAGAAATCAATTAGGAGATAATTGTTGGATTAATGCTACTATGTCTAATGCTGGTATAATACGTAATAGATTTGGATTTTGTGCTATAGCTGATGTAAGATTTGCTAATGAATGTGATGCTATAAGAAATCAAAAAGGAGGATTTGTTATTAAAATTAAAAGATATGATGAGGACGAAACTAAGCTTAATGAGTTTGCTCATGTTAGTGAATCTCTTGAAGGTATTAATCCAGATTTTATTATTGATAATGATGGCAATAAATTTAAGTTATTTCACCAAGTGTTGTCAGTATTAGATAAGATAAATCAATCTTCTCATCCCCTACGGGGGAACAGCCCAAAGTAATATATGGAATATGTTGTTATACGTCCGCCTATTAAAAGTGTTACACATCCTGAAACTATATTAGCTCATTATGTAGTAACTAGAACTAGAATACGTGAAGTTATTAATGCTTATTATGATGGTAAATTTATAGTTAAAGATGAATATCCTCCATTAGGAGTATTTAAAGTTATTGTTGGTAAACGTAAAGCTAGAACTTTTATTGAGGCGGCTCAATTAGCTAGATATAAAAATTACGAATATGAAAATAGTAAGACCGAAAGTAGAGGAATGGATTCCTAAAGATAATATTAGTCACGTTGCTAGATGTGCAAGAGTTTGTTATGCTCTTAAAACTGGAAGAGATGATGGACAACTTTATAACGATTTAATAAAGTCTAAACATCTTAGTATGTTAAGACATGATTCTCATTATTATATTATGAGTAAATTTACTGCTGCTTGTAAATATATTGTTGAGAGTTTTACAGAATGTCCTTATATAGAATTTGAATCTTATAAAGATAAATTTTATGTTGCTACTAATAGACAATTTCTTATTGAACACGAAGAGGCTGCTTCTGTTTTATATGAATATGAAGTTAGTAGAGAACATTTTACTGAAACTGAAACAGGACATGAACTTATGAGATATACTTTCAATGTTATTACGCAAGTTAGTACATCTCGTGAATTAAACCGTGTTAGTCCTAATAATATCGCTGAACAATCTACTCGTTATTGTAATTATTCTCGTGGTAGATTTGAAGGAGAATGTGCTATTTGTCAGCCACATTGGTTTGACTTTATGCAAGAAGAAGTTGCTTATTATAAGTACGACTATGAAGGATATTGTCATTATATCAAAAATGATGATGGAGAATGGCATCCTTATGATAATAGTCAAGTTGTACTTTATAAATATAAACAACCAATGCTTCAACGTTATCTTCTTGATAACTATGAATCTTGCAAATCTTATCTTGCTCAAATTGCAGATGGAATGGAACCTCAAGATGCAAGAGGAGAATTACCTCTTGATTTAGCTACTGAAGTAGTATATACATATAGCGTAAGTGAGTGGCGTCATATTATTGATTTAAGATATTTTGGTAAAACTGGCGCCCCACATCCAAATGCCAAAATTATTGCTGGTATGATTAAAGATAAACTTGAAGAACATGGATACGATTTTGGATGAGTATAGTATAGAAGGTAGAAATATATTAGACTTTGACATTACCGAAGGAAAAGAATTAGGTTATCAATTTATATTTAATACTAAAACTGATGACGGTAAAAGTTCTGTTAAACTTAAATTAGAAGTTACTGATGTTGATTATAGTCAATGTAAAGATTATATTTGTCCTCTAAAAGAATATAGATGTGATGGTATAAATTGTAACGTTAAATTAGTAGAGATGTTAAAATGAAAGTAAGTCAAAATACTCGTTGTGCTTTTGGACTTCATAAATGTGAAGTTCTTAAACAAGAAGATATTAAAGACGTTTACGGTCATGTTATTGGAATAGCGATTATAAGTCGCTGTTCCAATTGTGGTAAGATTAAAACGTCTTATGTATATACAATTAATGGTAGACCTTAATAAATAAAATATATGGAAGATAATAAAAGACAAAGTTTATTTGCTATTAGTGCTGAACTTGAAAATATTTTCTTTGAGATTGAAGAAGCTGGTGGTGAAGTTACAGAAGAGATTCTTGCTAAACTTGCTATTACAGAAGAAAATCTAAAGCAGAAACTTGATAGTTATCGTAAAGCTTATACAGCTATTAATTTAGAAGCTGATGCTTGCAAGAAAGAAGAAGCTCGCATTGCTGCTATACGTAAGACTAAAGAGAATAATGCTAAACGTCTTAAAGATAGTATGTATGAAGCGGTTGTTGCTTATGGTGAAACAGGTAAATCCGGTAATAAAGTTATTAATCTTGTAGATAGTAAACTTTATACTAAGAAAACAGAAGTTGTTACTATTAATGCGGATATTCTTCTTACATTTAAAGATTTGGTATTTGACCAATTTAGAGAACTGTATAATAATGATATGCTTGATATTAGCGATGCTAATGTTGATTCTCTTGACCCGCAAGGATTTATTGATGTTATTAATGCTAAATTTAAAGCAGAATATCCTGAACGTGCTGAACGTATGATGGAAGAATATGGTAGATTGTTTGTTGTTGAAGACCTTATGCTTATTAATATTAAATTTGAAACTTCAATAACTTTATATGATTTATTAGGTAGGTCTAATTTTAGACTACTTGAAGGATTCTTTGATACAGAACATCTTTCTAATGTTGTTCCTGATGTTAATAAAACTGTAATTAAGAATATGCTTAAAGATGGTATTCAAAGTTCTTTTGCTAATCTTGATTACAATGAAAGCTTAATTATTAAATAAGATATTATTATGTTTGATGTTGAAGATAAGCTAGAAGCTATTATTAAATATATAAGAGAAACTAGAGGAATTAACGATAGAGATAGAATTATTGATATTATTAAGGACTTATTAAATACGATGTAATTATGAGTTATTATGTAGCTAAAGGAGTGCCCTGGCGGTATAAAGGAGTAACTGATGTTACTGATTGTAAAACTTCAGAAGATGTTATAGCTAAAGCACATCTTGATTGGGAAGTTTATAAATGTGAACTTTATGGTAAAATGTCTGTTAATATAAATAGTGATGAAGACTTGGATAAAGTTATCGAAGAGACAAAAGATTCTGATGCCCATCTACATGGAAAAGATATTTTCAGGATTTGTCCTAATGCTTATTCTACCTATCGTACTGATTATAATATTCCTCTTGGAGTTGTTAAGGGAAAATATACACCGGTTCAAAATAAAGAAGCGTTTAAGTTTTTTGATGATGCTATAGGTAGTGGACAAGCTTTATGGCAAACTGCTGGTAGTTTTGGAAATGGTGAACGTATTTTTGTTAGTGCTAAACTTCCTTCTAATATAATGGTTAAAGGAGACCCTGTTGAAAACTATTTAGTATTTACTAATAGTCATGATGGAACAGGAGGAGTTAAGATATTATTTACACCTATTAGAGTTATATGTAGAAATACTCTAAATGCTGCTATTCGTACTGCTACTAATTATGTAAGTTTTAGACATACTGCTAGTGTTCATTCTAATATACAAATTGCTCACGAAATACTTGGTATTTGTAATACTAAACGTAAAGATTTAGAAGAAGCATATACTATACTTGCTAATATTAAAGTTACTGATGAAGACGTTATGAAGTATATTTGTGAGAATATTCTAAATGAAACGGAAGAAGAAAATCTACTAAATACTGGACATTCTTACAAAGAACTTTGTTATCGTAGTAATGCGGCTTATGAAGATTCTCAAATATCTATGCGAAAACTTAATGTTATTAGTTCTACTTGGAACTATTATAATGAAGGTATTGGACAAAAAGATATTATTGGAACTGCTTGGGGAGCTGCTAATGCTATATCTGGATATTATTCCAATATTGATAATGCTGTTGGTGAAAAGAGATTTGATAGTCTTATATTTGGAGATAAATCACGTAAAATTCAAACCGCTTTTGCATTAGCAGATACATTTAATTAATATGAAGATAATATATAATAATATCATACCGTTTAAAGGTTATAAATGTATTAACCTATTTGGAATACTTTTTGCTAGAAAAGGAGTTAGAATTGATGATAGAACTATTAATCATGAATCTATTCATACTGCTCAACAAAAAGAATTGCTATATATTATATTCTATATATTATATCTTGTTGAATATGTAATCAAATCTATTATTCTATTCCGTCATGCTTATAGAGATATTAGCTTTGAACAAGAAGCTTATTATCATGAAGAAGATATGGAGTATTTAAAGAATAGAAAACATTATGCTTGGATTAAATATTTATTCAAAACTTATAAACGAAAATGAAAAGAGATTTCAATTATTTAGATACAGCTTTACGTATGTATCTTGCTGGAACTAGTAAAGATGATGTTCTTACATTTATGGATGAACAAGTTGAATTAAATAATAATGTTTCAGTTAAAGTATGGCGTGAAGATAAACGTATTCCGTTACCTAAATATGGTAAAGAAGGAGATGCTTGTTGTGACATTTATTGTAAATCTGTTGAATACGATTCTGATAAAGACCGTTATATAGTTCATACAGGATTACATTTTGCTCTTCCTGATGAATATGAAATGGAACTTCGTCCTCGTAGTAGTAATACCAAAACTGAATTTTATGTTCCTAATGCACCTGGAACTCTTGATTGGGGTTATCGTGGAGAACTTCTTATCATTTTCAAAGGACGTACTAATAAATATCTTGTATCAGCATTTAAAGAACTTAAAGATACAGTTCGTTTTATGCTTGGTATTAAGAACCATTCATTAGATAAATGTTCACAAGATTTTGATAGAGTTTCTTGTGAATTTCCTTACCGTCCTATGACTGATGATTTTGAAGGAGACCGTATTTGTCAATTACTTGTTCGTCGTAGAGAACAAATTACTTGGGAAGAAGTTGAAACTTTTGAAGAACTTGGAACTACTGAGCGTGGAGAAGGAGGGTTTGGTTCTACTGGTGGTACTGGCGAAGCTAAAGTTGAAGAAACTACTACTACCGAAAATACAGAATCTCAGGCTAATGAAGAACCTGCTAAAGTATCTGGAACTACACAGAATCGCTTTGCTAAATAATGCTTGACGATAAACCTCTTATTGAACATACTTATATTCAAACTAGAAGTAAGAATGAATATAAAGTAGTTGCTATTGGTAAAATTAAATGTCCCGAAAGCGGTTATTGGTATGATGCAGTATTCTATGTTCATGCCAATAACTCTCCGGGATTTTATGCAAGAACTATTCAAAATTTTATGAGTAATTTTGAAGATGTCGAAAATATAGTTGAAACATGATAAGAATCACTTGCTATACCAAAAAGAATTGTGAAGCCTGCCATACTATGATTAGTATTATAGGTAATGCTGTTGCAGAAGTTAATGATGATTGTAATATTAATATTGTAAATATTGCTAATCTTCCACCAAATAAACTTGTGGAACTTAATGTTGAAGTATTTCCTACTACTATTATCGAAAAAGATAATAAGGAAATTACTAGATTAAAAGGAACTTTTCCTGAGAATTATATTACAGATATTATTTATAAACTTAAAAAAGAATGAAGAGATAATTATATAGCGAGAACAAGCTAACGTTCATAGTTAAGTTATACAGAATGAGCCTATCGTTGTTAGCAATGATAGGCTTAATTATTTCATCTCATCATCCCCTTACGGGGCACGGAGGCAACGTAGTTGCCGACCTTAAAGTCAGAAGAATCTACAGATATTGTAGATATTGACGATTAAGATATTATCTAAGAATCGGTTGCTTCGCAACCTCAGCCCCCCGTAGAGGATATGAATGAGATATATCACTAACCATTAATATAGATAAAAATATGAAAGATAAATATGGAAGACATTATAATCTTGATGACGAACAAGATTTACAAGAATATATAAGTCGTCAATCAAATTATCAAGTACCTAATGAACCTGAAGGTATTGGTTGTTTACCAGGCTTTATTATAGGGATTGTTATATTTGCTTTGTGTTGCGCTGCTTTTAGAGCTTGTGAACGAAATATTAAAGACCCTAATTCTAGTCAATATGAATATTCATTTTTAGATTAAGTATGAAAAAGAAATTTATATGGCTGAAAAGATTAATATGTAAAATACATGGTCATGATAGAGTTTTTGTGATTGAACCAAGAACTAGAGTTAAAGGTAAGTCTAAAGGACGTGTAGGAAATGCTGTTATTAGTTTTAAAAGAAAAGGCGGTAAATGTGGAAGTGTAAGAGTTGTTGATGGTGGTTATTATGTTTGTGCTCGTTGTGGAAAGAAATTGACAAATTGGGAACGATTTTAAGCCCCACTGTGAGACTTTATGCCTAAAGTAATATAGTTGTTCAATTCGATAAAGAAAATGGCAAGGCGAGCCATAAAACCGCCAAAAAGCAATAGTTTAGTAATAGAAAAGCCCGTAGGCTAGTAGGATGGTAACATCTTTACTAGTTCTACGGGCTTCTTTTTTATTCGCAGTTAGACCTGATTAATCAAGTACTACTCTACCTCTTTCATCAAGTTTACAACCATCTGGATATTTAGTTGTAAGTAGAGTTATAAATTCATCATAATTACCTTTGAATAATAAATTATGATTTACTACATATACGCTTTTCTTTGTTGTAGCTGATAATAAAGCTAATGAATCTCCTGCTACATGATTTGGAGTATTAGGTCTAAGTAAAACAGAAATACCATCATAAAATAAAGTTCTACTAACTCCTGCAAATTGACAAAACTCTTTTTCTGTAAGCTCTACTAAATTAGAACCTATAAGCATTTTATGTCTAATATAACTGGCTACTAATAAAGCACTTTTACTAGCTTTATACCATATAGGGGATAATTCATCAAATCTATCAAGAACTATACAGAATTTACCCATAATTATCTGTTCTTTAACAGATTCAGCAATAGTTTCTTTTCCATTTTCATCTACTGTAACAGTAATCTTTTTAGTAGTTTTTCTAGCATCAATAGGAAAAGGACTAGGAGCTATTTGTTTAATAGCTTTTTCAAGTTTAGCATCAATTTTCGCTAAACATCTCTTTGTTTCTTTCTTTCCAAATTTAAAATTCATACTTATTTGATTATGTTCTGCGAATATAGCACGATGTATTAAATCTAATATGTAATTATATGATTTTAACTACGATTTGTATCAATGTCTGCGTTTGGTGACATTGTGAGCCTAAAAACAGGCTCAATGTCGTCATTTTGTGACTAAATATTTTTTGATTTTATTGATTATCAATAAGTTACAAGCGTGTCTCTTTTTATATAATATAAAAAGGTCTATGACCAGACTTATCGTCCAATCATAGACCTTATAATTACTTCCCATTAACAATCCATTCAGCAATAGATTGAGTATGAATAATACCAAGCATATTTTCAGTCAGTTTATAATACTTATTATTTTGATCTAATTGCATTATACGATTAATTCCACGATAAATAGGAATTTGTCTTTTAACATAAACGGCAAGTTTATTCTCACCTTTATACAGACCGGTGGTATAATTAGGATTAAATTCATCTCCTTCAATTAGATACTTAGCAATAAATCCAAATGCAGACTGTACATCTTTAAACGATTGACCTAAAGCAACAGGACTTGACCAAAGTTTATCAAATTCAGATACAGCACCAATGTTATACATAATAGTTTCAGAAGATAAACGGTCTGCTTGATAAAGAGCAAGATTAGCTATAATCTTAGCAGCTTCATCATCATCGTCAGCAGCAATTAATGCACAGCTTGCAGCAATACCACCGAGTAGACCATAAGCAATACCAGTAAGTTCCCCTAAAGCTCTACGAACATTAGCTCGTTCAGCGTTTGACATTGTAGCATAATTAAATTTATAGTTTAAGAAAGTATCAATAAACGCTCTACAAACTTGTTGTACACCAGCAATAAATAGATTAGTGCCGTCTTCGTTAGCTTTAGCTTTAGCTCTATCAGTAAGTCCTCTAAATTCTGTTGTTGCAAAATCCCAAAGACTTACATAGAATCCACGTTCAATACTTTCTCTACTTTCATTATAATAACCATTTACACGGAAATGTTTAAGAGCTCCTGTATAAATATGTTTATGATATTGCATAAGTAGACTACCAAATACCCAAGTAGATTCTATACGAGCACCACCTAATCTATCATATACACCATGAATCTTTTTATTAACTGATACAACTTTACCTTTGAATTTAGCAAGTTTACCTAAATCTACCAAACTATCATCTTTAAGTTTAGCATAACCATCTTGTAGTTCAAATTGGTCTATTAATCTAGGTTCAGATTCAAACTGTTTTTTAGCTTCTTTAGTAAGTTCATTTCTTACTTCTGCATATCTTAATCCATAAGACTTATCACTAAGACTACGTAAGAACTCTGTATTAACATCTTTCTTAAACCAAAGATAATCTTTAAGTCTATTCTTATCTTCTTTTATTCTATTGATAAACTTAGCATATAGTTCTTCAAGTTCAGCATTACCTTCGATAACTTTACGAAGTGCAACTTCTTCAAGCATACGATTATAATTATGGAAATCTCCTATAACAACTTCTCCTTTTTGATTCTTATAAACTCTATTACTAAGCATCATAGAAAGCATAGCAGTATTCTGCATAAAATGTTCACCAGCACTTTGTGGACTATAAGCAAAATCTCTCATCTTATTGATTATCTCAATACTATTAATAGATTTAGATGTTTCACGAATACCATTATAGTCTACAACTCCCATGAGTTTAATTATTGCATCAGTAAGATTATCACTAGTATCTTTATTCATATTAGCAAGGAAACTAGGAACAGCTTTAATATAATATCCAAATTTAGCATTTTCCCAATCTTTATGATTAAAGTATTCTCCTGCATAACGTTCCATAAATATATTAGTAGAACCAGTTAATATATTACCAATACCTCCTGTAATATTAAACATCATATATTTAGCACTAGCAATATTTTGTCCAACAGCAGCAAATTTATCCCATGTATTCTTACCTTTATATTCATCAAATAAGAAACGTTTAGACCAAGTTTCAATTAAATCAATAACTCTTTTAGGAGCTTGAGTCTTATAAACTTTTCTATCTTCTGTAGAATTTCTTCTATCAACTGCTAGATTATTAAATCCTGTAAGACGATAAGCTTGCGCTTGACTTCTCATATATTCAAGAAGATAATAAAGGTCTAATTTAGTTTGCGTTTTAGCATTAGCTTGAATAGCACCTTTAATAAACTCTTCAAATACTGATTCATAATCTTTATCCATCAGTTTAACATCAAGCTGTCTATTATACTCAGCAGATTCTTCATTATGTTTCTTAATATCATCAACTCTAGCTTTATAATCTTCATCAGATTCAGTAAGACCTTGTTCCGGTATAGGTTCTATCTTTCTATAAGTCTTGTCCTTCAACGAAGCTAATAACGGTATATTAGTTTCTCGGTCATATTCATAACCAATATTATCGCTAATATGTCTATCTGGGTCTAAACTTTGTCCAAATCCAATAGCATTAAATGCAGCTTTAACAGTATTAGGGAACGATGATTCTGTCCTTCTCCTACGGGGGAACAGCCCTTTAGCAACGAATGACATAGCAGTATTATTCTCTTTAGTTAAATCATAAAGAGTATCTTGCATTAACTTTCTTATTCGTCTTTCATATTCATTAGAATTATCAGTTCTATAATACTTAGCACTACCATTATAATTATCAGTATATCTATTATAATTAGCATTAACTGTTTCAGAAAGTGGTTTACTTCTTGTATTGTTATATGAAGCTACATAGTTTCTAGTATTAGCAGATTCATCTTTAACTCTTATTGTAGTCCAAATACGAATTGGTTCCATTTTACCACTCAAAGGATTAAAGATATGATTTTTATCTTCAAATTCCTTAAGTTTACCGTCTCTAATAGCTTGTTCACGTTCTTGCCAATAGTAACTTGTAGGAACAAATTCTATATTCTCATTTAAAAACTTAAGAGCTTTGGAACGTTTTTCGTCAACATAATCTTTATTAATAACATTACCGTTATCGTCAAGTTTAGGAGTAACATAACCAAATATATCATTATTAGGTTCGTTAGTATATCCTATAAAGATTCCATTCTCATCATAATTCTTAGCATTAGCTACTGTTCTCCATGCAGCAAAGAACTCTTTACCTTTTTGTTTAGCAGCGTCTTCATCTAATGCATAAGTAACTTTATCAGTATGGAATGAAACTTCTTCTTTTAAGAACTTCTTAACTTTCTCGTCTTTACGACGTAAATGTTTAATTTCGTCCAGTCTATCATAAAGTCCACTAAGTTCTCTAACTTGTTCTATAGTTAAATCAGATAATTTAATCTTACTTGTATTTGGATTAAGAGCATCTTTAAGAATATCATTAATAGCTTTAACTGTTTCATTAAAAGCTTTAGTAACAGCCGGAGTTTGTTCTTTACTATTAACGAATCCTTCATAGAACTTCTTACTATATATTTCAGTTATAGGAGCTTTATTACGAAGAAGTTTAACTTCTGCCGATGTTCCATCATTAGCACGATTAGCATATTGAGCTTCTTGCTCTTCTTTAATAGCTTTTACTTGATTATCATTAAATTGACGACCATCAATAACTCCATAATTATCATAAGCATTTTCTGTATGTTGAACTATACTCTTGAATTGAGGATTCTTTTCTTCTTTGTCATTATTAAGTGCTGCAAAAGCATCATTAATTTCTGCTTGAAGTTTCTCATTAATTCTATAATAAGTATTTTCATTCAACCATTCAACAGCATTAGCATATTCATCTATTTGTAATAATGCAGATTCAGTCTCTATTTGTCGTCCAGCACTATCAAAGTGTTTATATTTATCTATAATATCAAGATAATGTTTTAAATCTTCTTCAAAACCTTCTCTAGTTTCACGTTCAAAGAATGCTTTTTTAATTCTAATAACTTCGTCCACATATTTACGAAGATTAGAAGCTCTATTATAAGCGTCTTGAGGTTTCCATTCTCCTGTATTGAAATCAGTAGTTTCTTGCATCTCTCTAATTTCAGAATTTAAACGCTTAATAGCGGCATTGTCTTCTTCTGTACGATTACCTTTGAATATTCTTAATAACTTATTCCGTTCATCATTTAGTTTAAGATACTTAATATAATAATCAATATTATAATCAGTAAGCATAGAAGCTTCATTATCAGTTACTCTTTGATAATATTCAGAAACATATTTCTGTTCAGTATTAGCAAGATACCATAAATCACGTTCATGTTTAGCTCTTAGATATTCTTTACTAAACTCTCCATATTTATCTTTAGCTTCTGCAATTTTAGCATTTAAACCATTCTTATCTTCTGTAAATTTATCAGTATGATTAGAAACAAATTTACCAGTTACAGGATTAATAATATTATTCCAATTAATCGTTTTACCAGCTTTAGCAGCTTCTGATTTAATGCTAGCAAGTTGTTTTTTATAGTTTCTTACATAATCATCTCCTTCAAACATAAGTTTATCAATTTTAGCTTTAGCTTCACGAAGAATGATTTGTACAATTGGATAACTAAGTTCTTGAGCGTCTTGGAATAGCCAATCAAGAACACTAGCATCTTTAAGTATATAATTAGTTATATCAGAAAGTCCTTTATCAAAGTTAGGATTAGTACTAAGAGGTTTGAATATATTTTCTGCAACAATCTCAAATCCTTGTTTTAGTTTAGGATTATTCTTAATATTATTAATAGTTTCCTGGATACCTTTAATATTACGTCTTGTAGCATCATCTACATTATCAGTAGCTATTTCATTTATTAATGGAAATGAGTTACCAAATGTACTAGCTTGTAATATTAAACTTATATATTCATTACGTAAACCTTCGTTATTAGTAATAGCATTAATAGTATAATCTGAAACTATATCATGTACTGTACCTTCTTCGTCAACAATAAAGTTATTAAGTTTACGTTCAAGTTCATGAGCTTTAGTAATATAAAACTCTGCTGAACGTTTAATAGTATCTTGTTTACGTTCTTCTATACTAGCAATACGTTGTTCTTCTACTCCATAATTAAGAATATCTTGATATGCAATAGAAGCGTTTTCATCAGAATTAACTCTAGCTCTAGTTTTAAGGTCTAATACAAATTGTTGAGCTAAATTACCAAGTTTAGATATATTAGTAGTTTCAATATCCATATCAATAGAACTTGCGTGTTCTGCATCTTCTATGTCTTTTTCTACTTCAATCGTTTCACTTTTGATATAAGGAACAACAGTATAAATATTATCAGTAGATTGTACTCCATTACGTTTAGCATTAGTTAATCCTTCAAGTTGTTCATCAGTAGATATTTTCTTATTAAGCTTAACTTGTTTGCGAGTTATAATATAATCTCTAAGATTACCATCATTATCTATTATAGTTTGAACAGTTCCTATATTCTTAGTACCAAACGCTTGTTTAAGAGTCTGGCTTCCATTCCAAACCCAAAATACTTTAGTTCCAGGATTAGCAAACTTATCATTTATAGCACGAATAAAGTTTCTAACTGATGCATCTTGTTCAGCAATAGTAGCTATAAAGTTTCTATCAGTAGGAATTATTATTTCTTTATCAATAGTAGGTTTTTTATATCTATAAGGTTCTATTCCTTCTTTAGTAAATAACTCATTCTTTTCTTCTGCAAGACGAGAGAATGGAGCTTGTCTTTCTTGACTAAGATTAATTATATCTTCATAATATCTACTAGAAGGATATTTATTATTTATAGGATTAGAACTAAATTCTCCATGTTCATTCTCTTCAAGATTATTTAATGGAATAAGATATACTTGTTTATTGTTATCTTCTCCATATAATCCAACTTTATATAAAGTAGAAACTTTCTTATTAACTATATTAATATAATTAGTAGAAAGAACTGTTTTAGTTCTACCAAGTTTATCAGTAATATCTTTAACTATTCCTATCTCTTTAGCAAGTTCTGTATCTTTAACAGTACCAAGATTAAAATAATACATCTTCTGACTATTAGGAAGATATGTAAGACTAGCTTTATTCTTATTATATCTTATTCTATAAGTAGGAATTTGTGGTATATTAGAATGACTACGAATATAATCTTCATAGATATTATTAGCAGCAAGTTCTTTATCATTTACCGAACTAACACCAAATCTAATACTATCAATAATTCCAGTACCTCCGTCTTCACGAGAAGTATATAAAGCACTATTTTTAATAACTTTACTAACATTTCCTCTACGGAACTGATAACCTTCTACAACAAAAGCATATTTAATAATGTCAATAGCAGTCAGTCTAATAATAGGATTAATATTATTAAATGCTGCATCGAACATTTTATATATACTCTCCATGTCCTGTTGTTGGTCGTTAAAACGGATTATTTGGCTGCTTATTCCACGTGTGCGGAACTCAAATCCGTTAAACAGGTTAACGTTCAGTTCAGAAAAGATAGTCCGTTGTGAGCCAAGCAAATGGCTTTGTACGAAGTGTACCTTTTGAGCAGGAGTAAGTTTAGAAAAAGCATTAACTTCTTCTTGTGTAGGATTTGCAACATTATTTATATTAATATTGTAGTTAATATCGTATCCAAATCCATAAATTCTTCTTGTCTCATCCTCTACGGGGGAAAAGCCCTGCTCCAACGTTCTATTAATAGTATCAATATCTATTTCTATATTACCATTTTTATCAAGATATATAGGAGAACTTATAACCTCAGAACGTCCTTTATACATATATTCAAGAACATACTTCTTAAAATCATTATAAAGTTTCTCATTAACACTTCCGCTAATATAATTCTGAATACTATTAATGGCATTAACAAAACTATGAGATTCAGTTTCAAATAGACCTTTATTAATAAGAATACTAGGAACTGTACTATATCTCATAAATGCGTCTAATGCAGGATAAACACTAAGTTTATCAGTTTCAGCTAAATATAATTCTGGCATAAATACTCCTGTTTCAGTAGCTTTAGTGATACCAGGATAAATAGCTTCTAATAATGGTTCTCCATTTACATTAATTCTATTAGCATCGTCGCTATTAATAATAGTTCCTATATCATCAATTACTTTACGTGTACTATATATAGTTTGTTTAGCTCCAAATTTATCAGGATTAAGTACTTTAATATGATTAGCTATAATACGACTATAATCATTAATATAATTAAAGTTAAGTATGGCAGCTAAATCTATCAACATACTTGTTTCATCATATACACCACTATTTTGTGCTGCAAATCGTTCTTCAATAGTTGGAACATCTATTATAAATACATCAGCATTATCTCTATTATCAAAGCTAATAGTACTATTAGGATACATCTTAGCAAACTCTTCTCCATATTGTTGTTGAAGAGCGTTCATAACTTCTGTGATATTATTGTTATCAGTAACTACTTCATTACGTACTTTAACTCCTAAATCATGAGCAACACGTTTAATTGCTGTATGAATAGGATTATAATTACCACGAACAAATACAGATTGAGATTCATAATAAGCCTCAACTATTCTACTAACACCTGGTTGACGAAGCCAAGCCATAGCTGTATAAGCATCACAACCAATATCAAATAGAGTTTTAAATGCAGCAAATGTATATTCGTTCTCATTCTTAATAGCCCCTTCTTTGATAGCATCAAGAATATGAGCAGTAGTATGAGAACTTGCAACTGTAATATAGTCACCTACTACGTTCTTATCGTTCTTGCTATTTCCTATTCGATTATGATAGACTATGCCATCTTTGACAGGAAATGCCTGAGCAGCAATATCTAGATTAACTCTATTACCATATCTTACTCTAATAGGAACACTAAGTTCGGCTTTAGCAACATTGAATACAGAGTTACCTGTATCACGAGCAACACTAAATGATTTCAATGTAGCACCGCCCATAGCATTTCTATGGAATTGAATCTGGTCAAAAAGATTATAAACGTTTCTTTGTTTAGCACCAACAGCATCAAGTTTATCAAGAGCTTTATTTGCAGCAGTAATATCATCAAAGTTACTACGAGCAAGGTTCTCTTCGAGACTTGATTTATCATTCATGATAGCAATCATACTATCAACTATACGATTATTTCGAGCGCGACGGTTATTTTGGTCTTCAATAGGAAGCTGTTTAAATTCCTCATAAGTAGGTAATCCAAAAGCAACAGCACGTTCATTAATAATATCTCCGAATTTATCTCTTGATAATTCTTTAATATCATCTATTGTAAGACTATTAGCATTATCATTAATACGTCTGAACATATCTCTTTGTTCAGCAATAACGTCAGCTATTCTACTATACTTATCATAGAACTGTATAAATGCTGGATTATCTCCATATAGTCTACTATAAGTAGGCATAATAGAAAGGAGTCCACTAACTCTATCAGCAAACTTCAATTCTTTATTACGAAGAAAACCATCAACAATAGGTTTAAATTCATCAGGCAATTCATGATAAGTATCACCCTCATCAAGAAGTTCTTTTACTCTCTTTTCAAGATAATCTTCTAAATCTTTATTACTCTTACGAATAACTTCAAAATATTTATCTTTAATAGATTGTTTAGTATCTCTATCTACTTGAAGCATATCTCGTGTTATACGTTCTTTATCAGAATTTCTAAGAACATGAGATACATATCTTCCATAAGTAGCAGCTTCAGCAGTACTATCGCTAAATTCTACTTTATGAATACGACCATCTTTACCAAGATAAGTCTCATAAGCAATACCATAAATAGAGTCAACGTCAAAGTCAGAACCAGTTTGTGTTACCCATTCATCGGGAACTACAATAGTACTTCCCATCCATTCAGGTAGAAAACCTACAACTTTCATAACAGCCATAGACTGTTTACCCTCTGTTGGAATACGATAACCAATACATTTAAGAACTTCTTCATCAATATCTTCAATACGAATCTCTTTAACAAGATTGCCATTTTCATCATATTGATTGAACATAGCTTTTGCCCATTTAGGTAGAAGTATTTCTACTTCTGAACCATCTTTATGATAAGCAAGTTCTACTCGTTCTCCGGTATCAGTTTCAATAGTTTCACCAGCTTTAAGTTGTTTACTCTTTTTAATAAGTCCATCAAGTCCAACACTAGTTACCTGTGCTCCATGCCATCCAGGAAGTTTTTGTCTTGTAATAAACTTATTAAATTGACTTTGAGCAATACTTTCAATCTTACTTGAAACTATATTCATATAACTAGGCATAACAGGTCCTGCATCTTCATTCTTAACAGTAAGATATTCAATAGTATTACTATCAAGTCCAAGACGAGCAGCTTCTATTAATGCTAGTTTATATATACGATTGTAATCAACTTTACCGTTATTGTCTCCTATAATACGATAGTTTTTATCAAACTTAATACCATACTTATCCATAAGACTATTAAAGTCTTCACGAATATTAGCAACATAAGCTCTAATAAAGTTATTCTTATGACTAGCAACAGCAATTTGACTATTATCAAGTATTTTTTTCATCACTTGAATACCTGCTTTATTCTGAGCATCAACCATATGTTGAGGAACATCTTGTTGTTTATAAAGATACATATAACTAAATGGTTGTTTAACTTCTTTAGCTTTTTCTCTAAATACAGCAAGATTTTCAGGAGTTACAACTCCTTCATTATCCCAATAAGTAAGTACATCATAATTAGCAGCTTTACTTGTTTCTTGAGTATTAACTTGGTCAATATCATTTTCTATCATGAAATTAGCAAGTTCTCCTAAACTTGTTCCTTCAAGGAACTTAGGTACAAGAACAAACTCTGCATTTTTAATCTGACGTGGAAGATGTCTACCAAAACGTTTATTATAATAATGGTCATAGTAGAAGTTCTTCATTACTTGTATAAATCCTTGTAATTCATTAGGATTAATTTGATTAACGTCAGTAGTATTATCTGTTAACTGTTCAATCAGTCTAGCATATTTAGGATATTCTCCTAATATCTTTAATCTACGAGCAGCTTCATATATTGTAATATAAGATTGAGCATCATTAATAGTAGTAGTTGTAGCACTTGTTTCTCCTTCACGGTCAGCAGGAACATAACCAAAACCTTCAGCAATTTCTTCTGCTTTAGCTTTATCTGTTCCAGCAGCTATAAGTTTATCATAAAGCATATTACGATTGCTACTAGGTCTAATACTATTCTTAACAGTAACAGCATTCCAACCAGTTCTAAGTGTTACAGGTTTACCATTAGGAAGAGTTAATACTTTATCTCCATTCATAAGTTGAGAACCTGCTATCTCATTAACAGATTGAGTAAATGGACTATCAACTCCTTGTGTAGATTTATAATTAGTTATAGAATAACTTGTTCCACCAGCTTGACTTTCTTTAGCACGTTTAAGAAATGTTTGAGGGTCTTTATAATACTTACTATTTCCTTCAAATAAATCATCAAAATTAGCAAAATGAATATAAGCATTAAGTCCATATTCTATAATTTCATTATCATTAATACCTTCAAGGAATGAACCAAACTTATTATGAGTTTCATTTACAAAGTAAGTTTGATAAGCATCAATCCATTTAGTAACTATTTGTTCAAGTTCTGATTCAATTCCTTCACTAATACTGATAGTTGCAGACGCATTTGACGATTCTGAATATCCTGATAGATTAATTTCCCCCGTAGAGGATGTGGAGGACACTAATCTCTCAAGCTCTTCACCAATATTATAACCAACACTACTATCAAGTTTAGTAAATTTGAAAGCATTACCTGTTAGTTTATTACCATCATAAACTCCTTTTTTAGGATTATAATGAAACCATTCAACAAGATGTTCTTTATCGTTATGTTGTACATCATAAAGAGCTTTATAATAATCGAATATTTCTCCTTTAACAATATTCATAAATCCATTAAATAACGGATGCTTCTTATTAATAGAACGAGCTTCTGGATGATTAACTTTAAATTCTTCTCTAGCAATAGATTCTACTTCATTCGCATAAGCAGAAACATAATCGCTAAATACAGCTTGTCCATCATATTTAGCATTAGCTAAATAATAATTTCCTTTACCGTCATCAGTAAATATTCCACTAAAGTAATGATATTGCCATCCTTCTTTTGAGTCATTAATGACATAAGCAATTCTTTGTTCAGTACCTACTTGTGCATTTATATTAAGAAGTTTACCCGGACTTGTTTTAATAACTTCCGGAGTATTAGTAACAAGATTGATAACTTCTTCTACTGTAGCAGCTTGTGCATTAAGTTTAGTAAGTTGTTCGTTAGCAATATCTATATTAGCTACTTTAATAAGTTCTTTCTTTCTATCTTTTATGTAAGCATTCATAACTTTAGTATCATATTGCCATAAATCATAAGCATGATACTTAGGCATACTTATTGCAAAGTTCTTAGGAGCGTCTGATGGTATTCTCATTAAGAATGGCGCAGTTTCTATCTCTTGACCATTAGCTGTTATAGTATTATATTTTTTATAAGTTTGAAGTTTCTTATGATAAGCATAAAGTCCTACTAAATAATAGTCCCCATCAGACATTTTAGTATAATCAGTATTAGTTCCTGATTGTTGATTGCTAACTCCATTAAGTAAATAAGGAGCTATAATCTTTTCTGCATAAGGACTAAGTTCATAATCTCCATTAGGTTTTTGTCTGAATAAACCTACTATACCTTGTTCCGGATTATCAATAAGAATATTACTATAAGCATATTCTGTAGAACGAAGTTTCTCTTTAACCCAATCATTAAGAACTTCTCTATCTCCACATATCTTAGCAATATTAGTAATGAAGTTATTATATATAACATCACTATTAAGATTACCAGTAGTATTTCTAGAATTGAGTTCAGCTTTAGACAAAGTATATGGTTCAATAGCTAATGCTATATTACCTAATGATTCTTCTGCACCTACAAGATATTCTCCATCAAATTTAGGAAGTTCAAGTTCTGTATATTTAGCATTTGGAACTTGTGCAGCAAGTGCTTGACGATAAGCATTTAATCTGCGTTTGTTTTCTATTTGTACTTCTCTATATTTTAAATCTCTACTTTCTTTTTCAGCAAGACTTTTCTTAGCAGCACTATTTACTTTTTGAGCATAAGTTAATAATCTATATAAATTATCTTTTCTATGAGTATCTACAGTTTTATTATGACGTTCAATATAATTATCTATCGCTAAATCGTTCATACTTGGGAAGTATGTTTTGTATATATCTTTAAGTTCTCTAACTAAAGAATCAAATTCGATAGCAACATCTTGTTTAATTTTAGATGTAGAACGCCCACCTTTAATACCACGAACGTTATTGGCAGTATCTAATTTCTTAATCTTAGTTTCAAGCTCATCTAACAATCCTTCTATATAAATATTATCATTTTGTATAGAACTACCTTTTAAATCGTTTCTAAAATTAAAGTATAGTTTACGTACAGGATTATTAGAAGTATTACTTTGAATAGATTTAATAGTACCAAATCTATCAATAGTTATTTCTAATTTATCAATAACAAATTTATTTAAATCAGTATATATCTTATTAGCAAAATCAGGTTTAGCTTTCATATCATCTACTAACTTAATAAAAGAAGCAAATTCTTTTTTATTATTAGCAACAGCTTCTATTGCATCAATAAAATCGTTAATAGATTTAAAACCTCCAAGATTACCTATAATATTAGATAATTCTATAACACATTCTTGATATGTATGACAAGTAGGAACTCCAAGAGGATTACTACGGTCTATATCATAAGTTCCGTTCTCATGTTTTTGTGTACTATTAAGTCTCTGTAAACTATTAAAATATTGTCTTACATCATTACTTATATGTTCTGTATAATTAGATATATTAGAACCGAAATCCCATTGTTTAGTACTAAGGTCTACTTCATCAGATTGTTCAACGTCAGATATAATATCTTCTGTATTATCTGACATAAGACTTAATTTAAAAGCTTCATCTACAAAATCAGTATTACGTCCTAAAGAGGCTATCTTACTATTACAGAATACGTCATTCCAAAAATCTGGGTCACCAAGAGCACTTTGAACCATATCTTTAAAATTACGTTCTTGGTCAGTTCCATTCTCTTCAATAGCATAATAGGCAGCTTCGATATTATTTATATCAAAACTGCCATATTGATTAGCTTTAAGTATTAATTGTTTTTTAAGAGCATTCTTAGTAGTAGCTATAAGACTAGTAATATAATTATCTTTAGGCTTATTATTAGCGGTAGTAAGCTTATAATCAATAGCACTAATAATGTCAGCACAATATTGAGTAGCAGTATCAAATGCAGCTTGACTACGAAAAGCATACATTCCACTATTAGCATTAACTTTAGAAGTATTATTAACATTAAAGAAGTTTCTATTACGATAATCTTTAATAAGTCTACGAAGAGTATTCTTATTAATATTTTCAAGATTATCAGTATTAGCAACTGAATCTTCTCTACAAAACTGAAGGAAACCATCAGTCTTTAATAGAGTTCCAAGTCTATAACAATTAGCAGCATTGTTATATTCTAGTTCCTTAATTATATCATTTACTTTAGGAACTTCATGAAATACAATAAAACATCCGTCCATATAATTATCTTTATGAGAACGTTCGACAGATGAGCGATTTTAAGGCTCTCTGTCGAACTTTCTCGATTAAGTCTTTACTTCTTTATTTGCAATAAATTTGCGTCTCGCCAGCAGCCAAAGAACGATCAAATTCGGTACGTTCAGCCATCGAAAGTCCGGCACGAACAGAAGCCATATTTGGAACTATAATATCTTCACCTGCAATATCTATCGAACTAAACATATCACTAATATCTACATCAAGTCCCATAGTATCGTCTGCTTGTTGAGATGCTTCAGCAGCAGTAGTAACTTCTTCATTAATAATTGTTGATATTGGAGGAGTAGGTTCTTCTACTTGTTTATCAGCATTATCTTGAACAAGTTTTTCTTCAACACTTTGTATATCTTTAAACTTCTTACCAAAAGCTCTAAGTTCTTGAGCTAAAAGAGTATTATCTTTAATCTTATTAAAACCAAATAATTGTCTAATAAGCTCTATAACTTTTTGCCATAGATTAGGTCGTTTAATATCAGCAGATACTTTTTTTGTACTATTAATATTATTGAGTGCTTCATTAAGAACATTATTTGTAAGACTTTCAACAATAAACTCTTCAAGCATATAATTATAATCTTGATTAGGAAAACTTGCTGGGTCAACTACTTTACGAAGTTGAGCTATATAACTATCTTTATTATAATTATTATCTTGTATGTGTTTGGTAAATTCAGCAAAAGAATCAGGATTATTAAGAGCTTCAATAAATCTATCACGAATGGCAGTCATTTCATCTATAAAAGCTTGGGAACGCATAATACCATTATCATAGATACGTTTATGCAATTGTTCATGAACAAGAGTTCTAACAGCTTTATATTGACTACCTCTAGCCAAATCAAAATATGATTTTAATAAAGTAACTTTGCCTGTACCTGTATTATAAACTGCAAAATTAGTTTCGTTACCATCAGTAATAATATCTATATTAGCAGGTATTAATTCTTCTAGAATAATTCTACTAGCAGAATCTGCAAAATCAGGAGCAATAGCTTTTATCAAAGATTCTGTATTAACATTTTCTTGATTTCCACGTTGTTCAATAGCAGTAATAGATGATTGTCTAGCTATCTCCTCATCCCCTACGGGGCGCAGCACTTCGTACTCAATCCGTACTTTTTGTTTAGCAGAATTATCTTTAGGATTTGGTCTAAAGTTACTTTCTACATTGCCAACTTTAGTTTTACCTAATCTTATTTTGCCAGCATTATTTTTAATAATATAATCTAAATAATTCTCATAAGTAACAGAAGTATCTCCAAATGTTATAGTTAATTGACCATTATCTTCATGTTTAACGTAACGATTTTGACTTCTATTCATTGGAATATCATAACTCATACTATATACAGAACTTGCAAGAAGTTTATCAATAGTATCATTTAATTCTGCTTCTATTGAACCTCCCCAACCAGTTCTTCCAAGTCCAGCTCCTTCTACCATAGTAGGATTTAATGTAATACCTGTACCTTCTTCTGTACTATTATTTTTATATTTATAAATAGTAAGCATTGGTATGTTACTTCCAGCAGGAGCTATAATAATACGATTATTATATTCAATACAATTAACTCCATCAATAAAGTTCTTAACTCCAAATATAGACATCAATCTATCTTTAAGTTCTTCAAATGATATATTATTCATTTGTCGTTCTTTAATAGAATCAAGAATTTCGTTTCTAATAGCAATTCCTAGTTTATTAGTACTATCAAATGCTTGCGGAATTACTTTAGCATAAAAAGGTTCATTAGTTCCATTAGGCACAATAACTAATAAATTAGAATTTTTAAATCCAGCTTTAACTCGTACAGTTCCATTAGAAACGTCTCTAATTTCACCATCAGCTGCTACTATACCTAAATGAATATCATTATAATTAAATCCTACAACAGCTTTATCTATAGGCTGAGGTTCAGCGTTTATATCAAATATTGCTTCTCCTCTACTAACATATTTAACAGTAACTTTAGTATTATCTATATTATTATCAATATTATCAACCATTTTATAGTTGTTATATTGTTTAGCAATAAATTCCAAATAAGAGTTATAATTTATATCTAAGTTATCACTTACTTTATAAAGATATATATTACCTATATTACGAAGTAATCTTGTACCTACTTCATTATTCTTATTCTTATTCTTAAGTAAAGGTAATACTAAATCCGATAAAGGATTATTCCATAGATTATTAATATCTTCATCAGTAAGTTTATTAAGTCTTGCTTTATAAATAAGGTCTATAAATTGTTTAGCTTCATCACTAATCTCTCCATTCTCTGGGTTCAATCTATCAAATACCTCATCTAGACTACTACTATAACCATCTTCTGTATATCTTACTTCATAAGACCAAAACTCATTACTAAATATATATCCGTCATTATCAGAAGTCTTTCGCATCTTCTTATTGAATCCTATTTTAACAGGAATATTAACTCCTCCATAATTAACTGTTGACCAAAATGAAATACCTTTAGGTTCATGTCTAACTTCTAATTCTTGACCAACTTGTAGATTAGCTAAAGCTTCTTCTCCTTGTTTATTTTCTGTATAGATACCGATATTGTTATCTAATTCGGGGTCTTCACGTTCTTGGTCTTGAACTAGTTCCATTAGTTTCTCTCGGTCTAAAGCTAAATCTCTAGGAGAAATATTAATAAGATTTTCATCAGTTCCTAACAAAAGATATGCTCTTAATTCATCATATAGTTTATTAACAGTCTCAAATGTGGCATTACTTTCCTTAATTGCAAATCTCATAAGACTTATTATATTAAAATAGTCTTTGCCATTCACCGATAGAATATTATTGTTGGCTTTATATATATTTATTAGATTACGAAAGTATTCTGCTTTATCTGATTGTTCATCAGTAACTATCTTTGATATAACAAAATCTATACTACTAGCGTGTTCATCAGCATTCATTTCCTGAATACTCTTATATATGTAATTTACGCTACTAAGTTCTTTTGGTAGAATGTCGTCAATTATATTAGCGTCAAATCCTTCATTGATAAGTTCATTTTTAATAGTAGCATATTGTTCATCATAAGGCATATTAACTAATTCTTCATCTGTATTTTTTAAGAACTTATCTAGTACATAAGCATTTATTTCAGAACTAGCATTAAATTGCTTTTCTTGAATAGCTTCTTGTTGTGCAAGAACAGATTCTATTTCTTTATCAGCGCTATCTTCTTCGACATTTCTAACAATTTCTGGGGGTGCTTGTTGAGGTTCCCCCGTAGGGGACTGAGAGATTGCATCATCTTTATCTTGTTTCTGTTCTTCTTCAACAGGAGCTTCTTGTTTAACTTGTGCAACAGGAGGAACTTGTTCTACTGGTTTATTATTAACAGTAGCTACAGGTTGTTGTCCTTTTTGTCTTGCTTTTAATCTAGCATGCCTACTTATAATATCGGTGATAGGTTCTGACGATTCATCGAACATATTAATATTCTTAACTATATCATCAAGTTCTTTTTTAATATTATCGTTAAGGTCTACATCTTTATTACCAGCGAGATAATCAAGAACTGTATCAATATCGTTAGATTCAAAAGCATTATCTAATCGTTTAATATTATCTTTAAGAGCTTCGTCTTTGACAGTTCTATATTCATTTTCTATATATTTAGCTCTATCTCTAATTTGCTGATTAGTTTCTGCAACATCGCTATCTATTAGAGTTTTTCTTCGTTCAGCCATACTACGACCAATAACGGCGGTAGCTATATTTTTATCTATATTACTAAGTTCTTGAAGAGCAGTAGTATGTCTATTTTCATTATATAAAGCATTAAATGCAGTTTCATCAGCAACATTAGCAGATTTAACAAATGCTTGTTTTTTCTTATTTATCTTACGAGTAATATGGTCATGTTCAAACTTAGTAATAGTTTTAGCTTTAAGATTATTATCATTAATTTTAAGTTGTTGATTAAGATAATTAAGTTCTTGAGCGATTCCTTCTAATTGAACAGCTCTATTTAATTCATCAACTCTAGTTTTAGTATTAACATCAGATATACCATTAAGAGATTTATTATATTCATCAGTATATTTATTTATTATGTTTTGTTCATTTCTAGAAGCTAATTTATTATATGTATTTTCTTTAGCTATTTGACTAGCTATATTAGCATCTTTAGCATCATTATTTATTGCTTTATTAAGCTCTGTTTCATAAGTCTCAGATACTTCATTCATTTTAGCAATAATATTAGTCATAAATTGTTTAGATTGCCCTTGCTCAATAGCTCCTGATTTGTCCATATATTGAGCTATATCTTCTGACATAAGGAAATCTTTTAGCAAATCATAATTACCTTTATCAATAGCATTAATAGTTAAATCTGTAATAAGTTTCTCAGTAGCATTTTGTTTTAATGCTTCTTTTTCTGTTTCATTTACTTCTTCATAAACGTTATTACCGTCAGCATCTTGGACTATATTACCTTCGTCATTAATGACAGGACTATTAGGATTGTATCCTTCATTTAATATAGCCATATCATTAATATATTTATCTAATATACTAGCTCTAGTATCTATTTCAGCTTTACGACTTTCTGTTAGAATATCTTTATTTTTAGATATATATTTAGCATATTGTTTATTAGCTGCACTACCTATACCTTGAAATGCTACTCCACCAAGCCATCCCCAAAATGATTGTTCCCACATTTGAGGGTCTTTAAGATAGTCAGTATAAGTACGAGATTCATGTGCATCATTAAGCATTTCTCGTCCTTTATCAATTCCTGCTTGTTGTTGTATATATTGCCATCCTTCTTCAAATCCTTCGCTTCCTTCACGAACAATATTAAGAAGACTTTCTTTATCAGGGACTCGTAGATATTTTTTAATACCAGTAGGAGCTTGTATTTCTCTACCAACTAATCTAGCAGTAGCTTGTTCATTAGCTTCTCTTAAAGTTCTATTAGTAGCTATATTTCTAGCACCTTTCCAAATATTTCTTAATCCTTTAAGCTGAAACGCGTCTAATAACATCAGCCACATATCATTCTTAAAAGTATCATCAGCAGATTCTCCTGATACATATTTAGCAATTTCATCATCACTAAGTCCACGAAGTTTAGGATTAGCATTATATAAAGTTTCTCTATCAGATTCTGACATAGAAGCTAATCTTTCTTTAGCTTCATCATAAACTTGTGTATAAGTATCTCTAGCTTCTATATAGTTTTCAGCAACTCTACTAGCAGCAGCAGTTCCTATAATATCACTACCAACTTCTGCCATTTTGCCAAAAGTATTTGGTCTAGCAAATGGTTTACCAGCTACTTTACCTATACCACGAGCTAATCGTCCAAGACCTGCAAGTTTACCTAATTTAGTAACAGCAGTTCCAGGTATTAAAAGACTTAATGTACTAGCTATACTTACAGCATTACCTAACCACCAACCACTATCACTAAAATCAAAGTTCTCATTAGGATTTTCTCTATATATTTCAAGTCTTTCACGAATAGCATCTTGCCATTCTGCAAGTTGAGAACTAACAGGATTAGTATAGTCATCATCTGTAACTCCTATAAGTTGTCCAGCCGCATCAACTAAATCACTAAATCCACGAAGAGTACCAAGTACAACTTCAGAACCAACCGCTTGTCCAACGAATCTACCGGTTTGTTCAAGTACTCCTTGATTCTCTGCACGTTCTTTATTAAGTTCTTCTTCAGTATCATAAGGATTAACGTAAGTGTCATAAGGAGTATATTTATCTACATCATATTGATTAAGATTATATATGCCTCTAGCTAATGTACGTCCTAAAACAGAACGTCCAGCATCACTTGTAGAAGTGGCGGGATTGAAATCTGTTATAGTAGGGGGCTGTAATGCCCCCTTTTTAGTCTTAGGATTATAGTCAGGATTTCTTCTAACGTTTCCTTCTTGTGCAAACTTTAGTATATCCATATTATTGTCCCATTATATTGTTAATTAATTGTTGGTAATAATAAGCAATTATATTTTGATTACCAGCAGCTCCTGTAACATTTGCTAAATTAGTAGCTGTTTTTTCAGCAATAGCTTGTATAGCTTCCGGTTTAACATTAGCTCCTGTTTGATATAAATTATAAATATCATTCCATTGATAATAAGTATCTCTTAAATCAACTGCTGTTTGAGGAGATACAGAACCTAAAGAACGATTATTAGTTTTATCATAAACATTAAATCCTTCACCTGTAGGTATCATAGTTATCTTATCAATATTAGCAAAAGCAGAAGCATTGGTTAGATTAATATTACGTCCAGCAGCTCCATATATATTTATATCTTTCTTAGCTTTAAATGTTGTATCATTATTCCAACTTTCGACTATAGCACTATCGAATCCTCCAGGAGCATAAAGAGTGATTGGTTCTCTTTTAAGTTTTCCCTCATTATCATAAGTTCCTAATATAGTAATTTGAGGACTCCATTCACCTGTTTTAAAATCTTGAACAGCTACTATTTCTAAATCATTTTCTTTAGCGCTTCTAATAATAGCAGTAAGTTCTTTACGGTCTTCACTATCAATAGGTTCAAACATATTATTATCTCCAACTCGTAGAGCACCTGTTTGAGTAAGGTCTATATTACGTATAGCCTTCATAGCTTGGTCTTTAGCTACTTTATATTGATTAGTAAATTCTGATGATTTAATAGCACCTGTTTGTAATTGAAATACTAATTCAGCAGCATTAGGTGTAGGTTCAGTAACAACTTGTTGACCAACTTGAAGTTTTCCACCTTTAAGAAGGTCATCGTTTTTACTTTTAAGTCTATTATCAACAAAATCTATTAAATCTCCAAATACTATTCTATTTTGAGACTTAGCACTACCTACTAACATATTGTCTTGTACGTCTCTACCTGTTACTGGGATTTCATCACCATTAGTTCCTACTTGAACTACATTATTTCCCCAATAAGAATTTACTGTACCTTTTAAATCATTCCATATAGCTCCAAATATATTAGTATTTTGTGAAATACCTTCTCTTGAAGCTTTAGCAAAACTATATAAACTTCTATTATAATCTCTTGGCAATTCAGCATATTTCTTACCATTTTTACTACCAAATGTAATACCTAAAGATTTCGCTTTATTTTCTCCACCAATAGAAGCTATAAAACCATCAAATGAATCGTCCGATGTAAAATATTGTCTAATGGCTTGCGAACTACCAAATATATTATTTACAGCTTTACTATATTGTTTAGCATATTTATTATCTTTAGGTAAATCGCTCATACTAACTATAGCATTATAAGCGTCAAACGCTTCAGTCATATCAGGTTCTTGCCCTTCTTTTAATCCATTAAGATAATCTTGTGCATCGTCTATAATTTCAAGATTGCCTAAAGCCCTATATTGTTCCATAGGGTCTTTTATATTATCTTTAATAAGTTGTTTTATATCATTACTACTTTTACCGTCTAGATTAAAATCTAGATTAGGATTAGAAGCTTTAAGTAAATCAGCAATATTTTGTTTATTAGTACTAATTTCTGCTTGTGCAGTAGATGGAACAAAATTATCAATTCTTATAGGATTTGTTGTAGTAGTAAGTATATCAGAATAACCAGCTCTATTACTAGCTCCTCCACTACCAGCAGCTTGTTGTCTAGCTAATGCTAATTGAGCTTTCCAAGCTTCTCCATATGTAGTATTAGAAGTTTGATTATAATAAGTAGCTGCTTTATAAAATGGGTCAATTCTTTTATTAAGATACTCTTCCGGAGTTAAAAGAATACCATCTTTATTAGTTATATCAGGATTATTACCACCACTTTTATCATATTTCCATTTAGCAATTTTATAATCTTGGTCAAGACTAGCTTTAGCTCCAGGAGTATTTTCAATTACAGCAGCAACAGCAGCAGCTAATTTATCTTTACTAAGTCTTTCCCACTTATTAGTAGCAGATGAATAAATCTCGCCTGTAACCGATTTAGTAATATCATTAGTAACTTTACCTTGAGCATCAAGCCATCTTGTTTGACTACCTCCACCAGATTCTTTAGCAGCCCATTGCAAAGCTTTGTCTAATAATTGTGTCATAGGAACTGTACTAACTTCTTGTACAGCAGGATTCCATTTGCTACCACCAATAATATTACCTTTACTATCAGTTATATCTTTATAATTATAAGTATTTTGTTCTTTAAAATAAGCCTTATAATCTTCAGGAATATCAGTACGTTTTTCAAGATTATCAATATATTTTTTATAATCTTGTTGAGCACGAAGTCTACCAATCATACCTGGATTAGACATTATAGAACCATTTTCACGAATAACATCATCTAAAGCTCCATAAGCATTTCCATAAGTACTATTATTAGTAATTGCACTCTTTATTTTATTCACTTGTCGATGTCTCCATTCATCTTCTGCTTCATTTAAATCAAGCTTAGCAAGTTCTGCCTCCACAGCGGAGGCAGTATCTATTGCTTTAAGATGTCCTTGTTCAAGTGTATCATAAGCCTGTCCTAATTTCTCCAAATCAATCGGATTAACGACAGGTCTAAACACAGGATTAAATTCTTGTATAGGCATATTTATCAATATTAAATTGTAACACCTTTATCTCTAAATAATCTCTTATCTGTATTAGGATGTGTAGCATCATAAATACCAAGAGTATTATTATAATTTCTACGATTTTCAATACGACTAAGCATATCTTGAAGTCCAGCATTAATACCACTAAACATATTATTAAGAGAACTAGCTTTTTGTTCTCTAATAGTATTTCTAAATTGAGCACTACGATTACGCCAATCGTTCATCATATTAACATTAACTGCTCGTACAGATTGTCTATTACGAGCATCTTCATTTTGAAGTTGAAGTTCTATATTCTCTTTAGTGTTAACTAAATTCTTACGACCTCTTATAGCTTGATTACGTACTCGTTGTAAACGTTGAAGTCTAGTTCTGCCACTACTAGTATTAGCATTAATATCATTCATCATTCTAGCAGCTTCTTCATTAATATCAGAAATTTGGTCATTAACATTATAAGCTGTTCTCATTCTAGCAGGAACGATTCCTGTTGGTACAGGAGGAGCTTCCATTTCATTAAGAGCTTTACGAGTAGTAATAGCACTAGCAACAGAACCTCCTATATTACCAGCAAGACCTATAATATCATTAGTATCTAATTTATCAAATAAAGCAAGTCTTTTACGAGGAGATTCAATTACATTAGGAACTCCTGTATTAGTACTAGCTCCTTCAACAGTACGTGGTTCTATTCTAGTAGGAGTTTGAGCACCTCTAGTATTAATACCTTGCATCATACTATTTAAATCTGCAAATTTAGGTGCAGGTTTAGTTGATTCAGCAAGTTTAGCAGCAGCTTTAGGTTTGCTCTTTCCACTCCCCCTACGGGGGGCTGTTACTTTGGTCTGCTTAGTCGTCGTAGTTGTCTGAACTGGTTGTTCAACTTTAGTACTTCTAGTAGTAACAGTTTTAGGTTTGCTTTCTATTTTATCAGGAGTATATTGTGGACGTTCTAACATATCTCTAAAGTCAGTTCTTGCTCCTTTAGCGTCTCTACGAGCAGCGGCTTCAACATCTTTATCAGTTCCACTATCTATAGGTTTAGCAGCATTACGTCCTGTAACTTTATATCGTTTTCCTTTATATTCAAAAGTATCTCCTATTTTATATTTGGTAGTATCAATTCTAAAGTCATAGTCTTTACCAACGGCTGCTTTTTCTCGTTCCCCCGTAGAGGATGGAGAGATAACTAGACCTGATTTGACATTACCATTAACTGTTACAACTCTACCTCCTACTTTTTTTTTACGATTAAATATTCCTCTACCATATTCAATCATATCATTAAATCCAGCAGAAAGTATATCACCAACTTCATTACTACCACTTTTACCATAAATAACGTCTCCATTATTATCAATATAACCAATTCTTCCTGGTTTATCATTAATAGGACTTACAGTATTACTTTCTACTTTAACTGTATGTTCTTGGATAGGTTTTGGTTTAGAAGGAACATATCTATTAGATTCTAATTGATTAATTAGTCTACTATTAATTCTAGGAGCGGTAATTGTAACTTCCGGAAGATTATTAGAAGTTATACTACTTCTAGTAGTGGTTTGTTGAGCAGGTTTCTGTTTTGTAGAACCAGCTACTTGTGTTCCATATTGTTTACCATTCCAAGTAAATTCACTAAGACCTTGTTTTCTAGCAGCAGCAAAAGCACTATTAAATGATTGTCTTTTAGTCTTAGGTTTAACAGCAGGAGTATTATATTTAGCATTAGTTCTTTCAATAGCAGTTCTATTACTTGAAGTAACAGGTAAATTACCATAAGCATCATTCATTGATAATGTAGGTAGATTAAGATTACGTCCTTGATATTGAGGATTAGTTCTTGCATTTCTAAGAGCTTTAATAGTCTTAGCTTCTTCTCTACCATAATAATCTCCGGCAAGAGTAGGATAATCTTCTCTTATACCTCCCATACGTTTCTTTTTCAAATCTGGATATTTTTTATAAACTTTAGCTTTAACATCAGAACGACCATGAAGTCCAGCAAGACGCAAAGCATCTACTGCGTCTGCTCTAGTAGGTATTGGATAACTTCTTCCACCACCAGCAAAATCTTTTTTATTAACACTAGGATATGGTTTCTTACTTGAACCATAATCTTTACTTCTACTTAATCCTCCCATACGTTTCTTTTTAGTACCATCATCATTAATACCATTTACTTCTTTAAATCTTTCTTGAGCATTAAATACTTTAGCAGGATTAGCGCCACCCATTACAAGTTTAGCAGGACTATTACCATTAAGAATAGGTTGAGCGCTAAATACTTTTAAACCATTAGAATCCGTTTGAACAACTTCTCCGTCTTCAACTTCAAGTCCTGTTCTAGGATTCTTACCAATATCTATACCACCAGCTTCATGTTTTCTACCTGACATATAGTATAGATTATCTTTTATATGAGTGGCACGTCCACCACGAACAACTTTAGGTTTAAATCTAGTCATAATTATATATTATTATACGAAATAGACAAAACTAGCCATTTTAAGGCTCTCTGTTAAATGATTATCAGAATCAATACTAATTATCATAACCTATATCAAAATTCAACAGTGAGCAAATAAATATGGTCTACGTTAATGTTTACTTCCGTTTTTGTCCTCCACACGCCATTCGATATACCGATTTACGTGCTCCATATCTAGCAACAGCAGGAAGTCTCTTAGGAAGTTCTTCTCTATAATCTGTATTAGCAGTAGGACTAACAGGTTCTTGTAGAGGTTGTTCAAGATTACCTTGAATGCGCTTTTCATTATTCTTAATCATCTTGTTAGTAAAACCTCTTTGTGCAAGATTACCAATAGTATTACCAGCTTGTGCTAATGCAGGTTGGTCAGTAAGAGCAGAACCAATAGTACCGGCAGCACTAATAAGTCCTCCTATTAATTCTCCTGTTCCTCCCCAAGCTTTTCTATTTCTATATTTAGTTTGTCCACCACAACGTTTTACTTTACCACCACAGCGTTTCATATTACTTCTACCTCCATATCGTTTAAGTTTAGCTTCAAAATCTTCACCAGCAGTATTTTCATAATCAGCCATAGCAGCATTAAGATTTTGAGCTTCTTGAGATAACATTTCATATTGTCTATTTCTTCTAGCAATTTGAGCTTGACGTTTAGCTTCTCTTCGTTTCTTAGAACGACCTATTAATCCGCCAGCAATACTTGCTACAGCCCCAATAGCGGCACCAATAAAAGCTTTTCTACGTTTATATTGTTTATTCATATCAATAACATTGTATATCGTCAATATTAATATTTTTATCTTCTTTTCTAAATATGAATCGTATAACAAAATACTTACCAACTATTAGTTTATTATCAAGTTTAGTAAGTTGTTTATTTATTTTATTATATTTACCTGTATGTCTATCAACAGGTGGAATAGTATCTATTTGTTTAACTACATTTCTGAACCAATTCATAAACCATACTCCATATTTATTATACGGATGTTTATAATCTTTCATATCTTTCTTTGGTTCACTAATATCAACATAATCTGAAAAACAACAATTAGTATAAATAACTAATTGGTCTCCGCAATAATTATCATTACGATTCTTATTAACAATGTAACTAATATAATTAAGAACTCTATCTACATTATCATTACTAAATAATACATCAATAAACGAATAAGGAACAATACTATTATCTTCAGGATTAACTTTAAATTCTCCATTAAAATAATTAGTATCATTATCTATAAGATTAACGTATTTATTAAACCGTTTAAAATTGAATTTATCAACTGAATTAATATTAGCAAAATAAACATTATTCTTAGTATTAAACATATTGTCATACCAATAAGTATGAGTACTTATCCAATTATTATTAATAAAACTATATGAAGCAGCAAACTTTTGTTCTATACCATTATTATTAACTTTACCTAAAACAATAAGACGGACATTAGTTTCATCAATAGCGAAATTAATATCCGTAACATCTTTAGATAATAAGTTTTTAATACCAGCAGTTATATCTTTTAATTCATTCTCGTTATATTTATATAATTTACGAGCATCACTATCATAGAATATATATCCATAATTACTACATATAAATTGGTCATGTTTCTGAATACCAGCATAACCTTTATCACTAGTAAATACTTCAATATAATCAATATCAAACGCGTCAGGTATTACAAGTTGTACATCTTTATTCTCAGTCTTCATTGAACTATCTCTGTTAAATATAAACATTGAATGTTCACAATGAGCGATAAGATAACTACCTATACCTGTAACATTAACAATATCTCCTTTATTTTCAGCAATAATTTTATATTCTTCGGGACGGAATGTTTTCCATTTGTTCTCTACATTTTCATCACTTATAACATCACTACGTCTAATAGTTTTACGATAATCTGTAACAAAATTAGAATAAACATCTTTATTAAAATTTACTAGAAGTTTTCCACTATAATTTATATAAGCATCTGGAAGTTTAAACATTTCATCTAACTTATCAGGAACTATATCTAAGTTAGTTTTATTTTCACTCCATCTGTTATTACCATTTCCATCAACAAGATTATATGTAAAAGACCTACGAACAGGTTCTACATTAAGATATTTAGCAAAATAAGGATAACGAGAAGCAAAATTAAATCCAATAGCTGCTATATGATAATCATATTTAAGATTATTACTCCAATTGTTAATAGGTAAAAATGGATATATATGCCAACCTTCACCAGCAATAAGATAAGGACTATAATCTACAAGTCTAGCTCCATTTGGAGTAGTACAATATATTTGATAACGATTAATTTTTCTGTTTTCCCATTTAGCACTACCATCGTTTCCCGTTGTAGAACGACTTACAGTAAAATCGTTTATATAAAGATAATAGTCATAATTAATATTATACCCATCATTCTTCTTAGTAAAAGAGTATTTCTTCCCTCCTGCATTATTCCCAATATATTGAATATATCCAAAAGGTATAAGAATTTTAGATTCATTCATATAAATATTATTATTATAATTATATAATAATCCTACTCTTTTACAAGGATAAGCATTACTATTAAAATCTGTATAAGAACCTTCAAATCTAGGAAATAAAACCATTGATTCGTTTAGCCATATTTCTAATAACGCTCCTCTACCAACAATATCTTGTCCCGGAAGAATAATGTTTCTTGTTTTAACAGCATAAAGTTTATCATAATTAGTATTATAAGGCATTCCTCCAAATCCTGCTAATACTTTAGTAGTTTTATACATTTCTTTTATTCTAAATAAAGAATCATAACTATAACTAGTATAAATAGGTGTACCAAATTTTATATAATTAAAATTAGATTCTCCAATAGTTTGAAAATCTTGTGTCCAAGCAAACATATGATTAACTAAAGTTCCAACAGCAGTATTTCTAAATTGGAATGTTGTATGGTCACTAAAAATTGCTTTACCTGCGCATATTTGTTCTGTTTGTTCATAACTAAAGAAGAATCCTACAAATTCATCATACATTGGTACATTTGAAAATTCAAAGTTACCGCTTGTAAAATTACCACTAGCATCAGCACTACCGTAAGGTCTAAAAAATGACTCTCCTTTTGAATTTTTATATAAAGCAATATTGTTATAATCAGTAAATAATTCAGGAGCTACATTACATAAATAAACGTCTTGATAAACTCCATCTAGAAAAGTTTTACAAATATAATGTTTATCGGTTGTAATATTTTGTTCTCTAACAGCATTCTTAACATCTTCTAATGAAGTGTTATCATCGTATGGAAAATAATAGGAAGTACCGTCACTTTTTTTACCTAATAGAATACTTCCACTACGTTGTTCCATATTATTATTAATTCTTATACCATCTGTATAAGTACCATTAGGGTAAACATAATGTATAAATAGATTATATACGTTATTACTAACAACATACTTTTTATCTTCTCCTTTTTGAAAATATGTACTTTTAATAAGTATTTCTGAAGACTTTACTAAATGATAAGTATAAGCAAAAACTCCACAATCTTTACCATATCTATATAATGGTTCTTCATCATCTGGATTAGCATATTGGTAACATTCATATCTTACAGTTCCCATTCTATCACTATTCCATTCCATAGTGTTAACTACTATCTCAGCTTTTTGTGGTTCATTTATTATATCATCAATATGTAGCAAATACGCGCAATAATTTAATTCACCATCGCTATATTCACTACTTCTACAATATTTAAAATCAGGTTTTCTAAAAGCTATATAATATTTACCAATATAATCTTCGCTAATTACTTTATAATTTCCATAATCATTTTCATCTTGTACTTTTATATAAGTAACTCCTTCTTGATAATCATTTCCAGCTTTTAAATAATCTGAAAGAGAGAATATAACAAAATAATCTTTATCGACTCCAATAGTGCCATTACCTAAATCAGTTCTATTAAATATACCAATCGCTTTAACAGGAGCTTCTAGATTTATACCACGACTAGTATTAATAGCTCCTATTTTAAGTTTGTATTTACTATCTGGGTCAAAATCATAATTAGCAATAGGTCTATCTACATTCCAAACATATTTAGTATTTGCTTTAACTGAACGTTCTATATTTGGTATAGCGGCTTTATATATAGTATTATCTAAATCTTCATTATTTTCTTCTGATATACTTCTAGTAGACATTGCTGTCAATTTATAATCCTCATCTACTGTGTCAGTACCTTGAACAAATCTTACAGTAATTCCACTAGTATCTATTTTATCAATATCGCTATTACGATTCTCTTCTAAATAATTAGCAACATATATTCTATTATTATAATTAGTAAGAGTCTTAATATTATAAAGATTAAAAGCATCATTGGTTAATTCATCTTCAGATATAGTATATTTATTATCTTTCTGATTAGTAATAGTATAAAGTTTAATATCAATAGGAGCTTTATATTCTACAATAGGAATTATTTCATTTTTAGTAGTAGTAACTATATAACCTATCTGATAGAACTTATAATTAAAAGTTGGGTCGATTATATCCAAGAACAACTGTATAGCTTTATTAGTTTTCTCGGTATTACTACTATAATAGTCGCTAAATAATACTTGAGATTGAAGAATAACATCATCTCCTCTATCTTTCATATACCAACTATTATGAATTTCATGAACTCCTCCTTCATTATAAATTATACAAGGACTTCCAAGAAGATTCCAGGGAGTATAGTCATATTCATTTATAAAGAATCTTATATAAAAAACATAAGTTCCACAATAAATACGATTAGCTGCTGTAATCCTAGTATAATTCATCATATTAAAATATGGTATTGGCGGATTAAGAGTATATCTATCTTCATCAGCCATAGCATCATAAGTATTACTATCAAGATTTATAGTTTTAAAAGAAACTTTATTCGGAGAATTACGCTCACTAATAGCAATAATAAGTTCATTATTGGCATTATAAGTATAATCTCCAAAAACTTGTCCTCCTCCCCATCTCCAATTACTTTCAATATATTTAGTTTCTCTAGTATTTTCATTATGTCTAAGTATTCTATTTTTATTCGTAAATAGAATAAATTCATTAGAACAAGCTATATATCCAACAAGTTCTTCATCATCTTCTAAATCAATAAATCTTTCAATAGCGTGTTCGTTTTGAATACCTCCATTATCAGTATTTACAATAATATTACTAGCATGAACTAGAGTTCCACTTTCAAGAAACTCCGCATCGTTATCTGTATCTAGTCTTTTATTTATCTCCATAACGATTGACTTATTTTAAGCCCTCACAGGCGATTATTTTGACTTAATCTGATTAATTGTATGATGTGAAAATTATCTCTACGCAGACGTCAGGAAAACCATATCTACGAGCCTCATTTTTATTATTTCGGCTACTCGAACTCATTCTCACAGATAAGCCATAAATACCATTAACTGTAACAATATCTATTATATCTTCCATAACAACTTCTCATTTATTTCGGAAAAGTATAATTATAGAAATAACTACGCCAAGCATCACTATCTTTATTTCCAGATTCAGCTTGCCAATCAATAATAACTCCAGCTTTAGCTTTATTCTTTAATTGTTCCCATTGATAATAAGGATTAGTTCCATATTGACTAGCTCCAAGATTAAACACTGGATGTTTCATACCACGACATAACATCTTATACATACAGTAATATCCAATAGCTTCAATCAATATATAATTGTTAGGAATAACAGGAATATCACATTTATAATATTCACTATATTCAGTCTCAATTTCATTGGATATAATATCTATATATTTAGCATCAAAGTTAATCTCTATTGTATGGTCATCAATAAGGACATAACCTCTATCTTCACATCCTCTACGGGGAGCAGAATAAAGCTCCTCAACAACAGTTGCTTGTTTTGTAACATCAGGAGTATTATTATGTATAGCTAAACTTCCATAAGTTTCTTTACCATTATAACCAGTATCAACTATTGACATAGTATTCGACAATTCTAATGACTTATCGGGCTGTTCCCCCGTAGAGGATGGAGAAGAACATCTACCACATCTAGCCGATATAACATCAACTTCACATCCATTATCATCATATACTTTAAGTCCTTTTGTACTAAATGGACAAGCAGTTCTAGCAATATTATTAATAACTGCTAATCGACGTTTCTTAGGAACTACTCTAAGAACATCCAATTGTCCCATAGCATCTATAGTCCACGATATAACTCTAGGTATCCAATCGCTACCATCAGGATTAAAATCGTTGTCTATTTTTGCTATTATGCGCTCCACGCTGATATTTCTTTTGGTCAACATTTCTAATATAATTTAAATAAGCACCTTTATCTACTAGAGTATATAATCTAAGTTTTGTTCTAAGGTCTGCTTTAATACTATATACTTCTTTTTTATCTTTTAATTCAGCAGCATTTTGTTCATGACTCTTACCTCTTAATTGTTTATTATAATATTCAGTATGTTCAAAATCAAGATTCTGATGTGCTACATATCGATTATTAACAATATCTATACTATAAAAACTAGTATCTTCTTGATAAACAACATACGGAACTCCATCATATTTAAGTCCACGAAGTTTATATATTTCAGCTTCTTCTTTATTATAAGGTTTCTTACCTTCTGCAATAAGTTTTTCTTTAGCAAAAGCTGTTTTCCTATAATCTATTCGTTTACGTTTATTATCTTTTGGGTCATGAATCCAACGATTTATCATTAAGTCTCCTAGACCATAACCATAACCATAAGCATAACCTTCTAAACAACATTTATGAACTCCATATTGATAGAATTTAGCAACATAATCTCTATATTGTTTGAATGTAAGTTCTGAACGTTTTTTAGCAAGTCTAATATAAGTATTAAGAGCATTAATCTTTCTAAGCACATTACAATACTTTACTATTTGCATAAACATTATACGTTCTTCGCCAGCTTTATATTCTTCTAGTTTATCATAAACTTTATTTATAAGAAGTCTTTTAGGATTATATATACCATCTATCCATTCTTGTCCATATTCTACAAGTTTAATTCCTAAAGAATTAGCAATATAAGTTATGTTAGAAAGCAAATACTGTTTTAATGAATCTCTCATTTTAACAGCTACATTATGATTTTCTTTAAATCTTTCAATATCACTATTAGCATCTTCTATATACTTTTCATAATAGTGATAGATATCTATATCTGGAACCATAAGTTATTAACGATTTAATAAATTATCAGTAGGAACTTCATTAGTCTCTCTAGGAACTTGAAGAAGATTACGTTTAAAGATAATATCTTTTATAGAACCTATCATATCTTCAGGAAGAAGAAATTCATTATCATCAAAATCATCTTCATTATCAATAGTACGTTCTGAATTATTTATTTTACTCTCATTAGTTTCTATTTCGATAATATGAGGTAGTTCAAATACAGATTCTACTACAATAGCATTAATAGTTTTAAACCATTCACAAGCATTTTCTTTAGTAAAGAAATATAGATATTCATTTATATAATCATAGCAAGGAAGATTACACATACCAACTAAATGAGTATAGAATCTAGCACTAGCTTCTTTAGCAAAAGGAATTTCTATATTATCATAACCAGCAGTACGAATACTTTGAAAAGGTAGATTATTAGTAAGTCTAACAGGACGAGGAAGTTTTTGTTTACTTCGTTTAATAGGACGAATATTATATTCAGCACTATTATGAAAATCTCCATCAGGAACATCAATAAGACTTATCTTAACTCGTTGTTGTAATCCCTTATCAACATAGTGATTATTTTCATAACCGTGTCTAATAAGTTCATTACGAGTATGGATAATAGCATATTTAATATTCCGTCTTAATGGAATATTGTTAGGTTGCCCAACTGCATGAGCAATTTCAGAAATCAATTGATTAATTGATGCCATAACCAGTAATAACTTTAGTATTAATATCTATATCGACAAATATACCTTTTTAATTATTATCTCCAACACTTTCACGAAAATTTATAATTGATTAAAATGAAGAAAGCGGTAGTTCGTTATCACAACGAGCTACCGCTTCTCCTTTTGTATGAAAACCTTTATCAAATGTCCTTGAAATAATTCCATACTTTGCCACTACCAGCATCTTCATCTTCAATACCAATCAGTACATCATAAGCCTTTTCTACTGCTATATTTCCGTACCTTATTCATGGTAGCTTCATCAAAATCTTTAGGACTCCAACTAAGTTCTTTGAATCCTACTTCTTTATGACCAGGAGGTATTATACCTAGTTTAACATAAGTATCAAAAGTACTAGGACTACAATGTAATATCTTCTCACAAGCATAAGTTTTACTTATTCTCTTAATACCTCTATTAAGCTTAGTAAGGTCATCTATAATAGCATTAAGTTCCTCTTCGGTATGATTACTATTACCTGCGTCTATATTCTTTATAGCTTCTTCAAGTAATCCTCTTAGTAATCTAATCTTTACGTTCATCATTTCTCTTAATTTCTTTAACATGACTTCTAGCAGCAAGTAATATAAATATTCCAGCTACAATATAATAAGTACTAAGTAGTTCAATATCTGTTACAGGTATATGAAATACTTTATCAATAGTTGCTATTATAATATTTATAAGATTTGCTGTTATAATATGTCTATGCCAATTACAAAATCCAAAAGTGAAACTACAAACATAAAGCATAGATATATTCACTATTGAATTTCCTAAAAGAAAGTCTCCAATATAGTCAAATTCAATATTAATATCATACGTATATAAACTATTGTTTATTAACATACCAATCAATTGTATGATTGGTATGTATTTGATTGTTAAAACAAACAGTCTTTTCATTACTTTGTTTTAGTCGGTTTCTTAGGTCCTGTAGTTCCTACACCTTTAGTCGGTCTACCTTTAGCCATAACTTTTGTAGTTTAATTTGTTAATTCATATAATCATCTATCTGTTTATAACCAATACCTAACTTTATAAAGATTGGTTTCATTATCCAACTCCAAAATACAGGAGCAAGAATAGCAGAATTAAGTAATGTAATTTTATTATCATAATCTAATATAACATATATAGTAGTAACTATTATAATAGATATAACTAATATTAATCGTTTAGTCCAAGTAGGAACTTTAGCATCGCCATTAACATAATCTACAATCTTTATTATTATATATGTTAGTACATTGACTATAAACATATAAGCGAAATCAAAATTATTAATTATCTTATCAATTACAACATCTAAGTAGTTCATTTTCTAGTAATTTAGAATATCTAACATATGACACTTATAGCAAAATCTAATTATTAAAGCATATCATCTTCTTGTTTCCAATTATCATTTTGAAGTAAGTCTTCAAGTTCTTTACCACTATAAACAGGAAATGGACAAACATATTCTGGAGCTTCTATAGGTTCTCCTGTTTCATCAAGAGTCATAGGAATACTAGCAAGTTGTTCTTCAACTTCTTCCTTAAACAGCGCCTTATAGTTATCCAACTTCATAAGTACTTTACCACCTTTCGGACTTCTACGCGGAGCTAAATGCAATTCTTCAATTCGTTCAGGCAAAGCAGTCTCTAGCTTTGCTACTGTAAGTTCTACATAATCAATCATAATTCTTTTTTCTTAAATATTGGGTTAGTTATATCAATTAATTCGTCTCTTTCAAACAGGTTCTTTAGCATTCCTATCTGTATCAGTATTCTTCTTACCATAAGCATCCTAATAATAATTCGGACTTTCCACGTAGCCTCCTTCAATACCCATAACCTCGTTTAGCTCCTTTATTTCTTCTTCATCAGGCACATCGGGGAAGAGCATAAACTCGTACATAGACATATCTGCAAAGCCACTATTTGAAACATCGGAAGTTCTACTAATACAAACGTCTCTCTCATTACTTAAATTTAAATTATCGTAAATACCTGTAATATTATGAGTGATACCTTCTAAATCTTGAACTAATACAGATTCATTCCTTATTCCATCTATATAAGTGACTTTATTATATGGTTTATAAGCAACAAGTGGTAATTGGTCTCGTGAAATTGAAATTCCAAGTCCACCCCAATTAATACGTTGGTCATATACCATAGCGATGTTATTCTTATATCTCCAGTTCACCTTCATAAGTAAAGCTTTACCGCCATGCTTAATAGTAGGAATAATGATATAGTCATCTACACCATCAAAGCGAATACTACCGTCCTCATTTGCTCCACTTTCTTCCGTGTAGGCGAAGTTATTCAATCTACCATGATTACCTTTACCTGTCAAGTCCGGAATGTAGCCTAGAATCTTATAAGAACTGTTTGGAATCCTCAACCTATTAGGCGACAGGATACAGCTCGGCTCATTGGCTTTTAGGTAGGTACGTGCATTATCAAACACCATAGACTTCTCTACCTTTATGATAGTGTTTGGGTAAAGCGTTACACCATTATACCTTGTATCGGATACAGTATATAGCTCCGGTAAAAGGTTGGCACTTCCTACAAAGACTATATCACTGCCTACTTTCAACTTATCTCCCCAAGTGATAGTTTTACCATCTTGTTTTAGATTAATTATTGCTGGATAAGGCTGAACAATATCTTCGTATCTGATGTACTCGTCAATGGCATAGCTTATCTTCTGAGGGCTTTTGGTTATTGGGAAATCTGCGTAATAATATCCATTAGGATTAATAGGTAAATCTGTATATTCAACTTCATTAATAGTTATCTTAGATACTTCATCTATTCCGCTAGGTTGAATATAAACTCTGACAGTACTTCCTTCTTGTAAGTAAATACCTGTTTTATCAGTAGCTCCTGTATATAATACAGTTGAACCTTGACTGATTTCTATTTTATCATATGGGATATTTCCCGATACAATAGGTCTAAACTCTACCATATCTGGATACAGAGTGCCTAACTTATACTTCTTTAGCTGTCTCTCTAGTAAGAACTCGGAAAGGGAGTATGGAAAGAGTAACATGGAATAGAAAGCTCCTGCAAATAGCTTAGTATCATTATCTCTAATAATACTTAACCATAACGAATCAGTATCTATTCCAGAACCTGCATTAATACTTTTTCCTTGATTAATATATTTAGATTGGTATCTAAGTACAGTAGAAAATAATGTATGAGTATCAATTTCCGACGAAGTTCCAAATGAATAACTACTTGACATATCATTAAATATAAAAGCTCCATCATTCCCTTGTGCAGCTTTTGATAATAAATAACTCGGAGTAGATTCAAATCTACTATACTTACTTGCAACCGTATAATCCTTCAATATAGGCAATCCTTCTGCTTTACCATAATCATCCTTACCATCACTAACTAGAGCACCTTCATAGTCGGGGATTTGCTCAATAGTTATATCACAATCACCTATATAATTTAGAACAGAAAATCCTGTATAATAAGTTTTTGTAGTTGTACCACCAGCAGGTAATTCATAAATCCCATATCCATCAAACTTAAACGTTCCCCAAGTATCATCTCCAGTAATGTATCTATATACTAAATCAAGTGATTGTATTCCAGTAACTTTTACTTTCATAACACTCGTTGCTTTACGAGTGTATAAAATAGCATTACCATTCTTTATATTAGTAACATGAAGTTTATTAGAAGTATATGTAGAAGTAGCAACGTTATATTGTGGTATCCATGAATCAAAGTCTACTTCATACTTACCAACACCACTACCTAGTTTCTTAGCAAAGTTAAACAGCGACATATCGAAGCCATTCTTAGAGAAGTCTTTCAGATACCAATCAGAATCCGGAGTATCATTCGTTAATCCTTGTCTTTTTACATCATAGATAACTTGTGGAGTTACATACTTATCTAGTTTATAATATCCAATGATTTGGTTTATCTCATCAGTGGTTAGGACTTTGTTGGATATGAAAGTCCAATAGACGGCTACTTCGCTAAGTTCATATAATGAATCATTATATTTATATCCTTGAACAAAGTACTTATCAGTAGTATCAATTACACTATTTCCATCTGCTATATAATCCTTTTTATCGCCTAATATATTATTTATTAAAGTAGGATTACTAGTAGTATTTAATTGCTTAGAATATCCAAATATGCCTGTTTTACCATAAGCTGTATTTAAATGTCTAGCACAGACATGAGCTACTGATTCACTTCTTATATTATTTATAGAAGTATTTACACCAGCAGATAAGTTTATCTGATGAATCATGCTCACTACTGTACAAACATTACTTCCTCCCAACATCTCCTGTACGGTCTTCTGACTTACTATTATATCATCTTTACCGTCAGTTACTAATGCACCTTCGTATAGGGGAACAAATTCTAAAGTTATATTACAAGAAGTATTAGCTTTACTAGCTGAAAACGAATGCCATGATAATTCATTAGGTACTACTACTGTATTAATACCATTATATAATCTTATATTCTTTTTTGCAGTAGTATAACTAATATATACATCATCTGTACTTCCGCTAACTTTTATCTTAAAAGTGTTCCAATAAAGAGCTGAATCTTCTTCTGTCACACTATGGTAAATACCTACACTGTTATCTAAAACAGCAGTAATTGTTATTTTAGTATTGCTAATTTCAGAATATTCAAAACGATTAGATAAAGTAAATAAACTGAAATCTTCTATATATCCACCATACCCGCTATTAAGCTTATACCCAAAGTTCAATAACTCCAAATCACCACCCTTATCCTTAATTGTATTCTTAATGATATTACGGGTAGGGCTTTCATTTGTATTTTGGTCAAACTTCCAAAGTCCGACTATACTATCACGAACAAGAGGGTCTATATAAGACCCTCCACCTTTATCTCGTACTTGTTTAAAACAAATACCGTTTCCTATTCCTATTGCACTTTTAGAACCCATATTGTAATGTATCAGCTGGTGCGTTATTTACTTGATTAACTATCTCAACATTCCATCCTGGATATAATACAGTAGTAACAGCTTCTATTTGTCCAGCAGGTACTATTTCTACTTCAACATTATCTTCTGTAATATTCTTAATAAGAAATGGTTGTTTCTTACCACTAATAGTTATATTAAAATTTCCTGATGGAATAGCTCCCATATGAGCAACTTGAAAGTTGGTAACAAATGTACCACCACTATATACTTGATTATGTTCCATAATTATTTATTATTCTAATATTCAAACTCAAATGTATTACTATAATTATTATAATCGGTTTCAAACGTAAGTCTTACAGCCATAGTATGTCTAGAACCTTGTATAGGTTGTATTATAAAATACGGATTAAGTACAAGTCCAACTACATTATAATAAAACCAATAACTAAACTTTTGTTTTAATCTAAATCTTTCTATTACAGTTTGTGTAGTAGCATTCTTAAGATAAATCATATTATCTATATTATAATCTCTTCCTTCTAATTTATTAAAATTAATATCATACCATTCTATGTTATCAGCTTTATAAAAATCGTAAGGTCTAGTACCATCACCTTTATATATGACCCCTAATCTAATACCCATAAAAACATTACAATTTACATTGATTACTCTAGCAGTAGATATTACTAAATCACTTAAATGAGAATAACTATTAGTATTAGAACGTTCATATATTATAGGTATTAGTACATCATAATTAGTAAGAGTAGTTGGCGCATCTATTACAATATGATTTTTGCTAACAGGATTTTTAACTACTACTTCCCCATCTTTATTATATATTATTTGATTTACCCAATAGCCATTTTTATTAAATTGATTAAAACCAAATGCTCTATCAGGACTTATAGTTAATGGAGAAATTCCTATACCTATTTTAGAATAAGTACTTTCTTCAGGGTCTGTAGTAGAAGGTTTATTTACAATTGTAGCTAAAAACTTAGCATTATTAAAAGTAGCATTATAATCATTAAGTTTATCTTTAGGTATCTTAATATAATTATAGCATTTATTATCTACAAGACTTTTAAATTGAGCATTCCAACTTCTAACCCCTTTTAATATAATTTCTGGAATAATATCCTCAGTACCATCATCAGTAGCAGGAGTATTAGCATTTAGATATAAATTCAAATCTTTTTTGTTAGTACAAACAGCAACATCGTATGTTTTACTTTCATTTACTGAACCTAAACTTGTAACTTCTTTACTAGTAGAATTATCTTTATATATAAATTTAACTAGCATTTCGTCAGTATTAAAGTACGTCTTATTTTTGTATTTATAAGAGTAAGCATACCTGAAAGAACTAGTCGCTTTATCTCTATGAACAGTTGCTGTAATAACAATGATATGAATAACCTGTTTACCTCTATAATATATAGGCATAAATTAATCAGTTATAAAATATTTAGTATAAGGGTCAATTTCAGTCAATAGATTATACTGTTTCATGGTCAAGTACTCTTCTTTTAATTCAATCTTATCAAGACTACTATATTTAGTAATAAACAAATTACCTTTAAATTCCATATCAACAGGCTTATATCTATTACTCTTATAATTTATATATTTATACTTATTAAATCTTATTGTAAAATCTAAATAACATTTATACTGCCCATGATTGTTATCACTATGATTAAATTCAAATTTAAGATTATAATAACAGCGTTTTATAATACTTTTCGTATCAGAACTTTCTACTGTATCCTCATAAAGTTTTGCAGAATATAGATTATCAAATATATCTACAGAACTATTATCTTTAGGGTCAGTAATACATTTAACTATATATGTTCTTATATTCTTAATAGTTTCCAATGTAAATTCTTCATTAGAATCCTTTGTATAATTATCTATATTAATAAGTTTAAAAATAAATGTTTCAGCATCTTGTGTAAGAATTTCATCAATCCTAGTAAATTCTGATACAGTACCACCCATAACATTATCTGTAAACCATTCAGTAATAGAATTTTTAAATTCAAAAATACTGGTATAATCTGCATCATCAGTAATTTCTATTTCTTGTACTTTAGTTTTAGGATAATGTCCTAAGTATCCATAAACGTATTTATTTCCGTCACTGTCGAATAATTGTTCATCATTACCTTTAAATATAGGTATTCCACCATTCATTTGTACAACAGAACCAACAGGTTTGCGGTCGTCAGGAACATCAACAGGTAATATAGTATATACATACCAAAGATTGTTATATCCTCCTGTTATACTATATACCTTAATAGTCCCATCATAAAAAGGTATTTGAAATGTAATTTTGCTAGGGTTCTTTCCATCTCTAGTAACCCATACTTGATAATAACCATAATTATTAGTACTACCACTAGAACTAGTCCCACTATCATAGAAATAAAATTTGGTACGCATAGACGTATTAAATTTACTTCTAATTTTACTTAATTCTTCATCTTCTTTTCTAGTACAAGCTTTACCGTCAGTAATAAAATTAAAATTCAATTCAGTACTTGGTATAAGATATTCATCATTTTCGGTAATACTAAATACTTTCTCTTTAGTAAAAGCTCGAAGTTTATCTTCATCTTTATTATATATTATCTTTCCTAACACAGCTTGCTTTTTCCAAGAATCACCTTCTATTTGTTGAATATCAGAAGCTCTTAGATTAAATTGTCCATCAAAAATAAGATTATTTTCTCCGTTAAAACTATTATCTGCAAGGAATTTAACTAAGTCATAATGTCCCATAATTTTATATGGTTCATTGACATTAAAAGTAAATCCTCTCATAGCTCCACCGGCAAATAATAATCCGCTTCTAGCTCCAATATTAATATTATCTCCAACAACATTAGTAAAATTATATTTAACTACACATAATACATCAGACTTTTGTAAAGCTGCAATAGAACTACCATCTAATTCCAAATCATCAGCATTTATATCTTTTGGTCTTAAAATATAAAGATTAGTGCCTGAAACAGTAGTACCATCACCTAATTGAAGTTTTTCATTAACAATAACAATATCTAAATTGTCAGGATTATTAGTTACGCTAGTAATTTCATTTGTTACAAGATTAACATCTCCGCCTGTTAATGTAATCCAATTATCAACATTACAAAATTCTTCATCAGTTATTTTATTAGAATTATATACAAAAGTAGCAGCTTTTGCAGATTCTCCTTGTACAATATAAGTAATTTGTCGTCCTTTAGTTCTAAGAGCTTCCGGAACTACCTTTATTGTTGTAGCAAAATCTTTATTAAATTCTACATAAATAGCATTATAACTAGCTAATATTTCATCGAGATTTCTATCTCCATTTTCATCAATAATAGCTTGTATATAAGTAATAGGATAGACAGTATACTTTTCTCCTGTAGCTTCATCTATCTTAATTAATTTTCTTATTTTATCTTTAGATTCCATATTATAATTATATATTATATAAGTTCTTCATCTTCATAAACTCTATTGAGAGAGTTTGGTTCAGCATTATATTGTTTAGCAGTCTCTGGATTCATCTTAAATACAAGTTTATTAGTTGATTTATCTCTACTAACAAAAGCTTCATATTCATTATGTTCACCGACTTTAACAATTATGGTAGGTTCTTCCTTTGCTGTTCCCCCGTAGAGGGTGTGAAGTTGTCCTTCTATATAATCCATCAATAACTTTGCTTCTTTCTCTCTACCAAGCTTATAACAAGCAACTGCACTATTAAACATAGTAAAACAATCAATAAGTCTCTTGTTAGAATCCTTACAATTAGACTTACAATCTTTCAACATATCAATTCCTAAATCAGCCATAGCTAAAAGTAGTTTATGATATACAAAAGCATATTGTGCAGGTATTAAACAATAAAGCCAGTCTACGTCTACTTCTACATTTTCAGCAGCTTCGACATAAACTGGTGTAATACTATTAGGTTGGTCAGTAAGACCATTCCTAGATTTATTCTGTATAAGTTCTTCTTCCATGATTATGTATTAAGAAGGTTAGTAATATTATCATAAATAACATCAAGATTAGCTATTTGTTTATCACTATATATTTCTATTTTATCATAACAATTAAATAGATATATAGTCATAGTGCTAATAACATCTTTATATTCAGGAATTACAAATCCATTATCGTTAAGCTTAACTTTATTAATACTAGCAGCGATTTGTTTTTCAATAAGACTATCTCGTTGAAGTCTTTTCATTGTTATATCATTTCGTCTATTCATATCATTTATTAAAACATTTATTATAGACGTAAGTAGAATAATCTTCAATCCTTATAGAAAGTTTAATATCCATAGTATTAATCTTATCTAATGTATTAAGACCGTCATTAAATATAATAGATTCTATATCTTCTATAAGTTCTCTTTTCCATTCTTCTTTCATAGCAGTAGACGGACGTTCATCATTAACTTGATATAGTGCTAAAGTACTACACACTTTATAATATTCATTATTAACAAGATGTGATATATTAGATTTTATAATATCGGCTTTAATATCAATATTATTATTAATAATAGTTTCTTTAGCATAATCATAAAGAGCTTTATTAAGAGAAGTAAATGAAAGTTCTATTGCTATTCTACATTTCTCTTTATCTTTCTGAATTATCTTAGAAGTTATATTATCAATAAAAGCAACAGTTCTATTTATACTAGATGTTATATGTTCAAGATTAGAAGCAGTTTTTTCTATAAATTTCTCAGTAGTAGATTTCTTAGCATTATCTATATATTTATATACTAGTATAAATACTGCAACAGTTATCAGAGAACTGATACCTTGATTTAGAGCAATCTCTATTAAATCATTCATGGATAGAAACAATAAAAGGTTGCTATCAATATTACATAACATAATACTAATAACAACCTTAAATTTATTTACTTAAATATTTAATAGTGCTTACACTAAAGCATCAAGGATTGTTTTAAGTGTAGCAATTGCAGCAGAACCGGTAGGATAAGCAATCTGAATAATTTGATGAACAACTTCATCACGAGTCTTCATATCTCTCGGTTCAGCAAAACGAATAGTATATACTGTAAATCCTGTATCAGCTTTGTCAGGTTGTGCCAAAGGATTCAATGGATAAGCTGGATAAAGTCCAGCAAATTCATCATAAGTATATTCAAATCCTGCATCAGCAGCAGCTTTGTTAGCCATTTCTTTAATAGCAGCAGCATCATTAATTGCAGGAAGTCCGGCAGTGGTAGTTGTTACAGCAAGACCTTGAAGTTCGTCAGCAAGAACAATCGTATAAGGTTGTCCAGCTTTCTTAGCTGTAATAGTAATCTTACCTTCAGTTTTAGTATCAGATACAGCACTTACTCCACTACCAACAGTATTCGCGTTAATATGAGCAGCAATCTTATCAGCTACATTCTTAACTGTATCGTTCTTACCTGCATGAATTGTAGAAGTCCATTTATTACGTTCATTGAACTTAACACCGTTCTTTACAATAATCACTGTATAATCCGAACTAGCTTCTACAGAAGGGATAGTAAAATTAGCTAAGAATGTAGTTGCAGCAGCAGCATATGCGCTTACACTATAACTCAAATCCTTCTTGTAAAACGGGAAGACAATTTGTCCAAGTTCAGAATTAGGATTCTTCCAAGTAATCATTCCTCTGTCTTTAAGACCGGCAGCGGTAGCAGCGTCTTTTACAAGAGTTTCAGCACCATTATTTAAATACGAAATACTAACTTGCCCAGCAGCAGTCAAAGGAACTGCGGTAGGATAGGCAGCGCTAGCGGCTAGAATAAAGTTTCTCATAAAGCCTACAAATTTTTAATTAATGATTTAGTTATTGACCTCCGTCAGAACTTTGTTTAGCACCTATACTTTGAAGATAATAATTAACCGCGTCTGTAACTATATCTTTATGTAAATAATCGGGTAAGTCACAATTTACACTGTTATCTGGATTATCTTCATCAAGAAAAACTATATTAGGTTTCTTAATATAAGTATAAATAATGTTTCTCGGTTTAGTCGGAGAATCACTTGTTCCTGTGTAAATATCAACAACAAGATTTGCTTTATTACCATTAACCGTTACAACAGGATACCGTTTAGATGGTCTATTACAAATATCGTCAAGCGTATCAAAAAGAGATTCACGTTCTACAAGTCTACAATGTACAACATCGATATCAGAATATACACAATCGAATCCAGTATAAAGATAAACATTATTACTATCTATAATAGTAGTATAAGGTTTAAATCTAGTACCATTTCCAACTATATCAGTTTCTTCAACAATACCTTGTGTATAAAGAGTATATAGACCGTTAATCGGACTTACTTTAGCATTATCTCTAGCTACCTTATCGGGAAAGCTCGTTCCAACATTCTGACGAAGTATGGAACGAGCTTTCGCATCAATGGCAAAGTTAATGCAAATATCTATATTTTCAGAGAAGATAGCACGGGTCTGTTGAACACCCATTTGCTGTCCAAGTTCTCTGAACGTTATGTGCATCTCCTCTATTGTCATGTTAGATATACTTTAGTTTATTCTTAAACGCAGCCAATACATTTTCGTTTTCGGGATTCTTAGCCCAAGCAATAGCTTCTTTCATATTAGCACCGATAAATTCTCCATCTTGTGTAGTGATGTTCTGATTGAATTGAGAACGTACAAATTCACCACGAGCAATAAGGAGTTCAATAAGAGATTTAATTCTAAGGTCTCTGTCTTTAACAATACTATTAAATTTAACAGGTTCACTAGTACTAAATTTATCCAATTGACTTTCTTTATCCATTCTTTCTGAAAGAAGTGAATTAACAATAGGCAATCCGGCTACAACACAATATTGAATATATACTGCATCGAACATCTCATCATCTCCGATAACTTCGATATAGTTACGTTTAGCATTGTTAATCTCTTGACGAAGTTTCTGTTGACGTTCTTTATCTTTAGCGTCATCTTTCAGATAGAATCTTACAAACGGGTCGCAATTAATAAGCGCAGTATCTTTTGCAATATCTCTATATAAAAGACAATGACGATAAAGAATATAATCAGTAATATTAACGGGACTACCAACAGCATATTGTTCAGACTCAAGATTATTCAAGTCATTAATCTTAATAGCAAGAGCAGCTCTAAGGTCTTTAGTAGACTGTTTATTAGCTTTCTTATAGGTCATCTCAATTTCTTCTTCACGAGCCTTAAATGCAAAGTAATCACGTTTATGATTAAATCTGAAAGAACAATCAAAAGTAACTCCAAGTTCATTAACAGGAACTTGTATGTTATTTAAATACTGTTTAAGACGAGTAACAAAATTCTCATTATTAACAGATATACCAAGCAATTGCGGAAAGTAAGCTTCAACTTCAGCACGATTAGAAGCAAGAACCTGTGAACTACGAATAGAACTACCTATATAATCTCTTTTCTTTGGAAGGACTTTATCGTTTGCTTTACGATATAAAGAATAATTCTGTATCAAAGATACAGTAATACTTCTTTTATATGTAAATGGTTTATCTAGTTCTTCTTGCTTTTGTTCTTTACTAGTAAGAACTTTATCAGCTTTAGGTGCTTGGTTATTCTCATCATTCCCTACGGGGGAACTTCCCGTTACTCCGGCAGCATTTGCAGCATTTGCAGCTACTTCTACTTTACCACCTCCAGTTGTACCAAAATCCATATTAATTTCTTTTTAATGATTAATTACAATACACACTCTAACATGAACATCTTCGTGGAGTTATCAACTTGTAAACCACGTGTTCCTTTTACTTCAAAACGGCTCATATCAATTTCCGTAGAAATAAAGTTGCTATCAGCTACTCCCCATGATGCCGGAACATCAGTCATACCCTTAAGTACTTTAGCCTTGTAGATTTGCCCTTTTTGGCGCACCTGTCGAACGTTCGGACGACCCTTGTAGGACGAGAAGTCGATAAAGCAAGCTTGATGAGAAGGCATAGGATAACCCGTTCTAGGATGGATATATCCGTTCTGTTTTGCAGCTTCTGCAACTGTACCCTTATCGAAGTACGAACAGTGCTTAGCGGTAATCGTATGACCGTCAACAGTCTTATATTTACGGAAATAAGCACCGTATTCAAGATTATCTCCATTACCTTGAATTTCTTTTTCTCCAAGCGGTGTCAAGAATCCGTTTTCTTTCGCATCAAGTTTCATAGCTTCATCGAAATCTTCAAGGAATCCTTTACCACCCATAAGAACGATATTCATACTACCTGTATCTGTATCACGATTCAATACATCTCCGATAGTTCTCTTAATCTTATTTAGCGTCAAATATTCGCCATAAGTATCGTAGTTAGATTCACGACAGATTTCCAACATACCAGCAGTATGAGGAATAGGTTTACCGTTATCACGGTCTTTAAGAGTAATAGTTCCATCCGGCATACGATTGTATTGAGAAATCCAAAGAGCTTCTTCTCCCATAACTCTCATATGGATATTGAACTGACGCATCTCTTCATTAATCCACAAACGACTCTTACCACCATCTGCGCCTTCAAACTCATATTCAGTGATAACATTAGCCAAGTTACCAGCTATTTCTTTACTATGACGATAAATTTCAAGTTGACTTGTCATTTTACCAGGTCCCATAGTATTAGAACGGTTACCCTTAGAATATGATTCAGAAACTGTAGGACGAGTCATTGACCAATACTTACCTTTATTCAACAGTTCAGGGTCTACATAAGCCTCAGGATTAACTCCATCAAGTTTCAAAATATAACCATATCCATAAGCTGATTCTCCTAAGTCTTTTTGAATACGAACAGAAGTCTTACCATCAGGAGCAATCAAACCATGTTGTTCAATAAACCAATGAGTAGAGAAATGAACTTCAAATTCAGTTCCTCCAAGTCCCGGTTTAGTAACCGCAGTATTGAAGTATGTTACAAAGTCTGTAAACTTCATACGTCCCATTGTTTTCCAAGTCCACTGAATAGTATCAATATCTTTGACACCAAGAGAACCTTGACCTTCTGTCATAAAAGTCAATGGAAAACGGTCATCGTCCATTCCATAATTATATGTAAGAAAACTGTTAATTTCAACAGGTTTCGTCAACTGCAAATTAGCGATAGATTCTTCATTAGAATAACCTCTATCATCATAATTTCCAGTACTAATTACACGCATTTTATACATACACGCAACAAAATTTAGTTATTGATTAATAGCCAAAATCTGTATTACCTCCTTTTGGCTTATTAGAGGTTGGCGGAACTATGCGAGCTGTACGTTTGCTATTATCTTTAGCTATAAGTCGAAGCTTTTTAACTTCTTGGTCTTTAATTGCTAAATTAACTAAGTCAGCATAACTACCACCTGTGAATCGAAGATATGCACGAAGTAGTGAATCGTCTCGTCTTTGTTCGGGAGTCATAGCAGCTAAATCATTATTATAACGACTATTGCCATTTTCATCTACTTGATAAACGTAATTAAAAAAGTCATTAGGAGTAGCAGCTATTTTCTTTCCATCTTTATTAATAATAATAGTTTCCGGAATCTCATAACCAGCAATCTTACGATTCTTAATTGTTTCTTGAACTCCTGTCCAATAAGCAGTTTCTTCTTGTTGTTGGCGAATAGCAGCTTCTTTAGCTTCTTGTGCTATTTGTTCTTTATAAGCATTGTCTGCGTCTATTAGACCTTGAAGTTCTTCTTGTGCAGTAGCGAACAAAATTCCTTTATCTTTAAGATATTGAATATATTCATCTACATTACCACGTCTATCAAACTCTCTAAAACTTTCACGAATAATAGCTTCTTGTTGTGCTATATTCTTTTCATCAATAGTTATATTACTTCTATCTTTTACTTCTCCAAATCCTTCAAGAGAATTACCATTAGCAACATAATAGTTAAGAACATCTTGTATAATAGGATAAGTTTCAATAAGTCTGTTCACACCAGCTTCTGCAAGCTCATCTTCTCTTTGTTCTATAACCGAATCAATATAAGCAGCAACACCTTCAGGAGTATTGTCAAATTCAACAGGATTACCATCTTCTCCAACAATATCTATACCAAGATGTTCTTTAATAGTATTAATACTCAGTTCTGTATTGTCGTTATTGTCGACATCAAAACCTTTAATAAATTCTTGTACATCCTTAGCTTCTTTAAAGATATTACCATCTTTATCAATTAAGTTACCATCTTTATCAACGGTATAACTATCATCTCCTACTTCAATAACCGAACCTTCAACAAGTTCAACATCTCCGTCTTGAGAACCAGTATCTTTATTACCGTCTCCATTACCACCATTATTATCTACAGTAGCATTACCTCCATTGTTATTATTATCATCAATGTCTGTAATATTACCATCACCTGTACCAGCAATATCTTGTTTGCCGGTATCCAAATCTGTTACTGTATCACTAGCACCACTATTTGCAGTAATTTGACCACTAGTACTTCCATATCCAAAGTCAGGCATATATCTTTATGTTTATTGGTTAATACATAGCAAATATAATTTCTATTTGTTCCACAACTAATACTTGATTCTCTAGTTCGTCCTATACCTATTTAATTTTTATATCTATTTAATTGCTGCTATCGGTCTGATTCTGATTTGATTTGGTGCTCGATACACATATAGACCTATAATGCTTGCTCACTGTGAGACAAAAAATCTTATCGTGAACAATTCATCGGATTAAGCCGAAAGTCCTTTGTAGCTCAATTCTGCGCCCCGTAGAGGATATGATGAAATGTAAATATAAACGAAAAAGCCTGCTACTACCTTCACAGGCAATAACAGGCATAATAACAACCGAATCGCAATCTAATTAAACAACTATATTATTTCTTAGTCTTTGGTTTATCGAATCTATTCTTATTTTCTTTTGCAACTTTAAGTTTAATATCACTATCATACATTTTAGCAGCAATTTCTTTATCTTTGGCTTGAGCTTCAAGATATATCCTTTCTCGTTCCATACCTATCTTTTGTTGCTCAAGATTATTAGAAGCTTCTTGCATACGTTGTTCAGCAGCAGCTTTAGTAGCATCACTAAGACCATTATCAAAGCTCATAATGTTAGCATTAGCTTTAATCATTTCTATTTCACTATCTAGATATTTCTCTAATTCGAGAGTTTGTCTATCTTGTTCACCTTTAGCTGCAATTTTATCAAGTTCATATTGTTGTAACATTTGTGCATTTTGTGCATCAAGTTGTTTCATTTGTTCTTCATGTTCTTGATTTAATTCAGCTAGTTCATCAAGTTGCTTTTTAATTTCCGCAGAGTTTTCTCCTTCAATAGCAGCAGCAGCCATTCTCATATCTCCATTCTGAGCAGCACTAAAAGCCAATTCTCTATATTGTTCAAGTTTCTCTTTCTCACGTCCAGAGAGTTTACATTTAACTACATAATCAGCAAGTATATGAGTATTAACGTCAAGAGACATATAACGAATTTGATTATTATCATCTCGATAAGAAGTATTAAGTCCGTCTATCCAAGCTAATTTAGAATAATCAATATCTCTATTATAATCATGTTCTCGCATAATATCAAACATAAACTCAACAATAACACTACCCATAGACCCACGAGCAATAGCTTCTTCGGTAGTACCTTTACCGGCAGATGTAGCAATCTCTCCATAACGTTGAGGAGTCATATCTACTTGATACATTGCTTTCTGTTCATTAGCTGTAATAAGATTTGTTAGTTGAGTAATATAATCTCTTGTATCTGCATTCAACATACGAATCTGTCCAGCTTTTAACATACCAGCGTCATCAGTATCATCAATATAAAGTACTCCATCAGCAGCCATTTTATATATAGTATCTTCCGGATATTTGCCAAGAAGAGAACGGGCAATAAGAAGTACATTAAGTTTGTTTTTAGCTATTGCCATCTCTCTATGATAAGCAACTATATTACCAAATACTTGATAAGGTAATAAAGTGCTTATAATACTAAATCTACCATAACCTGGAATAAGTTCCATTAAACCGTTATATGGAAGTTTACCATTACGATTATAAGCGATAGGTCTATATTTATAAGGATAAATAGCTGTATTACGAGTACCTATACGAACTGATTCATATACTTGTGGTTCCCATACCCATTCAATACTAATATCTCCAAGTTCAGGATTTAATACATATTTCTCATCAACTATAGTTTCAGTGATAAAACCATTAACTTGAGTTTTAAGAATACCTCGTTTTGCTTCTCCTCTCCAAACAACGTGCCATACATCATAAAGACCATTATTCATATCTCTAGCCATAGGACGGTCATCTTGATATTTCTTACGTTCATCTGCTGTAAACTTACCACAAACATCTTTATTATAAGAATAGTATTTATCAAAATTAAGAAGAGCACGTTCTCCAACAGTACCTACTGTATCTCTAGCATAGAAAGTATTAAGAAATTCAATTTGGTCTTTATCTAAATAATCAGCAAATTCATCCATTATTTGTTGATAACTAAGTTTACGACGTTCAGCAAACATATCATAATCTTCTACAAGTAGATTATCATTAGGTACAGGATAAGCATCACGAACACTTACTACACGTTTTATAAGTTTGTTGCCAGCAATTTCAGTATATGTATAAGCTCTACCAAACGATACAAATTCAAAATAAGCTCTAATATAAAGTGCTAAATCATCAGTTAAATCACGAATTACATTAAGAAGTCTTTGTCCTTGAATAGTAATATCGTCAATATAATCTTCATTAAACTTCTTAACAAATTCTTCTATATTAATAGCAGTAGAAGGATTAAATTGTTCAGGTTCGTTACCTTCATTAATAAATTGTTGATAAGCTCTTTCTATTTCTCCCGCTATTGCTTCTTCCGCAAGACCCATAAGTTCTTGATTAAGTTTGGCATCTTTAGCTAAAACAACTTCAGGATTATTAGCACCTACTACAAAATCATGAGGAGCTTTAAGATATTCTCCAACGAATCTTCTAATAACTCCATTCATCATATCATAATTACGCATTGTAGCAGGAAAACGTTTATATTTATCTTTAGTAGCATTATAAGGATTAAGAGCTTTACGATAATATTCTTCCGGTATATTACCATGAAGAATATCAAACATTTCATCTACATCTCCATCTTCTTGAGAGTCTCTAATAGATTGACCTAGAGCTATAACTCCGTCGCAACAATTAGCATACCATTCAGCCTGTTGGCGTTCTTCATAACTAACCCTTTGAGAAGGGAAGTAATTTCTAGGAAAAGGATAATCCATAACTTCTTATTTAATTTAAAACCATTCACGTTCCATTATACTTTGTTGGTCTTCTGTATCTTCAACTTTCTTACGAGAAGCCAATTCAATCTTACCTTTAATATCAATACTCTTCCAATATATCCCAATTAATAACATTTCGGATACTCGGTCAAAGTTTCCCATAGCATTCCATTTCTTAATCTCTAGTATAGCTTGATAATCATATATACGATGAAACATATATACAGGTTCACCATTTTCATCTTTACCAATCTCTGTCCAAAGAAACTCTTTAAACAATCGTAGAGCGTCAAGTTTTCTAGTACCTTCTGTTATAACATAACCATAAGTACTACTTGTTTTTTCTTTTATAGTAGCATCCCAAACATAAAGAGGTTCATGTGCCAAATATCTAAGCATTTTCCATTTCTTAAAGTTAGATACAGTTTCACCTCTATTGACTTCCGGTATTCCAGTTCCAACAGCATTATACCATATACATAACATAAGAAATATATAATCGGCTTCTTCTAGTTTCTCAGGACGTCCATAATAAGCAGCACACATTTTAAGTTTATAGCCATTCCGGTCATTAGGCATTTCCCAAACATGAATACTATTATGAGAATGTTTATCACTAATTTCATTTTTATCTTTATCAATACCAACAGGGTCATAAGTTACAGCATAAGTTCCAGGTTTAATCTCACGAATACGTTTATCATTAACATAATATTCATCGTATTCGGGAGCAAACCAAACTCTTATACAACCATGAGGATCTTCATTACCTTTACGAGGAACTCCTTGAATCCAATCATAAATCTTAGCATTTGGGTCTTCAGCTTTTATACGAGCATTACTTTTAAATACTATATTACCAGCTTCATTTCTAAACAATTGTCCATCTACATAAAACTTATAACTATTATCTACACGAAGTTTCTCTTCCCACATATTAAGTTTCTCTCCAACAAATATGTTTTCACTGGCACTACTAAATGATTCAGCAGGGAATAAAGCTCTTTGTCCTACATATCCAAGATAATCAGAAAAAGATTTAGCATCTTTCTTCTTCTTAGCTCGTCCACGAGCAGCAATTTTAAGACCTACTTTTATATTACTATTACCCCATTTATCAACTCCTGACATTCCATCTATAACACCTTCTATACCCCAAGCAAACGATTTAAAGAATCCACAAATCTCATTACGAGCATCTTTATCCCATACATTTTCAAAAGGCATAAAATTATAAGCAAGAGGATTATAAAAGTTCTGTTCAAATACTTGCATATTAGTAGCAGTAGCAGTTCCCCAAGCAACTAACATACCGGTGGTAATATCACCAACAGTCATTGCAGGTTCGGTAACTTTCATAAATTCGTCAAAGTTCTGCATAGTAGATAACTCTTCTACATTAACTCCGACAGCATCTTTACCAATAGCACAGTCAGGGTCGTTATTTGCAGATACACTAATAAGAGAACTTTGCCAACTATCTTCTGCTTCAACTCCATTAGGTAATCTATATCCAAGACGAAAGTCTTCAACAGTAGGACTAAATATTCCTCTTCTAAACGGAGTCTTTTCCTCGTAGAACTTTAAGTTAGATACAGCAAAGTCCGTAAGTCCTCCTTTCTTAGTAAGATATTTCTTATCAGCAGCTACATTAATAAATACTTTATGTTTTCTAAGATTAACAGCATTACTAGCTCTAGCCGCCATCATATAAGAAAAACCACCACGACGAGTCTTAACAATAATAATATGAAAACCGTTATCTTTAGCAAATTGAAGCACATTATGTGTCCAATATTGAGCATCAATAAATTTAGGAAAAGCATATTTCTTTTCAGCAGTAGATACATTCTTACCAACAACTAAAGTACTATCATCAGTAAGCTCCATGCGAGTATAATTAAGATAATTATAATAATCTCCTGTAATATGAATATCTTCTATATGTCCGTATTCATTAAGCCAGCATGGCGCATCAAAACCATTTTTACGTCTATCACATTCTCTTCTACGAAGTTGTCTATGTGGAATACTATCTGGTTTATAATTAGTGTACTTACCTTCTCGTAGATAAGTATCAGCCATCGCTGTAAATAGATTAGTATTAACGAAACGTCCACGTCTAATATTCATAAGAAATCCACCGCTATCTCCTATAAGAAAATTATTATAAGGGTCATAATATCCTGCCTCAGTAGCAGTTTTATATCGACTCTTATCTTCTTCTAAAAATTCACGAAATGGATAAACTTCTTTATTAGCCATATCTTATTTTATCAATAGAGTTAAAACAAGAACGGCGATACTACCAATAGCAGTACCGCCTAATATCTTGTTTCTACGTTTAGTAGAATTAATCTGTTTCTGTAATATCTGGACATTATTATAACATTTACTAAGTTCTACTTTATATAAACTATCTAAAGTATTATACTTAAGTCTTTCAAATTTAATAATAGTATCTTTAGCATTAATAATGTCAGGACAATGTTTATGTTCAATCAACTTAACATTAGCTTTGCGAATTAAGTCGATTCTGACATTTACTATCGTGTCGTTCCCCCGTAGGGGATGCGGAGATTCAGTTTGACACCAGCCGTTCAAACAATTCCAAACTAGCACTGTCATTAAGACTATTAGCTTCTTTAACTTCATGCTCAATAGTATTTTTAATATTAACAATTGTACTATCTTTTTGAGTAATAACTAATTCGATAGAATCAATTCGGACTCTATTAATAACACTATCTACATTTGTTAACCGAGTAAGTTCACTAATACTACTACTTATTTTATTAATTAATCCCACTTCATAAACAGTAATCAACGCTATGATTACTTGTATTATTAATATCTTCTTCATATCTTTATCGAATTAGTTATTGATTATTAGAAACCCGTATTTTAGCATATTACTTAATATCAGCAAGAATGTTCTCAAGTTCTTTTGTCCATTTACCGTCTTGCGGAATATTAACAATTCTTTGAGCACATTTTATAGCAGTACGTTGTCCAGCATTAACATTCATATCAAATAATTGTTCTGCAACTTCTTGACTTTTAAAATTGTCAAGATTAAAGCAGTTCCAATAGTTCTTTTTATATAAGTCTTGAACAGCTTTTTCAAGCTGTGGAGTTTTCTTAGCAATAGCTGCAAAAGTTTTAGGATGATGTTTCTTTAAGTCGTCTAATATTATCCAACCTATCCAATTAGGATTAGCTTTACGAGAAACTCCTTTATAAGTTTCCCCGCCAGCATCATCTTTATCATTAACATATCCACCTTCCGCTACTTCTAATTTCTTATAAGCTTTAATAAATTCAGCCATAATCTATCATTTAATAGCATAAAAAGCTACAAAACAAAGACCAAATATAATACCAATAATGTCACAAATCAAATCTTTAGCAGAAAACTCTGTTTTCTTTGTGAACTTGTCATATAGTTCTTTTCCAATACCAAAGCATAATACAATTAATATAGCTAGCCATAAGTCCATCAAAGGAGCTAATACCATAATCAACATCATACATACTAATAAATGAGCCAATCCATCAGCTCCTAAAACAGCAATAGAGTTACTAATTAGCAACTCTATCTTCATAAGGAATTTCTTCATAATTTAATCTCCCCAAATAAAATAATAACCTCGTCTTTGAAATTGTGGTCGTTTAAGACCTTCATTTCTATCGCATACAACTCGTATATCAGTACTAGTAGTTACGATAGATTCAGCAGCCCAATATGCACTAGCATATTCTTTCTTTTCGCCAGATTCAATATGAATACGAATAACTTTTCTAGGACGACGATAATCATCTTTGAAAAATAGTTTTCGTTTACCGTTCATATCTTTGTCTTCTTTAATATTAGCATTAAAATCCATAATATTTTATTTATTAAGAACTCTATTAATCCATCCACGAATATATTTTATATTGTTGCCTTTACCTGCTATATCATTATAATAACGAATACGTTCAAGTTTATACTTAGCAACAAATAATTCAGAACTCATTGTACTATCTGTACGAATAATCCTAAGACTATCTTGACATCTACGAAGTTCTTCTTTAAGATAAACAACTTCTTGAATAGTCATAGAATCAGGAGTAGGAACATATACAATTTCTTTTATAGGTAAAGTAGTTTTATCATTAGTACATTCATTAAATACAGCACCAAATATAAATATAATACTAATACCTGCAAATACTTTATAAAATAAATCCTTCATTATAAATCAAGTTTAAATTGTGTATTAACAGCACCAGCTTCAAGCTGCATACGTCTATCATTAAGTATTAGTTCAATTTCTTGTTTTCGATAAGGCATAACATGGAATGTTGTTTTCTCTTTAGGATTCTCTTTAATATGATAAAGACCGTCAGGAAAACGTTTAGGTTGTCCATACTCATTCAATTCAAAATCAGAATCAATATGACAAAGCCACATTCCAACACAAGGAATACCAAGAATAAACTCTACAGCATAAGCATACATACTAAGTTGTAGATTGTATATAGAACCATTACAATTTGGAAGGTTATTAACAGGTGCAAGAAGAGTTTCATCTTTAGTTACCCAATCACTTGTAAGTTGGGCAGGTTTTTGTCTTTTATCTTTTTTGAAATATCCAGACTCAAATTTAAGTCCTCCACGATTAGTTTTCCAATCTCCTATAACCATTCTATCTTCTCTAAGAAGAAGAACGTCAATAGTTCCACTGACTAACCAATCTAAAAGAAACATTCCAATCTCAGCATAAATCTGATAACCAGCATTTGTATATTGTCTGAATACATCATATATTTCGGGATACTTATGTTCGGTTAATTCTTCAAACTCTTCAACATCTAATATCTTATAATTACCAAGTATTGTAGGAATATCCGCAACGGTAATCATTTGTCCATCCGAACGTTCATCTAGATATTGAATAGCTTTCTTAAATTGACTTCCACCTTTTATACCATCTTCCAAACCATTATGAGTATTAGAACCACGTTCGCAAGCTTCATCACGAATAGTATCCCATTGTTGTTCTAACTTCTTTTCTGAAATACCCAACTCTTTGGCTTTCTTCTTCAACCAATAAGTTTTATCGAACTTTGGTTGATATTGGTGCAAGATAGTAGTAGTACTAATATAAGTATTATTAAGCGTATCGGTATATTTATGTTGAGGTTCATCAAAAACTAATCGAACATCATTATATCTTTTATCTCGTAGTTCTAACATAATTCTTATATTTATTCTTCGGTCATAGAACTTAATATCGTAACACCTCCACGAGCAGTTTGTTGTTCTTCTTCGTAAAGTAGATTTTCTTTTGCAGTATTAAGAGCTTTCATAATATTAGGTAATTCAGCAGTTTTCTTATTAAGATTATCCATAATACCTATTACAGTATTACTATCTTCAATACTTAATTCTCCATTAAGTTTATCAGTAAGCATTTCATTCATTTTATTAGCAGCTAATACAACATTATGAATACTTCTAAGAAGTGTTTCAACGGCAGCTCCAGCAACAGTTATTTCTGCTTCATAATAACGTTTAGCAAGTTTCCATACTAACAAATCTGGTTTATAATTAGCAGGTAAATCAAAGTTTTCAATAGCTTTTTTAATAGCTTCATTATCGCTAAGTCCTTCTTGTTTACAAGGTCCTTTTGGGTCTGCAAGATAATATATAACTCCAACTTCTTTAATATATTGAGATTTATCTTTAGTTTTATCTCTAAGCCAAAGTAATTGAACGTCCTTATCTAAAATCTGTCTAATATCCGGAGCTTTAGGCATTCCGGTATCATCAACAGTTAATAGTTTATCTACTCTAATTTTGTTAGCCATTTCCTACATTTTCTTGATAAGCAAGTTCTACATCCCAATCAAAATCAATTGCCGTCCAATATCTTAATACATAAAGATAAACATTAGCATAAGCATCTCCGAATGCTTTCTTCTTCTCCATCCATATCTTCAAGTTCTTCTTTCTGAAAGTATTCATCTTTCGCTTATGTATCTCAGCATTCTGCAAGTCTATCTTCTCTTGTCTCATCACCTTCTTACAATACGCTACATAATCTTCACGAGATAGTTGAGAACGTTTCTCTTTAAATTCCTTATAATGTTTTATAAGAGCCATCTTAATAGGACTTCTACGAATAGTTCCAATATAAGGTAATTGAACACATTTACCAGCAAGTAGTTGAGCGGCAGCTTCTTTTTCTAAAGAATCAATAATAGTTTTACATAATATTCTATCATCATCAACAACAAAATCAATATCATCTAGAATATTATCAACATCTTTATATATTAAAACATAATCATCATCTAGTTCAGAACTCAAAGGTTGTCTCTTAGGTTTTGGTACTTTAAATTCCATATCATTACTTGTAAATTAAGAAGCAATAGAAAGTTTATGACGTTTAGGATGTGCCGTTCGATTTCGTTCCCCCGTAGAGGATGTGGATAAAAGCAGTATCATAACTTCTATTGCTCCATTTTTAAAACTAATAGCAGATAATTTTAATTCGCAAGTCCAGATTGTTCTCCATTAGCAACCATAGGTGCTTTAGGAACTTTAAACGAACATTCAGGTACAATATCTTTTTTATAACCTCCTGCAATATCATTAACAGGAATCATACGAAAGTCTACAAAGTAACAATCCGGAGCAAGTTCTTTAGCTTTGAAGTCTGAACAAGTACCATCGTTAAAATAAGCTCCTGTAATAATAGCTTTAGAAAGTTCTTCATCAGAATTACAATAACGACCAACAGTAGTAGGGTCTAGAACATTTTGCGGAATATTGATAAGAACAGAACGTTCAAGATTCGCAGCAGGAATAATAAGTCTATCCATAATTTCGCAACCGTTAGCGTTAGTATCTCCTTCATGAAGTTTTGCAAGAACAGGTATACATTTAACCATACTTGTTTTATTGTTCTTTACGTTGCTAACTACTCCATATAAACGCTCTTTATAAATAAGAGCAACAACAGCGTAATATTGAGGAACTACAATACCTTCAAGAAGTTTCTCCAAATCTTCCTGTTTAATCTCTTCAAATTCGGTCGGTACTAGAATGTCATACGACATTTTGTCACTTTCAATTCTAATCATGTTAGTTATTTATTTGGTTTAACAATAGCATCAAGTCCTAAAGCTCCAATTTTAAGCTTACTAGGTTTAATATCTTGTTTCTGTTTAGTTCGTCGTCCCGAACGATAAACATAATCAATTTCTTGTGGTTTATTTGGTTCTTGTTTCATATCAAAAATTCGTTTTGCACAACAGTACGCATTACGTGCGAGACTACCAAGATAACGCCTGTATTTAACAGTTTTTTAACATTCGCCTATATGAGTAAGGTACACACGCCCGCCCGCACGTATATAAGGTACACCCGCGCACGCCCGTACACCTATATCGCGCACCCGTACACACGCACGTATAAGATGTTCATATACGCCTGTACCTGCACGTGCACGCCTGTTATTATCTATACGCCCATGTACACGTGCACACGCATACACATACGCACACACGCCTGTACGCACACGCAGGTTATTATTTTAATAATATATTACGTAGTAATGTATTATTATAGATAATTATATATAAATTCTGATAGATACTGATTCATATTCTATATTACTACGTAATATAGAATATACCGCGGTTCTTGGGTAGTATATATATCTACAAGATATATATAATATAATATATAAATATATTATATTATATATATCTTGTATCTATATACACTACTGTAAGCTTACTGTTCCAGATTTTGATATAGGACTTTATACAGAACTTACTACCCTTACACTTTGGAATTATAGACCAGTTTGTCGTGGAGATGGAGATTGGGGAGATAGATTCAGATTTTACTTGCAGTTCCTGACGGGATTCGTCATGGAGATTTTGCTTAAGATTTTGCTTAAGGAGTTATTATAAGACGAGCTTAAAGAGATAATGGAGATGATTCTATAGATTCTGATGAAACTGTTGGTCTGTTCCCCCGTAGAGGATGAGAACATATAATACCTATGACCATTAGACCAGTTCTTACTTGACAAGTTATTATGACCGTTAGACCAGAAGATTATGCAGAACTTAATACTGACGATTTTACAGATATTGTTGATTCTGACGATACTGCGCCCCGTAGAGGATGGACAAGTATATAGCCTTAGACCTGACGATACTGATATTGTTCTATGAGGAATTATAAGACATGAATATGATATTATATTGATTATTAGATATAGATATTAAACGAGCGGTTATTGGTAATATTCATGTCCATCCTCTACGGGGGAACAGCCAGAGCTTAATCGTCTTAATCGTCTTAGTCGTCGATATAGACGAGATTGTCAAGTCATAGAATCTTATATTACATGAGATATTATAGCAGATATTGTCAGTAGTTGACATAATCTATCATGATGTGGTAGATACTGATATTGTTTAGGCTAAAGAAAGCTATCTTTATTATTGTTAAATACTGTTAGATATGGAAAATACTATAAGTCTTTATGAGAAAGGTACTGGATATAATAGACGGGGATGAATATTATGGAGTTCAATACCCCCGTAGTAGTAATGGAGATTTATATGGAGTTGGAGATAATGATTTGGATTTTTGTTGTATGTGGAGATTATGGAGATGATGGAGATTTTGCTATATGAGATACGATGATTGTTTGTAGCAATATTTATTTAAGAGAAGACGGGGAATAATTTGGAGATTTTTATTTTATTTATGAATGGAGAGATTTTGGAGAAGAATGCGCGAATAAGGATATAAGAGATTGTATGGATTTTTATTTTATTGGAGTATAAGGGTTAAACTAGTTAAGGAGGTAGACATTTATTGGAAAGTTTATGTAGATGAAGAAACAGGAATATATGATATATAGGGTTTATATGTGGATTGGGGAGGTTAGTACTGATAACCCCCGCCCTTATAATCCGGAATCCAATGCCCCCGTCATGTAGTTCTAACAAACAGAACTTTGAGCAACTATCTTAACTCATTCACAAACAAAACAAATTCTGGCTTGTCACATTGACGAAGCTGGTCATGTTGTACTACGCAAACATGGTCATTACTAATTAAGTCGTAGCGGTCGTAGGAGGACTGTATTATGAAAACAACAATTAAGTCAATCAGAATGGAGAAGTTTGAAGGACAGTTTACAGGCAAAGTTATTGTCACTATTGCTGATGATATTCTTGGGTTTGTTCGTACTGTTGATGCTGATGGTGTCATCGAGTTCAAGCAAGACAACGTGAAGCAGATGAGGATGCAGCTCACAGCATTATCTGCACAAGTTCGTCAAGCTGTTGGTGACAAGTTTACTACTGCATTTGGTTATCGTCTCGATTCTGCCAAAGCTGGCGGTGTTGAGGAACTTGTCAATGTTCTCAATGTTATATTGACTGATGCTACTATTGAAGTTGAGGCTGCTGTTCAGAAGGCTGATGAATCTGACGCTGACAGTCATGATGCCATATTCTACAAAATTAGCGAGGTCAAGTTGGACGAGATGATGTCATACTTGGTGGCTCAACATTTCGTAGAGAACTTCATGAAAGTGACTGACATGACAAGACAACAGGTGTTCATCACAAAGTTGTTTGGTGTCAAATTATAGTATTAATTGGGAGTGGTGGTGACACTGCTCCCACAAATTATTATCATCATGAAGGACATTATCATTATCATAGTTATGTTGTTGATTGTATTATGGGGAACGTTGTTGTTCAATCAACATGGTTATCCTGAAATTGCAATGTTGGGAGTTGTTATTAGTGTTGCATTAGCTATTTGGCTAGGAGCTGAATTAGAACATAAATAGGATTGTATTGGAGATAGAGAAATCTATCTCCAATATGATGTTCATCAACTCATTCACGAACAAAATAAAACCCGACATAGTTCTGATAAGAGTTCTGATAATTGTTCTCAACATACTAATACAAATACTGTGCCAAACCATAAAATCGGTGTTGTAGATACTTCTAGAGTGGATTCTCGTCTTCCACGATGTGTTCCAATCTAATAATAATCTTACACATACTGATACTATGTATAAACCAAATAATGTACTCATTCACTTACAAAATAAGTCTCGGGATGGTTCTGATAAGACTATTCTTAAACGAGATAATACTAATAATATTAATAAAACTAAAGCTAAAGATTATGGAAAAGAAATTATTTGCTATTGAATGTGGAAATGCTGTTCTTGTTGTTAGACCTAATGGTGATACTGTTATAGTGACAGAATCTAATGAACTTGTTCTTGATAATGCTGTTATGGAGCAACTTGTCAGAAATAGTGGTGCTTATAAGTCATTTGTTGCTACTAAAGATGATGTTGTTGCTGGTCTTGAACGTGATAATGATGAACTTCCAGAATACTATTGTAGGTCTTAGAGAAGAGCTTGAGCACGTTAAAGGTGGTGATAGTGATGATGTTGCTAGGCTTAAACGTGAGAAAATTAAGCTTAGAAATAACATTATGGGGCTAAAAGAAGAGCTTGAACATACTAAAGCTGCTAAAGATAAGTTACAACAAGAGCTTGATGATGTGGCTAATGGAGCACAATCTATGATTAAAGGATGTATTGTTGAAGCTAAAGCTTATCGTCTTTATGACATTAATGGAAATTTTCTTGTAGATTGTGGCACAAATTCAAGAGCTGCTAGAGTTCAGAAACTGTTAAAAGAAGGCAAGATAAACCTTGATATGGTCATGACGGTGTTCAGTAGTGAAGATGGAAAGAAGAAAGTGGCTGCTAATAAAGTGACTAATGATGACTTTAATTGGGATAATGTTCCGATTGAAAGTGTAGATTGAAGATAGTAAGAATAGGAATTACTGCTGAAAATGATGTGGTAATTCCTGTTCTTTGAAGAGATGATGAGA
>ENA-OPSZ01000068-OPSZ01000068.1-human-gut-metagenome-genome-assembly--contig:-NODE-68-length-90859-cov-5.674287_pt1 | contig 90859 bp, 88 predicted proteins | sample MGYA00241814_ERZ501919 | MGnify/ENA primary metagenome ERZ501919 (study PRJEB25962, sample SAMEA2042440) | human gut metagenome | biome: human gut; feature: human-associated habitat; material: faeces... | reverse complement strand
TTGCTACTGTTAAAGATGCAACACCAGGCGGTGTTGTTAAAAAAGGCGATGTAGTAAAAGCTGTTGTAGTTCGTACAAAAAAAGGCGCTCGTCGTAAAGATGGATCTTACATCCGTTTCGATGAAAATGCAGCCGTAATCATTAAAGACGATTTAACTCCGAAAGGAACACGTATCTTTGGACCAGTTGCCAGAGAACTTCGTGAGAAAAAATTCATGAAGATCGTTTCCTTAGCTCCGGAAGTATTATAGGAGGGTGCCTAATGTCAGCTATGAAAATTAAAAAAGGCGATACTGTTAAAGTAATCGCTGGAAAAGATAAAGGCAAAGAAGGAAAAGTTCTTGCCGTTAACGTAAAAGACAACACCGTAATCGTTGAAGGTATCAACATGGTTACAAAGCACAACAAACCATCAGCTGCAAACCAGGCTGGCGGAATCACAACAAAAGAAGCTGCTCTTCATATTTCCAACGTAATGCTCGTTGTTGACGGAAAAGCTACAAGAGTTGGATTCCAGATGGATGGAGACAAAAAAGTACGTGTTGCAAAAGCAACAGGTAAAGTTATCGATTAATTAAGAGAGGAGGCATGACAGGTGAGTAGATTAAAAGAACTTTACAAAAATGAGATCATGGATGCCATGACCAAAAAATTTGGATATAAAAACGTTATGGAAGTGCCAAAACTCGATAAGATCGTTATCAATATGGGTGTTGGTGAAGCTAAAGAAAACGCTAAGCTTCTTGATGCAGCAATCGCTGATATGGAACTGATCACAGGCCAGAAAGCAATCGCAACAAAAGCTAAAAAATCTGTAGCTAACTTCAAAATCAGAGAGGGTATGCCAATCGGTTGTAAGGTTACCTTAAGAGGCGAGAAGATGTATGAGTTCGCTGATCGTCTGATCAACCTTGCTCTTCCTCGTGTACGTGACTTCCGTGGTGTTAATCCAAACGCTTTCGATGGCAGAGGAAACTACGCACTGGGAATTAAAGAACAGCTGATTTTCCCAGAAGTTGAGTATGATAAGGTAGACAAAGTAAGAGGTATGGATATCATCTTCGTTACAACTGCTAAGACAGACGAAGAGGCTCGTGAGCTGTTAACTCAGTTCAATATGCCTTTTGCTAAATAAGGAGGAGAATTCGAATGGCTAAAACAGCAATGAAAATCAAACAGCAGCGCAAACAGAAATTCTCCACAAGAGAATACAGCCGCTGCAGAATCTGTGGACGTCCACATGCATACCTGAGAAAATACGGTATCTGCCGTATCTGCTTCCGTGAACTGGCTTACAAAGGTCAGATCCCGGGTGTTAAAAAAGCTTCTTGGTAATTTGATTTAGAAAATATATCGACATGTAAAGTCTGAAAAATTAGGAGGAAACTAACATGACAATGAGTGATCCAATCGCAGATATGCTTACAAGAATCCGTAACGCTAACACTGCAAAACATGATACAGTAGATGTTCCGGCATCCAAAATGAAAATAGCAATCGCAAACATCCTTGTAGATGAAGGATACATTGCAAAATACGATCTGATCGAAGATGGTGTATTTAAAACCATCCACATCACACTGAAATATGGTGAAACAAAGAACGACAAGATCATTACAGGACTTAAGAGAATCTCCAAACCAGGTCTTCGTATCTACGCTGGTAAAGATGAACTCCCGAGAGTACTTGGCGGACTTGGAATCGCTATTCTTTCCACAAACAAAGGTGTAATCACTGACAAAGAAGCTCGTAAACTTCAGGTTGGTGGAGAAGTTCTTGCCTTCGTTTGGTAGGCCGAAAGCAACTTAATGAGCCCTGCGTGTAAACGCACGGGCGAATTTAGTGCGAGGTTCTTCCCGAACCTTAATGAAGACAAGCGGAAGCACAGTCTGAATTTAGTTGAAGGAAGTTCCTTGATAGATACAAACTGAAAACAGAGAGAAATTATTCTCTCCGACAATTTAAGTAAGGAGGACAATATTATGTCACGAATCGGAAGACTTCCGGTAGCTATCCCGGCAGGCGTTGAAGTAAGCGTAGCTGCAGGTAACGTAGTAACCGTTAAAGGTCCTAAAGGAACACTCGAAAGAGCACTTCCAACCGAAATGGAAATCAAAGTAGAAGATGGTCATGTAGTAGTTACAAGACCAAATGATCTTAAGAAAATGAAAGCATTACACGGTCTGACAAGAAGCCTGATCCACAATATGGTAATCGGTGTAAGCGAAGGCTACACAAAAGAGCTTGAAGTTAACGGTGTAGGTTATAGAGCACAGAAACAGGGCAAGAAACTTGTTCTTTCTCTGGGATATTCTCACCCGGTAGAGATGGAAGATCCAGAAGGTCTGGAATCCAAAGTTGATGGAAACAAGATCATCGTTTCCGGTATCAGCAAAGAAAAAGTTGGCCAGTATGCAGCTGAAATCAGAGATAAGAGAAGACCGGAGCCATATAAGGGCAAAGGTATCAAGTATGCTGATGAAGTTATCAGACGTAAAGTCGGTAAGACTGGTAAGAAATAAATAAGGAGAGTGAGAATATGATTAATAAAGCATCCAGAGCGGAAATTCGCGAGAAAAAACATAGAAGAATCCGTCATCATCTCAATGGAACAGCTACTACTCCAAGACTGGCAGTATATCGTTCCAACAAGCATATGTATGCACAGATCATTGATGACACTGTAGGAAAAACTTTAGTATCTGCTTCTACTCTTCAGAAAGATGTAAAAGCTGAACTGGAAAATACTGATGATGTAAAAGCTGCAGCATACCTTGGAACTGTAATCGGAAAGAAAGCAGTTGAAGCAGGTATCGAAAGCGTTGTCTTCGACAGAGGAGGCTATATCTATCACGGTAAAGTAAAGGCACTGGCAGACGCAGCAAGAGAAGCTGGGCTGAAATTCTAAAAGGGAGGAAAAAGACACATGAAAAATAATCTTATTGATGCTAGTCAGTTAGAATTAGAAGATAAAGTAGTGTCAATCAAACGTGTTACCAAGGTTGTTAAAGGTGGCCGTAACTTCCGTTTCACAGCTTTGGTTGTTGTAGGTGACGGCAACGGACATGTTGGTGCAGGTTTAGGAAAGGCAGCTGAAATTCCGGAAGCTATCCGCAAAGGAAAAGAAGATGCCATGAAAAAACTGGTTACAGTTGCAAGAGATGAGAACAATTCCATCACTCATGACTATGTAGGTAAATTCGGAAGTGCTGAAATGCTTCTGAAACGTGCTCCGGAAGGTACTGGAGTTATCGCTGGTGGTCCAGCCCGTGCAGTCATAGAGCTTGCAGGAATCAAAAATATCCGTACAAAATGTATGGGATCCAGAAATAAACAGAACGTAGTTCTGGCTACTATCGAAGGATTAAGCAAACTGAAAACTCCGGAAGAAGTTGCAAAACTTCGCGGAAAATCTGTAGAAGAGATTCTGGCATAAGGAGGACAAAATAATGGCAAACACATTAAAAGTTACACTTGTTAAGTCTCCAATTGGTGCAGTTCCGAAACACAAAAAAACTGTAGCAGCTATGGGACTTACAAAAATGCACAAAACAGTTGAAATGCCTGACAATGCAGCTACAAGAGGAATGATCCAGCAGGTTCAGCATCTTGTAAAAGTAGAAGAAGCATAATAATTTCCAGAGATTGAATAATAAAAGGAGGTGCCAAAGATGGAATTATCAAACTTAAGACCAGCAGAAGGTTCTAAACATAGTGATAACTTCAGAAGAGGCCGTGGACATGGATCCGGAAACGGTAAAACAGCCGGAAAAGGACACAAAGGACAGTTAGCTCGTTCCGGACATAAGAAACCGGGATTTGAAGGTGGACAGATGCCTTTATACAGACGTCTTCCGAAGAGAGGTTTCAAGAATAGAAATTCTAAAGAAATCATTGCAATCAATGTAGACGTTCTTAATCGTTTCGAAGATGGTACAGATGTTACCGTTGAAACTTTACTGGAGAGCCGCGCAATTTCCAAAGCCGGAGACGGTGTTAAAATTCTTGGAAACGGTGAGCTGACCAAAAAACTTAATGTAAAAGTAAATGCTGTCAGCGAAACCGCAAAAGCAAAAATCGAAGCTGCAGGTGGTACAGTAGAGGTGATCTAATGTTTGAGACTCTTAAAAGTGCTTTTAGAGTGAAAGAGATGAGACGTAAGCTTCTCTACCTGTTAGCGATGATCTTTGTCATCCGTATAGGTTCGCAGCTTCCCATCCCGGGTGTGGATGGCAGCGTATTCAAACAGTGGTTCAAGAGCAATACCGGTGATGCATTCAATTTCTTTGATGCATTCACCGGTGGTTCCTTTGAAAGCATGTCTGTTTTTGCGTTGAACATCACACCATACATTACATCTTCCATTATTATCCAACTTTTGACAATTGCAATTCCTGCTCTGGAGGAAATGCACAGAGATGGTGAAGAGGGAAGAAAGAAAATGACTGCGATTACCCGTTATGTCACAGTTGGTCTGGCTCTTTTTGAGTCTATTGCCATGACAATCGGATTCAGCCGTGGAAATATCGTAAAAGATATGAATTTCTTAAAGGCAGTTGTAGTAATCGCCAGCCTTACAGCCGGTTCTGCTATGCTGATGTGGATCGGTGAACGTATCACAGAAAAGGGTGTTGGAAATGGTATTTCTATCGTTCTTGCGGTTAATATCGTATCCAGAATTCCAAGTGATATGACAACTCTTTATGAGAACTTTATTAAGGGAAAAACAATTGCAAAAGGAATGCTTGCAGGAGTGATTATTTTTGCAATTATTATGGTTGTAGTTGTATTTGTCCTTATTCTTAATGGAGCAGAGAGAAGGATTCCTGTTCAGTACTCCAAAAAGATGGTTGGCAGAAAGATGATGGGCGGCCAGGCCACCAACATCCCATTGAAAGTTAACACCGCAGGTGTTATCCCGATCATCTTTGCTTCCTCAATCATGTCATTCCCGGGTGTTATCGCGCAGTTTGCCGGTAAGACAAACGGAACAGGCATCGGAAGCGAGATCCTGAGAGGTCTTTCTTCAAGTAACTGGTGTAATCCATCCCAGCCACAGTATAGCTGGGGACTGCTTGTATACATTGTACTTTGTGTATTCTTTGCATATTTCTACACTTCTATCACATTTAATCCGTTGGAAGTCGCAGATAATATCAAAAAGCAGGGTGGTTTTATCCCAGGTATTCGTCCTGGAAAACCAACATCAGACTATTTGACTAAAATGCTTAATTATATTATATTTATAGGTGCGGTAGGCCTGATTATTGTGGCAGTAATTCCGTTCTTCTTCAATGGTGTATTTGGAGCACATGTTTCATTTGGTGGAACATCTATCATCATCGTCGTTGGTGTTGTTCTTGAAACATTGAAGCAGATCGAGTCTCAGTTGCTTGTCCGCAATTACAAAGGCTTTCTGAACAGCTAAAACGAAGGCTGTGGTGTGAAAGCATCACAGTCTTTTTTGCTTTATGGAAATTTCTATAAAGCTTATGCTTCATAAAGAAAAAGGAGGGTATTTATTATGCGTATTATTATGTTAGGTGCACCGGGAGCTGGAAAGGGAACACAGGCAAAGAAAATTGCTGAAAAATATGGAATTCCGCACATTTCCACTGGGGATATTTTCCGTGCAAACATCAAAAATGGTACTGAATTGGGGAAAAAAGCAAAGACATATATGGATCAGGGACTTTTAGTACCAGATGAATTAACCTGTGATCTTGTAGTAGACAGAATTCAGCAGGATGATGCAAAGAACGGATACGTACTGGATGGTTTCCCGAGAACGATTCCTCAGGCAGAATGCCTGACAGCCGCTCTTGAAAAACTGGGAAGCAAAATTGACTACGCAATTGATGTAGATGTACCGGATGACAATATTGTGAACCGCATGTCAGGAAGAAGAGCATGCCTGAAATGTGGAGCAACTTATCATATTGTATATGCTGCACCGAAGGTAGAAGATGTTTGCGATACCTGTGGCGAAAATCTTGTACTCCGTGATGACGATAAACCAGAAACCGTTTCCAAACGTCTGAAGGTTTATCATGAACAGACACAGCCGCTGATTGACTATTACACAAAACAGGGTGTTTTGAAGACGGTAGACGGAACAGCTGCACTGGATAAAGTTTTCCAGGCAATCGTCGAAATCTTGGGAGAATAAAGATGTCAGTTTCTATTAAGTCAGAACATGAAATTGAGCTTATGAGACATGCCGGTCATTTACTGGAACAGGTTCATGATGAATTGGCTTCTCACATTAAGCCGGGAATCAGCACAAAAGAACTGGATCGAATTGGTGAGGATATGATCCGCTCTATGGGCTGCATTCCGAACTTTAAAAATTATCAGGGCTTTCCAGCATCATTTTGCATCAGTCTGAATGATGAAGTCGTACATGGAATCCCGTCCAGACAGAAGATCATCCAGGAAGGCGATCTTGTAAAGATTGACGCCGGACTGATCTATAAAGGATATCATTCAGATGCAGCGCGTACTTATGCAGTCGGTGAGGTATCTCCGGAAGCAAAACAGCTGATGGAAGTTACAAAACAGAGCTTTTTTGAAGGAATCAAATTTGCAAAAGCCGGAAATCATCTGAACGATGTTTCCAAGGCAATTGGTGCATATGCTGCAAAATTCAACTACGGAATCGTACGTGACCTGGTAGGACACGGAATCGGAACTCATCTTCATGAAGATCCGCAGATCCCGAATTTCCCACAGAAACGTAGAGGCATCAAGCTGATGCCGGGTATGACACTTGCAATCGAACCGATGATCAATCTTGGACGCGCAGATGTAGCGTGGGAAGATGATGAGTGGACGGTTGTAACGATGGACGGTTCACTTTCTGCACATTATGAAAACACCATTCTGATCACGGATGGAGAACCGGAAATTCTGACTCTTACAAAATGACAGATGACACAGGAGGTTTATAATGTCTAAAGCAGATGTAATCGAAGTGGAAGGTACTGTATTAGAGAAGCTGCCTAATGCGATGTTCAAAGTAGAACTGGAAAACAAGCATGTAGTGCTGGCACATATCAGCGGAAAGCTGCGTATGAACTTTATCCGTATTCTTCCTGGAGATAAAGTAACAATAGAACTTTCTCCATATGATCTTTCTAAGGGACGTATTATCTGGAGAGATAAATAAAACCTTGAGGGGGACAGGCTCACAGTTGCGAAGGCCGCATGTCCCCCTCAAACTCCCCCTCTTGGCCACGCCGCCGGCAGGGGGAGTTTTTCATTTATGGAATTTACAAAATATTAAGCTGACTAAATATAAAAGCTATCGACTAAATCCTGTATTCTACGTAACCAAAGTAGGCAGGCTAAGCCGATTGATTTATATTTTTCACATATTAGCTTAGCCGAAGGCGGTCTGCGACCAACTACCGTTATCGACCACCCACCAGTTGCTATGTATTCAAATGCTACAGTCAGGAGATAGAAGGATGGTACTTCCAGACGGTAAACGTAGATTTCGTCATATGATTTGTGCTAGCTGATGCCACCGAACGCACTGTTTGAGGCGAAGCCGAGTTTGCGTGAATGGCATCAAACAAGCGCACGAATCATATAGAAATCGCAGTGTGTCAGGAAGTACCATCCTTCTCATCTCCGTAACGTACCATTTCTACATTCTACTCCAACAAAAAAATTAACAAAAATTTAAAATTAGGGCTTGCATAATCCAATCGACAGTGTTAATATATCATATGTACGCGCAAAGACTGTGTGTATGAACTGCAGATTCAAGCCTATATTACGGAAAAGGAGGATTTCCAGTGAAAGTAAGATCATCTGTAAAGCCGATCTGCGAAAAATGCAAGATCATCAAAAGAAAAGGATCTATCAGAGTAATCTGTGAAAATCCAAAACACAAACAGCGTCAGGGTTAATTGACAAGTTTGTGAAACGTGCGGCTGCAGTTTGATACACCCGGAAGGGTTGTTCGAACTGTTTTAATATCTTATTAAAGAAGCATGTATTGCCTAATACCGAGAGGCAACAGCGTCCGTGAGGACACAATTTCGGAAAGGTCGCTTTACGCCAAAAGCGGCTGGGTGTTTTACCGAGGCACCCCAATTAGGAAACTAGAAAATCAGGAAGCTTGTGAAGATATACCCCATTTCACCTTGCGAGACAGCAAGTGGTATAATTCAGAAGACTATCCAAAAAGAAAATGGAGGAAACAGTACATGGCTCGTATAGCTGGTGTAGACTTACCAAGAGACAAACGTATCGAAATCGGCCTTACCTATATCTATGGTATCGGCAGAACAAGCGCTGACAAAATTCTTGCTCAGGCAGGTGTAAATCCTGACATTCGTGTCAGAGACCTGACAGATGATGATGTTAAGAAAATCAGTGCTGTAATTGATGAAACAATGACAGTTGAAGGTGATCTTCGTCGTGAAATCGCTCTGAATATCAAGAGACTGCAGGAAATCGGATGCTACAGAGGTATCCGTCATCGTAAAGGACTTCCGGTTCGTGGCCAGAAGACCAAAACAAATGCTAGAACACGCAAAGGTCCTAAGAGAACCGTTGCAAACAAAAAGAAATAAGTAACGTATAATTGATTATATAAAGGAAAGTGTAGGTTAGTTTTAAAATGGCAAAGACAACCAGAAAAGCGACAACAAAACGTCGTGTTAAGAAAAACGTTGAACACGGACAGGCACATATCCAGTCTTCTTTTAACAACACAATTGTTACTCTGACAGACAGCGAAGGAAACGCTCTTTCATGGGCAAGTGCTGGTGGTCTGGGATTTAGAGGTTCAAGAAAATCTACCCCTTATGCAGCACAGATGGCAGCTGAGACTGCAACAAAAGCTGCTTTAATTCATGGTTTAAAAACTGTTGATGTTATGGTTAAAGGACCAGGATCAGGACGTGAAGCTGCAATCCGTGCACTTCAGGCATGTGGTCTTGAAGTAACAAGTATCCGTGACGTAACACCGGTTCCGCACAACGGATGCCGTCCACCAAAACGCAGAAGAGTCTAATTTTAGGAGGTAGCTTGAAATGGCAGTAAATAGAGTTCCTGTTCTGAAAAGATGCAGATCCCTTGGCCTGGATCCGATTTATTTAGGAATTGATAAAAAATCTACAAGACAGTTAAAACGTGCAAACAGAAAAGTGTCTGAGTACGGTTTACAGTTAAGAGAAAAACAGAAAGCAAAATTCATCTACGGAGTTCTGGAAAAACCTTTCCACAACTACTACAACAAAGCTGACAGAATGCCAGGACAGACTGGTGAAAACCTTATGGTTCTTCTGGAAAGCAGACTTGACAACGTAGTATTCCGTATGGGACTTGCTAGAACCAGACGTGAAGCTCGTCAGATCGTTGACCACAAGCATGTACTTGTAAACGGAAAATGTGTAAACATTCCGTCTTACCTTGTAAAAGCTGGTGACACAATCGAAATCAAAGAAAAATGCAAAGGTTCTGAAAGATACAAAGGAATTCTGGAAGTAACAGGTGGAAGACTTGTTCCGGAATGGCTTGATGTAAATCAGGAAGCTTTAAGCGGAACTGTAAAAGAACTTCCAAGAAGAGAAGCTATTGATGTTCCGGTTAACGAAATGCTTATCGTCGAGTTGTACTCCAAATAATGCATTTTAAATTAAATACCCTCAAATGTTGACAAACCCAGAAGGAGGGACTTATAGTGTTTGATTTTAATAAACCAAAAATCGAAATTACGGAAATTTCCGAAGATAAAAAATTTGGCAGATTTGTAGTAGAACCTCTGGAAAGAGGATATGGAACTACACTTGGTAATTCTCTCAGAAGAATTATGCTGTCATCCCTCCCGGGAGCAGCAGTCAGCCAGGTTAAGATTGATGGAGTCCTTCATGAATTCAGCTCTATTCCGGGCGTGAAAGAGGACGTTTCAGAAATCATCATGAATCTGAAAAGCCTTGCTATCAAGAATAACAGTGCCGACAATGAACCAAAGACCGCATACATTGAGTGTGAGGGCAAAGGTGTCGTAACTGCTGCTGATATTCAGGCAGATCAGGATATCGAAATCATGAATCCAGATCAGGTCATTGCTACTCTGAACGGTGGCAAAGACTGCAGACTGGCTATGGAGCTTACAATTACACGTGGACGTGGATATGTAAGTGCTGACAAGGGCAAAACAGACGATATGCCGATTGGTGTACTCGCTGTAGATGCAATCTATACTCCGGTTGACCGAGTAAACATGATTGTTCAGAACACCCGTGTTGGACAGATCACTGATTATGATAAACTTACATTGGATGTATATACCAATGGTACACTGGATCCGGATGAGGCTGTCAGCCTTGCTGCTAAGGTACTGAGCGAACATCTCAGCCTTTTCATTGATCTTTCTGAGAATGCTAAGACTGCAGAAGTCATGATCGAGAAAGAAGACAATGAAAAAGAAAAAGTTCTTGAAATGAGCATTGATGAGCTTGAACTTTCCGTTCGTTCTTACAACTGCCTGAAGAGAGCCGGTATCAATACAGTAGAAGAACTTTGCAACAAAACTTCTGATGACATGATGAAGGTTCGTAACCTTGGTCGTAAGTCCTTAGAAGAAGTACTTGCTAAACTGAAAGAACTGGGATTACAGCTTCAGCCGACTGAAGAGTAATTTCATTCAGCAAATATGAGCGGGGATGCCTAAGCATTTATACAGTAAGACCGAACAAGCATGTATGGATGTCCCGCAGATGGAGGAAAATAAAATGGCAAAATATAGAAAATTAAGCAGAACTTCTGATCAGAGAAAAGCTCTGTTAAGAAACCAGGTGACAAATCTTCTGTACCACGGAAAAATCGTTACCACTGAAGCAAAAGCAAAAGAAATTCGCAAGATCGCCGAAAGCCTTATCGCTATGGCAGTACGTGAAAAAGACAATTTTGAGACAGTTACAGTAACTGCAAAAGTTGCACGTAAAGATGCTGATGGTAAGAGAGTAAAAGAAGTTGTAGACGGTAAGAAAGTTACTGTATACGATGAAGTTCAGAAAGAAATCACTAAAGATGCTCCGTCCAGACTGCACGCTCGTCGTCAGATGGCAAAAGTTTTCTATTCTGTTAAAGAAGTACCTGCAAAAGGTGCTGGCAGAAAGAAAAATACCAAAGACATCGATATGACTAAGAAGATGTTCGAGGAAATCGCACCTAAATACGCTGGACGTAACGGTGGTTACACAAGAATCGTTAAGATTGGACCGCGTAAAGGTGACGCTGCAATGGAAGTACTCATTGAGTTAGTATAATCTTTATGATGATCAAGGGATGTCTCTTCGGAGGCATCTCTTTTTTTATTCCCGTTAATTTATTCCATAAGGTTGATAAATTTCGCATTTTAGCGTAAAATCATTTACAAACACTATTTATAGAAAAAGGAATTGCTGTGGCGGAAGATACAGCAACAAAAGGATACAAACTATGAACATACGAAGAATAGCAGCAATCTGGGCAGCAAAAGCTGCCGGTGCCGGCTGTAAGCTACTGGGACGTCAGGGTGTTACCTGGGCAGGAAAGATTGCATTAAAAATATATCCACCGATTTTGCAGGAGCTTGCTGCAGAAGTACGGAAAGACATTTTTGTAGTCTGTGGAACCAATGGTAAGACAACTACCAATAATATGCTCTGTGCAGCTCTGGAGGAAGAAGGGAACAAAGTTATCTGCAATCACACCGGATCCAATATGCTGAACGGTGTTGTGGCTGCGTTTGCACTTAGTGCCGGAATGAATGGACATATTGATGCGGATTATGCCTGTATTGAAGTAGATGAGGCATCTACCAGACATATTTTTACAAAGATCAAACCGAATTATATGGTTATGACGAATCTTTTTCGAGATCAGCTGGACCGTTACGGTGAGATTGATATTACCATGAATATCCTTGAAGAAATGATCCGCAAAGTTCCGGACATGAAACTGATCGTAAATGGTGATGATGCACTGTCGGCATATCTTGCCAAGGACAGTGGCAATGCATGTATTTATTACGGAATCAGTCGTCCGGTCATGAAAAATGAAACAAACGAAATCCGGGAAGGACGTTTCTGTAAATGCTGCGGGGAAAGACTTCAGTACAGCTTTTATCATTACAGTCAGCTTGGTGATTACAGGTGTCCGAAATGCGGATTCAAGCGTCCAACACCTGACTTTGATGCAGAGGATGTAAAAGTAGGAGATCAGCTTTCTTTTTCTGTTGAGAACAGACGTATTGTAGCGAATTATAAGGGATTTTATAATGTATATAATATTCTGGCGGCTTATGCAGGAATCCGGACAGCCGGACTTAAGGCTGAACATTTTAGTGATATGCTGAAAAAATTTAATCCGGAGAATGGAAGAATGGAGCAGTTCCGCATCAAAGGAACCAGTGTGATCCTGAATCTTGCCAAGAACCCGGCTGGATTTAACCAGAATATTTCCGCAGTCATGCAGGATCGTAGTCCAAAAGATGTGATCATCGCGATCAATGATAATGCACAGGATGGAATCGATATATCCTGGCTTTGGGATGTCGATTTTGACCGTTTCAGCGATGAAAGTGTACGTTCTATTACCGTCAGTGGTATCCGTTGTCAGGATATGCGTCTGCGAATGAAATATGTGGATATCCCGTCTGTGCTGGAAGCTGATGTAGAAAAGGCAATCCGTGACCGTGTAGAAGATGGAACCGGAAACCTTTATGTACTGGTCAACTACACCGCATTGTTCAGTACCAGAAATATTCTGAAGAAACTGGAGGGAGAACACAAATGAAACTTACAATAGGTCATTTATATCCGGATCTTCTGAATCTGTATGGCGACAGAGGAAATATCCAATGTTTAATGAAACGTTGTCAATGGCGTGGTATTGAGGCGGAAACTATTGCCTATGAAATCGATGATACAATCGATTTTTCCAAGCTGGATATCGTACTTCTCGGAGGCGGATCTGACCGGGAACAAATGTTGGTCTGTGAAAAACTGAAGACTATTCAGAAAGACTTTAAGGCATATGTTGAGGATAATGGTGTCGTGATCGCAATCTGCGGTGGATACCAGCTTTTGGGAAAATATTACAAGACCGAGCAGGGAATGATCACAGGACTTGACCTGGTTGATATGTATACGGAACAGGAAGAAGGACGTCTTATCAGTAATATTGTACTGCAAAGTGATCTTTTTGATATGCCGGTCGTAGGATTTGAGAATCATGGCGGCAGGACCTGTATCAATAACAACAAACCATTGGGTAAGGTACTCTATGGTTCAGGAAATGATGGCAAATCCGGATATGAGGGTGTTGTTTACAAGAATGTGATCGGAACTTATCTTCATGGTCCCCTCCTTCCGAAGAACCCACAGCTTGCCGACTGGCTCATTGAGCATGCACTTAAGAAAAAATATGGCGAAGAGACTGTGCTGACCCCATTGGATGACAGCCAGGAAAAGGAAGCCAATGATTATATCGTGCATCGCTTTGTGCACGAAAATAAATAAACGTATAGCAGATACCTGAAGTAACAAAAGCATAAATAACTGATCAGGAAACAGAGAATGAGGGAATGAATATGGCAAAATCACGTAATCAGAAAGGGAAGATCCTGGTGCTTGAACATCTTCTCCAGGGAACAGGAGAAAGCCGGATAGTGACGATGCAGGAAATCCTTGATAAACTTCTGGAATATGGAATCACTGCAGAGAGAAAAAGTATCTATGATGATATAGAAGCTCTTCGAGAATTTGGACTGGATGTTCAGTACAAAAGAGGCAGACCAGGTGGATATTATCTGGCCGGGGGACAGGAAATTGCTGCGGCACCGGAGTCAGTTCACACAAAAGAGGAAGCAGGGATTTCAAAAAATGCAGAGACAGAAAAAAAATCAGAACCAGTGATCATTTACAAAGAGAATACACTTGATAAAGAAGAAATTCAGAACACAGAGAAGGCAATGAAACTGCAGTGTGATGCTTCCAGAGAAAAAGAGATCCGGGAGTACTTTGGCAGTTATGGAGAGTACAAATTAAAAGAATCCGGCTATTTACATGTAACGGTGCCGCATATTGCAGGACCAAAATTTTACGGATGGCTGGCAATGATGGGAAAAGATGTTCATATTCTGAAACCAAAGAAAACGGCAGCATCTTACCGTGATTATCTGAAAACTCTTGCAAAAGAGTATAAGGGTGTATAGAAAGGAAAACAGCATGAAAAAAAAAGCAGTATGTATGTTACTGGGAGTGCTTCTGACGGGAACATTGCTTACCGGATGTGGTAAAAACAAGGCAACAGAGGCTGCCAGCGAAAGCGCACAGACCGAAAAGGAAGGAACCGGAGAGAGAACAGCTGATTCTGCAGAGGATGACCAGAAGAAGACTGATGAAACAGCGGATACGAAAACAGATAAAAAAGCAGAGAAGGGTACAGACGCTGAGGAAACAGGAGAGGATGCTTCTGAAACAGAAGAAAACAGAGAAAAGATTGCAGTACTTCTTCCAGATGAACAGAACTGGACGAGAGATGCAAAAGAACTGGAAGTACAGTTTGAAGAAGACGGATATGATCCGATTCTTCTTTATGCAGATAATGACAGCTCCAAACAGGTGTCTCAGATCCAGCAGATGGCAGCCGAAGAGGTATCTGCCATGGTGATCGCCCCGGTAGATCCTTATGGTCTGGCAGATGTACTTGCAGATGTAAAGGATGCAGAGATAGAGATACCGGTGATTTCCTATGATGATCTGATCATGAATACGGATGGAATAAAATATTATGTTACATTTGGCGGTCGTCAGGTGGGCCAGATGATAGCAAAACAGATTATAGACAGTGAGGAACTTGACAAAGTACAGGAGGCGAAAGAATCAAAAACAATAGAATTCTTTATGGGATCTCTGGATGATACACAGGCATTGTTCCTCTATAATGGAGTAATGGAAACATTGCAACCGTATATCGATGATGGAACACTGATATGTAAATCCGGCAAAACCTCTTTCGATGATACAGGAATTCTTCGTTGGAGTTCTGAGATCGCCAAAACGAGAATGACAGATATTCTTACAGAATATTATCCAGATGGTGCAGTTCCGGATATTATCTGCACCGGATTTGATGATGCTGCGATGGGAACGGAAGAAGCTCTGGAAGAAGCTGGATTTGTTCCGGGAACCGAAAACTGGCCGTTGATCAGTGGTGCCGGATGCAATGAGGAAGGTGTTCGCAGAATTGCAGAGGGAAAACAGACGTTCAGCATTTTTATGGATCGAAGAGAGCTTGCCGATCAGTGTGAAGAGATGGTAAACATTTATCTGCATGGGGAAGATGATCCGGAAGTCAATGATTATGAACAGTATGATAATGGAATTAAGATCATAGCCAGCTATCTTTGTGAGCCACAGCTGATCGATGGTGAGAATTATGAAATCCTGATTGATAATGGATACTATACAGAAGATGAAGTGAAACCGTTGGCAACGCCGACACCGACAGAAGAACCGGTAACGCCGACACCCACAGATGCAGCAGGACCAACAGAGACAGTAACACCGTCTCCGACAGAAACTGCAGAATCAACAGAGACTGTGACACCAACCCCGGAGCAGAAAGATGAAAAAAAGGCAACACCAACTCCGAAACCAAAGGTGACATTAAAAAAATCTGAAAAAAGTAAAAACTGAAATCATAACCAGTAAAATTACATAAAAAAAACTCCGAAGCAAAATTCGGAGTTTTTTATGTCTGGGGATTATTCACGGAAAGTCAAAGAATCATCAGTCATGGAATCCACAATTGCAAGAGATTCCAGTCTTACACCCATATCACGGATCTTCTGACCACCATTCTGAAAGCCTTTTTCGATAACGATTCCGGCACCTTCAAGGGTTGCACCGGATTTTTTGACGATATCGATCAGACCGAGCAGTGCACATCCGTTTGCAAGGAAATCATCAATCAGAAGTACATGATCTTCCGGTCCAAGGAATTTCTTGGATAAGATAACATCATAGACTTTTTTGTGAGTGAAGGATTCAACCTTTGAACAGTACATTTCTCCATCAAGGTTCAGGCTCTGCGCTTTTTTTGCAAAAACGACAGGAACATCAAAATACTGTGCGGCAATGCAAGCAATTCCAATGCCGGAAGCTTCAATTGTGAGAATTTTTGTAATCGGGCAATCGGCAAAACGTCTCTTGAATTCTTTGCCAATTTCATTGATGAGAGTAATATCCATCTGATGATTTAAAAAACTGTCAACCTTTAAAATATTACCCGGTTTTACGATTCCATCTTTCAGTATACGCTCCTTTAAAAGCTGCATGATTTCTCTCCTTTGATCTGTAAACGTTTTTTCTAAAATTATATCTATGATACTCTATTCTTCGAAGAAGTTCAATTCTTTTCGACAAAAATTTATGTAAAGTTACAAAAATATTGGAGGCGAAAATGTCCTTTATACTGGACAATTTTGGTCGGACATTGCAAAAGAGAAAAGAGTCTGCTACAATGATATTAATTTCAGAAAATTATAAAACAGGAGGAAGTAAGATGAGCGGACAGCGATATACGGTCAATGCTATGGGAGAGCAGTGCCCGATTCCTGTAGTAAAGACAAAAAAAGTTCTGGACAGCATTCAGGGAGATGCCGAGATCAAAGTATTGGTCGATAATGAAACAGCGGTACAGAATCTCACCAGAATGGGTAAAAATACAGGTGCAGAAGTGTTCTCCGAGAAAAAAAGTGACAAAGAATTTCATGTGTTCATTCGTGTGAAGGACCGTCAGCCGGTGACAGACACAAAGGCCGAAGAAGTATCCTGCATTCCGGATGCAAAAGGAGATTTCGTGGTCGCAGTGGATACAGCGACAATGGGAAGAGGAAATGATGAACTGGGCAAAGTTCTGATGAAAGGATTCCTTTTTGCAGTGACACAGCTGGATGAACTTCCAAAGACCATGCTTTTTTATAATGGAGGCGCAACACTGACGACAGAAGGTTCTGATTCACTGGAGGATCTGAAGAGTCTGGAAGCACAGGGAGTGACGATCAAGACCTGTGGAACCTGCCTTAATTACTATGGCCTGACAGAGAAACTCTGCGTGGGAGAAGTTACCAATATGTATGATATTGTAGAGACAATGGCAAAAGCTTCCAAAGTTATAAAACCATGATTCAGAAGATACCAAGGTATTTGCTGACATTTCACAGCACAAGCGGGGCAATAGCTGTAGAGAGATTTTGCAAAAAACATAAGATCCCGGGAAGACTGATCCCTGTGCCGAGAGAAATTTCTGCAAGCTGTGGCTTATCCTGGGCGGTAGAGGCAGAGCAGGAGAAATGTCTGACTCAGGTTGAACTTGAATTTGAAGATGAGATCGAAGGCAAATGGCTGCTGGATATTTAGATTAGCAACAATGGATAACCGTGATGCGTTTGGAGAGAGTATGAAAGAGTATGAAGTGATCTGGGAGATTTTTAACAAATGTCCCAGAAACCAGATGAGGGATGTATTTGTAGAAGAAGTGGAAATTGAGGATCCTGAGGAATATATAAAAAAGAAATTCCAGGGAAAAGAGGTTTCTTATGACAAAACAGTTCTTAACGATGGAACGATCATCTTTGACATTGTTACGTCGCAGATAAAACAGAGATGTTCCTTTACAGAAATTTAGAAAGTATGGTATAATACAAGTTCAGGACTGCAGATACTATATTGCAATCATGCAGTCTGTAAATCCGTATCGAGATGAAACCTGAGAGGAGCAGACATGAGTGAAACAAAAGAAACCCATGTACACGTACTGGAAGATGGGACGATCCTGGAACATTCCCATGGAGAACATGGACATCATCACAGCCATGCGCAGACGAAAGCAGTTTTGAACCGTCTGTCGAGAGCCATTGGACACCTGGAATCAATAAAACGTATGGTAGAAGACGGCAGAGACTGTTCAGAGGTACTGATTCAGCTTTCAGCAGTGAAATCTGCTATTAATAATACAGGTAAGATCATTCTTCAGGATCATATTGAGCACTGTATCGTAGATGCGGTAGAGCATGGCGATAAGGATGCGATCAAAGAACTGGAACGTGCAATCGACAGATTTATGAAATAAGAATACAGGTTATACAGTCTGGACAGACAAGGCATGTATGACCGGAAATCAAAGGAGTATATAGAAATGGCAGAATGCAGTAACAGCGGTTCCTGCGGCAAATCAAGCTGCGAGGGATGCGCAAGCAAAGAAAAGAGTAATCCGCAGAATTTTATGGCAGAACAGAATGTTTTTTCAGATGTAAAACATGTGATCGGCGTTGTCAGCGGTAAGGGCGGCGTAGGAAAATCCTTCGTTACAGGTTCCCTTGCAAATGCAATGGCAGCCAAAGGATACAAAGTTGGTATTCTGGATGCTGACATCACCGGACCTTCCATTCCAAAGATGTACGGCCTCACAGGTGCTGCCCAGGCAGATGACAACGGCATCTATCCGATGGAGACAGCAAACGGAATCAAGGTTATGTCCATCAACCTTCTTCTTCCAACGGAAGATACTCCGGTTATCTGGAGAGGACCGGTTCTTGCAAACATGGTAAAACAGTTCTGGACAGATGTTGTCTGGGACAAGATCGACTATCTCTTTGTAGATATGCCTCCGGGAACAGGTGATGTGCCGCTTACTGTATTCCAGTCCCTTCCGGTTGACGGAATCGTGATCGTAAGCTCCCCGCAGGATTTGGTGAAGATGATTGTAAAGAAAGCTTATAATATGGCTGAAATGATGAAGATCCCGGTACTTGGAATTGTAGAAAACTACAGTTATGTGAAATGTCCAGACTGCGGCAAGGAACTCAAGATCTTTGGTGAAAGCCATATTGAGGAAATTGCAGCAGAACTGAATGTACCGGTCGTAGGCAAGATGCCGATCGATATGGAGTATGCATCCAAAGCAGACAGCGGAGCATTTGATCAGATCGATAACGAATATATCACAAAAGCAGTAGAAGTAATGCCAGAATAAAACCGCAGACAAGAAAATCCCGACAGTTATGGAATCATAAATTTCCTGATTGTCGGGACTTTTTTACGTTATGAGAACATATCAAGAAATCGTTCAGCAGCCTGGGAAAGTGGAAGACTGTCATGCTGAACGAGGACAAGCTGTCTGGGGGGGAGTGGATCTGCAAGAGGAATTGGTTTCAGTGAATCGTCGGGGTTTAGCATATAATCCGGAATACAGGCAATGCCAAGACCAATGCGGGCAAGATCCATCAACAGATCATTGCTGTTCAGTTCGACTTCCGGCAACAGATTCAGCCCATGTGTTGCAAACATCTGATGCAGGTATTCACTGGTGGTACTTTTGGAAGAAAGCATCAGAATAGGTTGTTTTAATAGTGTTTTGAGTTCACATGGTATCTCTTCGGGAGAAAAACAGTCGGGATTTCCGACAAAAATATCCCGAAAATCACGAAGGACTTTTACATTCATATGATTGCCAAGACGGGAATTCGGAGAGTTGCAGACGATCAGGTCAACCTGTCCTTTTTCCAGCAGTTCTGCACAGCCGATCGAAGTACTGTTGGTGACTTTGATCCGGACATCCGGGAATTCCTGATGGAATTTTTGGAGGTAATGAATTAGACAATAGCGGCAGATCGTATCACTGGCACCGATGCGGAGCTGGCCTTTGAGCATATTGTCACCGGAAAGAAGGGATTCTCCCTCATCCAGCATCTGTATTGCGGGTTTTACATGTTGCAACAGAAGTTCTCCTTCCGGGGTAAGGAGGACTTTTTTTGTGCTGCGGATAAAAAGTGTGTGATTCAGCTTTTTTTCCAGTGTTTTGATGGACTGGCTGACTGCAGATTGTGAGATAAAAAGTTCACGGGATGCTTCAGAGAAGCTGAGAGTAGTAGCAACATAATAAAAAACTTTGTATAATTCAAGATTAATATCCATAGGATCCGACTTCCTTTTCAAAGAGAGTTGCAAGCATAAATTAGTATAACTTATAAAAAATATAAGATATATTAATTTTACTAATGATGATTCTTATGATACTATAAACTCAGTAATTCGACAAGTACATAATAACATAATGCACAAAGGAAAGGAGTTTCTAATGAGCAACGTAAGACGCGTTTATGTAGAAAAGAAACCAGCCTACGCCGTACAGGCAAAAGAATTAAAGCATGAGATCAGCAGCTATCTCGGAATCAAATCTGCAACGAATGTAAGAGTGCTGATCCGTTATGATGTAGAAAATATTTCAGATGAAGTTTTTGAAAAAGCATGCAGAACCGTATTTGCAGAGCCGCCGGTAGATGATCTGTATCTTGAGAAATTTGAAGCTGCAGAAGGTGCAAAGATTTTTTCTGTAGAATATCTACCGGGACAGTTTGACCAGAGAGCAGATTCCGCTGTACAGTGTGTACAGTTTCTCGATGGAGATTCACAGCCGATCATCCGTTCTGCAACAACTTATGTAATAGAAGGAAATGTAACAGAAGGAAATGTAACAGATGAAGAATTTGATGCGATCAAACATCACTGCATCAACCCGGTAGACTCCCGTGAGACAGGGCTTGAGAAACCGGAAACACTGGTTACTGTATTCCCGGAACCAGAGGATGTCAAGATTTTTGACGGCTTTAAAGATATGCCGGAAGCAGACCTCAAAGCACTGTATGATTCACTGAATCTTGCGATGACCTTCAAGGATTTCCAGCACATTCAGAATTACTTTAAGAATGAAGAAAAACGTGATCCGTCCATGACTGAAATCCGTGTACTGGATACTTACTGGTCTGATCACTGCCGTCATACCACATTCTCCACAGAACTTACAGACGTGAAGTTCGATGAAGGTGACTACAAAGAACCAATCGTAAAAACATACGAAAAATACCTTGCTGACAGAGAAGTTCTCTACAAAGGCCGTGATGACAAATTTGTCTGCCTGATGGATCTTGCTCTGATGGCAATGAAAAAACTCAAATCCGAAGGAAAACTGGCTGATCAGGAAGAATCCGATGAGATCAATGCCTGCAGTATTGTTGTACCGGTAGATGTAGATGGCAAAGAGGAAGAGTGGCTTATCAACTTTAAGAATGAGACACACAACCATCCGACAGAGATCGAGCCATTTGGTGGTGCTGCTACCTGCCTTGGCGGTGCAATCCGCGACCCGCTTTCCGGACGTACTTATGTATATCAGGCAATGCGTGTGACAGGTGCTGCTGATCCGACTGTATCTGTAAAAGAAACGCTCAAAGGTAAACTTCCGCAGAAGAAACTGGTCAGAAGTGCTGCTCATGGATACAGCTCATATGGTAACCAGATCGGTCTGGCTACCGGCTATGTCAAAGAAATCTATCATCCGGACTACGTTGCAAAACGTATGGAGATCGGTGCCGTTATGGGTGCAGCTCCGAGACGTGCCGTTATCCGTGAAAACTCCGATCCGGGAGATATCATCATCCTTCTGGGAGGACGTACCGGCCGTGACGGTATCGGTGGTGCAACAGGTTCCTCCAAGGTACACACAGAGGCTTCCATCGAAGTCTGCGGTGCAGAAGTACAGAAAGGTAACGCACCTACAGAACGTAAGATCCAGCGTATGTTCAGACGTGAAGAAGTCAGCTACATCATCAAAAAATGTAACGACTTTGGTGCAGGCGGTGTATCCGTTGCCATCGGTGAGCTTGCAGATGGACTTCGCGTAGACCTTGACAAAGTTCCGAAAAAATATGCCGGCCTTGACGGAACAGAGATCGCAATCTCTGAATCCCAGGAGCGTATGGCAGTTGTTGTAGATCCAAAAGATGTTGACAAATTCCTTGGCTTTGCAAACGAAGAAAATCTCGAAGCAATCCCGGTTGCAGTCGTTACCGAAGAGCCACGCCTTGTTCTTACATGGAGAGGCAAAGAGATCGTTAATATTTCCCGTGCATTCCTTGATACCAACGGTGCACATCAGGAAACAACTGTAGAGGTTGAGATCCCGAACAAAGACGGAAACCTTTTCGAAGAAAGACCAGACGTTGTCGATGTTAAGGCAAAATGGCTGGAGACACTTGCTGACCTCAACGTATGCTCCCAGAAAGGTCTCGTTGAAATGTTCGACGGTTCTATCGGTGCAGGCAGCGTATTTATGCCATACGGTGGTCAGTATCAGCTTACAGAAACACAGAGCATGGTTGCAAAAGTTCCGGTACAGAACGGAAAAACTGATACAGTTACCATGATGAGTTACGGCTTTGATCCATATCTCTCTTCCTGGAGTCCATATCACGGAGCTGCTTACGCAGTAACAGAATCTGTAGCAAGAATCGTAGCTACAGGTGGTGATTACAAGAAGATCCGCTTCACATTCCAGGAATACTTCCGTCGTATGACCGAAGATCCAAAGAGATGGAGCCAGCCATTCTCCGCACTCCTTGGTGCCTATGCAGCACAGATGGGATTCGGACTTCCGTCCATCGGTGGTAAAGACAGTATGTCCGGTACCTTCAATGAGATCGACGTGCCTCCAACGCTTGTTTCCTTTGCAGTAGACGTAGCCAAGATCCAGGACGTGATCACACCTGAACTCAAAAAAGCAGGAAACAAACTTGTATGGCTCCGCGCACCGCGTGATCAGTACGATTTGCCGGATTACGCAGGAATCATGGATCAGTACGAAAAACTCCACAATGATATCCAGGCTGGAAAAGTTGTTTCCGCTTACGCACTGGATCGTCATGGTATTGCAGCAGCTGTTTCCAAGATGGCCTTCGGTAATGCACTCGGCGTGAAGATCGAACACAACCTGGATCCAAGAGACTTCTTCGCACCAGGATTTGGTGATATCATTATGGAAGTTCCGGCAGACAAAGTCGGACAGCTTTCCATCACATACACACTGATCGGTGAAGTTACAGATGACGGTAAATTCTCTTACGGAAATACTGTTATTACTGAAAAAGAAGCTGAAGAAGCATGGAAGGGAACTCTGGAAAGAGTATTCAAGACAACTTCTGGTGAAGACAACGAAAAACAGGCAAAAGATGACCTGTACCATGCAGAAAACATTTATGTATGCAAACACAAAGTTGCAAAACCGCGTGTATTTATCCCGGTATTCCCTGGAACAAACTGCGAATACGACAGCACACGTGCTTTTGAACGCGCTGGTGCAGAGGTTGACGTTAAAGTATTCAAGAACCTGACAGCAGAAGATATCCATGATTCCGTGGAACTCTTCACAAAAGCAATCGACCAGGCTCAGATCATTATGTTCCCAGGTGGATTCTCCGCTGGTGATGAACCAGATGGCTCTGCGAAATTCTTTGCAACTGCATTCCAGAACGCAAAGATTAAAGAAGCAGTTATGAAGCTTGTCAACGAGAGAGACGGTCTTGCACTTGGTATCTGTAATGGATTCCAGGCTCTGATTAAACTCGGTCTGGTACCATACGGTGAGATCTGCGGACAGAAAGCAGATTCCCCGACACTGACCTTCAACACCATCGGACGTCATATCTCTAAGATGGTTTACACCAAGGTTGTAAGCAACAAGTCTCCATGGCTCCAGAAAGCACAGCTTGGCGGAGTATACTGTAACCCTGCATCCCACGGTGAAGGACGTTTTGTTGCCAACGATGAATGGCTTGCAAAACTCTTCGCAAACGGACAGGTTGCAACTCAGTATGTAACTCCAGCCGGTGAACTCAGTGCAGACGAAGAATGGAACGTAAATGGTTCCTACATGAACATCGAAGGTATCACAAGTCCGGACGGACGTATCCTTGGTAAGATGGCTCACAGCGAACGCCGTGGCGACGGAGTGGCTGTAAACATCTACGGCGAGCAGGATATCAAGATCTTCGAATCTGGTGTAGAGTACTTTAAATAAACAGGTTTAAACGGATACACCAAATTGGTCTGACCAAAATGAAAAATAGGCATTGACAAACTAAAACCATGTGGATATAATGGGTAACAGAATAAAGAAACACGTTGAAGAGAAGAGTAAACTGTGGAAGGCTCCAGAGAGAAATACATTTGCTGAGAGTATTTCAGCGGGAAACAGTCGAAGACCATCTCCGAGTGGCCCTAATCCGGTCCGGTGATTCCGTTACCATCTTATAAGAGTGGCTGAGCTGCCATATGGCAGATGCAGCAAGCAGGGTGGAACCGCGAGTAGATTATTCGTCCCTTACAATACAGAGATGTATTGTAAGGGACTTTTTTTATGTAGGATTATGAGAGTGCATAGCACGGAATAATCCGTAGATATCATAATAGTATATTTACTCGTCCCTGTGGAAAACTTTAAAATTTTATTCAAAAAAGGAGTTCAAAATTATGATCATCACATTGAAAGACGGATCCAAAAAAGAGTATTCCGAAGCAAAATCAGTTATCGACATCGCTTATGATATCAGTGAAGGACTGGCACGTGCAGCATGTGCAGGCGAAGTAAACGGAGAAGTTGTAGACCTTCGTACTGTTCTTGACAGCGACTGCGAACTGAACATTCTCACAGCAAAAGACGAAAAAGGACTTGCTGTTCTTCGTCACACAGCTTCCCATGTACTTGCACAGGCAGTACAGACCTTATATCCGGAAGCTAAAGTTGCTATCGGACCTTCTATTGATACAGGATTTTATTATGACTTCGCTCACGAACCATTCTCCCGTGAGGATCTGGATGCAATCGAAAAAGAAATGAAGAAGATCATCAAAAAAGGTGCAAAGATCGAGCGCTTCACAAAATCAAGAGAAGACGCGATCGCATTCTTCAAAGAGAAAAATGAACCATACAAAGTTGAGCTGATCGAAGACCTTCCGGAAGGCGAAGAAATCTCCTTCTATTCACAGGGTGACTGGACAGATCTCTGCGCAGGACCACACCTTATGAGCGTAAAAGGCGTAAAAGCATTCAAACTTCTTTCTTCTTCCAGTGCTTACTGGAGAGGAAGCGAAAAGAACGCAATGCTGACACGTATCTACGGAACAGCATATGCTACAAAAGATGAACTCAAAGAACATCTGGAGCAGATGGAAGAAGCTAAAAAACGTGACCACAATAAACTTGGCCGTGAGATGAAAATTTTTACAACTGTAGATGTAATCGGACAGGGACTTCCGCTGATCATGCCAAACGGTGTTATCATGATGCAGGAACTGCAGAGATGGATCGAAGATGAGGAGACAAAACGTGGCTACGTAAGAACAAAAACTCCTCTGATGGCAAAGAGCGACCTCTACAAGATCTCCGGACACTGGGATCATTACAAAGACGGAATGTTCGTACTTGGTGACGAAGAGAAAGACAAAGAAGTATATGCTCTCCGTCCGATGACATGCCCATTCCAGTACTATGTATATAAAGCAGAACAGCACAGCTACCGTGACCTGCCGCTTCGTTACGGCGAAACATCCACACTGTTCCGTAATGAGGATTCCGGTGAGATGCATGGTCTGACACGTGTTCGTCAGTTTACAATTTCCGAAGGACATCTGATCGTAAGACCAGACCAGATGGTCAAAGAATTCAAAGACTGTATCGCACTTGCACAGTATTGTCTGCAGGTTCTTGGCGTTGAGGAAGATGTAACCTATCATCTGTCCAAATGGGATCCGAATAACAGAGAAAAATACATCGGTGAGCCGGAAGTATGGAATGAGACAGAAGAAGATATCCGTCAGATGCTCGAAGAACTGAACATCCCATTCACAGAGGATGTCGGAGAAGCAGCATTCTACGGACCGAAGGTCGACATCAATGCTAAGAACGTATATGGCAAAGAAGATACAATGATCACAATCCAGTGGGATGCACTTCTTGCTGAACAGTTCGATATGTACTATATCGACGAAAACGGCGACAAGAAACGTCCATGCATCATCCATCGTACATCCATGGGATGCTATGAAAGAACACTTGCATGGCTGATCGAAAAATACGCAGGAATGTTCCCGACATGGCTGTGTCCGGAGCAGGTTCGTGTGATCCCGATCTCCGAAAAATTCAATGCTTATGCTGACAAAGTAGAAGCACAGATGAAAGAAGCAGGCATCCGCTGCTCCGTTGACAGACGTTCCGAAAAGATGGGCTACAAGATCCGTGAAGCACGTCTGGAAAGAGTACCGTACATGCTTGTAGTTGGTGCAAAAGAAGAGGAAGAGGGCAAGGTTTCCGTAAGAAGCCGTTACCTTGGTGATGAAGGAATGAAAGACCTCGGAGAATTCATTGCAGCAATCAAAGAAGAAATCAAAAATAAAACAATCCGCAAGATCGAAGTAGAGGAAGAGAAAAAATAATCGGTCTGTGTAAGATCCTATCAGAGGGAGGCGAAATGCCTTCCTCTTTTTGTGTCGATAAGTTCCTGGGATACGACACGCTGTTTTGACAAAATCTGCGCCCTCTGTCACCTATAATGAGTTCACTTACCAAAGTGAAGGATCTATAGGCGGCAGGGGGCTTTTTGTATGCATCAGGAAGTGTACATAGATATTGTGTTTGCTGCGAATCTTCTGATGGATTATATTCTTCTGAGACTTACAGGAATTGTTCTGAGGAGAAAGAACAGCAGACGAAGATGTCTGGCGGCGGCAGCGGTCGGAGCTCTTTTTGCGTGTCTGAATCTTTATGTACGACCAGGAAAAACAGGGGTACTGACCATAGTTCTTCGAGTAGTTTGTGCTGTGTTCATGATATGGATCGCATATGAGATCCAGGATGTGAAGCACATGACCGGAGCCGCACTGTTTTTCTTTGGAATGACATTTCTGACCGGTGGTTTCTGGATGGCGGTATCAGAAAACAGAAGAGTGACGGCTGCGTTTTTTTTATCGTGTGCGGCTGTGACTTATGGAGGGTTAAGTCTGATGATCTGCCTGATGGAACAAATAAAAGAATCCAGAGAACATATCTATCCGGTTGCCCTGAAATATCACGGACAGCTGCAGGAGACGTATGGTCTGTATGATACAGGAAACCGTCTGTGTGATACAGTGACTGGAGCACCGGTTTCGGTGGCAGATCCGGAAATACTTCGAAGTCTTCTGAGTGAGGAGCTGACAGACAGGCTGCTGCATCTTAAAGAAAGACCGGAGGAGATTGAAAGTACAGAGATCGCTGACCTGAAACCGCACTATCTGTCCTTCCAGACCGTAGGACGGGAAGTGCAGCTGATTCTGGCAGTGACATTAGAGGATCTTTGTATTCAGATTCCGGGAGAGCGGATCCATGTATCCGGACCGGTGTTTGCATTGTCTTCAGAACCTTTTGCTTTGGGAAAGGAATACAAAGTGATATTGAATTCCAGATTATTGCATTAGGAGGGGCAGGATATGAGCAGATCGGCAGCAGGAGTGGATTATCGTCCGTTTCAGGTTTTTCAGAAATTAGTTCTTTCAAGATCGAGAGAACTTTATTATATCGGAGGAAGTGATGTGCTTCCGGCACCACTGGAGCCAAAAAGAGAAGCATATGTGATCAGCAGACTCAAAACAGACCAGGAGCAGGAAGCCAGATCCCTGCTGATTGAGCATAATCTCAGACTCGTCGTTTATATTGCAAGAAAATTCGATAACACAGGAGTTGGAGTGGAAGACCTGATCTCGATCGGGACGATCGGTCTGATCAAGGCTATCAATACATTCAACCCGGTAAAGAATATCAAACTGGCGACATATGCATCACGTTGTATTGAAAATGAGATTCTGATGTATCTGCGGCGAAACAGTAAGACGAGAATGGAAGTATCTATTGATGAACCATTGAATGTGGACTGGGATGGCAATGAACTGCTTCTTTCGGATATTCTTGGAACCGATGATGATGTGATATCCAGGAAACTGGAGGATGAAGTGGAAATCACACTTCTGGGAAAAGCAATCAACAAACTGTCACCAAGAGAACAGACGATCATACGGCTGCGTTTTGGACTGAACAATGCCGACGGAAAAGAGAAGACGCAGAAAGAAGTCGCAGATCTTCTTGGAATCTCTCAGTCCTATATTTCCAGACTGGAGAAACGGATTATGAAACGTCTGAAAAAAGAAATCGTAAAGTATGAGTAAGGTAGTAAGAAGCCATACCGCTGCATATACATAGAAGGAATATGCAGCGAGGTGTGCATGCATGAAAAAATTCAGAAAATACAGAATGGAAATGGTCATGGCCTGTCTGCTGCTGGTAAGTTTTTACCTGCTGTCCAGACAGGCTGCTGTTGTTTCAGTACAGATGAATTTTCCGAAACTGATTCTTATAGATCCCGGACATGGGGAGGATGATCCTGGGATGATCGGTGCAGATGGACTGGAAGAGAAAGGAATCAATCTGGCGATATCACTTCTGCTGAAAAGTGAGCTTGAAACAAGGGGCTATTCTGTGGTAATGACAAGAGAAACAGATAAAGGACTTTATGATGCATCAGCAAATAATAAAAAAGCACAGGATATGCAGCGTCGCATAGCAATGATCGGCGAAAAGTCACCGGTGCTGTCGGTAAGTATTCACCAGAACAGCTATCAGCAGGATGCATCTGTGCATGGACCGCAGGTTTTTTATTATGAAAGTTCTGAAGAAGGAAAGAAGCTTGCAGAGGCAGTACAAAGCAGCCTGAATGAAAAGCTGGAAATAGACCGACCAAGAGAAATCAAGGGAAATACCAGTTATTATCTGCTCAAAAGAAGTCCCGGAACGCTTGTGATCGTAGAATGTGGTTTCCTGACCAATCCCGAAGAGGCCAGAAAATTGCAGACAGAATTGTATCAGCAAAGAGTAGCGGCTGCAGTGGCAGATGGAATTGATACATATCTGCATGTGGATAACCGGAAAAGTTACAGCTAAAAAGTGTAAATATTGTGAAAATCAGGAAGTTTGTTTGCTATATGAAAGTTCCTTTGTTATACTAAATCCGTATGAGCAGAGAAAAACGATTTTACAGGCTCTGGCAGGTATAAAGTGTAATATATTCTGTACGAGATTTAATGACGAGGTGGATAATGTTTGGTATCATATATATAGTACTGAGCCTGCTGGCTGGTAAAGAACTGGCAGAAATTCTTCTGTTTACAGGAAAAAACGCTCAGGAAGCAGGCAGCAGGAACGGACAGCACAAAGCTTTCTGCAATCAGATATGGGTTCTGGCGGCAGCCACTTTTGGAATGGGAACACTGGTATTTGGATGGACAACGTACATGATCTCCTGGGCGGCCAGCGAAGCAGGTGCTAAGAAACCACTGATCTATGGAAATACAGCTGTTCTGATCATAACGGCAGTTGTTCTGGTTTTGCTTTATTGGAAACGATATCGAAAAACAGGAACTGTATGGACCGTGGCAGACAGGAAGCTGATCAGTGACAGCAGGGCATTTCGAAAAGAGTGTATTTTATTTGGATTCCTGTTGGTATTTCTGACGTGGATCATGTTTTATGTTTTTTATATAAGAAATGGCGAACTGTACAGTGGGTTTTCCGTATACGGGGATTATGCACCACATACAGCGATGATGCGCTCTTTCTCAAAGGGCAATAACTTCCCGACAGAGTACCCGCATTTCGGAGGACAGGATGTCAAATATCATTTTATGTTTCAGTTTCTTGTCGGAAATCTGGAATTTCTCGGGATCAGACTGGATTTTGCATATAATATAGAAAGTGTTCTGGCGCTGCTGGGATTTCTGATGCTGCTTTACAGCATTGCAAAACGACTGACAGCAAGCCTGGCAGCCGGAATTCTGACATTGGTACTTTTTTTCTTCCGCAGTTCACTTTCATTTTTTCATTTTGTGACAGAACATCTACAGGCAAAAGACCTGTGGGCAACGCTGAGGGACAATACAACATTTATCGGATATACAACCAATGAAAACTGGGGATTATGGAATTTTAATGTATATCTGAATCAGAGGCATCTGGCATTTGGACTTCTGATCGTTTCTCTTGTCATCTGGTTATTTATGGACTGGCTGGATATCGGCTGTGCCGAGGAAGAAAAAGGCATTGTCTGGCTTCGTAACCGATTTTTTACAAAAAAGGCGTGGAAATGTATCTGCCCGGAAAATGCACTGATGGCAGGGATGTTCCTGGGATTGACATCGTTCTGGAATGGAGCAGCGGTGATCGGTGGCCTGCTGATCCTGCTGGGCTTTGCTGTTTTTTCAGACGGGAAGCTGGATTATCTGATCCTTGCAGCCACATCCGTGATCTTTTCGGTGCTTCAGACCAGGATCTTTATCTGGGGGGAAGCAGTAAGCCCTTCTCTTTACTGGGGATTTCTTTCCGATGATAAAACCCTGTGGGGAGTACTGTGGTACCTGATCCAGATGAGTGGGATTTTCTTTGTCGGCACAGTTGTGCTGGTGTTCTTGTTGAAAAAACGACAGCAGAGAGCGGCTCTTATAAGTTTCCTGTTTCCGGCTGCATTTGCATTTTTTGTATCGCTCACTCCAGATATTGCAGTGAATCATAAATATATTATGATCTCCTATGCATTTACCGCAATTTTCTGGGCATGGGCACTTATGCAACTGTTTCAGAAAAAGATACTTCACAGAATCGTAGCGGTACTACTTGCTGTCTGTCTGACCATTACCGGTATTTATGATTTTGTTGTGATCATACGAAATAATGGCCCAGGGCACAGAGTCAGCGTGAACATGAACAGTGATCTGACAGACTGGCTGGAAGAACATCTGACGCATGAAGATCTGATCCTGACTCCGGAATACAGCATCAATGAGGTAACGATGTCGGGAGTCATGATGTATATGGGATGGCCATATTATGCGTGGTCGGCGGGATATGATACTTATTATCGCGCAGCACAGGCAAAGACTATTTACAGTACAATAAACAAAGAAGAACTGAAGAAACTTGTAAAGCAGGAAAAAATCACCTACATTCTGTATGAAGAAGGAATGGAATACGAACAGCAGTACTGCAGAGAAGAAACAATTGCCAGTGTATACAAGCTGGTATATGAAACAGAGGACGGGAGAATAAGAATTTATGAAACCTGATAAAATAAAAAAATTAATCATGATGATCATACCGGCAGCAGTATTAGTTGCATTATCAGCATATCTGCTGCAGGGCGATGTATGGACTTTTTGGACCTGGTATCTTCTGGCACTGGTGCTGGGAGTGGCAGCTATGCCATTGACAGGAAGACTGTTTCGACGTTTTGATGATAAGGGATGGATTTTTTCAAAAGTAACCGCAATCGCGATTACCGGTTTTCTGACATGGTTTCTGGTAACTGTGAAGATATTGAAATTTACAGCAGTTACCTGCGTGGCGGTGACTGTTATCTGCACTGTTCTTTCTATATTATTATACCGAAAAGAGCAGAAAGACGGATTCGAGTGTATTCCTTTTGCACATCTTAATCTGGTATATGCGGAAGAGCTTCTTTTCTTTGCATTCTTTCTTATGTGGACATATTTTGCAGGATTTCATCCGGCAGCTTATGGAACAGAGAAATTTATGGATTATGGTTTCATGGAAGCAATGATGCGAAGCAAAACACTTCCTGCAACAGATCTCTGGTATTCTGAGGGCAAGATCAATTACTATTATGGCGGACAGTATTTTGCAGTATTTCTGACAAAGCTGTCAGGCACGAAAGTAGAACTGACCTACAACCTGATGCGTACTTTTGTGGCAGGGCTTGCCTTTATTATGCCATTCTCACTCGTGCATCAGATGGTGAAAGACCGACTGGGCAGAAACATCAGCGGATGGAAGAAAAAGCTGCCGTCTGTAACAGGATTTCTGGCCGGAATCGCAGTTTCCGTGGCCGGAAATATGCACTATGTTGTTTATGCATGCGTGATTCCATGGATCCAGAAATTGAAAGGAGAGGAAGTCAGCAGTTACTGGTTCCCAGATGCGACCAGATATATCGGATTCAACCCGGATGTAGCTGACAAAACGATTCATGAATTTCCATGTTATTCCTTCGTACTTGGAGATCTGCATGCACATGTTGTGGATATCATGTTTGTTCTTTTGATCCTTGCATTGCTTTATGCCTGGATGAAAAAGGTAAGAACAACAAAGATCACACTCGAGAATACAGAGAAAAAAGAATTCTGGCGCAGACAGCTTCTGATGCCACAGCTCCTGGCAGCTGCAGCCCTTCTGGGAATGTTCCACTGGACAAACTACTGGGATTTTGTCATTTATTATACAGTGACCTGTGGTGTGATCCTGATCATGAATATTATCGGACAGGAAGGAAAGGTAAAATGGATCCTTGCCGTGACAGCGGCACAGGCAGCGGAGATCCTGATACTGGCAACACTGATCATCCTTCCGTTTACGATGCAGTTTGACAGCAGTAATATGGTACAGGGAGTCGCACTTGCCCAGCATCATTCCCTTCCGCATCAGCTTCTGGTGCTCTGGGGCCTGCCGACGATACTGACTGTATTGTTTATCATTTCTCTGCTTGTTGAGAAATTAAAATTGGCAGAAAACAGATCTCTGTATCGGCTTTTGAAATCAGTTACACTTCCGGATCTTTTTGCTGTGGTCATGGGACTCTGTGCGATCGGTCTGGTGCTGATTCCGGAACTCGTTTATGTACGTGATATTTATGAAAACGGAAATGCCCGTGCCAATACGATGTTTAAGCTGACCTATCAGGCATATATTATGTTTGGGATGACTATGATCTACGCAATCTTCCGTCTGCTGATCATAGGAAAGAATAAGATACTCAAAGCCCTGGCAGTGATCGGACTGATTCTCTTTGTATGGACCTGTGGTTATTTCGGAAACAGTGTACATGCCTGGTTCGGTGAAGTATGGAAACCGTCTGAATATAAAGGACTGAATGCAACTGCCTTTCTTGAGACCGATTTCTCGGAAGATGTCGGCGGAATCAAGTGGCTCAAAGAAAATGTCAAAGATGTAGAAGTGGTGCTTGAAGCAAACGGTGACAGTTATTCCGAATACGAACGGGTATCCGCCATGACCGGTCTCCCGACGATCATGGGATGGTACGTGCATGAGTGGCTATGGAGAGGAGATCTTGCTGACATCAATGCCAAGATCGCAGATGTCGAGAACATTTATACTTCGACAGATGAAGCACATGTGAAGTCTCTGTTGGAAGAGTATAATGTATCGTATATTTTTGTGGGATCGTGTGAGCGAAAGAAGTACGGTGCCCAGTTGAATAACGATATGCTGAAGAGTATGGGAGAAGTCGTTTATCAGGATGATGAGTGGCAGACCTATATCGTAAAAGTGAAATAAATGAGATGAAAAAAATATCGCAGAGTAGCATACTCTGCGACAAAAGAGCCCTGTGACTTGCATTTCTGCAAAGCCACAGGGCTCTTGACGATTTATTTGACGGTTATTAAATTTATTTCAATGCTTCAATTTCTGCTCTATCCAGACCATCGATACATTTCAGGATGCTGTCCACGGGAATACCATCCATGAGGAATTTCCTTGCGATAGATATTTTCTCGTCCAACAATTCCTGCTTCCTTTCTGCGGCTGCCTTCTGTAGAGCTCTCTCTTTATCTGCGCTTGCTCTCTGGAGAGCTTTCTTCTTATCTGCTTTTTCTTTTTTTATGGCTTCTTGTACGGCTTTCTGTTTTTCTTCTTCAAAGAGTCTTCCAACTTTCGTCATTTCTATCCACCTCTTTATTCTTTCTGAATCTTCTCTGCGAATCACCTTATCTGTAAACACGATCAGTCCTGATAATAAAAATCTTTGTATTTCAGGCGAATCGATCTTTTTCGCCATCTCAAAGCATCTTACTATACAGTCCTGCATTTCCTCTTTTGTTTTATGTACCAGCGGCAGGATGATAAACTGCATCTGTTCTTCATCCGACAGAATCTCTCCTGAGTGGATTTTTCTCTGGAAACGTGTTTCAATTTCCTGTGCCTCCAGGTCGGAGAGGAATACTTCTTCTACCGTAAATTGCAGGCATCCCATGTCAACATCTGCCCTGGTGGTTCCCCTTCGGATGCTTCCAGTATAAATGACGATCATTCTTACTGGCTGGTTTTGTTTTTCACTTAATCCATACCTTTTTGTAGTCCGGGCAACGTAATTGAGATACTTGATCTTATCCGCGTAACTGTAGGTGCTCTCATAATCGACGATCACAATCGTGCCATCTTTCAGCCGGAAGAGATTGTCCAGACGCATCTCATTTGCTTCCACTGCTGGAAGATTCGTAGGCAGGATTTCAACAATCTCCGGAATATCCATTCCGTATGCCCGAAAGGATTTGTTCCTCATACTTTCATCAAAGACTTTGGATATGATGTCTTTATTCTGGTATGCAACAGGATTTTTCACCTGACCGCTTGTCTTTATCTTTCGTTTTATCTGGCGTTCATTCTTTCTGTTAAGCTGATTTATAGTAAAACCTCCCTTCTTTGATTCCGTAGATATGTTGATACTCTGTTCGTACTTTTCAAAAGAATATTACGCCAGTTTGTTCTATATATTGATTATACAATCACTGCAACTGGACAGCAACATTCTTTTCTGATTTTATAACTTTTTCTGGGATTATCTGGCAGAAGCGCCGAATCAGATGTCTGGACATCACTTACTGATATCCGATATCAGAATTATAACAGTTCTTTCATACAAATTACAACCGTAATCGTTCGACAATTTATCCCATATTAATCGAAGTCCTGGGCTTGCATTTCTGCAAAAACACAGGACTTCTGACAATTTATCTAAAGGAAATTAATTCATTCATTTTATTCATATTTTGTTTTTTTAGATCAAAGGATGGATGTACATATCGATTCAAGGTGATATTGATGCTGGAATGACCGAGAATTTCGCTGAGTGTTTTGATATCGAATCCGAGTTCCACACATCTGGTAGCAAAAGTATGGCGCAATGCATGGAAATTTGTTTCTGGGATTTTACATCTCTGAAGAAGCTTTTTGAAATGATACTGATACGTACGGGGCTCTATATATTTCTCTGTGGAACCGGTCAGAAGATATCCTTTTTGAGGAAGCTCACTGCTTTTTATGATCTGCAATAATTGATTTGGAATTGGAATGGTTCGGATAGAAGATGGTGTCTTTGGCGTTGCTATGATAAGCATTGTTTTCTTTCCATTATGTTCTTTTTGAACTCTCTGTATCGTTTTGTCTATATAAATAGAACCTTCCGTCAGAGAAATATCTTCCCATGTGAGTGCACAGATTTCTCCCAGACGGATTCCGGTATACATACATATGAGAATTCCAAGATTCCGGTATGTAAGATGCAGGCATAAATAAGAGGATAAGATTTTTTGATTCCGTTCACTTAAGATTACCAGTTTCTTCACCAGAGGCCGGCATTCAAAACGAAGAGGCGGCAAATATTGCAGATATTTTTTTGTATTTGCATAGACCAGAATGGATTTCATTACCGAAAGAATATCCAGTGTTGTTTTGGGCGCTAAGAGAGTTCCTTTTGGTGTTACTTTCAGAAGCAGTTTTTTATAAAATTCTTCGAGGCGTTGCACGGAAATGCTTTGCATTGTCTGCTCATGGAAAAATGGAAGCAGGTGCAGATTTATGATATTGGTATATTTGGCTACGGAAGATTCTTTTAGCAGCGGTGTCTTGTAGGTGATCCATTCCTTCACCACTTCTGAAAATGTGCGTACGATAATATCAGCAGTGCCAGACTCCGCAGGAATAGTTATTTCCTGTTTGATTTTGTTAAGCTTGATTTTTACCTCTGTGTAGCTTCTGGCATAGACATAACCATATTTGATCTTGCCATTTGCGTCTCTGTATTTGCGGAAACGTCCCTCCCAGCGACCATCTTTTCTTTTGTAAATGTTTTCTCCTTTTCTTGGCATAATTTGTGCTCCTTTCACTAGACCATAATTTTGACGGCTAATGATATTGTAATTGCTCATTTTGTTTATGAATAACACTTCTTATGCCCTGTAATATCGAAAAAACGAAAAGAATTTCGTACTATATAGATATTTTATTCCATATTTTTGCATCTTTACATAATATTTTTTATGTGCTAGAATGTATGCGATTAAAAAAACGTCGCAGAGTATGCTACTCTGCGAAAAAATTGAGGTGTTCCCGTGGAGAAACCACAGTATTACTCCATCACAGTTAAAAAGATGAACATCCTGACCAGACATTCCGACTGGTTAGTAAAAACACAGGAACTGTATAACCAGATACTGGAATTTTATTACAACCTATACCTTGACACATTTCAGGATGGAAAGCCAGGTTCCATGGAGGCACTTCGAACACTGGAAAAACTGACAATTGCAGGCAGAGACCGACAGCCGGTGAAATATCCACTGCCCTGGGCAAAAGTTCCTCTGTATTTCAGGAGAGCTGCAATTAACAGTGCCATTGCTGCGGCTAACAGTTACCTTTCCAGAGAAAAACAGAAGATCCGTTCCACTTCTTTCACAGAATCCGTTACCTGTTATAAAGGCATGTATCGTGATTTTGAAGGAAATGCGATCACACTGAAAATCTGGACTGGAGAAAAATGGCTCTGGAATCGCATCAAGCTCCGTGGCAATACCATACCGGAAGAAGGGCAGATGATGTCACCTTCCATCGTCCTGAAAAAGACAGGCCCTGAGCTGCACATCCCGTGGAAGACTTTTGTAAAAGACGGCAGAACTGCCAAAGAACGAATGGCAGCAGGTGAAAAAATCTGTGCCGTAACCTTTACCAATCAGGATGCACTTGCAGTTTGCTGTGTGCTGAACTCTGACGGCGCTAAAGAAAACGTTTTTTTTGTAAGAGGAGGAGCTGAGTATGCCCACCGATGCAGGCAGGTTACTGACAAGATCAAAAAATCCGAAGCATCAGGAAGCAGTGGCAGCAGCGCAATCCCAAATTCGCGCTACTGGATGAAATTAAAAAATCTAAACGATTTTTATTCTCATAGCATAAGTAGACAAGTTATAAATTACACGATAAAGCAAGGCGCGAAGATGATCGTTCTTCCAGAATATGAGAAAGAACACAGCAGAATCCTGATGTCAAAAGCAGGAAACTTCTCACCGATACATCTAAGCACCGCCATTCGCGAAAAGATAAAGTACAAAGCCTGGCAGGAAGGACTTGTTGTAGTGGAACTGCAGCAGCACAATATCAGTTCTACATGTGCAGCCTGTGGGGCATCCATACATAAAAAAGGCCAGAACTTTGTCTGCAAGAATGGGCATCAGGGAAATTACTACCTGAATGCATCCTGGAATCTCGGATTAAAATGCATCCGCGGATTTCAGCCAAAAGAGTCGAGAACAAGCGATTAAAACGCTGTTTTCATAGATACAGGAAACTGTAAACAGGATTTTATCTACAGGATAAAGTCTTTGGGTGGAGCACCGCCCATCGGAGTCCACCGTGGAGCCCGGAAAGAATGTGATCATCCGATCACGAACGTGCTCGAAGTTATTGAACAAATAAATTGTGACTGGAAACAAGGTTTTAAGTAAATAACAGGGAATGAAAATGAAGAAGAAAAATAGAAACTAAAAATGAATAGGTGTATTCAGCCTGCTGAACTCGAGGAGTGAAGCGGGCTATTAGTGTGTTCATAAATTAGTGAAGGAGTTTTATGGTTCAAGAATTAGATCATATTGCATTAATTGTTTCGTCAGAAGATAGTCTTAGATTCTATGAAAAGTTAGGATTCAGAGAAACCGAAAGATTTGAAAGAAGTTATGACATAGTTGTATTTATGACTTGTGGAAACATAACTCTTGAAATTTTTGTGGATCCGAATCATCCAGAAAGAGTGAATAGTCCAGAGGCTAAAGGTTTACGTCATGTGGCAGTCACTGTAGATAAGATAGAAGATTTGAATATGGAAATGGAAGAAATCAGAACTGACTGGTTTGGCAGAAGATTTACTTTTGTAAAGGATCCAGATGGTTTACCAATAGAAATTAAAGAATGTGGGAGTACTTTGAAATGAAAAAAGGTAACTGGAAAAAGATAATGAGCATTCTTGCAGCAACGATAGGAACAACTTTTGTAATAACATCTCTTGTTGCAAAAAAAGAAATAGGTAAAAGTCAATATAAAGATGAGTCAAATCAGATGAATCCTTTAGAAGGCAAAAAAGTCGTTTTTATTGAAAACGATGATGAAATAGAAAATGCAGATGGTGTTAGAGGTCATTTGGAAGCGATTGGAGATTCTGATTATAAAGTTGGTTTCTATGAGAAATATATTAAACGAGGATTTGATATTGTCCTTTCATTTGGTGGACTTGTTGTGCTTAGTCCTATTCTGGGAGCTATTGCATTAGTAATAAAGATTGATGATCCAGGTCCGGTTCTTTTTACGCAGAAGAGAATGGGGCAGAATAAAAGATATTTTAAATTGCATAAATTTAGATCAATGAAAATGTGCACGCCACATGATGTGCCGACACATCAGTTAGAAAATCCAGAACAGTATATTACTCGTGTAGGTAAATTCCTTCGCAGTCATTCTTTGGATGAACTGCCTCAGATTTGGGATATCTTTATTGGAGATAGCGGTATAATAGGAACAACCAAGAAAAACCTTGATTTTACAAGGGTTTCGATGGCTTAGTCGAATCTGGTTATGATGATTTTTCTGCATGGTTGTGTCGGTTAAGCTGGGAAATTATGTACATATGAATGGTTTCTTGGATGCTTATTTTGACCCACACTATAAGCTGAAAAATTATGATAAGGAGGTTTGACCTAGCCTGCGGATGCTCTTAAAAAAGAACATTCACAGGCTAGTTGTCGTGTTAGAGAAACGTCCTATTTAAATAAGAAGAAAAATATTTATAACTTATGAGGAGAGTGTTAAGAATGGGAAAGAAATTACTGATTGTTGCCTCTAAAAGATATGGAGATTATGTAAAAGAAATAGCAGAGTCAATGGGCTGCTTTGAGGCAATCTCCTTTGTAGATAATGACAGAGAAGATGCTATTGGAAAACTGGAAGAAGTAGAAACTTTTTATCCAGAATATAGATATGCAATAGCAGCGTGTGATGATGGTGCAGAAAGGCTTGAATGGAATAAGAAATTAGAAGCACTTTATAATATTCCGGTTTTAGCTCATATGGATTCTACAATTTCTCCATCAGCTAACTTAATGCTTGGTTGCATTGTTGAGCCGAGAGCAGTTGTTGGTTGTGGAAGTACTATCGGTCAGGCAACAGTTATAGGTGCCAATACAGTAGTTGAGCCATATAGCATTATTGGAGATAGCTGTACATTAAAATCTGGAACGATTGTGAAATCAACAAGCGTACTTCAAATTGGAACTGAAACAGAGCAGGGAACTGTTTTGTTCACGCCACTTACAAGCAAACAGTGAAAAAATAAAAAAGTGAAAGGATGAAAACCTCCCCGATTTTCGTGGGGGGTACACAATGAATAGTCAATCAAATGAAAAAAATATGGATATGAACCGTACAAACCAAAGTACGCCGAATATACGCTGGATGCTTGTCGGGTATGACTTGGTTGTATATGCAGTAGTAGCAATAATTCTTTTAGTCTTATATGGAGGAATGGATAAATTATCGCCTGTTGGAATTTTTCAGCAAGTTGGCTTATCTGTCTTGTGTATTTTTGCAGCACGTCTTTTGGGTAAAATTTATGGACAAGTATGGAGATATGGTGGGATTCAGTGCTATATCCGCTTGTTGTTTACTGATTCTATCGCTTTTGTAGCGTATTTGGGTTTGGAACTCCTGCTTCCAGTTCAAAAAATTACATTTGCTAGATTGCTTTCACTGGTTAGCTTGAATCTTTTAGGAGCCTTGGCACTTCGTATGATGTATCGCTATGCATACAAATGTGGAAACCAGGAAACTACGAGAGGAAAGTTCCTTTCTATATTATTACATACATTTTCTGGAATTGAAGCAGGAAATGAAAAGGAAGTACAGAAGATCAAAGTTGCAATTATCGGTGCTGGACGAGTTGGTGTGAGCTTGGCAGAAGAACTTTTAAATAATGCTGAAGCAGCGTATATACCAAGATGTTTCATTGACATTAATAGAGAAAAAGTTGGACGAGATATACATGGTATTCCGGTATGGTCAGAAGATGAAGCAACATTTAAGCGTTTGGGAGAATTTGAGGTACAGGAAATTATTTTTGCAATCCCATCAATGGACGCGAAGAAAAAGAAGGCACTTTATGATTATTACAAAGATGCCGGATATAAATTGAAAGTATATGATTATCCGACTGTGTATGCTGCAGGAGGAAAAAGACATCTTAGAGAGTTTGATATTGAAGAACTTTTATTCAGAAAACCGCTGGTGGTTTCTGATGAAAGAACAAATGCATATTACAAGGACAAAATTGTGCTGATTACTGGCGGAGGCGGTTCGATTGGTTCTGAACTGTGTCGACAGTTGGCAAAAATGCAGCCGAAGAAAATTATTATCCTGGATATTTATGAGAATGGAGCTTATGACGTTCAGCAGGAATTGAAAATAGCGTATGGAAATAGCTTAGATTTACAAATTGAAATTTGCTCTATTACACATAGGAAAGCACTTGAACGGGTATTTGAAAAGTACTATCCACAGATCATTATTAATGCGGCAGCTCATAAACATGTTCCTCTGATGGAGCATAACTGTGTAGAAGCTATCTATAATAATGTGTTTGGTACACAGAATCTGGTAGAGCTTTGCGAAGAATATGGAGCAGAACGCTTTATGATGGTGTCCACAGATAAAGCAGTTAATCCAACTAACGTTATGGGTGCGACAAAGAGAATGTGTGAAATGATCGTGCAGAGCGCAAGTACACATGGAAAAGTAAAATACAGTGCTACACGATTTGGAAATGTACTGGGCAGTGCAGGATCTGTTATTCCGTTGTTTAAGCGTCAGATTGCGAATGGTGGTCCGGTTACTGTTACAGATAAGAGAATTATCAGATACTTTATGACAATTCCAGAGGCTTCACAGCTTGTTCTTCAGAGTGGGGCGATTGCAAATAATGGAGAATTATTTGTTCTGGATATGGGACAGCCGGTTAAGATTATGGATCTGGCAGAAAATATGATCCGCTTATCTGGTGTTCAGGGAATTGAAATTATTGAAACGGGATTAAGACCGGGAGAAAAACTGTATGAGGAGTTATTGGTTAAAACAGAGGAACTGGATAAAACCGATAATAGCATGATTTTTATTGAAAGAGATACAGCTTTAAATAAAGAAGAGATTTATAAAAAAATCAAAGTTCTTAGAGATGCCTGTGATACAGGTGATGATTTGATTGCAAAAGAAGCTCTCCGAAGTGTTGTACCAACATTTAAGACACCAGAAGAGGTAAACAAAGAGATTGCATAAAGAATAACCACAACATGGAACGATATAAAAGAGGTAATTACATATGTTTAAAGAGAACAACAATTTTGAAAAATTTGAATCAAAGGTTTGGTTAAGCAGTCCGACTATGCATGGTCCGGAAATTGAATATGTGAAAGAAGCGTATGAAACAAACTGGATGTCCACAGTTGGTAAGAATATCAATGAAGTAGAAAGAATGGCATGTGAATATATCGGTTGCAAATACGCAGTTGCATTATCAGCAGGAACAGCGTCCTTACATTTGGCAATGAAACTGGCAGGTATTGAAGCATATGGTATGCCAAAGGTTGGGCATGGTGCATTAGAGGGAAAGAAAGTATTTTGCTCTGATATGACATTTGATGCAACTGTAAATCCGGTAGTTTATGAAGGCGGAGAGCCGGTGTTTATTGATACAGAGTATGACACCTGGAATATGGACCCGGTTGCATTAGAAAAGGCATTTGAAATTTATCCGGATACAAAGGTTGTGGTTGTTGCACATCTTTATGGAACTCCGGGTAAAGTTGATGAGTTAAATACAATTATTAAAAAGCATGGTGCCATTTTAGTAGAAGATGCAGCAGAATCTATGGGAGCTACATATAAAGGCGTGCAGACTGGTACATTTGGAAAATATAACACAATTTCTTTTAATGGAAATAAGATTATTACTGGTAGTGCTGGTGGATGTTTCCTGACAGATGATGAAGAAGCTGCAAATAAGGTTCGTAAGTGGTCTACTCAGGCGAGAGAAAATGCTGCATGGTATCAGCATGAAGAACTGGGATACAACTATCGGATGAGTAATGTGGTTGCTGGTGTTGTTCGTGGACAGTTTCCTTATCTGAAAGAGCATATTGAGCAGAAGAAAGCAATTTATGAGAGATATAAAGAGGGCTTAAAAGGACTGCCAGTATCTATGAACCCAATGGATCTGGAAAATTCTGAACCAAATTACTGGTTGTCTTGTCTGATTATTGATAAGGAAGCAATGTGCAAACAGGTTCGTGGTGAGCAGGATGTGTGTTATGTAAAAGAATCAGGAAAGTCCTGCCCGACAGAGATTTTGGAAGCGATTGCATCTATTAATGCAGAGGGAAGACCAATCTGGAAGCCAATGCATATGCAGCCGATTTATCGTTTAAATCCGTTTGTTGTTAGAGATGGAAATGGACGTGCCAAATCAAATGCTTACATTGCAGGTGATGTAGCTGATGTAGGAATGGATATTTTTACAAGAGGATTATGCCTGCCGAGTGATAATAAAATGACAGTAGAGCAGCAGGATAGAATTATTGAAGTGATTAGAGCTTGCTTTGAATAGAAATATATTGTGGGAGAGATTATTGTGTCAAAGAAAAAAATAGTTGGAATTATAGCATCATCTATTGTTGGTGGAACAGCGATAGTGACTTGGATTATGAAAAAGAAGGCGAAAAAAACAACTTATAAAGCTGAAAGTATAGAAGCGATTCCGACACGCAAAATGGGATTTTACGAAAAATATGTTAAAAGAGCGATAGATGTTGTTTGTGCGTCAGCAGCAATTATATGTTTTAGCCCATTGTATATAGGTGTTGCAATTCTTGTCAAATTCAAACTGGGCAGCCCAGTGTTGTTCACGCAGGATCGTCCAGGGTTGATTGGAGAAGATGGAAAAGAAACTATTTTTAAAATGTACAAATTCCGTACTATGACAGATGAAAGAGATGAAAACGGAGAGCTTTTACCGGATGAAGTACGTTTAACTTCATTTGGTAAGTGGCTTAGAAGTACAAGTCTTGATGAACTTCCAGAGGCTTTTAATATTTTAAATGGAACACTTTCGATTTGCGGACCCCGTCCACAGTTGGTCAGGGATCTTACATTTATGACAAAGGAGCAACGTATGCGTCATACTGCAAAACCTGGGTTGAGTGGCTTGGCTCAGGTAAATGGACGAAATGCGATTAAGTGGGAAGATAAATTGAACTGGGATTTGAAGTATATAGAAAATGTGACATTGTTAAAAGATTTTAGCATTATATTAAAAACTGTAAAAACTGCTTTTATTAAACAAGAAGGCATTACAGATGGAGATATGGCAACTGCAGAGGATTTTGGAGATTATCTTTTAAAAAATGAAAAAATAACTTCCGAGGAATATGATAAAAAACAAATAGAGGCTAAGCAAATTTTAAATAAATGTGATGGAATACTGCGAGAAGAAAACATGGTTTCAATTATTATGCCGTCTTACAATACAGCTTCATATATAAAAGAATCAATCCAGTCAGTTTTAAATCAAACTTATACTAATTGGGAATTGATTATTGTAGATGATTGTTCAACTGATGAAACAGAAGAAGTGCTTGCTACAATTACAGATTCTCGAATCAAATACTTTAAAAATAAAGAAAACTCTGGAGCTGCAATAAGTCGGAACAAAGCATTACGAGAGGCTAGAGGGCAATGGATTGCTTTTCTGGATTCGGATGATCTTTGGCTACCTAATAAACTTGAAAAACAAATTAATTTTATGAAGAATAATGGATATAAGTTTTCTTATACGAATTATGAAGAAATTGATATGGCGAGTAATAAAATCGGTGTAAGGATAACAGGACCTAAAAAAATCACAAAGATGGGAATGTATAATTATTGTTGGCCTGGGTGTCTTACAGTAATGTATGATGCTAATGAAATTGGGTTGATTCAGATTGAAGATATTAAAAAAAATAATGATTATGCAATGTGGTTAAAAGTTTGCCAAAAGGCTGATTGTTATTTGTTAGATGAAGTATTAGCACAATATAGAAAAGGGCGTGTAGGAAGTGTAAGTACACATAGTATTAGGACAATGATTGGCTGGCACTATATGCTTTATCATGAAGCAGAAAAAATGGGCAAATTAGAGAGTCTATTTAATACCGGAAGAAATTTGTTATTTGGTTACTATAAAAAAAGAAAATATGTAAAAAAATTTGATTAGGTGATGTGCTATGAATCAGTATTCAAAAAAATTTTTAAAAACTCATTTGGTAGAAATAATAATGTCTATTCCAAAAACAATATATTTTAATTTTAAGGTACTACCAGTAAGTCAGGCTATAAAATTCCCATATATTGTATCTTACCATGTGAAATTGTCAGGGATAAACAGAAAAACATTTTTGACAAATGATAAGGATTTATCTACCTGCTCAATGAGAATTGGCTTTGGTGATTCTATAACATCAAGAAGAGAATCGCCTAAGAGTTTACTTTGTGTTGAGCGGGGGGTAATACAGGTAGGAAAAAATTTAGGATTATCTCAGGGATGTGTTATATGTGTAAATAATGCAAAATTAATTTTAGGTAATAAATTTAGATGCAATTACTCAACTACAATTGATTGTTCTGATGCCGATATAGAAATAGGTAATGACGTTGTTTTGGGGTGGAATGTTACGATAAAAAATAATGATGGACACTATGTTGTAGAAAATGGTAAAGATTCCATTATTTCAAAAAAAATAGTCATAAAAGATCATGTATGGGTATGCGCATATTCAACATTGCTGAAAGGAACACTTATTCAAAAAAATTCGTTTGTTGCGTATGGCGCATTAGTAACGAATACAATTGACAGAGAAAATGTATTGTATGGAGGTGTTCCTGCAAAAATGATAAAAGAGAACATTAGTTGGAGAGAGTAGTGATGAGAGCTGGGAGGAAGAATTTGTGAAAAAAGTATGCATCATAGGGTGCTTTGCAGATACACTGGATTTGCTCAATGGGCAAACGGTAAAAACTAAAATTGTATACAAAGAAATGAAAAATGCATTTGGCTGCAATGAAGTGATGAAGGTTGATACATATGGAGGCATAAAAACATTGGTAAAAACTCCAATCATTGTATTGAATGCATTAATACATTCCCAAAATGTAATCATTCTTCCAGCGGAGAATGGACTGAGAATTATAGCTCCACTTTTAATTACTTTTAATAAAGTATTTAAAAGAAATATATGTTATGACGTAATAGGCGGTTGGTTACCAGAATTTGTGAATAAAAGAAAATGGTTAGGTGCTTTTTTAAAAAAAATAAATTATATTTTTGTTGAAACGGAATCAATGAAAGAACAATTAGAAAGTCAGGGATATGATAATGTAGAAGTTATTCCGAACTGTAAGGAATTGGATATATTAGATGCGAAAACAATAAAGTATACTGAGGGCATCCCATATCGGTTATGTACTTTTTCTAGGGTGATAAAGGAAAAAGGTATAGAGGATGCTGTTCAAGCTGTATGTGAAATAAATTCTAAATATGACGACATTTTTGCAGAATTAGATATATATGGACAGATTGAAGATAGTCAAAAAGAATGGTTTGAACAGTTGCAAGTTTCATTGCCTCAATATATAAGATATAAAGGGATGGTTCCGTTTAATCAGAGTACGGAAGTACTGAAAAACTACGATGCTTTGTTATTCCCTACATATTATGAAGGGGAAGGATTTGCGGGGACAATTATTGATGCTTTTGCAGCGGGACTTCCAGTTATTGCAAGTGATTGGAAGTACAATTCAGAGATAATTAAACAAGGAATAACCGGTGTGATTACTAAAACACATAGTATAAGCGAATTAAAAAATGCAATATTATCAATCAATAGTGACGTGGAAAAATGGAATTTTATGAGAAAAAATTGCATATCTGAAGCCAAAATGTATTTGTCGGCGAATGCAATGAAAAAATTAATTGATATAGTAAATGGGTAGAGGAAAAATGATTAAGATAGTGAGAAGTTCAAGTACAAATGCAGAAGTCACAGATTATTATTTAGATGTAATAGCTTCACTTATGGAGGCATGTGGTGAAAAAAAATATGAAGATGATATAGACTTAAAGCAGTGCAAAAAGAAGGATATTATTATTGCGCCTACTTCCGTCGATTTTGTTAAATTTTATTTTAAAGGGTATAAAAATCAAATTTATTGGATGCAGGGAATAGATGCAGAAGAAAGCTATATGAGAAAAGGAAGCAAACTGAGAAGTTTTGTTCTTGATGCTATTACAAAATTTGCTATGAAAAAGGCAATGGCAATTTTTTATGTTTCAGAAGAAATGAAAAAATTTGAAGAAGGTAAATTTGGTAATAGTACAGATAAAAAATGTTTTATTATGCCTTGCTTTAATGTAAGTAGAACAGAAGCACTTCAAGTAGATGAAAGAAAATATAAGAAGAATATATTTACCTATGTGGGTTCTTTAAGTAAATGGCAATGTTTTGAAGAAACACTTGATTTTTATAAACAAATTGAGAAAATTGATACAAATGCAGAGTTAAAGATTTTTACTTTTGCTAAAGATGAAGCGAGAAGAATTGTAGAAAGAAAAAAAATAAAAAATTGTACAGTATCATCAGTTGCGCCAGAAAAGATGACAGAAGCACTAGCTGATGTAAAGTTCGGATTTGTTTTACGGGAAGACGACCCTGTTAATCGTGTGGCAACACCTACAAAATTATCATCATATTTATCCGCAGGAGTTATTCCTATTTTTAGCAAGTATTTAAAAGACTTTTATGACAGAACAGATAGTTTTGAATATGTTGTACCAGTGTCAGACTTTAAACCGACAGAGAAATTGCAAAAACTTTTAGTTGAAGAAATAGAAATAAAGAAGTTAATTTCTGAATATATGGAATTATTTAATACATATTATAATCCTCAATATTACATAAAAAAATATAAGGAAAAAATGTGTAAACTTTTGGAGGAAAAGTATGGAAGTAACAGTAAATAGGAGAAAATGGGGGATAATCTCGTTAACTGGAACGGTGGGTTTTTTCTTTGCTATTGCTCCAGTGTTAGACCCCTATATTGTGATAGAAATCGGTAGCGGATTTACTTTAAAAATTAATGATGTAATTATGCTTTTCTTGACAATGTTATGTTTTTCAAAATCATATAGGTTTGAACGAAAAACAGGATTTTTATGTATATGGTTATTAGGACTAGGGCTTATTGGCATATTTGGAAATTTAGCGAGTAATACCGATATGGCAAATTCATTCAAAAATTTGATTGTATGGTTGATGTATGCAGTTTGCCTGACTTATTTATGGAAAACACCTTGTAGAGATAAATTTTTGCAATGGATTGAGATAATAGCTATTATTGCTTCAATACTTGTAATATTACAGTTTGTAAGTGGCTATGTAGGAATAGGAATGTGGGATGGAAGAATCCCAGGACTTGCATTAGGTAAATATGATGGATGGGCTGGCTATATTGATGTAAATACAGGAGATATACGTCCAAATGGAATATTTCAGGAAGCGTCATATTTAGGAATTTATGTTTCAGTAGCATATGTGCAAGCCTTTAAAGAGGAAAAAATAAAAAGAATGTTATTGTATGCTATTTCGATGTTAATGACCACATCAGTAGTAGCGATTATTATACTTGTCACTACAACTGTTTTGATCTTGATTATGAAAAATACAATCGATTTGTCTTCGAAAATGACCAGAAGAATTTTATTCCTGATAAGTGTTTTTATTGTAGGGCTGGTATTTGTAAGTAATTCAAATGAGGCAGTTGGTGATTCCATAGCATACATAATGAAGCGTTTTACTAATTTTAATTCAGATTTAAATGGTACAAGAATGAGTTCTACAAAATATAGAATTATTGGACATGTGGAGCTGTTTAGTAGATATTCTATTTTGCAAAAGATGGTTGGTGTTGGAATTGCGCAATATGGAAATTTATTTAATGTAAAATCGTATGGTAATGTATGGGTCACAACACTTCTTAATTGCGGAATATTAGGAGTAGGTTATTTAATTATATGTGTGTTAAATCTGGTAAAGAGAATAAGACGAGAAAATATTGCTTTTTTTGTTATTTTTGTTCTTGTTTTATCCTCAGATTGGCAATGGTTTAGTTGGTACTTTTTTATGTTGATTTCTGCCTGCATATTATCGAGTAATGATAAATCTGAGAGAGTAGCTGAAAATTGAAAGATATGAACAGAAAGCGGCAATAATACATGTTTATAATTCTTAAGAGAAGGAATAAAAAGTGCACAAACTTACAAAAATATAGAAATCATTTTAGTAAGTAATAGAGCTACAGATGATAGCTTATTAAACTGTATTCAAAAGAGGAGATTAGTGTAAATGAATAGGGTATCTATAGTCGTTCCTGTTTATAATTCATCACGTTTTTTAGATGAATGCATATATAGTATTAGAACACAAACTTATAAGAATATTGAAATTATAGTAATTGATGATGGATCAACTGACGAAAGCGTAGAAATTATTCGAAAACATGCATTAGAAGATGAAAGAATCAAATGCTATTCTCAAAAGAATAGAGGCGTGGCGGTAGCAAGAAATAAAGGAATTCAGTTATCTACATCTGAACTGTTAATGTTCGTTGATTCAGATGACACGTTATTTCCTAACAGTGTAGAGATATTGGCACAGCATTCAGATTGCGATTTTGTAATGGGGAGTTATGAAATCCTGAATATGGAAAATGGAGAAATACAAGTAAATAGTTGTCCTAAATTTTGGGGAAAAGCGGATGAATTTTTTATGAATATTTCCATGTACTTAACACCTCCGTTTTTATTAAGTCCATGTTTTAAATTGTTTAAGAAAAGTATTATTAAATCATATAATATTTTGTTTCCGGAGAGAATGAATTATGGAGAAGACGCAGAGTTTGTATTATCATACTGTGAGCATATTAAGACAGTTTGCTGTGAAAATAGAAGTTGTTATTCATACAGAAAATACGGAACGGATTCTCTGAGTTCAAAATTTAGAGTAGATAAGCTTGCGATTAATAATCGCATTAATGATCATATTATTTCAGATATTTTGTTATATGGGAACAATAATATTAATGAGATTGAATGCAGGTATGTACAGAACTATGTGGAATATGCGAAGGAGTTATTTGCGTTTGATATGAAATATAAAGAAAAAAGAAGGATTTTTTTCAGAGTAGGATTGCAAGAAAATATGTTGGAAAAGGCAAAACAGTTCGGGAGATTGAGTATGGCACAGAAATTGATAATAGGATCGCTTAGAACAAGATTGTTCTTCCCAGTATACTTGATTTTTTTATTAAAAGGAAAAAATGAAAAAGTGAAAGTTTGATTAGGGGAGATAGTAAATGGAGAAACGAAGGATAATAGTTAATATTATTTGCTCTTTATTGTTGCAAGTGGTAACGATTGTTTCAGGATTTATACTTCCTAAAATAATTATTTCAAGTTTGGGATCAGAAACAAATGGTTTAGTTGCATCAATAAACCAATTTTTAAATTATGTTGTTTTGTTGGAAGGTGGGGTAAGTGGCGTAATTACTGCATCATTATATCAACCATTAAGTACGAATGACAAAAAAAAGGTAAGTAGTATAATACGAACAACTAAGAGATTTTTTAATCAAATAGGAATTGTTTTTGTAGTATACATGTGTGTTGTAGCTTTTTGTTATCCACTTTTCGCTAAGACAAGTCAATCTTATTGGTATGTTGTAGCTTTGACGTTTGTACTAGGTAGTAACTTGCTGGTTCAATATTTTATTTCTTTATCTTATCGGTTGTTATTAAAGGCTGACAGAAAAGTTTATGTTGAATCAATAGTACAATTAATAGTAGTTGTTCTGAATTTAGTGTTAGTCTTAATAACAATAAATATTTACAGAGACATCCTAGTTGTTAAACTTATAAGTGCTATTGTATTTTTGATTCAACCGATTGCATTTGCTACGTATGTGAATAAAAATTATCATCTTGACAGACATGCCCCCATTGATAATACATCAATAAAACAGAGATGGGATGGATTTGGTCAAAATCTTGCATTTTTTATTCATTCAAACACAGATATAGTTGTGTTGACTATTTTTAAAAATTTAACAAGTGTTTCGGTCTACTCGATTTATAATATGATTGTAATGGCATTAAAAAATCTTGTGATATCAATTTCTTCAGCAATTTCGCCGTCAATCGGTAATGTCTTGGCAAAGGGCGAAAAAGATAAAATTAATGAAGCATTTGAACTTTATGAATTTGGTTTATATTATGTGGCGACTATTATGTTTTCATGCTGTTTAGTATTAATATTACCATTTGTGAAGGTTTATACGACAAATATTACAGATGCGAATTATCTGCAGCCAGTTTTTGCGGTGTTGCTTGTACTTGCTGAATTTGTATATTGTATTAGAGATCCTTATGTTGCCGTTGCATATGCATCTGGAAAATTTCGAGAGACATCTAAATATGCCATTATAGAGGCTTTGATAAACATTGTAATTTCTGTGATTTTAGTTCAGAGTTTGGGCTTGGCTGGTATTGCCATAGGAACTTTAATTGCTATGGTATATAGGATGATTGCTCATGTAATCTATTTACAAAAAAATATTTTATTTAGAAGTTTAAAGCATTTTGTGAAAAAAATGCTGGTGTTTACATTTTCTGGGAGTTGTGTTGTTTTGCTCGCAAGATTTTTGAAAGTTGACAGATGTATAAATATGGGACAATGGTTAGTTAATGCTGTAATAGTGGGAATTGGAAGTGTCCTAGTAATTACTTTGATTAGTAGTATATTTTTTAAAAGCACTGTTAAGAAATTAGTTATTTCAAAAATAAAAAAATAATGGGCTATGCGAATGTGGTTAAGGAGCTGTTAAATGAGAAAGATAGATATAAATGAATTAAAAAGGATAGAAATAAATATTCTTGATTATGTTGCAGATTTTTGTAATAAAAATGGCATTACATATTATTTAGATGGAGGTACTTTGTTGGGTGCAATTCGCCACAAAGGATTTATACCATGGGATGATGATATAGATATTGCAATGCCGAGAAAAGATTATGATAGATTTGTGCATATGTGTTTAGATGATAGCCGATATAAGATATTATCATATGAAACGGATGAAAAATATATTTATTCATTTGCAAAAGTAGTTGATTCTTACACAAAATTGAAAGAGTGGGGGACTGCAGAGTATGAACAATTGGGAGTGTATATTGATGTATTCCCAATAGATGCATTACCAGACAATGAGAGAAAGCGACGTTTATTGCAAAAAAAAGTTTGGCATTTAAGAAAGATGCAGGCATATTCGATAATTGAAAAGAGAGGGTATGAAAAATTATATTTTAAATTAATAAAAAAAATCGCTAAAATAGTGGGCAGTAGAAGATGGTTATATTTAATAAATAAGAATTTACATAAATATGATATGGATAAAGAATCATATTGTGCTGATATAGCGAGTGCGTTAAAGAGGAATATTTGTTGTAATAAAAATGTGTTTGATACTGGAAGATGTACAGAATTTGAAGGAAAAATGTATAATATTCCTAATAATGCAGAAGAATATTTAAGTGAGTTATATGGTGATTACATGACTTTACCGCCGGAAAATGAGCGGGTATCACACCATAAGTTTGAAGCATACTATATTTATGAGGAGGAGTAATGAAGATGGCTAATATAGCATTAATTATTGCGGGTGGTGTTGGCGCAAGAATGGGACAAGATATTCCAAAACAGTTTATCAATGTTAATGATAGGCCAGTTATCATATATACATTAGAAGCATTTCAAAAACACCCTGAAATAGATGCAATTGAAGTTGTGTGCCTGGATGGCTGGCATGATGTTTTGAAAGCATATGCAAAACAGTTTGGAATTGCTAAACTTGAAAATATTGTATCTGGTGGTTTAAATGGACAAGATTCAATTAGAAATGGTTTATTAGATATTTATAAAAGATACAATTCCGATGATGATGTGGTATTGATTCATGATGCAATTAGACCGATGTTGCTACCTGAAATTATTACAGATAATATTAAAATTTGCCGAGAATATGGCAATGCAATTACTGTTGTACCTTGTACAGCAGCTATGCTTAAAACATATAATTCTATTTCAACAGAAGAACAAGTTGCTAGAGATAATTTAAAAATTACGCAAACCCCTCAATCTTTTTTCATAAAAGACATTGTAGCTGCACACCGAGAAGCTCTTGAAAAAGGCATTACTAATTCAGTTGCTTCATGCACAATGTATATTGAATTAGGAAGAAAACTATATATGTCAAAGGGGTCAGAGAAAAACTTAAAATTGACAACAACAGAAGATATTGAGATTTTCAAAGCATTATTACAAGCTAAGAAAGATGAGTGGATGCATTAATGAGCTATCAAGAAAGTATACATGATTTAGTGAAAGAGTTACCTATTAATAATTGCAGTTTTTTAATAACTGGTGCAACTGGTCTAATAGGTTCTTGTATTATTGATACTCTTTTATACGCTAATGTTAAAGGAGCTAACTTTAAAATTTATGCAATGAGTCGTTCAAGAAAGAAAGTTATGGAGAAGTTCGGAGATAAAGTTACACCTGTTATTCAGGATGTAGCGCAGCCTTTGGATATATTAAGTAAATACGATTATATCATTCACTGCGCTAGTAATGCAGATCCAAAATCTTATGCAATTCAACCAGTAGAAACTATTTTAACTAATATTCTTGGTAATAAAAATGTTCTGGATTATTGTAAAGAATATAAGAAATGTAGAATGTTATTAACATCTACTTTTGAAGTGTATGGAGAAATAAGTAATACTTCAGTGTATAAGGAAAATATGTCTGGTATAATTGATCAGACAGTTTTAAGAAATGCATATCCAGAAAGTAAGCGAAGTTGTGAGCTATTATTAAGAAGTTACGTAGATGAATATAATATAAATGCGGTTATTTGCAGACTACCTAGTGTTTACGGTCCTACTATGTTGAAATCTGATTCAAAAGCTCATGGACAATTTATTAAGAATGCTTTGAATAAAGAAAATATTGTTTTAAAAAGTAGGGGTGAACAGAGGCGAACGTATAGCTATGTTGTAGATGTTGTAAGCGGTATCTTTAAAGTGCTTTTTAATGGTTTGAATGGAGAAATTTATAACGTTGCTAACGAAAACTCTATTGCATCTATTGAAGAAGTAGCTTCAATTTGTGCTGAAATTGCGGGAACGAAGGTTGTTTTCGACTTGCCTGATAAAATTGAAAAAAAGGGATTCTCTCAATCAAAAGATTGTATCTTAGATAATTCTAAATTAAAATCTTTAGGTTGGAACGGAAAGTATACCTTGAAACAAGGGTTGGTTGAAACGATTGAAAGTTTGAGGGAAGATAAATAATAGAAATATTATAGTAGGAAATATGGATAAAATGCTTATTACAAACAGAAAAAATGATAAATATTTGAAAGGAACATGTATGAAAAAGAAAATAATGTTGGTCTTTGGCACACGACCAGAAGCTATTAAAATGTGTCCGTTGGTAAATGAATTAAAGACCAGAAAGTCTTTGAAAACTATTGTATGTGTCACTGGACAGCATAGACAAATGCTTGATCAAGTGTTGAATACGTTTAACGTTGTTCCAGATTATGATCTTTCTATTATGAAAGAAGGACAATCATTGTTTGATATAACTACGAGAATTTTAGAAAACATTAGGGCTGTTCTAGAGGAAGTAAAACCAGATGTTGTGCTTGTGCATGGAGATACATCGACAACATTTGTAACTGCATTGGCTTGTTTTTATCTTCAAATTCCGGTGGGGCATGTAGAAGCTGGTCTTCGTACATATAATATATATTCTCCATATCCAGAAGAATTTAATCGACAGGCCGTAGGCATTGTTTCTCAGTACAATTTTGCTCCAACACAGATGGCGGCAGATAATCTAATCAAAGAGGGGAAAGATCCATCCAAGATTTTTATTACAGGTAATACTGTAATTGATGCTATGCAGCATACTGTAAAAGAGGATTATACTCATCCAGAGCTCGAGTGGGTTGGCGATGGAAAGCTTATATTTATTACTGCGCATAGAAGGGAGAATCTAGGAGAGCCGATGCACAACATGTTCAGAGCTATACGTCGTGTTCTTGATGAGCATCCAGAGTGTAAGGCAATTTATCCAATACATATGAACCCAGCAGTAAGAAAGGCCGCTGACGAAGAATTGGGTGGATGTGATCAGATTCATATTATTGAACCAATTGAAGTATTTGACTGTCATAATTTTGAAGCAAGATGTCATTTGTGCTTAACTGATTCAGGCGGAATTCAAGAAGAGGTACCATCTTATGGTAGACCGGTTCTCGTGATGAGGGATACTACAGAAAGACCGGAAGGAGTAAAAGCAGGAACGTTAAGACTTGTCGGTACTGATGAAGAAGCAATCTATAATAATTTTAAAGAACTGCTTGAAAATTCAGATGCATATAATGCGATGGCTAAAGCCTGCAATCCATATGGTGATGGTCATGCGTGCGAGAGAATTGCTGATATTCTTGAAGGAAAAGAATATCATGAGTGGAATGTCGAAAATTATTAGAATGTAGAGGTGTATTGGAAGATGAAAATAGCAGTAGCAGGAACAGGGTATGTGGGATTATCTATTGCTACACTTTTATCTCAAAATCATGAGGTAACGGCAGTTGATATTGTTCCGGAAAAGGTAGAGAAGATCAATAAAAGGATTAGCCCGATTCAGGATGAGTATATTGAAAAATATTTAAAGGAAAAAGAGTTAAATCTGACGGCTACATTAGATGCCGAATCTGCATATAAAGATGCGGATTTTGTAGTTATTGCTGCACCTACGAATTATGACAGTAAGAAAAATTTCTTTGATACATCAGCAGTAGAAGCTGTGATAAAGTTGGTTATTGAATATAACCCAGATGCAATTATGGTAATAAAATCTACAATTCCGGTAGGGTATACCGCAAGTATTAGAGAAAAATTTCACTGTGATAATATTATTTTCAGTCCAGAATTTTTACGAGAGTCAAAAGCATTATATGATAATCTGTACCCATCCAGAATTGTTGTGGGAACAGATGTTGAAAATGCTAGACTTGTAAAAGCAGCGAACACGTTTGCTGTATTGTTACAGGAGGGTGCAATTAAAGAAAATATTGATACTTTGATAATGGGATTTACAGAAGCAGAAGCAGTGAAATTATTTGCTAATACATATCTGGCTCTCAGAGTTTCATATTTTAATGAGCTTGATACTTATGCAGAAATGAAAGGACTGAACACACAGCAGATTATTAATGGTGTGTGCCTTGATCCTAGAATCGGTTCTCATTATAACAATCCGTCATTTGGATATGGTGGTTATTGTTTACCAAAAGATACCAAGCAGCTTTTGGCTAATTATGAAGATGTACCACAGAATATGATGTCTGCAATCGTTGAGTCTAATAGAACAAGGAAAGATTTCATAGCAGATCGTGTATTACAGAAAGCTGGATATTATGCCTATGGAGATGAGAATACATATGATGCTTCTATGGAAAAAGAGGTTGTAATTGGGGTATATCGTCTTACTATGAAGTCAAATTCAGATAATTTCCGCCAATCTTCTATACAGGGAGTTATGAAGAGAATTAAGGCTAAAGGTGCATCGGTTATTATTTATGAGCCAACATTGGAAGATGGAAGCACTTTCTTTGGAAGCAAGGTTGTGAATGATCTGGATAAATTTAAAGAACAGAGCCAGGCAATTATCGCAAATAGATATGATAGTTGTTTGGATGATGTACAGGATAAAGTATATACAAGGGATATTTTTAAAAGAGATTAAAAATGTAATAAGGGGAGAATATTAATAAAGATATTCTCAAATAAAGGAGAATACAGTTTTTATGTGTGGAATAGTTGGTTTTACTGGAACACAGCAGGCAGCACCTATTTTATTAAGCGGTCTGTCTAAATTAGAGTACCGAGGGTACGATTCAGCGGGAATTGCTGTTCGTGATGGTGATAAGCTGGCGGAGGTTGTAAAGGCAAAGGGACGTCTTGGAAATCTGGCTGAAAAAACGGATGAGGGAAGGGCTCTTCGTGGTACCTGTGGAATTGGGCATACACGCTGGGCAACGCATGGCGAGCCAAGCCAGATTAATGCACATCCGCACGTTTCTGGTAATTGTACGCGTTCTGGTTCCGGTGAAGTGGAATCCGAAGTGGTCGGAGTACATAATGGAATCATTGAGAATTATGCGGAGCTGAAAGATAAGCTGTTAAAGCATGGCTATACTTTTTATAGTGAGACAGATACGGAAGTTGTGATCAAGCTGGTGGATTATTATTACAGAAAGTATAATCTTGGTCCGGTGGATGCAATCGCAAAGACAATGGTGCGTATCCGTGGTTCTTATGCGCTGGAGCTGATGTTCCGGGATTATCCTGGTGAGATCTGGGTGGCTCGAAAAGACAGCCCAATGATCATTGGTATTGCAGACGGAGAGACTTATGTGGCTTCGGATGTGCCGGCAATCCTCAAATACACCAGACAGGTTTATTATATTGGAAATCTGGAGTTTGCCAGACTGACACCGGGCGAGGCGCATTTCTACAATCTTAATGGTGAAGAGATTGAGAAACAGACGACTCAGATAGAATGGGATGCGGAAGCGGCTGAGAAGGCAGGCTTTGAGCATTTTATGATGAAAGAGATCCATGAGCAGCCTAAGGCTATTCAGGATACTCTGAATTCTGTTATTAAAGATGGAGCTATTGACTTTTCAGGGCTGGAATTAACGAAGGAAGAAATCCTGAGTTTTGAGCAGATCTATATTGTGGCCTGCGGATCAGCATGGCATGTAGGTATGGCCGCACAATATGTCCTGGAGGATATGGCACGAATTCCAGTGAGAGTGGAGCTGGCTTCGGAATTCCGTTACAGATCGATGCCGGTAAACAAGAACGCACTTGTTATTGCAATCAGCCAGTCCGGCGAGACAGCAGACACGCTGGCAGCACTTCGTCTTGCAAAGGAAAAGGGAATGACAACTTTGGCAATCGTGAATGTGGTCGGAAGCAGTATTGCACGTGAAGCGGACAAGGTGTTCTACACACTTGCAGGTCCGGAGATTTCGGTTGCAACAACAAAAGCCTACAGTGCACAGCTTGCTGCAATGTATTGTATTGCGGTAGAATTTGCATTTGTAAGAGGCAAGATCACGGAAGAGCAGTATGCATATTATATTTCAGAACTGCTCACGATCGCTCCGAAGATCAATAAGATACTGGAAGACAAAGAGAGACTGCAGTGGTTTGCGGCTAAATATGCCGGTGCGCATGATGTGTTCTTTGTCGGAAGGGGAATTGATTATGCGGTTTCCCTGGAGGGCAGTCTTAAATTAAAGGAGATCTCCTATATCCATTCAGAGGCATATGCTGCGGGAGAACTGAAGCATGGAACGATCAGTCTGATCGAGCCGGGAACATTGGTGATCGGTGTGCTGACACAGAGTAAGCTGTATGAGAAGACCATGAGTAATATGGTTGAGTGCCGAAGCCGTGGTGCATATCTGCTGGGCCTGACAACTTATGGAAAATATGAGATTGAAGAGACCGTGGATTTTGCCGTGTATGTGCCGCGAATCGACGAGTACTTTGCAGGAAGCCTGGCAGTGGTTCCGCTGCAGCTGCTCGGATATTACGTAAGCGTGGCAAAAGGACTGGATGTAGATAAGCCGAGAAATCTCGCCAAGAGCGTGACGGTGGAATAAACAAACAAAAAATGCCTCAAGTTCACATATTAGTGTTTCATCTGGGAGAAAAAATAGTTATTCTGCGCTGGGGTATCAACTTGCTATTTGGGATGTTAGATGTTAAAATCAAAGCACAACAGGCATGACTCATCATGCCGCCAAAGAAAGGAGCGTGCTGCATAATGGGAATGTTTGTTAATCCAGACAATTCTGCGTTCCAGGTTGCTTTGAATTCCGAAATATATATAGATAAAAGTGGTCTCATTAATTATACAAATAAGGTGTTAAATACGCTGCAAGGCTATATTTGCAATAGTCGTCCAAGAAGATTTGGGAAGTCTGTTACAGCCAATATGCTGACAGCTTATTACAGCAGAGGTTGCGATTCAGAAGGATTGTTTGCTGATCTTGAAATTAGCAAGAGCGCAGATTTCAAGAAGTATCTAAACCAGTTTGATGTAATTCATCTTGATATTCAATGGTGCATGGAACCAGCGGGGGGAGCAGATCAGGTAGTTCCGTATATTTCTGAGAAAACGATCGCAGAGCTTAAGGAGTACTATCCAGATGCTCTTTCAGAGGATGCTAAATCCCTGCCAGAAGCTTTATCACAGATCAACGCTTTGACAGGGAAAAAGTTTATTGTCATTATTGATGAATGGGATGTTCTTATTCGTGATAAAGCCACTAATACAAAGGCGCAGGAAGACTATATCAACTTCCTTAGAGGAATGTTCAAAGGAACAGAACCAACAAAGTATATCCAGCTTGCATATCTGACTGGCATCCTTCCAATCAAAAAGGAAAAAACGCAGTCTGCACTGAATAATTTTGACGAATTTACAATGCTGAGTGCAAGCAGACTTGCTCCATATATTGGCTTTACTGAAAATGAGGTAAAGAAACTGGCGAAGGAGTATCAGCAAGATTTTGATGAGGTGAAGCGGTGGTATGACGGCTATCTCCTGAATGAATATCAAGTTTATAATCCCAGAGCAGTTGTCAGTGTGATGCTCCGAGGAGAATTCAAAAGTTATTGGTCAGAAACTGCTTCTTATGATGCAATCGTGCCACTGATTAATATGGATTTTGATGGACTTAAAACAGCCATCATCGAGATGCTGTCGGGTGCAGAAGTCAAGGTGAACACAGCGACATTCAAGAATGATACACTTAATATAAAAAGCAGGGACGATGTGTTGACTTATATGATTCATCTGGGTTATTTTGGGTACAATCAAAAATTGAAGACTGCTTTTGTTCCCAATGAAGAGATTCGCCAGGAACTCACTGCTGCAGTTGAAAGTAGAGGATGGAATGAGATGCTGGCCTTCCAGCAAGATTCAGAACATCTGCTTGATGCAACACTGGACATGGATGGAATGGCAGTCGCTGCACAAATTGGAAAAATCCATAATGAGTATGTGTCGGTAATCCAGTATCATAATGAAAATTCGCTGAGCAGTGTATTGACGCTTGCATACTTGAGTGCAATGCAGTATTATTTTAAGCCGATTCGGGAATTGCCAACAGGTCGAGGATTTGCTGATTTTGTATTCATACCTAAGCCAGAATATAGCGCATCTTATCCGGCAATGGTTGTTGAATTGAAGTGGAATAAGGATTCTGCAACCGCTTTGCAGCAAATAAAAGATAAGCAGTATCCTGAGTCAATCCTGAATTATACGGGTGACATTTTGCTTGTGGGTATCAACTATGATAAGGGTACCAAAGAACACCAATGTATGATTGAGAAATACGAGAAGGACTGACTTTTATTATTAATTGTGAATATTCACATGGATGTAGATAAGCCACGAAATCTCGCCAAGAGCGTGACGGTGGAATAAACAATTGCTTTACGGAAAAATGGTTTCATGATATCATTAATTTTACATATTAGTGGTTTCATGGAACCTTTTTCTATTAGGCTTTGGGGAGGTGCTAGCATGACAGATCGTAAGAAGCTGCCAATCGGAATAGACATTTTTGAAAAACTGGATCGATCGGAATTCTACTATATTGATAAGACCGGGATGATTGAAGAACTGCTACAGAATCGAAGTGAAGTAAATCTGTTTACTCGCCCAAGGCGTTTCGGCAAATCCCTGAATATGAGCATGTTGAAGACCTTTTTTGAAATAGGAAGTAATCCTGCCCTGTTTGATGGTCTGAAGATTTCTGAGAACAAAGAAATCTGTACAAAGTATATGGGGCAGTTTCCGGTGATTTCTATCAGTCTGAAAAGTGTGGAGGGATTATCCTTTCAGGCGGCCTGTGGTGCACTGAAGACAGTTATAGGAACAGAGGCGTTGAGGTTTTCGTTTTTGGAAGAAAGCTCTGCTTTATCTGATGCGGATAAGAAACTCTACAGACAGCTTATCGAAATTGGAACATCGGAAAATGGTCTGTTTGTTATGACTACGGAAGCGCTTGTTTCGAGCCTTAAGATTTTATCATCATTGTTGGGCAGGCATTATGGCAGGCAGGTTATTCTTTTGATCGATGAATATGATGTGCCTTTGGACAAAGCTTTTCAGTATGGATATTATGATGAGATGGTGTCTTTGATCAGAAGTATCTTCGGCAATGCATTGAAGACAAATCCGGATCTTTATTTCGCTGTTTTGACAGGGTGCCTGAGAATTTCTAAAGAAAGTATTTTTACAGGCTTAAATAATTTGAAGGTTCTGACCCTCACAGATGTCAGGTTCGATGAATATTTTGGCTTCACAGATGCAGAAGTAAGAGACATGCTTGCGTATTATGATCTGTCTGGACGATATGAAGAAGTTAAAGAGTGGTATGATGGCTACCGGTTTGGAAATGTAGAAGTATATTGTCCGTGGGATGTGATCAATTACTGTGATCTGTTAAAAGCAGATTCCGAGGCGCATCCACAGGATTACTGGTCAAATACGAGCGGAAATGCCATGGTGCGCAGGTTTATTGACAAAGCGGATACGCGAACAAGAAATGAGATCGAGAAGCTGATTTCCGGTGAAGAAATCGTGAAAGAAATTCGACAGGAACTGACATACAGTGAGCTGGACAGCAGTATTGAGAATCTATGGAGTGTGCTTTTTACGACTGGTTATCTGACGCAGAGAGGACAGGTTGGCACAGATACATTTAAACTGGCTATTCCGAATCTGGAAATCCGCAGGCTGTTTATCAAACAGATTCGGGAGTGGTTTAGAGAAACTTCCCAAAGTGACGGAGAGACTCTGAATGAGTTTTGTAATGCTTTTCCAAGGCAGAATCCTAAGAAGATTGAAGAACTGTTTGGTGATTATCTCTGGAATACGATCAGTATCCGAGATACAGCTCCCGCAAAAAAAGAGAATTTTTATCATGGAATTCTTCTGGGGCTTCTTGGTTATAAGTCTAATTGGCTGATCAAATCCAATGCGGAGTCCGGAATTGGATACAGTGACATTCTGGTGGAGGTGCCGGATAACCGTACCGGAATAGTGATTGAGCTGAAATATGCCGAGAACGGAAATATGGATGCCGCCTGCGAGGAAGCACTGAAGCAGATCGAGGACAGGGATTACACTGCCAGACTCCGGGACGATGGCATGCGTAATATTATTAAATATGGAATTGCCTGTTACAAAAAGAATTGCAAGGTGGTATTGGGATAATCATTTGAAGACATCACAGTCGGACAGGAGGAATTTTCATGAGTAGATTAAACAATCTTTGCAGCATGATGATTGAGTTTTACAGAGATGACCCGGCGAGAATCCAGCACTTTATAAAGGTGCACAGCTTTGCTAAGCTGATCGGGGAGGAAGAGCATCTGGATGAGAAGCTGCTCTATATTCTGGAAGCGGCAGCTTATGTACATGATATTGGAATCCGCCCGGCGGAGGCTAAATTTGGCAGATGTGACGGCAAACTGCAGGAGCAGGAAGGTCCGGCAGAGGCAGAGAAAATGCTGAAGAACCTTGGGTTTGATCAGGATGTGATCGAAAGGGTATCCTATCTTGTCGGACACCATCATACATACACGGATATTGATGGAATGGATTATCAGATTCTTGTGGAGGCTGATTTTCTGGTGAATTATTTTGAAGATCACCTGGAGACGGAATCGATTAAAAAGAGTGTGAAGAAAATCTTTAAGACGGAGACCGGAATCCGGATTGCAACGGAAATGTTCTTCCCGGAAGAATTCCAGATGTCAGATACCTGGGCATAGGATGGTCTCCAGGAACTGGATGATTTTATCGAATCCCAGGGAATTTATATTCGTCAGTGAATAAGTGGCATAGTCGGGGGATTTGACCCGACATCATATAAAATGATCCTAAGGCATTGTAGTTGGAACTCTCCGGTATCCGGGGAGTTTTCCTATTAGTAGTTTATTTCTCTGATAAGTTCTTCGTTGCTTAAACGCAAATTTTTTGTTTGTTCCATTATAATATAAAAAATAATAGAATGTGAAAAGGATTTTTTATGAATGGAATATCAACAGCAAATTCATATAGGCCCCGGCCTGGAAAGCATCTGCAGAATCCCCCAGAAGACAAATGCAGATACAGCAGATACCGAGAAAGCATCTGCAACTCAAAATAAAAGCAAGATAGGATACACCAAATACCGGGAAAGCATCTGCAAAACAAAAGAAAAGCAAGATAGGATACACCAGATACCCGGAAAGCATCTGCAACTCAAAATAAAAGCAAGATAGGATACACCAGATACCGGGAAAGTATCTGCAAAACAAAAGAAAAGCAAGTGGAGATGCAAATTTATATGTCCCCCGGTCTGGAAAGCATCTGCGGAAGTCAAAGAAGACAAATGCAGATACACCAAATGCCGGGAAAGCATCTGCAAAATTCCCCAGAAATCAAATGCAGATACATCGGTACTTCAGAAAGCATCCCCAGCCCTTCTATCCCACAAGTGCAGATGCATTCTACTGTCTAAAACAAATTCGTATTGTATAATTCAGGGAATTATTCTATAATATATTAGCATTAGTGGGAGATTGTACTCAATAGAATTCAAGGAGAGGACTTATTATTATGAGAGCTGAAGTTGTGGCTATGACGGGTGAAAACCTGGATATGGATGCCATAAAAAAGGCAGGAGACATTTTGAAAGCGGGTGGACTGGTCGCGTTTCCTACCGAGACTGTATATGGACTTGGTGGAAATGCACTGGATCCGCAGGCTTCCATGAAAATATACGCAGCGAAAGGAAGACCGTCAGATAATCCGCTGATCGTACACATCGCAGAGCTGGAGCAGTTAGAGAAGATTACGACAGAGATACCTGAGGGAGCAAGGATCCTTGCTGAGAAATACTGGCCGGGGCCGCTTACCATGATTCTCCCGAAAGCGGATATCGTGCCACGGGAGACTACCGGTGGTCTGGACAGTGTTGCGGTTCGGTTCCCAAGTGACAGGGTTGCACAGGAACTGATCAAGGCCGGCGGCGGTTTTGTGGCAGCACCGAGTGCTAACACATCGGGCAGACCTAGCCCGACTATGGCAGAGCATGTGGAAGAAGATCTTGGAGATGCCATTGATATGATCATCGATGGCGGCCAGGTTGGCATCGGCCTGGAGTCAACGATCGTTGATTTTACAGAAGATGTTCCGGTTGTTCTGCGTCCGGGATATATTTCACTGGAGATGCTTCAGGAAACTCTTGGAGATGTTCGAATGGACAAAGGGCTTCTGATCACAGACAGCAGTGTGCATCCAAAGGCTCCGGGAATGAAGTATCGTCATTATGCGCCTAAAGCAGATCTTTCTATTATAGAAGGAAATGAAGAGGACGTTGTTGCATGCATCAATCACCTGACGGACGAAGCAGTTGCAAAAGGCCTTAAGGTCGGTGTCATTGCAACAGATGAAACGAAGGCGCGTTATGCGCATGCGGATGTTCTTAGCATCGGCAGCAGAGAAGAAGAGGAAACGATCGCTCATCATTTGTACGAGGTTTTACGAGACTTCGATGATGACAGAGTGGATGTTATTTATTCAGAAGCGTTTTACACGCCAAAGATGGGCCAGGCGATTATGAATCGTCTTTTAAAGGCGGCCGGACATAAAATCATAAATGCACAGGAGGAAAATAAATGATAGCATTAGGATGTGACCATGGCGGTTATGAGCTGAAACAGGAGATTATTAAATATTTAGAGGAAAACAATATCGAATATAAAGATTTTGGATGTGACAGTACAGATTCTACGGATTATCCGATCTATGCAAAACGTGTGGCAATCGCAATCCAGAACGGTGACTGTGAAAAAGGTATTCTGATCTGTGGAACAGGCATCGGTATTTCTATCACAGCAAATAAATTCAAAGGTATTCGTGCAGCTCTTTGTTCCGACTGCTTCAGTGCAGAGGCAACAAGACTTCATAACAATGCCAATATTCTTGCAATGGGCGGCAGAGTAGTCGGACCTGGACTGGCAGTCAAGATCGTGGATACATTCCTGAATACACCGTTCTCAGAGGAAGAACGTCATATCCGCAGAATCAAACAGATCGAAGAGGATACAGATATCACAGACGCTTATCCGGAAATCTAAAAACAGGGGAGGTTTTTACGGTGGCTGTACATATCAAAAAACGTGAGGATTATATTTCCTGGGACGAGTATTTTATGGGAGTGGCAATGCTCTCCGGAATGCGTTCCAAGGATCCGAATTCACAGGTGGGTGCCTGTATTGTCAGCAATGATAACAAGATTCTTTCCATGGGTTATAATGGATTTCCAAAGGGCTGCTCAGATGATGAATTTCCGTGGGCACGTGAAGGAGATCCGCTTGACACCAAATATCTGTATGTGACTCACAGCGAGCTGAATGCGATCCTGAATTACCGGGGTGGAAGTCTGGAAGGTGCAAAGCTCTATGTTTCGCTTTTTCCGTGCAATGAATGTGCCAAGGCGATTATCCAGGCAGGGATCAAAACGGTTGTGTATGACTGTGACAAATACGAGCACACACCGTCTGTCATTGCATCCAAAAGGATGCTGGATGCAGCGGGGGTAAGATATTACAAATATAATCGGACAGGAAGGGAAATCAAACTTTCTGTGTAAAAATGGTGAAAAAATGATTCCAGGGCGTTTACTTTGGGGTTGACACTCGGATTATTTTTATTTAAAATAAGATAAGTTCGGATGAATTAAGAGTTATCCGGCTTATTTTAATAAGTTTATGAGCGATGAAGAGAATAGTACATGAGGAGCAATCTCAGAGAGGGATCCATATGGTGTGAGGATTCTGTGCGTGAATCATGGAACCGGCCTCTGAGCTCCATGTGATTGAAGCATGGCGTGTTTCCTGCGTTAAAGGATCTAGAGAGAGCAGTTCCTTTGGGAATTGTTAATTAGGGTGGTACCGCCGAAGTCCTTCGGTCCCTTTACCGGGATCTGAAGGGCTTTTTTTGATGCTTTTTATCCCGGCATGTATCTGGTCGGAGGTTTTTAATTCCGGCATCATCATATCAAAAAGGAGAAAAGAACGATGGCAAAGAAATTAGTTGAAGCGATCACTTCCATGGAAGACGATTTTGCACAGTGGTATACAGACGTTGTCAAAAAAGCGGAACTGTGCGGCTACACAAGTGTAAAAGGATGCATGGCAATCAAACCGGCAGGTTATGCGATCTGGGAAAATATCCAGCATGAACTGGACCGCAGATTCAAAGAAACAGGTGTGCAGAATGTGTACATGCCGATGTTTATTCCGGAATCTCTTCTGCAGAAAGAAAAAGATCACGTAGAAGGATTTGCACCGGAAGTAGCGTGGGTAACACATGGTGGACTGAATGAACTGCAGGAGCGTCTCTGCGTTCGTCCGACTTCTGAGACTCTGTTCTGCGATTTTTATCAGAAAGACATCCAGTCCCACAGAGATCTGCCGAAGGTCTATAATCAGTGGTGTTCTGTAGTACGTTGGGAAAAGACAACCCGTCCGTTCCTTCGTTCCAGAGAATTCCTGTGGCAGGAGGGACATACTGCTCACGCAACAGCAGAAGAAGCAGAAGAAAGAACGATCCAGATGCTGAATCTGTATGCTGATTTCTGCGAAGAAGTTCTGGCAATTCCGGTAATCAAAGGTCAGAAAACAGACAAAGAAAAATTTGCAGGTGCAGTAGCAACTTACACAATTGAATCTCTGATGCACGATGGAAAAGCACTTCAGTCCGGTACCAGCCATAACTTTGGTGACGGATTTGCAAAAGCATTCGGCATCCAGTACACAGACAAAGATAACACACTGAAATATGTGCATCAGACATCCTGGGGTATGACAACACGTATGATCGGTGCGATCATCATGGTTCATGGTGATAACAGCGGACTTGTTCTGCCTCCGAGAATTGCTCCGACACAGGCTGTTATCATTCCGATTCAGCAGCGTAAAGAGGGTGTTCTGGAAAAGGCAGATGAACTGTTTGCAGCACTCAAGGCAGCTGGCATCCGTGTTAAAGTTGATGACACAGACAGAAGCCCGGGATTCAAATTTGCTGAGCAGGAAATGAGAGGAATTCCGGTTCGTATCGAATGTGGCCCGAAAGATATCGAGAACGGACAGGCTGTTATCTGTCGTCGTGATACAAGAGAAAAATATGTGGTTTCTTTCGAAGAGCTTGCTACCAAAGTACAGGAAGTTCTGGATACCATGCAGAAAGATATGCTGGAGCGCGCACGTGCACATCGTGATGCACACACATATGTTGCAACGAATTATGAAGAATTCAAAGATACCATCAACAACAAACCTGGCTTTGTAAAAGCTATGTGGTGCGGAAACCGTGAATGCGAAGACAAGATCAAAGAAGATGTTCAGGCAACATCCAGATGTATGCCGTTTGAACAGGAACACTTGAGCGATGTCTGCGTATGCTGCGGAAAACCGGCTAAGAAGATGGTTTACTGGGGAAGAGCATACTAATATGAAATTAACGATTCCTTCCAATGCGGAAAAAATACTGCACATTTTAGAGGAAAACGGTTATGAGGCTTATGTTGTCGGTGGATGCGTCAGAGATTCTATTCTGGGACGCAACCCCAACGACTGGGATATCACCACATCTGCTTCTCCGCAGCAGGTGAAGGAACTGTTCCAGCGCACGGTGGACACCGGATTGCAGCATGGAACAGTGACCGTATTAATGGATAAAGAAGGCTATGAAGTAACGACGTATCGTGTGGATGGAGATTACGAAGATGGACGCCATCCAAAGCAGGTCATGTTTACTTCGAGTCTGGAAGAAGATCTGAAACGAAGAGATTTTACGATCAATGCAATGGCATATCATCCGGAAAGAGGTCTTGTAGATCTTTTTCATGGAATGGAAGATATGGAGCATAAAATCGTACGCTGTGTCGGTGATCCGATGGAGCGTTTTCATGAAGATGCACTTCGGATCCTGCGTGCAGTGCGCTTTTCCGCACAGTTGGGATTTACAATTGAAGAAAAAACGAAGGCTGGTATTCAGGCACTGGCACCGAATCTGAAATGTGTCAGTGCAGAGCGAATCCAGACAGAGCTGGTGAAGCTCCTGGTGTCACCACATCCGGATTATCTCCGAGTGGCTTATGAAACCGGAATTACCAGAGAATTTCTACCGGAGTTTGATGCATGTATGGAGACTGAACAGAATACGCCGCATCATTGTTATACAGTAGGAGAACATATTCTTCACGGTCTGCTTCTGGTGCGGCCGGACAAAGTCCTTCGGCTGACGATGCTACTTCATGATATTGCGAAGCCAGTGATGCGAAAGACCGATGAAAATGGGCGTGATCATTTCAAGATGCATGCACCGGAAGGCGAAAAAATGGCAAAAAGCATTCTTCGCCGGCTGAAATTTGACAACGATACGATCAGTAAAGTCTCTAGACTGATCAAATATCATGACGACCGCCCGATGCCGGAAATGCGTTCGGTAAGACGTGCGGTGAACCGGATCGGAGAAGATCTGTTTCCGATGTATCTCGAAGTACAGGAGGCGGATATGCTTGCCCAGAGTGAGTATCGCCGAGAGGAAAAATCTGCCCGACTGAAAGGGGTGGCAGAGTGTTATCATAAGGTGGTAGAGGAGAAACAATGCGTTTCGTTAAAGACACTTGCCGTGACAGGAAGAGATTTGATCCAGGCCGGATATAAGCCAGGACCGGAACTCGGAGAGGTGTTGAAGGAGATGCTGGAACATGTGCTCGAAGAACCTTCCGATAATACAAAAGAGAAGTTAATGGAATTTATAAATAAAGAAAAATATTAAAAATTTAGACAGTACATTTGTATGTCGAAATTCCTGCAAGGAAAGAGAATATTAATTAATTAATGGACCATACATTTGTATATCGGATTTTCAACAGGCTTCGGAATGGGAGTTATCTAAGATACAACCTGACTGCGAAAAGCATTCATAAAAATTGCAAACTCGCCTGAAGGCTCAGACAGAGCAATTTTTATTCATAAGGCAGCCAGAACATATCTAAGAAAACTCGACATTCCTGCAGAAAGTTGAAAATCCTGATATACAAATCGTATGGTCTTTTTTTAATTTGCATTTCAATCTATGTTGGAATAGCGGGACTGATATACGAATGTACGGTCGTTTATTACGTATTATCTTAGCAAATTTAGTGCCGATTGTTCTTCCTTCCGTTAATATTTGATAACGAATCTCCTTTATAACAGAATCTATTACTTCCCAATACATTTTCTGGATTCCCCCTACATAAGATAGAAGGTATAAAATCAAGAGGGGGATTTTTATTTGTATGATTATGGACTCAGCACACTGGAGCAGTATGGCCTCACCGCCGAATCTACAGCCCGGACACGTGGCGGACTTCTGTGCCATACAGAAAAAGGACTTGTCATCGTAAAAGAATTCAAAGGAACAGAAAAAAAACTACAGAAACAACAGGAATTGCTTCTGCAGATCCAGAGTCAGGGCGGCAAGGTGGACTGCTATATTCCAAATCAGGAAGAAAATCTGGTCAGCCGCGACCGTGACGGCATTCCATATACAATGCAGTACTGGTATGAGGGCAGAGAATGCGATACACGTTCCAAAGAAGACATTTTCAAAAGTATTCGAACCATGGCAGAACTGCATCAGCGCATGCATATACCGACTGTAGAATATTATATAGAACCGTCATTGGAAAATGGATATCTGCGGCATAATCAGGAATTAAAAAAAATCCGCAGTTTTATCAGAAAACGGGGAGCATCCAGTCCTTTTGAAAAAATATATCTGGCAACAGTAGAAGATTTCCTGAGAGACGGAGAAGAGGCGTATGCGGCATTAAGAGAGTCCGGTTATCAGGAGCTGCGCCAGAAAGCAGAAACGGAGGGTGAAGTCTGCCACGGAGAATATAACCAGCATAATGTTTTGATCTTAAAAAGTGGAACTGCAGTTACAAACTTTGAACATTGGGGATTTGATACGCAAATGGCTGATCTGTATCGCTTTATGAGAAAAATTCTCGAGAAATATAACTGGGATGTCCGCTTTGGAAAAGAAATGCTGAAAGCATATCATGAGATAAAACCCGTGAGCAGAGAAGAATGGATAAATCTTAAGATTCGATTCAGTTATCCTGAAAAATACTGGAAACTTGCAAATTATTATTATACGCATCGCAAAACCTGGATTTCTGTGAAAAATACAGAAAAACTACAAAATCTGATACGACAGCGGGAGGCGTGGAAACGATATTGTGCTTCCTTTTTCTTCTGAAGAGGTGTATAATATAGAACTATCAAAGACAGTAGTGAAACTGTCGGAAATACATTGTACAGGGAGGTATTTTAGTATGGATTACAAAGAGGTTTATGAGCAGTGGATTGCAAACCCATACTTCGACGAAGCAACAAAAGAGGAATTGAAAAGTATTGCAGAGGATGAAAATGAGATAAAAGAACGTTTTTATATGGATCTGGAGTTTGGTACAGCTGGTCTTCGTGGAATCATTGGAGCCGGAACCAATCGTATGAACATCTATGTTGTCAGAAGAGCAACACAGGGGCTTGCAAATTATATCGCAAAAGTAGACAAGAAATCCCAGGGTGTTGCAATCGCATATGATTCCCGCCATATGTCACCGGAATTTGCACAGGAAGCAGCTCTTTGTCTTGCAGCAAATGGAATTAAAGCGTATATCTTTGAGACATTAAGACCTACACCGGAGCTTTCTTTCGCGGTACGTCATCTGGGATGTGTTGCCGGTATCAATGTAACTGCAAGCCATAACCCACCGGAGTACAATGGATACAAAGTATACTGGGAGGACGGTGCACAGATCACACCGCCACATGACAGCGGAATCATGGGAGAAGTTAAGGCAATTTCCGATTGGAATACTGTTAAGACTATGGACAAGGCTGAAGCCGAAAAAGCAGGCCTTTTCGAGGTGATCGGCAAAGAAGTGGACGATGCATACATGGCAGAACTGAAGAAACAGGTTATTCATATGGATGCTATCCAGGCAGAAGGAAAGAATCTGAAGATCGTGTACACACCACTTCATGGAACTGGTAACATTCCTGCAAGAAGAATCCTCAAAGAACTTGGATTTGAGAACGTTTATGTTGTCAAAGAACAGGAACTTCCGGATGGAGATTTCCCAACAGTAAGTTATCCGAATCCGGAAGCAGCAGAAGCTTTTGAACTTGGTCTGAAACTTGCAAAAGAAGTAGATGCAGATCTTGTTCTTGCAACAGATCCGGATGCAGACCGTCTTGGCGTTCGTGTCAAAGACAAAAACGGAGAATATCATGACCTGACAGGAAACATGTCCGGATGCCTTCTTGCAAACTATGAGATCAGCCAGCGCAAAGCCGTAAACGGAAGCCTTCCGGAGGACGGTGCACTGATCAAGACAATTGTTACAACCAATCTTGCAGATGCAATCGCCAAGGGTTATGGTGTAAAACTGATCGAGGTCCTTACAGGATTTAAGTTTATCGGACAGCAGATCCTTGGATTTGAAAAGAGCGGAAAAGGATCTTATCTCTTTGGATTTGAAGAGAGCTATGGCTGCCTGATCGGTACATATGCACGAGATAAGGATGCAATCGTTGCAACAATGGCACTTTGCGAAGCGGCAGCATATTATAAGACGCAGGGTAAGACTCTGTGGGATGCAATGATCGAGATGTATGAACAGTTTGGATATTACAAAGACGATATCAAAGCTGTAACTATGAAAGGTATTGAAGGCCTGCAGAAGATTCAGGATATCATGAATTCACTTCGCCAGAATCCGCCGGCAGAATTTGCAGGACACAAAGTGGTTGCTGTAAGAGATTACAAAGCAGACACGATCAAAAATCTGGAAACAGGCGAAGTTACACCGACAGGACTTCCGAATTCCAATGTCCTTTATTATGAACTGACAAATGATGCCTGGGTATGTGTTCGTCCGTCTGGTACAGAACCAAAAGTTAAGTTCTACTACGGAGTAAAAGGTACATCTCTGGCAGATGCGGATGAAAAATCAGCAGTCATGGGCAAAGCTGTTCTGGATATGGTTGACTCCATGATGTAAACTTGCATATGCGGGAATTTGATGATTTTATGGAAATTGTCAGGAAAATACGCCGAAATTGTCCGTGGGACAGTGCGCAGACGCATGAAAGCCTGAAAAAATATCTGCTGGAAGAAAGCAATGAGGTACTGGAAGGAATCGACCGTCTTTCAAAAGAAAATGACAGCACAAATCTTTGTGAGGAACTGGGAGATGTGCTGTTTCAGGTGGCTCTTCACAGTGTGATCGCGGAAGAAGAGGGACTTTTTACCGTTGAGGATGTGATCCGAGATGTTTCATCCAAAATGAAATTCCGGCATCCGAAGATCTTTTCACCGGAGGATAAACAGCTGGCCGGGCTTTCGTGGGAAGAGTTGAAACAATTGGAAAAAGCGACAGAAGAAGAGCCTGAAAAAGCCGAAAAGCCTTGACAATTTGACATAAAAGGTTTATATATAGTAAATAGCGTGCATATGCCAAGGAAGCATTACGCAATAAATAAGAATGAGGTTATTTAGAGGAGGAACACCATGAATAAAACAGAATTAGTAGCAGCAATGGCGAAAGAAACAAACCTTTCCAAAAAAGATGTAGAGGCTGTATTAAAATCTTTCACTGATGTTGTAGCATCCGAATTAAAAAAAGGTGGAAAAATCCAGTTAGTTGGTTTTGGTACATTTGAAGTAAGTGAAAGAGCAGCAAGAGAAGGAAGAAATCCTCAGACTGGTGAAACAATGAAGATCGCAGCTTCCAAAGCTCCGAAATTCAAAGCTGGTAAAGCTCTGAAAGATATGGTAAACGAATAAGTAAATCGTGCTTTTAGGGGGGACAGATATGTTCCCCCTTTTGTTTTTCTGGAGGTATATATGAGACTTGATAAATATTTAAAAATCTCACGTCTGATCAAGAGAAGAACGGTTGCGAACGAGGCATGTGATGCCGGACGAGTGCTGGTCAATGACCGCCCGGCCAAGGCGTCAGCACAGGTAAAAGCCGGTGATACGATTGAAATCCAGTTTGGAAGCAAAAACGTAAAGATTGAGGTGCTGGATATCAAAGAAACGGTTCGTAAAGAAGACGCAGAGAATCTTTTTCGCTATCTTTGATCGTTTTTGTGTCTATTGGACAGGGCTCTCACATAGATTAACAGTAAATGCAGGATGGGAGCTGTGGGGTTGGAAGAAAAAAAGACAGGCAAGGTGCACGGTCTGACGATAAAAGAGCGTAAATATGGAAAACTGACAGGTGTTCAGGATATTCATTCGTTTAATGAAAATGAGATATTGCTTCAGACTGAGGCCGGGAAAGTGCAGATCAAAGGAGAGCAGCTTCATGTAAAAAGCCTTGACCTCGAAAAGGGAGAGGCTGAGATTGAAGGAAAAGTAAACAGTGTTTCTTATCTGACAAAGAATGCGCAGAAAAAAGAAGAACCTTTGCTGAAAAGGATGTTCCGGTAAGATGAGCAGTTATATCAGATTGGAAATACTGCTTTTTTTTCGCGCTTTCGAAACAGGAGTAGGGATGCTTGTTGTTTACAGGCTGACCGATATGCTGAAAAGACGTTTGTTCTGCGACAGAATGTGGAACAGTACAGTGGATATTTTGTACTGGTTATTGGCTGGTTTGCTGCTTTTTACCGCTTTATATCAGTGCAATTATGGCAGAATCCGTTTTTTTATGCTGGCAGGTGTTGCTTTTGGTGGAATTTTTGCAAATTTTGTGTTAAATAGGTTGCTATTTCTGGTAAAAAGATGTAAAATTTCATCATATAGACATACGAAAAGACGTTTATGGTGTAATAGAAGGGGCAGACGCTTTGAAAAAGTCAAAAAAGAAAAAAAATAAAAAAAGAATAGCGAATAACTACCTTGGAATGGCAGCAATTGCTATTGTTGTTCTGCTTCTGTTGGGTGGACTGACTTATCAGAGTCAGACACTTAAGGCGAGGATTGCTGTATACGATGCAAAGGCATCAGCGCTGGAAGATTCTATTGCAGGTGAGCAGGAACGTACACAGGAAATAGATGAACAGAAAGAGTACATGCAGACGGATGAATATATAGCCGAAGTTGCCAGAGATAAGCTTGGTCTGGTCAAAGGAAATGAGATTGTATTTGAAGAAGAGAAATAAAGGAGATTTTGCAGAAAAGTTTTCTGGAACAATCTCCTTTATTTGACAGATATTTTAAAAGAACCCTCTTATAATATTTTTCTAGTGAAAGTATTGTAATACTTACCGGGAAGTATCAGGGGAGGGGGATATATGCAGGAATGGATAATTGCCATGCTCGTGATCAGCGTACTGCTGATATTGCGGGACATGGCAAAAACTATTTTGACGGGGAGAATGTCGAAAAAAGAAGAAATATTTCCGATTGGAGAAGATCATCCTCAGAAAGAAAAAGTGGAACGCTATGCGGCAGCTTTTCAGAAACTTGCGGATACATTTTATGGAATGCCGTACAAAAAGGAATACCTGAGTAGTGGGCAGATTGAGCGTATTCTGACGGATGCGAATGATCGTCTGTGCAGTAACTGCTATCATCGGGAAATCTGCTGGGGAAGTCAGGCAGAAACAATGTGTCAGGGGGGAGAAGCACTGGTACGTGCTCTCGAAAAAGATGATGAAGGAGAACTTGAGAAACTTCGTATGCAATGGGGGAGCGTATGCGGAAAATCATTGCAATATCTGGAAGAAGTACGCGAACAGTTTCGACAGGAAAAACAGAATCTTATATGGATGAATCGTATGATCGAAAGTCGGCTGGCAGTGGCTCAGCAGCTGACAGAGACAGCGGCCATTATGGAGACAGTAGCAAATGATCTGTATGATATTTCGGCAGCAGAACCGGAATTTCAGGAAGAACTGAAAAAGAATCTGCGAAGAAAACATGTGATTTTGAAAGCTGCGTGGGTGATGGACAAAGTTGAAGGGCGCAGACAGATTTTTCTTACTCTGCGTGCCAGGAGCGGACAGTGTGTTTCTGTAACAGAGGTCGCACAGATGCTCTCAGAGTTATGCGAAAGTAATATGACGTCTGTGCAGGGAAGCCGGTGTATTGTAAATGGGGAATTTCATACGATTCATTTTGTAGAAGATGTCAGTTATCAGATGTTATACGGAGTATCCAGACTTACAAGAGAAAATGAAAAAGTATCAGGGGATAATTATATCTGCAGACAGGAAGACGGTGGAAGATTTGTGATGTGTCTGTCTGATGGAATGGGATCGGGTATGGACGCATGCAGAGAAAGTGAGATTGTAGTGGAACTTCTGGAACAGTTTCTGGATTCCGGCTTTTCTCAGGAGACTGCGGCACGTATGGTAAATTCTGCGCTTGTTCTGAAAGGCAGGGAAGGAATGTTCTCTACGGTAGATATCTGTGCAGTAGATCTCTATACGGGAATCTGTGAGTTCCTAAAAGCAGGTGCAGCTTCGACATTTATCAAACGTGACCACTGGGTGGAAGCTATTTCATCAGAAAGCCTTGCGGCGGGACTGGTACAGAGGATTGATTTTGACACGGCATCCAGAAAATTGTATCATGGAGATTATCTGATCATGATGACCGATGGTGTGATGGACGCGCTGCCTGTTGAATGTGAGGAAGAGACGATGAAAGAGATCATTATGGATATTCAGGATGAAACACCCAGAGAGATCAGCCGGGGGATTTTGGAACGGGCACTCGGGTACAGCGATTATCATGCGAGGGATGATATGACGGTCCTTGTAGCGAATGTGGTAAGAAAATAAAAACACAGGAGAAAAGAAGATGTATAAAGATACATTGCAGAAAGTAAAAAGATTTATGACTGAAACAGGAATGCTGCAAAATTGTTCAGAGATCATCCTTGGTGTTTCTGGCGGTCCGGATTCGATGACAATGCTTCATATATTGAATGAACTCAGAGATGAATTTGGCTATCGTCTCCGCGTAGTACATGTAAATCACGGAATCCGTGGAAAAGAAGCTCTGCGGGACCAGCAGATGGTGGAGAAAATATGCAGTGAATGGAAGATCCCGTGTGCAGTATATAATTATGATGTTCCTGCTCTGGCTCTCAGTTGGAAGATGGGAACCGAAGAAGCCGGCCGCAAAGTTCGTCGAATCGCTTTTGAAAAAGAGAAAGAAAATGCAGTGGCGATACCGGAACAGGTACGTGTGGCGCTTGCACATAACCAAAATGATATGGCGGAAACTATGCTGCATCACCTGGCCAGGGGAACCGGGATCAGGGGCCTCTGCTCGCTGAAGCCACTGAACGGAGAAATTATCCGGCCTCTTTTGTGTTTAGAACGGAGTGAAATCGTCAATTATGTAGAGGAGAACAGCATTCAGACAGTTCTGGACAGCAGCAATATGGAAGATGATTATACGAGAAACCGTATACGACGTCACATTCTGCCACTCATTGAGCAGGAAGTAAATCCAAGGGCAGTTACACATATGGCAGAAGCGTCAGAAATATTCGGACAGGCAGAAGCCTATTTTACGAAGTTGGCAGGAGAAATGGCAGCAGGATACAGGAAAGCAAAAGACAGATATGTCCTGGATCATGAGTTTTTCAAAAAAGAAACAATTATCCAGACATATGTGATCAGGGAGATATTAGAAGTAACAGGCGGACATCAGAGTGACCTTACCTCTGGTCATATAAAGCAGATCAGAGATCTGTATGGTATGCAGACTGGACGAAAAGCAGATCTTCCATATGAACTGGAGGCGTCCAGAGTTTATGAGGGAGTACAGATCCGAAAGAAAAATATGATCGCAGAATCAGATAGTGAGACAGAAGAACTGAAAATCCAAAATCTTGTTGTTCCGGGAGAAACGAAATGGAAGCAGGGATGCTTTACTGCAAAAATTTATTCATATAATGGTGAGAAGATTTTGGAAAAAAAGTATACGAAATGGTTTGATTGTGATAAAATAAATTGCGAACTGACTGTCCGCACACGCAGAAGCGGTGACTATATGGCAGTCAGTCAGAGCGGCGGGCATAAGAAGCTGACACGTTGTATGATCAATGATAAAATTCCGGGTGAACTGAGAGGGAAACTCCCACTGGTTGTCGATGGAAATGAAGTTTTGTGGATCGTAGGCGGAAGAATCAATGAGCGTTACAAAATCACTTCCGAAACAGGAAGGGTATTGGAGATCACATACCAAGGAGGAAACGTACAATGAGTGAAAAAATCAAAGTTTTACTGAGTGAAGAAGAAGTGGATGCAAGAATTAAGCAGATCGCAGCCCAGATCAGCAGGGATTATGCAGGAAGGGAAATACATCTTATCTGTGTTCTGAAGGGTGGCGTATTCTTTACCTGTGAACTGGCAAAGAGAATTACTGTTCCGGTATCCCTTGATTTTATGTCAGTATCCAGCTATGGTGATGATACAAAATCCAGTGGTGTTGTAAAAATCGTAAAAGATCTGGATCAGCCGCTGATCGGCAAAGATGTTCTGATCGTGGAGGATATCATTGACTCAGGAAGAACTCTCAGCTACCTGATCGAAATCCTGAAGGGAAGAAATCCAAACAGCATCCGTCTGTGCACACTGCTGGACAAACCGGAACGCAGGGTAAAAGACGTAAAAGTAGACTACTGCTGTTTTAATATTCCGGATGAATTTGTAGTAGGATATGGTCTGGATTACGCACAGAAATACAGAAATCTTCCGTTTATCGGGGTGGTTGAATTAGAAAACCAGGATTGAAAGGAGACAGCAGCAGGTGAATAAACAGTCAGGCAGAATTGGCCTGTATCTTGTATTGATCGTGATGTTGGTTGCCGGATACTTTTATCTGAACAATCAGGTAGCATCACAGAGCAGTTACTCAATGGAAAGTATGAAACAGGCAGCAGAGGATGGTAAGCTTTCTTCTGCAAAAATCTACCAGAACAGGGAAGTGCCTACCGGTTCCGTTGTTGCGGATATCGAAGGTGAAGGGAAGAAAAAAGTATATGTAACAGATGTTAAAGACGCACAGAAGCTTCTGGAAGGCTACGGCATTCATCCGGAAGTGGCAGATGTTCCGCAGGAAAGTGTATTTATGACAACATTTTTTCCGGTACTTCTCACAGGTGGGCTGGTGATTTTCCTGTTTCTTATGATGAACCGTCAGATGTCAGGAGGCGGAGGTAATGCCAAGATGATGAATTTTGGAAAGAGCCGTGCCCGAATGATGCTGCCGGATGACAAAAAAGTTACATTTCAGAATGTGGCAGGTCTTCAGGAAGAAAAAGAAGATCTGGTCGAGGTTGTTGATTTTTTGAAAGCTCCACAGAAATATACAAATGTTGGAGCAAGGATTCCGAAAGGAGTGATCCTTGTAGGACCTCCTGGAACAGGTAAGACACTTCTTGCAAAAGCAGTTGCCGGAGAAGCGGGAGTTCCGTTTTTCTCTATTTCAGGATCTGATTTTGTAGAGATGTTTGTCGGTGTCGGCGCATCCCGTGTACGTGACCTGTTTGAAGAGGGCAAGAAGCATGCACCATGTATCATCTTTATTGATGAGATTGATGCAGTTGCCAGACAACGTGGTACTGGAATGGGTGGTGGACATGATGAAAGAGAGCAGACTCTGAACCAGCTTCTAGTAGAGATGGATGGTTTCGGTGTAAATGAAGGAATTATCGTTATGGCGGCTACCAACCGTGTGGATATCCTTGATCCGGCGATTCTTCGTCCTGGCCGTTTTGACCGTAAGGTTGCAGTAGGCCGCCCGGATATCAAAGGAAGGGAAGAAATCCTCAGAGTTCATGCAAAAGACAAACCGCTTGGAGAAGATGTGGATCTTGCACAGATCGCGCAGACAACTGCCGGTTTTACAGGGGCAGATCTTGAAAACCTTCTGAATGAGGCTGCGATCATGGCTGCCAGATCAGGACGCAGTTATATTACACAGCTGGATATCAAGCATGCATTTATCAAAGTTGGTATCGGGGCAGAGAAACGAAGCAAAGTTATTTCTGAGAAAGAGAAGAAGATCACAGCATATCATGAGGCCGGACATGCGATCTTATTCCATGTACTTCCGGATATGGATCCAGTATATACGATTTCCATTATTCCTACCGGAATGGGAGCCGCAGGATATACCATGCCTCTTCCTGAAAATGATGACATGTTTAATACCAAAGGCAAGATGTTGCAGGATATTACGACACTTCTGGGTGGACGTGTTGCTGAAGAAATCATCTTTGGGGATATTACAACAGGTGCGTCAAATGATATTAAGCGTGCAACCAGTACAGCACGTGCAATGGTCATGCAGTATGGTATGTCTGACAAGCTTGGGCTGATCACTTACGGGGATGATGGAGATGAAGTCTTTATCGGACGTGATCTGGCACATACCAGAAGCTACAGTGAAGAAGTTGCAAAAGAGATTGACAAAGAGGTTCATGATATTATTGACCGCTGCCATGCAGATGCAAGAAAGATTATTTCTCAGCATATGGATGTCCTTCATAAGTGTGCAGCACTTCTTTTAGAGAAGGAAAAGATTCAGCGCGATGAGTTTGAGGCACTTTTTACAGCGAAAAATGAAATGCCTCAAGAATAAGATATACAAAGTGCATAAAAACAAATACTAAATTTTGTGAAGTTTGTGCACACTTTTGGGGGGAGTCATGGTACTATAATAACCGTAAAAACCCCCCAATACATTATATAGTTTTTGCTACACCCCATAAGAAGAAATACCTTCTCCAAAAAAGACAGCTTATCCCGCTGTCTTTTTTACTGTCTAAAAACCCCGCAGCATCAGGCGAGAAAATCGTCTTTTGTTGCGTTTTTTTGTTACTCACCAAGCTTTGGACATCGCTTTCTGGCGCCGGTAAGTGATCGCAAATCGCGAAAAGGAGAAAATTAGATACAATCCTAGACTCCAGAACTTCTTTACGTCAAAATGGATTCATGTTATCATTAATCCATTATGTGAGTTTACCTATGGGAGAAATGTAATGTTCAAAAAATCGAAAAAAAGCAAAGAATCTGTACAGGGATTTACACTTGTAGAATTGATTATTATTGTAGCGATTCTGGGCGTGTTGTTGGTGATTTTAGCACCAGCCTATACAAAGTACATTGAGAGAAGCCGGGAATCAACAGATCTGGCAAATGCCAAATCCGCATATAATGAATTGATGATGAATGTGGCTGAAAAGGAAGAAGATCCAGAGCCTATTAGTTTCAAGTTAAAACAAAAACATCCCGGCTGGCAGAGTCCGCTTCCAATTATAGTCGGGAGTGCTTCCTTTGATGGCACAAATACAGATAACTGGGTTGGAACACCGGGCCGAAACGGAACCTGTGTAGTATCTTATGAGAAAAATAAAGGTGTGATTTTTACCTGGAGTGGTGGGGGTGATGTGGCAGTGAGACCAACATATAATGGGAAATTGGATACAACTTTAAATACTCTTAAAGAGGGATATAAGCGGATTGGTGATGCCAACATGAATAATAATAAGGCCTTCTTCTCTAATCAGACATTCTATATTAATGGAGAACGGTATACTACCCGTGTCTATTATGCGGATTCAGCCGCTTTCAAAGATGCATTAATAGGTTATACGCCAAAGCCAGCCTCCTATAGGGATAGTCCATTTTTTGCTTTAGAGGCATGGCACAATAACAACCAAAACCAAGGCTTTGCATACTACACCTACGGCAAAGACGGTTCTATCAACATGTTTACCTACGTAAACGAGAATAAGGTCTATCAGACAACTGACGAAGGTAAGACCTGGCAGGACATTACGCCAAATGAAAAATGAAGAATAATAGTAACTATTCAGAAGGTAGTATCCCGCAAGGGGATGAAAAGTTACGAATAATAAATTGTAACAGAGAGGTATCGCGAAGTTTATGTTTACGATTAAGACAGTCAAAGGTGACATAACAAAGATTACAGATGTACAGGCAATTGTAAATGCTGCTAACAATTCTCTTCTTGGAGGAGGGGGTGTTGATGGTGCAATCCATCGTGCAGCAGGTCCGGAACTTCTTGCGGAATGCAGGACGCTTCATGGTTGCGAAACAGGAGAGGCAAAGATAACCAGGGCATATAATCTGCCATGCGATTACGTGATTCACACGGTTGGACCGATATGGAATGGCGGAAAAAATAATGAAGATAAGCTTCTTACAGATTGTTATTATAATTCGTTAAAGCTTGCGATGGAGAATGATATTAGAACAATCGCATTTCCATCTATATCTACGGGAGTTTATCATTTTCCGGTAGAGAGAGCTGCTAAGATTGCGGTAAAAACAGTTTGTAGATTTCTGCAGGAGAATCCTGATAGGTTTGATCTTGTTGAGTGGGTGCTATTTAACGACCAGGCCGCATCCGCATATGAAACTGAGGTATCCTTAATATAAAAGTAGACTACAACAAAGAAAATGAGAAATGTAGATGACATTTCCACCACAAAAATAGACTACAAACCAAGAAACCTGGAAATGCAGATTACATTTCCAGTGCAATATAAATAATACAGACAAGGAAGATTGACAATGAAGCAGGAAAACGAAGATATTGCAAGAAAAATGCAGTATATTCTGAATATGAGACCAGTGTTTAACAAGGAGGCTCTTTTCAGTGACGGAACAAGGTATTACAGAAATCCTACTGAGCCAAAGAGTGGCGAAAAGGTAATAATCAGCTTCAGAACCCAGAAGAATAATGTGGATGCGGTATATCTCGTATCCGGAGATCAGAAATATAAAATGAAAGTATACAAAACCACAAAAGGTTTTGATTATTATGGAACAAAGATTGTGATGCCGGAAGAGATTTTTCGGTATCATTTTGAAATTCAGTATGGATGGGCTACATGCTATTACACGGAACAGGGAGTCTGTTCTGAGCTGCAGGAGTGGGCACAGTTTGAAATCTATCCGAATTATCATACACCTGATTGGGCAAAGGGTGCGGTGATGTATCAGATTTTTGTGGATCGATTCCGCAATGGAGATCCGTCCAACGATGTGGAAAGCGACGAATATGCATATATTGGTGAACACAGTGAAAAAGTGACAGATTGGTCCAAGACTCCGGCAGTTATGGGAGTCAGGGAATTCTATGGAGGAGACCTGCAGGGCATTATTGACAAACTGGATTATTTTGAAGAGCTGGGCGTTGAAGTGCTGTATCTTAATCCAATCTTCGTATCACCAAGTAACCACAAATACGACTGTCAGGATTACGATTATGTGGATCCACATTACGGAAAGATCGTTGAAGACTGTGACGGACTGCTTGCACCGGAGGATCGAGATAATACACATGCCACAAAATATATCCGGCGTGTGACAGATAAGCGCAATCTGGAGGCAAGTAATCAGATGTTTGCACAGCTTGTGGAAGAACTGCATAAACGTGGCATGAAGATTATTCTGGATGGAGTATTCAACCATTGTGGATCTTTTAATAAGTGGATGGACAGAGAAAGAATATATGAAGGACAGGAAGGTTATGCACCGGGAGCTTATATATCTGCAGACAGTCCGTATCGCTATTTCTTTGATTTTCATGATCAGAATCGCTGGCCTTATAATCCGACTTATGATGGATGGTGGACGCATGATACACTTCCTAAACTGAATTATGAAGGTTCAGGAGAATTGTATGATTATGTCCTGAAAGTGGCACAGAAGTGGGTGTCTGCGCCATATAATGTGGATGGCTGGAGACTGGATGTGGCAGCAGATCTGGGACACAGCAATGAGTTTAATCACCAGTTCTGGAAAGATTTCCGTAAAGCGGTCAAGGAAGCGAATCCGGAAGCACTGATTCTTGCAGAACATTATGGAAGTCCGGAAGGATGGCTGCAGGGAGATGAGTGGGATTCTGTCATGAACTATGATGCGTTCATGGAGCCTGTGACATGGTTCCTGACCGGAATGGAAAAACACAGTGATGAATATAGAGAGGATCTTTATGGAAACAGTGATGCGTTTATCGGAGCAATGAAGACGCATATGCGCTCTTTGCATATGTCATCTCTTCACACTGCGATGAATGAATTGTCAAATCATGATCATTCCAGATTCCTTACCAGAACAAATCACAGGGTTGGACGTGTTTCCTATGCCGGGGCACAGGCGGCGTCTGAAAATATCAATACGGCGATCATGCGTGAAGCGATTGCCATACAGATGACATGGCCGGGAGCTCCTACATTGTATTATGGGGATGAGGCAGGTGTCTGCGGATTTACAGATCCGGATAACCGGAGAACTTACCCGTGGGGGCATGAAGATATGGAACTTCTGAATTTCTACAAGGTCATGATTGCGGTTCATAAGAAATACAAAATGCTCAGAAGCGGTTCTCTGAAATTCCTATGGAATGATTATCAGGGCCTCTGTTATGCGAGATTCTCTCATACGGAGCAGATGATCATCGTACTGAACAACCGGGATGAAGGCAGAGATGTTATGATTGAAGTCTGGCCGGCAGGAATCAGCAGACTGGAAGAAACAGTATTTACAAGGCTGGTGCAATCTTCTCAGGAAGGGTATACAGACCACCGGAAACAGATTCTGTGCCAGGCTGGATCGCTGAATCTGTATCTGCCACCGTGCAGTGTGACAGTACTGCATCATAAAGACCAGATGTAAGATTAGAGAGTTGGTATGCTATATGAAAGCTGCAGCGCAAAATTCACTTGACAGGTCAGAATGGGTATGTTATGATATCAATACTTTCACGTGGTAGAGTGGCTACGTATTAAAAGAAAAATAATATGTCAAGGGAGATAGAGAGATGAAGAAAAAAGCAGTTGCAGTAGTTATGACAGCAGTAATGGCACTGGGAATGGTATCTGCAGTAAGTGTGCAGGCAGGAATAGAAGATAAGACTCTGATCGTTGGATTTGATGCGGAATATCCGCCATATGGATATATGGATGAGAATGGTGAATACACAGGATTTGACCTGGAACTGGCACAGGCTGTGTGTGATCTGGAAGGTTGGGAGCTGGAGAAAAAACCAATCAACTGGGATTCCAAGGATATGGAACTGAATTCCGGATCTATCGACTGTATCTGGAATGGATTTACTATGAACGGAAGAGAAGATGATTATACTTTCTCAGAGCCGTATGTAGATAACAGTCAGGTAATCGTTGTTGCAGATGATTCCGGAATTGAGAAGCTTACAGATCTTGCCGGTAAGACCGTTGGTGTGCAGGCAGCTTCCGCAGCACTGGATCTTCTTCAGAGTGAGGAAGAAGGCGGACAGAAAGAACTGGCGGATACCTTTGGAGCACTGAATGAATTTGCAGATTACAATACTGCATTCACAGAACTGCAGGCAGGGGCACTGGATGCACTGGCAATCGATGTCGGAGTTGCCAAATATCAGCTGAATTCCAGAGGAGAGGGATTCAAGATCCTTGATGAGACACTGAATACAGAACAGTATGCAATCGGATTTAAAAAGGGTAATACAGAACTCTGTGATATTGTGAATGCAGACCTTCAGAAACTTGCAGATGATGGAACGGTTGCAGAACTTGCTGAGAAGTATGAAATCGCAGATATGGTAACACTGAAAGCTTCTGATGATGCATCGACAGAGGATTCCAAAGATGCAACAGATGATGCAGAAACAGATAAAACAGAAGAAAAATAAGCAATACATAAAATACGAATACAGAATGGGATGCTTCCCGGTTTTCCGGGTGGCATCCCTCTTGTAGGTTTATGGAGGAGAGTACATGAGTTTTCAGGTAATGTTACAACAGCTTACCACGGGATTTGGGCAGACACTGCTGATCTTTTTTCTGACACTGTTATTTTCCCTGCCACTTGGCATGGTTGTATATTTTGGACGTGTGAGCAGGTTCAAGCCATTAAGCTGGATCGTTAAGGCGTATATTTCTATTATGCGAGGAACACCACTGATGCTGCAGCTGCTGCTATGGTATTTTGGACCGTTCTATCTGTGGGGAATGAATATCGGCAATTATAAATTTACCGCGATCATTCTGGGATGTTCTCTGAATTATGCCGCATATTTTGCAGAAATCTATCGTTCCGGAATTGAGTCGATTCCGGTGGGACAGTATGAGGCAGCACAGCTTCTGGGATACAATAAAAGCCAGACATTTTTCAAAATCGTATTACCGCAGGTTGTAAAGATCGTGCTTCCTTCTGTGACAAATGAAGTCATTACACTTGTCAAAGATACCTCCCTTGTTTATTCGGTATCTTATATTGAGATGTTTGCGCTGGCAAAACAGATCGCAGCTGCGCAGACAACAGTTGTTCCGTTTGTGATCGCCGGGGTATTCTACTATATCTTTAACTTTGTAGTTGCCTGGGTTATGGAATGGTTTGAAAAGAAACTGAATTACTATCGTTAGGAGGAAATGCTTTGAGTACAAGTCTTCTGGAAATGAATCATATCAAAAAAGAGTTCGACGGTCTTCAGGTACTGAAAGATGTGTCGATTCATGTAAATGAAGGAGAGGTCGTTTCAATTATCGGTTCCTCAGGCTCCGGTAAATCCACGCTTCTTCGCTGTGCGACACTGCTGACATTGATTGATGACGGTGAAGTAAGTTATATGGGAAATAAAACGGTCTGGACCGAAAATGGTAAAGTCTGTCTGCCGAATAAAACAAAACTGAAAGAGATTCAGTCCTGCTTTGGCCTGGTTTTTCAGAACTTTAATCTGTTTCCGCATTATACGGTCATGAAAAATATTACCGATGCACCAATCCATGTGCAGAAAAGAAATAAAGATGAGGTTTACAGAGAAGCGAGAGATCTTCTGGCAAAGATGGGATTGTCCGATAAAGAAGATGCTTATCCGTATCAGTTGTCAGGTGGACAGTGCCAGCGAGTTGCGATAGCAAGAGCCCTTGCACTGAATCCGAAAATCCTGTTCTTTGATGAGCCGACTTCCGCACTTGATCCGGAACTTACCGGAGAAGTTTTGAGAGTAATCCGTTCACTGGCGGATATCCATATCACGATGATGATCGTGACACATGAAATGAACTTTGCTCGGGATATTTCCGACAGAGTTATTTTTATGGATAAAGGTGTAATTGCTGTAGAAGGTACTCCACAGGAAGTATTTTCTTCAAGTAATGCACGAATCAAAGAATTCCTTGGTAAATTTCATCAGGGAGAGGAATAAAGGGATTGCTTTTAATGATGCGATGTTATATAATTTCTGCGTAATGATAGGAAATCCGAGCAACCGCAGTTACCCCTGCGGTTAATCGAGTGAGATGATAGGAGTAAATACATGAGTACAGACAGATACGTAAGTCCCCTTTCAGAGCGTTATGCCAGCAAGGAAATGCAGTACATTTTTTCTCCGGATATGAAATTTCGCACTTGGAGAAGATTGTGGATCGCTCTGGCTGAAACAGAAAAAGAACTTGGCCTGAATATCACTCAGGAGCAGATTGATGAACTGAAAGCTCACAAGGATGATATCAACTATGATGTGGCAAAAGAAAGAGAACGTCAGGTACGCCATGACGTTATGTCTCACGTGTATGCATATGGCGTACAGTGCCCGAAAGCAAAAGGAATCATCCATCTGGGTGCAACATCCTGTTATGTAGGTGACAACACAGATATCATTGTGATGGCTGAGGCTTTGAAGCTGGTTCAGAAAAAACTGGTGAACGTAATTGCAGAACTGTCAAAATTTGCAGATAAATACAAAGAACAGCCAACTCTTGCATTTACACATTTCCAGCCGGCACAGCCGACAACAGTTGGTAAACGTGCAACTCTCTGGACACAGGAATTCCTGATGGATCTGGAAGATCTGGAATATGTAATGGGCACACTGAAACTTCTGGGTTCCAAGGGAACTACCGGAACACAGGCAAGTTTCCTGGAACTGTTCGAAGGGGATCAGGAGACAATCGACAAGATTGATCCGATGATCGCAGAAAAGATGGGATTCAAGAACTGCTATCCGGTATCCGGACAGACCTATTCCCGCAAAGTAGATACAAGAGTCCTGAATATTCTTGCAGGTATTGCGGCAAGCGCACATAAGATGTCCAATGATATCCGCCTTCTGCAGCATCTGAAAGAAGTAGAAGAACCATTTGAAAAATCACAGATTGGTTCCTCTGCGATGGCCTACAAGAGAAATCCGATGAGAAGTGAGCGTATCGCATCTCTTTCCAGATATGTAATGGTGGATGCACTGAATCCGGCAATTACTTCTGCAACACAGTGGTTTGAGAGAACCCTGGATGACTCCGCAAACAAACGACTCAGTATTCCGGAGGGATTCCTGGCAATCGATGGTATCCTGGATCTGTGCCTGAATGTTGTTGACGGACTGGTTGTTTATCCGAAAGTAATCGAGAAACATATGATGGCAGAGCTTCCGTTTATGGCGACAGAAAACATCATGATGGATGCTGTAAAAGCCGGTGGAGACCGTCAGGAACTTCATGAGCGCATCCGTGAACTTTCTATGGAAGCTGGCCGTACTGTCAAGGTAGAAGGAAAGGATAACGACCTTCTGGAGAGAATCGCAGCAGATCCGGCCTTCAATCTGACAATCGAGGAACTGCGCAAATCTATGGAGCCGTCCAGATATGTCGGCAGAGCCAAAGAACAGACGGTTACATTTATTGAGAAGACTGTACAGCCGGTGCTGGATGCACACAAAGAAATGCTGGGTATGACAGCAGAGATCAATGTCTGATCGATCATTTATTTACATCTATAGAATAAGAAAAAAGATCAAATAAAACACGAGGAGGAAAAAGTGTTATGATCAAAGCAGTAGTTGGAGCGAACTGGGGAGATGAAGGTAAAGGAAAAATTACCGATATGCTTGCTCAGGAAGCAGATATTATCGTAAGATTCCAGGGAGGTGCCAATGCAGGACATACGATCGTAAATGATTATGGTAAATTTGCTCTGCATACACTTCCGTCAGGTGTATTTTATAACCATACAACAAGTGTGATCGGAAATGGTGTTGCACTGAATATTCCGGTATTCTTTAAAGAATACAATGAAGTTGTTTCCAGAGGTGTTCCGGCTCCGAAGATCATGATCTCTGACAGAGCACAGATCGTTATGCCATATCATATTCTGTTTGACCAGTATGAAGAAGAGCGTCTGGGCGGAAAATCCTTCGGATCCACCAAATCCGGTATCGCTCCGTTCTATTCTGACAAATATGCAAAGATTGGTTTCCAGGTAAATGAATTGTTCCATGATGATTCTCTGAGAGAAAAAGTAGAACGTGTTGTTGAGACAAAGAATATTCTTCTTGAGCATCTGTATCACAAACCGCTTCTGAATGCAGATGAGATTTTTGCAGAGCTGATGAAATACAAAGAAATGGTTGCTCCGTATGTAGGAGATGTTTCTCTGTTCCTGTGGAATGCATTAAAAGAAGGCAAAGAAATTTTGCTTGAGGGTCAGCTGGGATCCCTCAAAGATCCGGATCATGGAATTTATCCGATGGTTACATCATCTTCTACACTTGCTGCTTATGGAGCAATTGGTGCTGGTGTACCTCCGTATGAAATCAAAAAAGTCATCACAGTTTGCAAAGCTTACTCCAGTGCAGTAGGAGCAGGTGCTTTTGTTTCTGAAATCTTCGGTGAAGAAGCTGATGAACTTAGAAGAAGAGGCGGAGACGGTGGAGAATATGGCGCAACAACAGGACGTCCGAGACGTATGGGCTGGTTTGACTGTGTTGCTTCCAAATATGGCTGCCGTATGCAGGGAACTACAGATGTTGCCTTTACTGTACTTGATGTACTTGGCTATCTGGATGAGATTCCGGTATGCACAGGATATGAGATCGATGGCAAGGTTACAACAGAATTCCCGACAACAGGTCTTCTTGAAAAAGCAAAACCGGTTCTTGAAGTACTTCCGGGATGGAAAACAGATATCCGTGGAATCAAGAAATATGAAGATCTTCCGGAGAACTGCCGCAAATATATAGAATTCGTAGAAAAACAGATCGGCTTCCCGATCACAATGATCTCCAATGGACCTGGAAGAAACGATATCATTTACAGAAACAAATAATCAATTATAAGATCATAACGCGCCGGAGCTATCTCCGGCGCATTTCTTAATCATTTTCTGAATAAAGAGGTAAGTATGAAAAACTGGAAAAAATATGCTGCGATCATAGGAGTGATCGCATTACTGGCGATCTTCTGCCTTCCAATGTACTTTGCGTTGAAGGGAGATTTTTCGCAGAAGGCGTTTATGGCATCGTTATTTACTGTGCTGTTTGTGGCGGTTATGTGCTATGTGATTTTGATGCTGTTTAAATACCTGAGTAAAAAGAAAGAAGAGAAGCCAGAGACTGGCGGGATAAAAAATATCATTTTTGATGTTGGACAGGTGCTGGTGGATTATGACTGGGAAACATATCTGGACAGCTTTGGATTTGAACCGGCCAAAAGGGAACGAATCGCAAAGGCAACTTTTCAAAGCCCTGTCTGGGATGAACGTGACAGAGGCTTATATGAAGAGGATGTTTATCTGAAACAGTTTCAGGAGCTGGATCCAGAGGATGCCGAGGATATTGAGAAGGTGATAAGAGGTACCGGCGGCACGATTCACAAGAGACCATATGCGGATACCTGGGTAAAATATCTGAAAAGTAAGGGATATCATGTATATATCCTGTCTAATTACAGCAGTTATATGCTGGATCACACGAAAAAGGAACTGACATTCCGCAGAGAAATGGATGGAGAGGTTTTTTCCTGTTATGCTAAGCAGCTGAAACCAGATGCGGAAATTTATCAGATAATTCTGAATAAATATCAGTTGAAACCGGAGGAATGTGTGTTCATCGATGATCGTTCGGAAAACTGCAGGGGAGCACAGGAACAGGGAATTCATACCATTTGTTTTAAAGATTTTAAACAGGTAACAGCAGATCTTGAAAAACTTGGTGTGAAATAAAACGAGAAAAGTCCCAGAACCGCGTATCTGTGTCAGTTCTGAGACCTTTTAAGGGGAGGATATAAGTTTTTCCTGAAATTATCTTTTGCAGTATGTTTCCTGAAGAATCCTTCAGGGAACATTTACAGTATGACCGGTTTATTTTTTATATATACACATTTTTCACAAAAATTATAAGAATAGGATTTGTGTTTTGGGAAAAAAGATGATATAATGGAGCACAGGCAAAATTTTTGAAAAGAGGATGAAACAATGAGTGATAAAACAATCTTAGAGCAGTGGCGCGAAATTGCTTACAATCAGCAGGCAGACCGCAATCAGCTTCAGAGATTCTGGGCAAACTATTTTAATATTGAAAAGGGAATCTACGAACAGCTTCTTTCCAATCCAGATGAAGTTGTAAGTGGTACAGTCAAGGAACTGGCAGAAAAATACGGACAGGATGTCCTGACTATGGTTGGTTTCCTGGATGGTATCAATGACAGTCTTAAGATCCCGAATCCGATTGAAACTATGGATGAGAATACAAAAGTCACACTTGCATTTGACAAAGAACTTCTTTACAAGAATATGGTTGATGCAAAGGCAGACTGGCTGTATCAGCTTCCACAGTGGGATGAAATCTTCTCAGAAGAAAAACGTAAAGAACTCTACAAAGAGCAGAAAAAATCCGGTACAGTTGTAAAACCGCATAAAATCGGCCGTAACGATCCTTGTCCGTGCGGAAGCGGTAAGAAATACAAATACTGCTGCGGTAAATAATGAAAGCCAGAGAGAATCTGGATTATATCATTGTACTTGGCGCGCATGTAGATGGTACAAGAATGACATTAGCCCTTCTGGAAAGAACCAGAAGGGCTTTACTCTATCTTGAAGAAAACCCCGGGACAAGGGCTGTGCTTTCCGGAGGAATGGGAGACGGGGAACGAATCAGTGAAGCGGAGGCCATGTACAGATATCTGACAGAACATGGGATTGATGGAGGACGTCTGATCCGAGAAGAACGTTCGACCAATACCAAAGAAAATCTGGATTACAGTCTGGAGCTGATCGGCAGTACGGAGCCGGCAATTGGGGTAGTGACTAATAATTTTCATGTGTTTCGAGGTGTAATGATTGGCAGAAAGTGTGGCTGTCGGGAAATTTATCCGGTTCCGTCCAGATATCGTTCCTGGAGACTTCTTCTGTATATTCCCAGAGAGATCCTGGCAATTATCAAAGATAAAATTGTCGGAAATTTATAAACAAAATAAAATATAAAAAAAATAAAAAAAGTGTTGACACTTTGAGTGGGACATAGTATACTAACGAAGTCGGTTGCAAGAGCGGCTTACATAGAGTCGGTCAAAGTGACAGATACAAAATGGGATCTTAGCTCAGCTGGGAGAGCAT